>Ga0181521_10000081_pt1 | contig 105268 bp, 95 predicted proteins | sample PEATcosm2014_Bin_32_FD_119764 | JGI IMG/M metagenome (GOLD analysis project Ga0181521, IMG submission 119764) | Peatland microbial communities from MTU Mesocosm Facility, Houghton, MI, USA - PEATcosm2014_Bin02_60_metaG | ecosystem: Environmental > Terrestrial > Soil > Wetlands > Peat | place... | reverse complement strand
CGCGGCGTGCCGGCCGTAGGGGACCTTGGTCGGCGGCACGTTGACTACCTCGGTGCCCGGTTCGTTGAAGCTGGCGCCGGCGGGCACGATCCAGATATCCGCCTTCATCCCGCCACCGCTGCCGGTGCGGGTTTCGATGCGGCCGGGATCGATGCCCTTTTCCTTGGTCAGGTACTCCTTGGCGTTGGCGGCGCGCTGCGCGGCCAGCGTCGTGGGCTTCAGTTCCTGGGGATCTGCAAAGCCGACGATCACGGCGCGCGCATCCGCCTCGCGTTGCAGCCGCAGGGCCACGTCATCCAGGATGGCCTTGGCGGTGTTGTCCACGCGGGCGCTGTTGCGCGCGAAGTTGATCTCGTTCAGCTTGCTGGCTTGCGGCGGCGCCGGCGGCACCTCCACATTCACCGAGGCGGTGGCCCGGGAACTCAGGCCGCGGCTGTCGGTGCAGGTGGCGGTCGCCGTAATCGGACCCGCCGACGCTCCCGTGGTGTCCAGCGTAGCGGTGTTGCCGCTGCCGCTGATCCTGCCGCCGGTGGCTGACCAGTTGCCGATGCTGGCCTGTACCGGATAATCGGACGTGTTGTCCGGGCTGCTGCAACTGCAAGTGATCATCGAGGGAGTTCCTGCCTGCACCGAGGCCGGATTGGCGGAGCAGGAAATCTGCGGCGGATTCTTGGGCCGCTCCTTGATGTTGAAGCTGGCGCGGCAGCTCGCCTCGCCCTTGTGGCCGTCAGTGATGGTAGCGCCGACGGTGTAGGCGCCGGGCGCCAGGCCGGTGGTATCGACGCTCGCGGTCGAATCCTTGCCGCTGAGCTTGCCCCCGCTGCCGGTCCAGCTATAGCTGAGCGTGCGCTTGGGGTTGAAATTCATGCCGTGAGCGGTCGCGGTGACCGGTTCCCCGGCATAGACATCCATGGGGTTCACACTGCAACTGGCGCTGGGCGGAGGTCCGGGCGGCGTCACTCCCAACAGGAAGTTGACCCCAGCGCGGTAGCGGATGCTATTGAAGGTAACGTCGGGATCGGGGGTCGTTCCCCCGCCGGAAAAAGAGTGCGTGGAATGGACGAAGTCCACCTGCGCCAGACGGATATCGATGTGCCGGGAAACGTGCGCATCCAGTCCACCGCCCACGGCCAGGCCGAAGGCGTTGTCCGGCGAAACACCCGCCACATTCGTGACCGATATGCGGTGCAAACCGAACAAGGCCTCCCCGAAGAAAGTGAAATGCGAGGTGCGAGTTTCGATGTGCGGCCCGAACATAAACGTCCCGAGGTGGACGTCGGCGCCGCCTACCTGTGTGTCGGCAGCATTGAAGGTGTGATAATGCGCATCGAAATCGGCCGTGAAACCGAAGTGATGAGCAACATTGAAGGTAGCGGCGGCGCCCCACCCGGCGGGAACGTTCTCCAAATTGGCGGCGGTTCCGTCCACGTTTACGCCGGGATGCAGGAATGAATATCCGCCGAAAATTTCAACTTTGGGCTGCGGGTTATCTTGCGCCTGCGCCGTTGTTATTGCGCCGATAGCAACCGCTCCCACCACGATCGCGAGCAGCAGCACGCGAACTGGGAAACCCTCACTCTGAAGTAACATGGTCGTACCTCCCGATTCTGGTTATCGCGATTATCGTGTCGACAACTGAGAGACTGCGCCGTGCGGGGCGCAACAACGCGCTCCGGCCAACCGGGCATTGTACATAGGAACAGGTTCGAGTAAAAAGTCAAGTAGCTACAATTATTCGCTTGAGACTCAGCGACTGAGTCCCAATCTATGACTGTGACACCGCACCAACAAGGAAACTGTTCAGTATTGAACAGTTTGGGTCGAGATTTAAGATAAACTTCGCTGCCCTCGACAGGGAGGACCGCACGCGGGCACCGCAGAACCATTGAAAACAGCACCGGTGGACGCGCCAGCCTCGCTTGGCATCCTATTCAGGTATCCGCGGACCCGCGCTGGGCGTGTTTTCCCAGGGGTACCGGCTTGCCGGGCGGGCGTGCTGGCCCGGATAATAAGGTCGGAATGGCATGAGTCAGGAAAAGATCCTCATCGTCGATGACGAAGAGAACGAACGCGCCGGGCTGGCGGAGTTGATCGCCGGCTGGGGCTATCGCACCGAGACCGCCCGCGACGGCGTGGAGGGATTGGAGAAGGCTGCCGCCTGGGGGCCCGACCTCATCATCACCGATCTGAAGATGCCGCGGCTGGACGGCATGGGCTTGCTGCAACGTCTGGCGGAAGAGCCGCAGACCGTGGCCGTGATCCTGCTGACCGCGCAAGGCAGCGTGGATTCCGCCGTCCAGGCCATGAAGATGGGCGCCTACGATTACATACAGAAGCCGGTGGACGTGCAGCGGCTGCGCAACATCCTGCAAAACGCGGCGCGGCTGCGGGAAACCTCGGTGGAACTGGAAGTCACCCGCCGCAAGCTGCGCGATACCGGCGTGCTGGGCTCGCTGGTGGGAGCGTCCAAGAAGATGCAGGAGATCTTCCGGCTCATCGACCTGGTGGCGCCTTCCACCGCGTCGGTGCTGATCACGGGCGAGAGCGGCACCGGCAAGGAGCTGGTGGCGCGCACCATCCACAACCTGAGCCCGCGCAAGGCCAAGCCCTTCGTCGCCATCAACTGTTCCGCTATCCCCGAGACCCTGATCGAAAGCGAGATTTTCGGCCACGAAAAGGGCGCCTTCACCGGCGCGATGGAGCGCCGCGCCGGCTGCTTTGAACTGGCCGAGGAAGGCACGCTGCTGCTGGACGAGATCGGCGAGATGCCGGTAGCCACCCAGGCCAAGCTGCTGCGCGTGCTGGAAGACCACAAGTTCCGCCGCCTGGGCAGCAAGGTGGAAACCGAGGTGGACGTGCGCGTGCTCGCCGCCACCAACAAGGTCCCCGAAGACGCGGTGGCGAGCGGCCAGTTGCGCAACGATCTGTATTACCGGCTGAACGTCTTCAACATCCACATGCCGCCGCTGCGCGAACACAAGGAAGACGTTCCGCAGCTCGTGGAATCCCTGCTGGCGGACGTCAACCACAAGCACCAGCGGCACATCACCAGCGTGGCCGACCCGGTGATGAGCCTGTTCCACAATTACGCCTGGCCAGGCAACGTGCGCGAGTTGCGCAACACCCTGGAGCGGGCGGTGATCGTCTGCGAAGCCTCGACGGTCGAGATCAAGCACCTGCCGCCGGGCTTTGGCAGCGTCACGCCGCGGCCCGCGGTGCAGGAGGCCAATGCCGTTCGCCTGGGCGTGGGCACCACCGTGGAAGAAGCCGAGAGACTGCTGATCCTGAAAACGCTCGAAGCCACCAACAATAACAAGACCCGCGCCGCCGAGATTCTGGGCATCAGCCTGAAGACCTTGCACAATAAACTGAAAGAGTATGGATCGGTGGCGGAAGCGGCGGAAACGGGAACGTAAGCTGGATTTGTAATTGGTAATTTGTAATTTGTAATTTGAAAAGTTCGGGCGCTCGAGAGCCCGCGCACCGCGATCGCGCTCGACAAAATTACAAATTGCCAATTACCAATTAGAAATCCCGTATGCGTTTTCGCCTCAAAACCAAGCTCGTGCTCGCCATCAGCGGAATGGTGATGGCGGTGGTGGCCACGTTCTCCACCATCTACATCTCGCGCACCGTACGGCAAGCCCTGGAGAACGCCCACGCGGACGCCGATTTCGTCGGCCACCAGGTCTTCCAGCTAACCCGCGACGCTCTCGAGGTCGACCTCAGCAATTCCCGGATCAACTTTGACGATCCGGAGGCGATGCGGCCGGTGCTGCAAGAGACTTTGGAGAGCTATCCCGGGTTGAACTCGTTGCTGAAATCGGCGATCGGATACTCGCCCACCATCTACGACGTCTGCATCGTGGATGCCGGGGGGCGTGCGCTGCTGCACACCGACTCCGAACAAATCGGCAAGACCATTGCCCAGCGCGAGGAGCTGATTTCGGTGGTCCACGGCAGCTTCCGCCGGCAGATGGAGGTGGTGTTCGGGGGCCCGCAGGTATACGAGCTGCGCATCCCACTGCTGTGGGGCAAACAGCCGTTCGGCGCCATCCGCGTCGGCATCTCCACCACCTTCCTCAAAGACACGCTGCGACAGCAACTGCGCGCCTCGGTGGTGTTCTCGCTGCTGGCCATCGTGGGGTCGCTGGCGCTGGCCGCCAGCCTCTCCAACCTGGCGCTGAAGCCGTTGGAAGCCATCAACCGCCGCCTCGACCTGCTGAGCGCGGGGCAAGAGCCGAGCGGAAAGGAACGGCAGCGCAGCGACGAATACGGCGTGGTCACCACCAAGATCGACCGCCTGGGCCGGCAGATGCGCGATGTGAAGGAGGTCTTCTCCGCCTTGAAGGAGAACCTCGACCAGATCATGGCCAACCTGCAGGACGGCGTCATGCTGTTCACCCGCGATTCGCGCGCCGTGCTGGTGAGCGCGTCGGTGGAAGGGTTCGTGGGCAAGCCGCGCGGAGAGATGCTCGGGCACAGCGTCGGCGAGATCTTTAGCACCGACACCAGGCTGGGCCGGCTGGTGCTGGCGTGCTTCGAACGCCATCAGCCGCTCTCCGGCCGCGAGGTGGTGAGCGAAAGCGCCACGCGGTTGCAGGTTTCGCTCGACTTCATCGAGGAGCGCGGCGAGCGCATCGGAGCGCTGCTCACCCTGCGCGACGCCGAGTCGGTGCGCCGCATCGAGGACGAGATCGAACTCTCGCGCCGCCTGGCCGCCATCGGCCGGCTGACTTCGGGGGTGGCCCACGAGGTCAAGAACCCGATCAACGCCATCGTGGTGCACCTTGAGGTGCTGCGGCAGAAGCTGCAACAGCTCGATCCCGACACCCGGCGGCACATCGACGTGATCAGCAGCGAAATCCAGCGGCTCGACCGCGTGGTGCAGACGCTGGTGGACTTCACCCGCCCGGTGGAGCTGCGGCTGGCGGACGTCGACCTGCGCCGGCTGGTGGACGAGGTCGTGGTTCTGGCCCAGCCCGACGCCGAGCGCCACGGCGTCAGCATCGTGCGCGACTTCCCCGGCGAGAGCCTGCCCGTCAAAGTGGATGCCGACCTGGTGAAGCAGGCGGTGCTCAACATCGTGCTCAACGGCGTGCAGGCCATGCCCGGCGGCGGGGAGCTGAGACTGGTGGGAAGCCTCGCCGACGACGACGCCCAGCTCGAGATTCGCGACCACGGCGCCGGCATCCCGCAGGAGGTCCGCGACAAGATCTTCAACCTTTATTTCACCACCAAGAAGAACGGCAGCGGCATCGGGCTGGCCATGGCTTATCGCGTCATGCAATTGCACAACGGCTCGGTAGAATACGATTCCGTAGAAACACAAGGCACCACCTTCCGGCTGCGCTTCCCGCTCTTTACGGCGGAGGTGGAGGCTCCCCAGGAAGTCGCGGCGCGTCCGCTGGGTTAAGGAATGGTACGGGGAAGCGCGGCTTCAGGTAATCTAAGAGGACAGATGAAACGCCAGCTATCGTTGATCGGGATTGCAGTTCTGCTCGCGTCGCTCTCCGGCTGCCCCTTCAGGAAGCAGCCGCCGCCAGTGCCGCAGCAGGGGCAGGCTCCCACCGTCCAGCCCGAGCCCGCGCCTCCGCCGCCCGCACAGCCCGTGGAGACGCAACCGGCTCCGCCTCCTGCCGAGCCCCAGCCGGAGAAGACAGAAACCACCGCCGAGAAAACGCCGCCCAAGAAGAAGCCCAGCGCCGCCAAGAAAGCCGCTGCTCCGGCCACCACGAACCAAGGCCAGCAGACCCAGGCCGCGCCAGCGGCGTCAGCTTCCGCTCCCGTCCAGACCAGCAAGCTGGTGATCCAGGAAGGCAGTGCGCCCAACTCGCAAGGGCAGCTCGCGGCCGGCGTGGCCCTGGAAGACTCGTCGCGCAACAAGCAGACCACGGAGCAACTGCTGCAGTCCACGGACGCAAACCTGAAGAGTATCAACCGTCCGCTCAGTCCGGAGGAGCAAGCGATGGTCGCCCAGATCAAGGAATACATGAAGCAGTCGCGCGAGGCCACGGCCAGCTCCGACGCCGTGCGCGCGCGCAACCTGGCGCTCAAAGCACGTTTGCTCTCCGACGAACTGGTCAAGCACTAGCCGCTGGGCGGGCCTTTCGGGGCTGTGGAAAAATCCCGGCACGCGGCCACACAGAATCCCTTCCAGCATTTATCATCCTAAGTTTGCGACCCGGATGTGGGTGCGCCAAGAGGCTGGACACCATCAGCATGAAGGACATCGCTTCCTGGATTCTGAACACCGCGCAGAGCCGCGGGGCCGGCTACTGCGACCTGCGCGTGGTGGACGAGCGCGCCCGCACGATCGCCACCAAGAACGGCAAGGTGGGGCACGCGTCGAACTCGGAGTCGCTGGGCGTTGGCATCCGCGTAATCGCCGATGGCGCCTGGGGTTTTGCCGCCACGCAAGACCTTTCCCGCGCTGCGGTCGAGGCCACGGCCGCCCGCGCCGTCGAGGTGGCGCGCGCCTCCGCCCGCGTCAAGCAGCACGAACTGCAACTCGCGCCTGAGAAGGCCTACGTGGACGAGTGGACCACGCCTTACAAGATCGACCCCTTCACCACGTCGATCGCTGACAACATCGAGCTGCTGCTGAAAGTGGATTCCGAGCTGCGCGCCGTCGAAGGCGTCACGCTGGCTGAGGCGCTGTTCAGCTTCCGCCGCTACGAGCAGTGGTTCTATTCCTCCATCGGCTCGGATATCCATCAGACCAAGTTCATCACCGGCGCGGGCTACGCCGCCTACGCGTTCGCGGGGACGGAGATCCACAAGCGTTCTTACCCCAACTCTTTCGGCGGGCAGTATCAGAACAAGGGATACGAACTGGTGGAGGAACTGAAGCTGGCGGAGAACGCGCGCCGCATCGCGGAGGAGGCAGTGGCGCTGCACAAGGCCGACCAGTGCCCGGAAGGGACGTTCGATATCATCCTGGATTCCTCGCAGCTCGGGCTGCAGATTCATGAGTCGGTGGGCCATCCCATCGAGCTCGACCGGGTGCTGGGCATGGAAGCCAACTTCGCCGGGACGTCGTTCCTCACCACCGACAAGCTGCGCCACCTGCGCTATGGCAGCGATCTGGTCAACGTCGTCGCCGACGCTACCCCGGAACACGGACCCGGCCTGGGAACCTTCAAGTACGACGACGAAGGCGTGCCCGCGCAATGCACACCCATCATCACCAACGGGCTGTTCACCGGGTATCTGTCCTCGCGCGACACCGCGCCCGCCATCGGTGAGGACCGCTCCAGCGGCACCATGCGCGCCGAAGGCTGGAACCGGATTCCGCTCATCCGCATGACCAACATCAGCATCCGCCCGGGCGCCAAGCCGCTGACGCTCGACGAGTTGATCGCCTCCACCGATCACGGCATTTTCTTCCAGACCAACCGCTCCTGGTCGATCGACGACAAGCGCTACAACTTCCAGTTCGGCACCGAGATTGGATGGGAGATCCAGGGAGGCAAGCTGGGACGCATGCTGAAGAATCCGTCCTACTCCGGCATTACCACCGAGTTCTGGAATTCCATGGACGCCATCTGCTCGCGCGACCAGTGGACGCTGTGGGGCACGCCCAATTGCGGCAAAGGCCAGCCCATGCAGACCATGGGCACCGGACACGGCGCCTCGCCGGCCAGGTTCAAGGGGGTGAAGGTGGGGAGTGCGTATCGGGGGACTGGCTCTTAGCTTTTAGCTCTTGGCTTTTGGCTTGTGTTTCGGCCAATAGCCAAGAGCCAAGAGCCAAAAGCCAAATGCTGACTACCGATTGCAACATGCTGACTCACGAACAAGCCGAAGAGATCTTCCTGCGCCTGAGCCGACATTGCAACGCGGACGGGATGGAAATACTCATTGCTGGCGGCCACTCCGCGCTGACGCGATTCGCCAACAACACCATCCACCAAAACGTCGAGGAGGAGAACTACGTGGTTTCGGTGCGCACCGTGATCGGCCGCAAGACCGCGCGCGCCACCACCAACAAGCTCGATGAGGCGAGCCTGCGCCGCGCCGTGGAGTCCGCCGAGGCTATGGCCGAAGTGCAGGTTGAGGACCCCGACCTGCTGCCATTGGCGCCGGCGTCGATGACTGACGGCCCTCCGACGGAGCGCTACTTCGAGAACACGGCCGCGGTTACCCCGGAAGACCGGGCCAGCGCCGTCGAGAGCATTGTCGGCGTCGCCAAGAAGAACAAGCTCACCACCGCCGGCATCTTCTCCAGTTCGCGGTCGGTGGAGGCCATTATGAACTCGCGCGGGCTCTCCACCTTCCACGCCCAGACCTCGTCGGAGGTCTCGATCACCATGCTGGGGGGCGACTCCTCCGGCTGGCAGAAGGCCAACTCGCCCGACGCGCGCAATCTCGACCCGGTGGCGCTGGCCGAGACCGCCGCCCGCAAGGCGCGCGACTCTGCCTCGCCGCGCGAAGTCCCGCCCGGCAAGTACACGGTGATCCTGGAGCCGGCCGCGGTGCTCGACCTGGTGGGCTACATGTTCTTCGATTTTGGCGGGCTGGCCATCCTGGATCAGCGGTCGTTCCTCACCAACCGCGTGGGCACCAAGCTGTTCGGCGAGAACATCACCGTGAACGACGACGTCTACCATCCGCTGCAATCGGGCGCGCCCTTCGACGGCGAAGGTGTCCATCGCCACCAGGTCCGGCTGGTCGAGAACGGCGTGGTCAGGAACCTGGTGTATGCGCGCGCTACCGCGGAGAAGATGAAGAAATCGGAACACGCCTCCAAGGTCGGGCGCATCGGCCCCACCGGTCACGGGTTCCCGCTGCCCAACGAAATCGGCGAAGCCCCCTTGAACATCGTGTTCGAGGCCGGTCCCGAGGCTTCGCGGCGCACCCTTGACCAGATGATTGCCTCCACCGAGCGCGGCATCCTGGTGACCCGCTGCTGGTATATCCGCGAGGTCGATCCCTACGAGAAGATTCTCACCGGCATGACGCGCGACGGCACTTTCTGGATCGAGGACGGCAAGCTCCGCCACGGGTTGCGCAATTTCCGCTTTAACCAGAGCCTCATCCACATGCTGAGCAACGTTACCGAGATGGGCACGCCGGTGCGGGCCAGCGGCGAGGAGTCGTTCGACATGGTGGTGCCGCCCATGAAGGTGCAGGGTTTCAACTTTACCGAGGTAACCAAATTCTAGATAGCGTTACCCTTAAGTAACTTCTCGAAAGCCGCGCTGCGGGTGTAAAAGAGATGAGTCAAGCCATCATTAATTGTTTCTAAAGGCTATTCATGAATCGAGCGGAAGATCTGCGGAGTTCGACGCGTTTTCCCATCAAGCTGCCGGTGGAAGTGCGGGCGGACGAAGCGGCCCAGTTGCCGGCGGAAACCAAGGACATCTCGGCCGGCGGGGTGCTGTTCTATATGGATACGCCCATGGCGGTGGGCTCGCGCATCGAGTTCAACATCTCGTTGCCGGCCGCGGTCCTGGGCACTCCCAATGACGTGAACGTGCAGTGCGTGGGGCGGGTGGTGCGCTGCTCCGATGAAGGTTCGCGGCGCGCCGTGGCCGCCGTGATCGACGAGTACCGTTTCGAGCGTGTCTGAGGGGGAACGAGCCGGTCGTAAGGCGGGCAGCCATAATGGGGAACGAACCAGCCAAGCCAGGGAACAACCAGCAGCCGGAGAAGCCGGCCGCGCCGGTTCAGGCGACAGCCTCCGCGCCCAATCCCATCAAGATCCTGATTGCCGACAGCCAGGCTATCTACCGCGTGGGCATTCGCAAGATCTTCGCGCTGGAAGATGACCTGCGGGTGGTGGCTCAGGCGGAAAGCCTGGGGCAGACACTGGCCGCCGCCATCCGTTTCGAGCCTGACGTCGTGCTCATGGAATCCGCCATGTCGCCCAATCCCGCTGGGGCGGTGGCCGAGGTCCAGAAGCGGGTCCCCAACGCCAAGCTGATCATCATCGCCGGCGAGTCGGACGAGGACGACACGGTGGAATACCTGCGCCGCGGCGTGCGCGGCATCATCAAGCGCTCCGTGGCACCGGAACTGCTCATCAAGTGCGTGCGCAAGGTGGCCGAGGGCGAGACCTGGCTAGACAACCAGGGCGTCAACTGGGTCATCGAGGCCTACCGTACCCAGACCTCCCATCCCAGTGCCGCCAAGCCCAAGGGACGCCTCACCGACAAGGAACTGCTCATCGTGGCCTGCGTCACCCAGGGCATGAAGAACAAGGAGATCGCCACCGAGGTCGGAACCACCGAGCAGGTGGTGAAGAATTACCTGCGCAAGGTGTACGACAAGCTCGGCGTCTCCGACCGCCTGGAGCTGGCGCTGTACTGCATCCATCACCGCCTTTTGCAGGGCGTCAAGGTGCCCCGTCCGGGCGAAGCCTCACCCGCCAAGCCGGTCGCCGGCGTTGGTCCGTCCGAGGCCGCTTCGGCGTCTAGCCATAAAGCCTAGACCCTTCCGTTCACCGACTCATTCATTACCGTTGCCGGAGATGGTCGCGGTGGTCTGGCTGGGGGCAGACGTCCCGCCACCGGCTGCGGAAACCGAACTTTTCGCGCGAGCATCCTGCAAGAGCGCCCAGTCCTCCTGGAACTCCAGCATCGTCTCGCGGCCATGCCGCGGACTCTTCAAGACCCGGCCCACGCGCGCCAGAAGCAGCTCGTCCGCCAGCCTCGAGTCGGAATCCGCAGCCAGAACATTGCTCACGCTCAGGCCCAGCCGGGAAGACCCGTTCGAGTCCGTGACTTCCACCCACAAAGCGCCCCCCTGGTCGGCAAATAGAGTCCCCGCTTCCTCCAGACGCTTAAACACGCGGGTCAGGGATTCGCGGTCCGGGATAGTCCCGCGGCGGACGGCATCGTCAACGCACGCGTCGAAGGCCTGACGATAGAGCTTCCATTCCCTGGGAGTGCCCACGACGTCGGCGCGTTGCTCGCGCTCCAGCGCTGCGAGCTGCGTGGCGCGCTCGTTCTGCTTATCGGCCCTGGCGAGCCGGATCTGATGGCCGGTCTCGGTGATCTCGGCGGTCGGGTATTCCTCCGATTCGCGCTCGGGATTGAACCGTCCCGTCAGCAGGTAGGAGGCGGCTACCACCGGCAACGCGTGTTCCGCGAAGATGATCATCGGAACCAGAAGTTTCTTGGAGTGGTACAACTGCTCGGTTCCGTCGCGCGGCTCGCTGCTGCGCTTGATGGTTCCGGGCGCCTGGGCAAAATGAAGCACGCGGAAGTGCGTTTCCGGGTGCCGCAGCGCGTAGCGAGTAAACGAGCGCGCGATGGCCTTGGGGCTGGTCATCCCGAAGTCGTTGAGGTAATCGGGGCTGGTGGCATGGGGAAAGTAGGTGTTGATGGCGTGCCGGGTGAAATCCGCGCAATTCCGCCTCACCCCGTTGAAGTGGTTCACGTTGGGAAGAGAATTGAATTCCGCAATGAGCTTGCGGTCCTGCTCCTCCGTGGTTTCAGCGACAAAAATGTAGATGCCGCGGGAAAGGCTGGCGCCGACCATCTCCCGCCATTCGGCGCTGTTGCTGGTCTGGCAGGATCGGGTGGTGCAGTAGCCGTCCAGATACTTCGCCCGGTAACTCTCCTCGAGCACGCGCTTGATCCTGGGTGAGCCGAAGAGCGGGCGGTCACGCGGGTCCTCGACGCCATAGAGATAGACGCTCAGCGGGACGGCGTTCCACTCGAAGGGCTGGTCTTCGCCCAGCGTCGTGTAGGTGCTAAGCACGGAACCCTGCTCCCCGGGGCCGCAGAGGCGAAGCTTGACCGGCGAGTCCGGACAGATACGGGAAAGGTAGACGGCGCTGTGTCCCGAGCCGGTGATGCGCTCGACACTGCTGTCCAGCGACTCATCGAGGACGACCCCAACGTCGGCGCAGGCTCGAGGACAGAACAGGCACTGCAGGACGAAGGCAAGAATGAATGAGACCGAAACGGCAGCGAGTGGGCGTCGGGTCAAGACTTTTGGGAGTACAAAGCCATCAAGGCGGCGCAAACGTTCTCCGTTCCTCTCCTAGTTCGGATGCGAGGCAAGGCTGGGCAGTTGCACCCGCGCACCCCGGTAAACCGGCCGCATGGGGCCTGCAACTCGTATTGTAATCTCCCCGCGCATTTGATATCGTGACGCTCCGCTACTCGGGGTGAGTGCGCTTCGTGACAAGTTCCCGATCCCCATCCGTTCCCGCCTGATCTCGCTGCCGCTGGGGGTGGCATATGAAGAAAGACATCGCAATCAACCTCAATGGGGTCGAGCATCGCGCCCAGGTGGAGCCGCGCCTGCTGCTGGTGCACTTCCTGCGCGAGACTGCCGGGCTTACTGGCACCCACATCGGCTGTGAGACTTCGTTGTGCGGCGCCTGCACTGTGCTGCTCGATGGACGCGCCGTCAAGTCCTGCACCGTACTCGCGGTGCAGGCCGATGGGCGCAGTGTCACCACGATCGAGGGCCTGGCGCAGGGCGATCAATTGCATGCCATTCAGGAGGGCTTCTGGGAGCAGCATGGCCTGCAGTGCGGATACTGCACGCCCGGCATGATCATGTGCGCGCACGACCTGCTGGAGCGTGCCGCCACGCCCACCGAGCAGGAGATTCGCGAAGCCCTGGACGGCAACCTGTGCCGCTGCACCGGCTACCAGCACATCGTCAACTCCGTGCAGGCAGCGGCGCGCAAGCTGGGCAAACGCAAGACCACGCGCGCGGTGGCGGCGGACTGAGGGGAGGTGAGCCATGCCACGCAACGGAAAATCCAACGGCAAAGGCAACGGCCACTGGATGGGGCAGCGCCTTAAACGCAAAGAAGACCCGCGGCTCATCCAGGGCATCAGCCATTACGCTGATGATCTGCGTCTTCCCGGCATGCTGCATTGTGCCTTCGTGCGCTCGCCGCACGCCCACGCCGTCATCCGTTCCATCGATACGGCCCCGGCGCGCGCCGTGCCCGGTGTGGTCACTGTGATCCTCGCCCAGGACCTGGAAGGCGTAGGCAACGTGCCCTGCGCCGGCGTCCTGCCCGATCTGAAGACCCCGGCACATCCTCCGCTGGCGCGGGAGCGCGTGCGCTACGTGGGCGAACCGGTGGCGGCGGTGGTGGCGGAAGACATGTATGCCGCCCGCGACGCCGCCGAGCTGGTGCAGGTGGAATATGATCCGCTGCCTGCCGTCGTGGACACGGAAAAAGCTACCGCCAAGGACGCAGACCTCATCTATCCGGAATTCAAGACCAACGTCGCTTACGTTCACCCGCTGAAGAATGGCGACATCGCCGGCGCCTCCAAGCGCGCTGACAAAGTCGTGAAGGAGCGGCTGGTAAACCAGCGGCTGGCGCCGGTCTCCATGGAGCCCCGTGGCGTGGTCGCGCAATATCTGCCGGGCGAGCGCACGCTGACGGTGTGGTCTTCCACGCAGATTCCGCACCTGCTGAAGACGCAGATTTCCCTCATGCTCGGCCTGCCCGAAACCTCGGTGCGCGTGGTTACGCCCGAAGTTGGCGGCGGCTTTGGCAGCAAGCTGAACGTTTATGGAGAGGAAGCCGTGGTGCCGTGGCTGGCCATCAAGCTCGGCCGCCCGGTGAAGTGGATCGAGACGCGCCGCGAGAACATGCAGGCCACCATCCATGGGCGCGACCAGATCGCCTACATGGAGCTGGCGCTCAAGCGCGACGGCACCATTCTCGGGTTGCGGGCGCGCATCTTCGCCGACCTCGGCGCCTACTATCAGTTGCTCACACCCATCATCCCCACGCTCACGGCGCTGCTGATCACCGGCTGCTACAAGATTCCGGCGGTGGACATCGAGATCACCGGCGTGTTGACCAACAAGATGGCGACGGATGCTTACCGCGGCGCCGGGCGTCCCGAGGCCACTTACGTCATCGAGCGCATGGTGGACCTGGCGGCGCGCGAATTAAAGATGGATCCCGTCGAGATCCGCCGCAAGAATTTCCCCAAGCCAACCGAGTTTCCCTACAACACTTCCACCGGCGTGATCTACGACTCGGCCAACTACCAGATGAGCCTGAAGCGCGCGCTCGATCTCGCCGGCTACAGCAAGTTGCGGGCGCGGCAGAAGGCGGGATGGAAGCAGGGCAAGTATTACGGCATCGGGCTCTCCACCTACGTGGAGATCTGCGGCATGGGGCCGTCGTCGGCGATGCCCGCCGGCGGCTGGGAGAGCGCCACCGTCCGCGTTGAGCCCACCGGCAAGATCACCGTGCTTACCGGCGCCTCGCCGCACGGCCAGGGCCAGGAGACCACGTTCGCCCAGCTCGTTGCCGATCAGTTCGGTTTGAAGCCCGAGGACGTGGCCGTCATCCATGGCGACACCGCTGCCGTTCCCTACGGCATCGGTACCTTCGGCAGCCGCGCGACGGCCGTCGGCGGCACCGCCGTCTACTACGCAACCGAGAAGATCAAGACGAAGATGTCGGCCATTGCTGCTCACCTGATGGGCGTCAAACCCGACGAGCTGGCCTTCGGCGGCGGCAAGATCACTACCAAGGACAAGAAGAAGTCCGTGGGCTTCGGCGAGGTCGTGTCGGCGGCGTACATGGCGCGCACGCTGCCGCCGGGCATGGAACCTGGGCTTGAAGCTACACATTTCTTCGAGCCGTCGAACTTCACATATCCCTTCGGCGCGCACATCTGCTCGGTCGAGGTGGACCCCGAGACCGGCGAAACGAAAATCGAGAAGTACGTCGCCGTGGACGACTGCGGCAACGTCATCAACCCGCTGCTGGTGGACGGGCAAATCCACGGCGGCATCGTGCAGGGCCTGGCGCAGGCGCTCTATGAGGAGGTCATCTACAACGAGGATGGCCAGCTCGTCACCGGCTCGCTGATGGACTACGCCCTGCCCAAGGCGGTGCACCAGCCGCAATTCGTGCTCGACCGCACCGTGACGCCCTCACCCGTGAACCCGATGGGTGTGAAGGGCGTGGGCGAAGCCGGCACGATCGGATCGTGCCCGGCGGTGGTCAACGCGGTGTGCGACGCTCTCTCGCCGCTCGGTATCAAGCACATCGACATGCCCTTGAAGCCGGAGAAGGTCTGGCGGGCGATCCAGAGCGCTCAGACTCCGAGTCCGGCGGGCAAGAGAGCTCGCGCCCAGAGTCGGGCAAGGAGGACGGCATGATCCCGGCGGCTTTCAACTACGAGTCTCCCCGCACCTTGAACGAGGCGCTGGCGCTGCTTGAGTCCAATCCCGAGGCCAAGCTGCTGGCCGGCGGACACAGCCTGCTTCCGGCCATGAAGCTGCGCCTGGCCACCCCGCCCGCACTCATCGACCTGGGCCGCGTTCCCGACCTGGACTACATCCGCGACACTGGCGGCCACGTGGCCATCGGCGCGCTCACATCGCATGCCGCGGTGGCATCGTCGGAGCTGCTGCAGCGGATGTCGCCGCTGCTGGCCGAAGCCGCGGACTCGATCGGCGACGTGCAAGTGCGTAACCGCGGCACTATCGGCGGAAGCCTGGCCCAGGCCCATCCCAACGCCGATTACCCGGCGGCTATCCTGGCGCTCGACGCCGCGATCGTTACCCTCAGCCGCACCGGCGAGCACGTCATCCCGGCGCGCGAATTCTTCACTGGGATGTTCACCACGGCGCTGAGCGAGAGGGAAATCATCACCGAAGTGCGCGTGCCCAAGACCACTGGGGCGGGGGCGGCATACAAGAAATTCGCTCACCCCGCATCGGGATACGCTGTGGTGGGCGTGGCCGCCGTCGTACGGAAGCACGGAAACGCAATCGAGTCGGCGGCGATTGGCATCACCGGCATTGGCGGGACTGCGTATCGCGCCACCGCAGTGGAGAATGCCCTGCGCGGAAAGCAGGCGACCGCAATCGCTGACGCTTCACGGCACGCGGCCGACGGCATCGAAGCCCTGGGCGATACTTTTGCCTCGCCCGATTATCGCCTCCACTTGGCTACGGTGTTCACCCGCCGTGCGCTGGAGGCGGCGCTGGGGCAGACAAGAGGCAAGTAACCGAAATCGTCATCCGGACCAAGTATTGCGCCTGGACAGCGTCCCTTCATGGGCTTGATGGCTGCTTGACTTATGGCTGCCCCCCAGGGATTCGAACTTGAGGCGTTTAGCGAGCGGGAGTCCGCTGCCGAAATCCCGAGCGCTGCGAGGGACCTAATAATTGGCTGCCCCCCAGGGATTCGAACCCCGATATGCTGATCCAGAGTCAGCTGTCCTACCATTGAACGAGGGGGCAGCAAGAGCGGCCGCGCGGAGGTGCGGGACGCCGTCGTTTTGATTCTATTGCCCTCCCGTAACGTGGTCAACCCGAGCATCGCGGAACTCCCGGAAGGCTTCCCATTGTGACTCTGTGTCCGTGGTTGCCACGCCACATGCAAAGCGGGCGTGTAAAATAATGGTCGATCGCTGCCATTGGTTGTCAGGAGGCGCCATGGTTTCCACTGCTAGCCCGACTCTCCCGGCGGACATCGCCGAGATCGCCCGCACTCCACTCGAAGCGCGCCACTGCGCGCTCTCCGTGGTGGACATCCAGGAAAAGCTTCTGCCGCCCATCTTCGAGAAGGAGCGGATGGTGCGCAACTCGCAGTTGCTGATCCGGCTGGCCAAGATCCTCGGCCTGCCGGTGCTGCTCTCCACGCAGTACTCCAAGGGACTGGGCGCGACCATCCCCGAGATCGCTTCGCTCCTGCCCGAGAACGTGCCGCTGGAGAAGAACGAATTCGGCTGCTTCAACAACGACGCCTACTGTGCCCGCGTCAAGGCTCTGCCCGGCGGCCGCAACACGTTGCTGGTGTGCGGCATGGAATCGCACATCTGCGTCACGCAAACGGTCATGGGCGCGCTCAACAGCGGCTACGTCGTCCACGTAGCCTCGGACGCCGTCAGCTCGCGCTCGGAGTGGAACTGGAAGATCGGCCTCGACCGCATGCGCGCCGCCGGCGCCGTCATTTCCTCGACGGAAATGATGATCTACGAGCTGCTGCGCACTTCGAGCGGCCCCGCCTTCAAGGAGATGCTGCAGTACCTGAAGTGAGGATGGGAGAGGAGCTTCTGCCGCTTACTCGGCGTCGGGAGCTTCCGCCTCGCCGCCCTCGCCCTCGCCCTTCCGCTTCACCCGCACCACCACGATTTTGCTGAACCCTTCTTCGAAGGTGGGCGGGCGGAGCTTGGCGGCCATGCGCCGCAGCGCGTCCTCGGGGACCACGCGTTCGCGGCGCTGGTTGCGCTCCAGGCAGACTTCCAGCGGGACATCGAAGAAGACGGCGTGCACCTCGTAGCCGAGGCCGCGGGCCATGTGGATCCACTGGCGGCGCTCGCGCGGGGAGAGGTTGGTGGCGTCCACGTAGTTCCACGGCATGCGGGCGATGAGGCGGGCGCGCAGCAACGAACGCAAGGTGGAAAACACCAGCCCCTGGTAGCGCTGCTCCTCCACGTCGTCGAACAGCACGCTGCGCAGCATGTCGCTGGAGAGCGGCGTGACTCCGCGTCGGCCAAACCAGGTGGTCTTTCCCGATCCGGGCAGGCCGATGGCCAGCACCACCACTCCCTTGGGCTTCCTCTGCGGCGCGTGCCCGATGGCTTCCGAAGCCGGCGCCGGAGGCGTGGCCGGGGATTCCGGCTGCAGTTCGACTTCGATGCGGGGCTCAGGGGGCTTGACTTTAGGCGCGGGCGCAGGTGGAGGCGGCGCGGGCTCGCGTACGACTGCTTTTTGGGCCTCGAAGGCCTCGAGATAATCCGGCTGCAGCGGTTGCGCTTCGCCGGCAGGGCGCTTTTGCCCTACCTTGCCGGTCGATTCCGAGTCCGCAGCGGCGGTCGGCTTGCGTTTGCGGCCTAGACGCTCTTTCATCCATTTCCGCATGCTGCGTGTGTAACACAGAAAGGCCGCTTTTGGCTATTGGCTATTGGCTTTCCGGCTTAGCTGTTGGCTCTTGGCTTTTGGCTTCCGCCCGTGGTGGTTGTTGGGCTCACGTCCCAAATAAGAACTGACCCAAAAGCCAACCGCCAAGAGCCAAGAGCGGTTTTCAAGAGGCAAGAACCAACCGCCAAAAGCCGTGAGCCGCTTTTATGCTACGATTTCCAGTTTGCACCCCAGCACTTCCGATCTTCATACTCACACGCCGGAGGAAACATGGCCATTAAAGTAGGCATCAATGGGTTCGGCCGCATCGGACGCAACATCCTGCGCGCTTCGCTGACGGACAAGAACCTGGAATTCGTCGCCGTCAACGACCTCACCGACCCCAAGACGCTGGCGCACCTGCTCAAGTACGACTCCATCCTCGGCAACCTGCCCAACAAAATCACCCACGGACAGGACTCCATCCAGGTGGACAACCGCAGCATCCGGGTTTATTCCGAGAAGGATCCGGCGAAGCTGGACTGGGCGTCGCTGGGGGCGCAGGTGGTGGTGGAATCCACCGGCCGTTTCACCGACGCCGCCGACGCCAGGAAGCACCTGCGCGGCACGGTGAAGAAAGTGATCATCTCGGCTCCGGCGAAGAACGAGGACATTACCATCGTGCTGGGCGTGAACGAAGACAAGTACGATGCGGGGAAGCATCACATCATCTCCAACGCCTCCTGCACCACGAATTGCCTGGCGCCCATCGCCAAGGTGGTGCACGACAACTTCACCATCCAGTGCGGGACCATGACCACCATCCACTCCTACACCAACGACCAGGTGATCCTCGATTTCCCGCACAAGGACCTGCGGCGGGCGCGGGCGGCGGCGGTCAACATGATCCCCACCACCACCGGCGCGGCCAAGGCCGTGTACCTGGTGATCCCCGAACTCAAGGGCAAGCTGGATGGCTTCGCCATGCGCGTGCCCACGCCCAATGTATCGGTGGTGGACCTGGTGGTATTCGTGGAGAAAAAAACCACGGCGGAAGAAGTGAACGCGGCCATGAAGAAGGCCTCGGCCAGCGGCCGCCTGGCGCCGTATCTGGGATATGAAGAAGAAGAGCTGGTCTCGACGGACTTCCGCGGGAATCCCTACTCCTCCATCGTGGACGCGCCCATGACCCGCGTGGTCGCCGGCAATTGCGTCAAGGTGATCTCCTGGTATGACAATGAGTGGGGCTACTCCTGCCGGGTGCGCGACCTGATCAGCTACCTGGGCAGCAAAGGACTGTGAGGATTAATCGGCTGATCGGAAGATCGGGTCATCGGGTCATTGAACCCGACGCAAATCAATCACCCGATGGCCCGATCACCCGATGAGCCGCTCATGACAAAGCTTTCCATCAAAGACCTCGAACTCGACGGCAAGCGTGTTTTCATGCGGGTGGACTTCAATGTCCCGCTCGACGAGAGCGGCCGCGTCATGGACGACACCCGCATCGCGGAAACGTTGCCGACCATCGAATACGCCGTCCGCCATCATGCGCGGCTGGTGCTGGCATCGCATCTCGGGCGTCCCAAGGGCAAGCCCAATCCCAAGATGAGCCTGAAGCCGGTGGCGGAGCGGCTGCGCAACCTGCTGGACACGCGCATCGGCCGCGGCATCAACGTGGGCTTCGCGCCCGACTGCATCGGCATGCAGGCCGAGGAAATGGCCTCGAAGCTGGAGAAAGGCCATACCCTGCTGCTCGAAAACCTGCGCTTCCACGCTGAAGAAGAAGCCAATGACGAGCACTTTTCGCGCGAGCTTGCCAAGCTGGCCGACTACTACGTGAACGATGCCTTCGGCACGGCGCACCGCGCCCACGCTTCCACGGTCGGCATTACCAAGTTCGTCAAGAAGTCGGCGGCCGGGCTGCTCATGCAGAAGGAGCTCGATTATCTCGGCCGGGCGCTGCACCATCCCGGGCGCCCGTTCGTCGCCATCTTGGGCGGGGCCAAGGTCAGCGACAAAATTCTCGTCATCCAGAACCTGATCGACAAGGTGGACGCGCTGCTGATCGGGGGCGGCATGGCCTACACCTTTCTGAAAGCCCGCGGGATGGAGGTGGGCAATTCGCTGCTCGAGAATGACAAACTCGATCTCGCCCACAAGCTGCTCGACCAGGCCAAGGCGCGCGGCATCAAGTTCCTGCTGCCGGTGGACCACGTCGTAGCCAGCAAGATCGCGCCCGACGCCAAGACTCACATCGTCGCGGAAGGGCATGCGATTCCTGCCGGGCAGATGGGCCTGGACATCGGACCGAAGACGGTCGAGCTGTTCTCCGAGCAGATCGAGAACGCCAGCACCATCGTGTGGAACGGGCCGATGGGCGTCTTCGAGCAGGAACCGTTCGCACACGGCACTGACGCCATTGCGCGCGCGGTGGCGGCGAACCGACCGGCGGTCTCGATTGTCGGCGGCGGCGACTCGGTTTCCGCCGTGCACAAGGCCGGCGTGGCCGACAAGATCACCCACATCTCCACCGGCGGCGGGGCATCGCTGGAGTTCCTGGAAGGCAAGAAGCTGCCGGGAGTGGAAGCGCTCACGAATAAGTAGTCAGGAGTCGGGAGTCAGGAGTCAGTGTCCCTACGATGTCATCCCGAGAGCCGCGCTACCTGAGCTTGCGAAGGGAGGGCAAACGAGGGATCTATGTTTTTCGCCTCGCGCCCATGACTGCCCCAATCCGCATCACTGTCGCCACCGGCAAAACCCTCGAGCTCGTCCAGGCCGACCTCACCCGCGAGACCACCGACGCCATCGTCAACGCCGCCAATTCCGACCTGCTGCCGGGCGGCGGCGTCTGCGGCGCGATTCACCGTGCGGGCGGTCCGGCGATTGCGGAAGAGTGCCGCAAGCTGCGCGCCGAGCGTGGCCCCGTTTCGACCGGACACGCGGTCGCGACCGGCGGCGGACGTTTGCCGGCCCGCTATGTGATCCATGCGGTGGGTCCGGTGTGGTCGGGCGGCTCGAACGGTGAGCCGGAAGCGCTGGCCAGCGCCTATCACGAGTCTATCCGCGTGGCCGATCAACTTGGGCTCACGAGCGTCGCCTTCCCGGCAATCTCGACCGGCATCTTCGGCTATCCCCTGGGCGACGCCACCCAGGTCGCGGTCCGAACGGTTCGCGAGGCTCTCCCGCGCGCGAAGAACGTCAACACGGTACGCTTCGTCGTCTTCGATGACGCCGCGCTCCAGACCTATTCCCAGGTTCTCAACACGAGGTGATGATGGCTCGCAAAAAACTGATGGCCGCCAACTGGAAAATGTACAAGACACCGCGACAGGCGCAGGAGTTCCTGCGCGCCTTCCTGCCCCTGGTCGAGGGACACACGCGCGACGAGATCGCCATCTGCCCACCCTTCATCTGCCTGCCGGCGGTGGTCGAGGCGCTGGCTGGAAACGCCATCGGCGTGGGCGCGCAGAACCTGCACTGGGAAAAAGAAGGCGCTTATACGGGCGAGGTCTCGGCGGGCATGCTGGTCGCGGTGGGGTGCACGCACGTCATCATCGGCCACTCCGAGCGGCGCCAGTATTTCGGCGAGACTGACGACACGGTGAACCGCAAGCTGCAAGCGGCGCTCGCCGCCGGGCTCACGCCCATCGTCTGCGTGGGCGAGGTTTTGCAGGAGCGCGAATCCGGGCTGACCGAGGAGGTCTTGCGCCGCCAGTGCCAGCGCGGTCTGAGCAGCGTCTCCGGCGAAGAGGCGCGCAAGCTGGTGATCGCCTACGAGCCGGTGTGGGCCATCGGCACCGGCAAGACAGCGACTCCGCAGCTCGCAGCCGAGGCGCACGCCGTCATCCGCGCCGAAGCCGCCAAGGCCCTGGGCAAGCAAGCTGCGGAGAACATGCGCATCCTCTATGGCGGAAGTGTGAAGCCGGATAACGCGAAAGCGTTGATGTCAGAGAGCGAGATCGACGGGGCGCTGGTGGGCGGCGCCAGCCTGGATGCCAAGTCGTTTGCGGCGATCGTGAAGTATTAGGATCGGGTGATCGGGTCATCGGGTGATCGGGTCATCTGCCCGGGGGCAGGGATACGCCTTTGGTATAATCCCAATTGCCCTCACTGCAAGGCGCGTGATTCGCGCACGCGGAGAGTTTTGTCCGACTGCGGAAGTGGTGGAATTGGCAGACACACCATCTTGAGGGGGTGGCGCCGCGAGGCATGCGGGTTCAAGTCCCGCCTTCCGCACCATCCAACCCTCCGCAAATACGAAGAAAGGCACGGGCGCCAGACGCGCCCCAATCTGAATCCGACATGTGGTGGGTTGCAGCTCTAACCGTTATTCACGTCGTGGTTTGCGTTTTCCTGATCATCGTGGTGCTGTTGCAGAGCGGGCGCGGCGCCGACGTGGCCGCCGCTTTTGGCGGCATGGGCAGCCAGACCGCCTTCGGCCCGCGCGGTTCGGCCACGGTGCTGACGCGCGCCACCACCTGGTCGGCCATCCTGTTCATGGTCACTTCCATCACGCTCTCGGTCATCGCGTCGCGCCGCTCGACCGGCGGCTCGGTGCTGGGCAACATCAAGCCCAGCCAGACCAAGAGCCAGCCCGCGCCGCAGCCGGCGCCCAAGCCCGAGTCGCCGCCCGCGACGCCGAAATAACTGGCAACTGGCTACTGGCAACTGACTCATGATTCACGAGATCTTTCCCGTTGGGCCGCTGGCGTGCAACTGCTCCGTCATCGGCGACGAGGCCACCCGCGAAGCCATGGTCATCGATCCCGGCGACGACATCGACGAGATCATGGCCATCGTCGGCCGGCACGGCCTGACGGTAAAGCAGATCGTCGTCACCCACGGCCACATCGACCACGTCGGCGGAGCCATGAAGCTGAAGCGGCTCACCGGCGCTCCCATCCTGCTGAACCGGAACGACTACGACCTGCTGAAGACCGCCGACCAGGTCGCGGCCTGGCTGGGGATGACGCCCCCCGGCAAGATTGATATCGACCAGGACTTCTCCGCGGGCGACGTGGTGGGCGTGGGGAGCCTGAAAGCGGCGGTGATGCACACGCCCGGGCACACCGAAGGCAGCGTCTGCCTCCACTTCGCTCCCCAGCAGAAGCTGATCGCCGGCGACACCCTGTTCGCCGGCAGCATCGGCCGCACCGACCTGCCCGGCGGCAGCTTCAAGAAGATCATGCACTCCCTCAAAGGACCGGTGATGTCGCTGCCCGACGAGACGGTCGTGGTCCCCGGCCACGGCCCGCTGACCACCATCGGCGAGGAACGGGAGACGAATCCCTTCATTCTCGGCAGGTATGGCGAATAGCTGGCTAGTAGATCTGTCTTGTGAAGGGGCACGCCTTCAGGCGTGCCGTAGAACGCAAGTAAGAACTCGGCTTTAGCCGCTGAGGAAATTTCCCTCAGGGCCTAAAGGCCGCTCATCTATGTACCGTAGGCGGCACTGCTGGAAGCCGTGCCCGTTCACCTGACACATCAACCATGGATTTGTTCCAGTGCAGCCAGAACCCGCCCAATGCCAGGCGCGAATATCTCCACCGGCGTGATCAGGCCCACCACCAAGTACCCCTCTCCGGGGAAATCATAAAAGTGCCCCGGATGGACGACGACCGACTGCTGTTCGAGCAACGCGATGGCCAGATCTTCATCCGAGCGCGTCGCCGGCACTCGCAACACCGCATACCAGCCGCCTTCGACGTCCAGCCGCCGCACTGATTCCTGCGCCGCGAGTTGCCGGTCGAGTTCCGCCAGATTCGCAGCCACCCGCTCCTTCACCTGCCGCTGGATCTCGCCGCGCTGCGCGAGGAACTCCGGCAACGCAAGCTGCACCGGAGTGCTGACCGACAGGTAGGTATCGGCAATGACCTCCAGCCGCGCCAGCGCCTCGCGCGCCAACTCCGGTGCGCCGCCGGTGACGATCCAGGCCAGCTTCATCTGCGGCAGCGCGCAGATTTTCGATATCCCGCTCAGGGTGAAGGTCAGCGCCTGGCGCGGGCTGGCAAAGCTCGGCCGGGCAGCGCCATCGTGCGCGTAGTCAAGAAACACCTCGTCGGCCACCAGCGCCAGCCGTCGCTCGCGGCAGAGCGCATCGAGCAAGTCCATCTCCGCCGGCTTCACAAAAGAGCCTGTGGGATTGTTGGGATGAACCACCAGGATGGCGCGCGTCCGCGGACTCAGCGCTTCGCCGAGCCCATGCAGATCGATCTGCCAGCCGTAGTCGTAGATCAGCGGGTAGGAAACCAGCTTCACGTCCTGGATCGAAGCCAGGAACTCGAACAGCGGATAGCTGGGCGCCGGAACCAGCACCTCGTCCTCGGGTTCGCACAGCAGGCGGAAGATGAAGCTGTATCCCTCGCTGGTGCTGGCGGTGAGGATGATCTGCTCCGGGTCGATCTCCGCGCCGCGCTGCCGGTAATAGCCACAAACCGCTTCCCGTGCCGAGCGCAGGCCCTTGGGATGGGGATCGTAGGCGAGGCCGCGCCGGTCCGCGAGCGTCGAAAGCAGCGACCGATCATAAGCGAACCCACAGCGCGTAGGGTTCGATTCGGTCAGGTCGAGCAGTTCCCTGCCCGCAGCCCGATGGCGTTCGAGCGCGGCGGAGAAGCAGTTGGGCGCGAGCGCCCATGCAGTGCGAGAAGCGAACATGCGAAAGGCAGCCTACAGGAAAGCCAGCGCAGATTCCAAACTGCCTTCACCGCCAAACCGCGGTCCGCATGAGGTCGAAGTGATGATCATAGGTTCACACTTCAACGCCCAAGCGACCGCACAACACCGCTAGGGTCGCATCGAACAACGTGATCGGCTGGTCGGGAAAAGCCAGGACCTTTTTCATGGCCTCCTGATAATCCTCGGGAGTGGGATTAACCAGGGCGACGCCGCTCCGCAAGTCGCTTAACCAACTGGAGGCAGCCTCCCTCCCCAACCGATAGAGGACCAGAGTGTAAGCTTCAGCGAGTGTCGGGTAGGCAACGATTACCTCCCGTTTGTCGCGCGTGATTCGTCTCAATTCCCGGTGCGCCCGCTGGTGGTGGGCATCGTCAGGATCGGCGGCGGCATAGAGCGGGCCGGTATCGGCGAGGACAGCCCGTCTCATGGGGTGAACAGGTAGCGGTCGTGGGACTGGCTCACATCACGGCGGCCGCTGCCGCGCGGTGCAGGCTTGATGCGGAGCCGGCCTCGCGCTCGCAGGTAACCGCGGTCGGTCAGGTATTGCCGCAAAGCGGCCTGCACCACGGCCGTCAGCGGAGGCGGCGCCTCCTGGGCTCGGACGTAGCTCTCCATGGCCTCGGCCAGATCATCGGGAATGGTCACCGTGGCGCGCTTCATGCCTCCATCATAGCACCAGTTGGTGAAGATGGTGAAGCTGGTGAACCGACAGAGCATCCTTCTTCAGCCTCCGGTGTACCCCCGCCTCAAACACGGCTGGCAGTGGCCGGCATTAAAGACCTCAGAATTCTCGCTCACCATTTACAATCCGAATCGAGACCTCACGCCATGGTCGCACGCGTACTAATGGCGATCGCGCTGGCCGGCTTGCTCACCTCGACCTTCTACCTCCTGCTGGTCGGGTTGGCGGTGCTGCGTTTCCGTAGAAAACGCCTGGCCTGCGGCGGAGCCGGGCTCCCACCGGTTACGTTGCTCAAGCCCGTACACGGAATCGAACCGCAGCTCCGGGACAGCCTCGAAAGTTTCTTCCGCCTCGACTATTCACGATTTGAGATCATCTTCGGAGCCCGCACCGGCGACGACCCCGCCCTCGCCATCGTCCACGAACTGATGCGGATCTACCCGCAGGTGCCGGTCAAGCTGGTCACTTCCGGCGACCCGCCGTGGCCGAACGCGAAGTGCTGGTCGCTGGTAAAGATGGTGAGCGAAGCCAGTTTCGATCACCTGGTGATCAGCGACAGCGACGTCGAGGTTGCACCCGACTATCTTCGGCATTTGATTCCGGCCTTGCTCGAGCCCGGCGTCGGCTGCGTGACCACCGTCTACCGCGGCAAACCGACGGATGGGCTGTGGGCCCTCCTGGAAGCCCTGGGCATGTCCGTCGAGATGACCTCGGGAGTGCTGGTCGCGGAGATGCTCGAAGGCATGAAGTTCGCCCTCGGGCCGACCATGGCCGTGCGACGGGAAGCCCTGCAAAAGATCGGCGGCTTCGCCGCCTTTGCCGACTATTGCTCGGACGACTTCCTGCTGGGCAAAGAGATCGCCGCCGCCGGTTACAAGGTCATCCTCTCGCCCCACGTCATCGACCATGTCATCCTGCACGAATCGCTGCGCCAGTCGCTCGCTCATCAGACGCGCTGGATGAAGAGCACGCGCTATTCCCGTCCCATGGGACACCTGGGAATGGCTCTGACCTTCGCTATGCCTTATGGCGTGGTCGGCCTGCTGGCAGGGGCGGCTTCGGGCAGGCTCTTGGCTGGCGTGATGCTCTTCGCCGCCACGTTTCTCAACCGCGCCCTGCTTTCCATCATCGCCGGCTGGGGCGCCCTCCACGATCCGCGCTCGCTCGCCTACTGCTGGCTCTATCCTTTCCGTGACCTCATGGGCTTCGGTTTCTGGGTGGCCAGCTATTTCAGCGACCGGATCCTATGGCGGGGCGAGCATTACCGCCTGGGGGTCGGCGGCAAGATGGTCAGAATCACATAGGGATTGAGTCATTGTGTCATTGAGCCATTGAGTCATTGAAAACCACTCGCTCAATGGCCCAATGACTCAACGAATCAATGACTCAATCTTTCTTCACTCCCGTCCCTCGCCAGCTATTGTTGGTGCGCTGTGTGATCAGCACCTCGGAGAGCCCTGCGGTCGCGAACCAGTCCTCGATCTCGGCGCGGCTGTGGTAGAAGGCAGTCGGCGCCACCAAGTGGTCGAAGACGTTCCAGAAGTTTTCGGCGAACGAGTAGTTGGAGATCGTGCAGAGATATTCGGAGTAGAACAGCAGCTTCTTCAGCCGGGGACGGTTCCGCGCCGGGCCGTATACCAGCTTGAGCGCGGCGTAGAGCGGCAGGGAGAGCACGAACGATAGCGCGCGGGTCACCGCCTTGGGCGCGCGCGAGGTGAAGTGGATTCGCACCGGGTTGACGATCTTCTCGATCCACCAGTTCCCTTCCTTGCCGTACACCCAGATCACGGCGCGGCCGCCCGGCCGCAGGTGGCGGACCAGCGCCAGGAATCCCTGCTTGGGCTCGGGAAGGTGGTGGAGCACGCCGATGCTGTAGAACAGGTCGAAGGGCGCCAGCAGCTGCAGATGGTAGATGTCGGCTTGCAGGATGTGGACGTTGGGCAGTTGCCGCGTGTTCTGGTAGGCCGCTTCGACCGCGTCCGAAAGATCGATGCCCACCACATCGCGCGCGCCAAACTCCGCCGAAAGCCATGCGTGGCGGCCTTTTCCGCAGCCTGCGTCCAGCACCACGCGGCCGCAGAACGCCTCCGGCTGGAGGGGATGGATCCAGTCGAGAAACTCCGCCCGGTATTGTTCGTTCAGCTCCGAGTAGTGGGTCCACTCGTACCCGAAGGCGGCAGCGGTGGCGCGCTTCTCCGCCGAAAGCTCCGCGGAGAGAAATCGCGGGATGCCGCGCACGATCGCAAAACTCGCGCCGCAGGCAGGGCACGACAACGTGCCTTCGATGATCTCGGCGTCTTCTTCGTGTTCGGCGCGCAGCACGAACGGGCGGCCGCACGGCCGGCAAGCCAGGTAGTCGAGGAGTTTGCGCTTCATCGCGTGGGGTGGCGAGTTTGCCAGTATATATGACCGGCTGGTTCAGCCGCCTTTTGCTAGAATCGCCTCGTGTGCGGCATCGTAGGATTCACGCATAAAGACCGCCTCTCGGCCGGCGAGCGCATCCGCGAAGCCACCTCCACGCTGCTCCACCGCGGCCCAGACCAGCAGGGCGTCTTCGAGACGCCCAACGTTTCGCTCGGCGCCGTCAGGCTGAAGATCATCGACCTGATCTCGGGCGAGCAGCCCATGCGCAGCGACGACGGCGACACCGTCCTGGTCTTCAACGGCGAGATTTACAACTACGCCGAAGTGCGCGAGGAATTGAAGGCGCGGGGCCATCGCTTCGCCAGCCGCAGCGACACCGAAGTCGTGCTCAGGGCTTTTCTCGAGTGGGACACCGGATGCTTCGCCCGCCTGCGCGGGATGTTCGGACTGGCCTTGTGGACGGAATCGCGCCGGCGGCTGGTGCTGGCGCGCGACCGCATGGGCATCAAGCCGCTCTACTACTCCAGCCGCGGCGACGACATTTACTTCGCCTCCGAGCTGAAGGCCATCTTCGTTCATCCCGAGATCGACCGCACCATCGATCTCGACGGGCTCAACTGCTATCTCCGCCTGAACTGGGTTCCCGCGCCGCACACGCTGGTGCGCGACATCGTGAAGCTCCTGCCCGGACACTTCCTGGTCTGGGAGGACGGCCACGTACGCACTGAGTGCTACTGGCGTTGCGCGCCCGAGCCAATGCCCGCGCAAACCACGCTGGAAGAGGCCAAGCAGCAGCTCGATGGGCTGCTGCGAAGCTCGGTGAAGGAGCACCTGGTGTCGGACGTGCCGCTGGGCGTGTGGGCTAGCGGCGGCATCGATTCCTCGACCATCCTGCATTACGCCGCCGCGGCCAGCCCGTCGCGCCTGAAGACGTTCTCCATCACCTTCAAGGGGCGCAGCTTTGATGAGAGCCGCTACATCCGCGAGGCAGCGCACCTCTACGGCACCGACCACACCGAGTTCGACCTCAGCCCCGGGGCCGAGCTGGTGGATGCCATCCAGCAGTTCGCCTACTACTCGGACGAGCCCAGCGCCGATGCCGGTTCGCTCCCCGTCTGGTTCCTCTCGAAGATGAGCCGGCAGCAGGTGACGGTGGCGCTCAGCGGAGAAGGCGCCGACGAGCTCTTTGGCGGATATCTCACCTACCGCGCTGATCGCTACGCGCGGATGGCGCGGGCAGTCCCGGCGTTGTTGCGGCGCGCCGCCGCCTCGGCCGTTCAACTCTGGCCGGTTTCCGACGACAAGATCAGCTTCGAATACAAGCTCAAGCGCTTTCTGGAAGGCTCATTGCTTCCTCCCGAGGAAGCGCACGTGTTCTGGAACGGAACGTTCTCCGCCGCGGAGCTGCGTGCCTTCTTCTTGAAGGCTGACCCCGAGCCGATGCGCCGTCTGCTGGGCGATGTGCCGCCCGGCGACGGCATCGACCGCTTCCTGCTCTTCGACCAGCGCTACTACCTGCCCGACGACATTCTCTACAAGGTCGATCGCATGAGCATGGCGCACTCGATGGAAGTGCGTCCGCCGTTCCTCGACCACCGCATCGTGGAATTCGCCGCCGCCCTGCCGGAAGCCTACAAAGTCCGCGGCTCGGAGCTGAAGTTCATCCTGCGGGAGCTAATGAAGGGCAAACTGCCGCGCTCCATCCTGTATCGTAAGAAAAGCGGCTTCGACATTCCAGCACACGACTGGTTTCGCGGGCTCCTGAAGCCGCTGCTGCTCGACACCGTGACCGAAGCGGCAGTCGAGCAGACCGGCTTGTTGCGCTGGCAGGGGATCCAGGCGGTCATCCGCGATCATCTGGAAAGGCGTGCCAACCTCGGTTACCACTTGTGGGGACTTCTGATCCTGTTCCTGTGGCTGAAGCGGTGGGACATCCGCTGCGTGGACTCAGCCGAGACAACGAAGACGAGCGCCCGCGAGCGCAATCGCGTCCTGATCTGATCGCGCGCCCGTCGCGAGGGCCGGGTGCTACAATCTTCTGCGGCGATGTTCTGCAGGGCTGGCCATGCTCGAATACAAGATCCGGCAAAGCGGCGATGTGACCCTCATCGATTTGAAGGGGCCCATCACTCTGGGCGAGGCGCTGGCGCATGACTCGGAAGGCGGCGACCACCCCGGGGAGGGTGAGCGGCCGGTAGTCATCGGCGAGATCGTTCGTGACCTGCTGAAGCGGGGGCGGCAAAAGATCCTGCTCAACCTGAAGAACGTCAGCTACATCGACAGTTCCGGCATCGGAGAACTGGTGGGCGCCTTTACCAAGGTGCAGGCACAGGGCGGCCAACTCAAGCTGCTCAACCCGGCGGTCAAGGTGCTCAATGTTCTGCGGCTCACTCGCCTTGACCACTTTTTCCCCGTCGAAACCGACGAGGCCGCCGCCATCCAGTCGTTCGCGCTACCGGGCTGAAGCTTGCCGGGCGACCACGCCGGTGTGGCACGCCTCGCACTGCACTTTACCCTCGATCTCGTTCAAGTGCCGCTGCACGTCGAGGACGGCCGGCCCCTTGCCGGCATTCGACTCCTGCCGTCCGGCGAGGTTCAGCAGCGACTTCAGCAATTGCTGCTGCCGGTAGAGGAGTTCGCGAGCTGCCGGGTCGGGTGGCTCCATTCTGCCCGCGTCGGCCTGGGCCTGATCCACGCGCGCCCGCAGCGAATCGAGTTCTACCTTGTTGGCGAGATAGAGGTCGAGCGGCACCACGCGGATCTCCGCCCGCCGCCACATGCGCTCGCCGATTCCGGTCGGGTGGGCCGGCATCGTTTGACTCGCGCCAGGAGCACGGTCCATCACCGCGGGGTTGGAAAGGGTTTGGGCCAGCATGAGGGCGCCGACCACACAGAGAGCAAGCAGGAAGGCCGCATTGCGCATACACACCTCCCCTGATGAATTGTCTTTCTCCACTGATTGTGGGCTGGGCCCGACGGCACAGATAGGACGAAGCGCACGCATGGCTGTGACGGCGCGGCCAGGGTCTGAGGCTTGCGCGGAGCGCGGGATGTTGAAAGCCCCGCGTGCGCAGTGTAACTTGGGTTAAGGAAAGGGAGCTGGGGGATGCCTGTACGTCCGGCCGAGCCTGATCTGTCGGCACTGAAGATCGACGAGCACGCTCGCTCCCGCAGCGGGAGCAAGTGGCTGCGCTGGGTTGCCGCCGCAGTCGGCGTGTGCTTTCTTGTGTTCGCGTTGGGCTTCGTTCTCATTGGAAAGGCTCCCAGCGTGCAACTGGCCACCGCCCACAGCACGAGCGGTGACACGCGGGTTGCGCTGCTGAACGCCAGCGGATACGTGACGCCGCGCCGCCGGGCTACGGTCGCTGCCAAGATCACCGGCCGCGTGGTCAAGATGAACGCCGAAGAAGGCATGCAGGTGCAGGAAGGCCAGGTGCTGGCGGTGCTGGATGAGTCCGACGCGCGCACGCGCCTGGTTTCGGCGCAGGCGGACCGCGACGCAACCTGGGCCGCGCTTGCCGACCTGCAAGTAAATCTCGTCAACGCCGATCGTGAGCTGCACCGCACCCAGGAACTGGAGAAGGCCGGCGTGAGCAGCCCGCAGGCCCTCGACCTGGCGCGAACCACGGCGGACAGCTATCGCGCGCGCATCCAGTCGACCGATGAGCAGGTGCGCGCCGCCGACGCCCGCATCAAGGTGGCGAAGCAGGACCTGGACAACTGCACCGTGCGCGCACCCTTCGCCGGCGTCGTCGTTTCCAAAGATGCGCAGGTGGGCGAGATGGTCTCGCCGGTATCGGCGGGCGGCGGCTTCACCCGCACCGGCATCGCCACCATTGTGGACATGAATTCCAACGAGGTCGAGGTGGACGTGAACGAGTCGTACATCGCCCGCGTCGAGCCGGGGCAGCCGGTGACGTCGGTGCTCGACGCCTATCCTGACTGGAAGATTCCGTCGCACGTGCGCACCGTGATTCCCACCGCCGACCGGCAAAAGGCCACGGTGAAGGTGAGGATCTCATTCGATAAGCTGGATCCGCGCATCCTGCCCGATATGGGCGTAAAGGTCACGTTCCTGGGCGAGGATACCGGCGCGGCAAAAGCCGCGGCGCGCGTGCTGGCGCCGCACGACGCCGTCCGCCAGGAGAACGGACAGCCGGTTGTGTTCCTCTACCGTGACGGCAAAGTGGAGCGCCGCGCCGTGCGCGTGGGCGCGACCCAGGGCAACGACGTGGAGATCATCGCCGGTGTGGCGGATGGCGATCGCCTGGTAGTCGGCAGCGAGCCGCTGAAGGACGGCCAACGCGTGGATGTGAAGCAGTGAAAGTGGGGACGAATTAGGCGCAGCTTTTAACCGTGCCGTGACGTGCGCAATATAATCCTTGTCATTCCGAGGGGGCTTCAGCCCCGAGGAACCTTGGTCTTAATGGGAAAAACCGAGATCCCTCGACTGGCGCTCACCTCGCAAGCTCGGATCGCGCCTCGCTCGGGATGACAATTGCACTAGCGGGAGACACTCATGGTCAGAGTCGATGGTCGCGGCAACGGCAACAGCCTGGTCCGCGTGCGCGGTCTGGACAAGAAATACCAGCGCGGCAGCGAGGAGATCCACGTCCTGCAGGGACTCAACCTCGACGTGGACGCCGGCGACTTCGTCGCCTTCATGGGCCCCAGCGGCTCCGGCAAGACCACGCTGCTCAACCTGCTGGGCGGGATCGATCTGCCTTCCGCCGGCAGCATTACCGTCGCCGGCGATGAGATCACGCACATGTCGGCCGGCAAGCTTACCGCCTGGCGTGCCCGCCACGTCGGATTCATCTTCCAGATGTACAACCTCATCCCCGTGCTCACCGCGTTTCAAAACGTGGAGCTGCCGCTGCTCCTGACCAAGCTCTCGAAGGCCGAACGCCGCCAGCATGTGGAGGCCGCGTTGGGAATCGTTGGCCTGGCCGAACGCATGGCCCACTACCCGCGCCAGCTCTCCGGCGGGCAGGAGCAGCGCGTGGGTATCGCGCGCGCCATCGTCGCCGATCCCACGTTCCTGCTCTGCGACGAGCCCACTGGCGACCTCGATCGCAAAAGTGCCGACGAGGTGATGGACCTGCTCTCGCGCCTGGTGCGCGAGCACCGCAAGACGGTGCTGCTGGTCACCCACGACCCCATCGCCGCGCAGCGCGCGCAGACCGTTCTCCACCTGGAAAAGGGTGTGCTGGTCGAAGGCCGGGCGGCGGAAGTCCGATGAAGTACCGCCATCTCATCTTCGCCAACCTCTTCCGCAAGAAGATTCGCACCACGCTGACGCTGGGCTCGTTCGCGGTGGCGCTGTTCCTGTTCGGATTGCTGGCGGTGGTCCGCGGCGCCTTCAACCAGGGATTGGAAGTCGCCGGCGCCAACCGCCTGGTCGTGGTCAACAAGGTCTCCATCATCCAGCCACTGCCCATTTCATACAAAGAGAAGCTGGCTCAGATTTCCGGGGTCACGCTGGTCACGCACGCCAACTGGTTCGGGGGCGTCTACCAGGACGAGCGCAACTTTTTCCCGCAATTCGCCATTGAGGACGAAACCTATCGCCAGATGTTTCCCGAGTTCATCGTGCCGGAAGACCAGTGGAACACCTTCATCGGCGACCGCGAAGGGGCCATCGTCGGTGAAGACCTGGTCAAGCGCTTCCACTGGAAGGTCGGCGACCGCGTCCCCATCAAGGGCACGATTTTTCCCGGCACCTGGGAGTTCAACATTCGCGGCATCTATCGCGGCAGCCGGCCGCAGGACGACACCACCCAGTTCTGGTTCCGCTACAAGTACCTCGAGGAGCGCGAGAACGCTTTTTGGAAGGGCCTGATCGGCTGGTACACCGTGCGCATCGACAATCCCGATAACGCCACCCGCGTGGCCGGCGCCGTCGATGAGATGTTCGCCAATTCTCCCTGGGAGACCAAGACCGAGACCGAGAAAGCCTTCGCCGCCGGATTCGTCAAGCAGGCCGGCAACATCGAGTTCCTCCTGGTCAGCATCGGCAGCGTGGTCTTCTTCACCCTGCTGCTGGTGACGGGCAACACCATGGCCATCGCCGTGCGCGAACGCATGCGGGAGCTGGCGGTGCTGAAGGCGGTCGGCTTCTCCGACAATTTCGTCCTCGCCCTCGTGCTCGGCGAATCGCTGCTGCTCGCCGCCATCGGTGGCGGGTTCGGGCTCGCGCTCTGCAAGCTCTTCACCCTCCGCGGCGATCCCACCGGCGGCCTGATGCCCTATTTCTATCTGGCGCCGCCGGTGGTGATCCTGGGATTGTTTAGCGCCCTGGCCGTGGGCGTGGTCGCCGGAATCCTGCCCGCATGGTCGGCCATGCGGCTGCGCGTCGCGGACGCGCTGCGGAGGGTGTGACATGGCCATCCCGCTCGCTTACAACCTGCGCAGCTTGCGCGTTCGCTGGACCTCCACGGTGGTTGCGGTACTGGGTATCACCGGCACGGTCGGGGTTTTCGTCGCCATGTTGGCGCTGGCCAGAGGATTCAGGGCGACGCTGGTGTCGTCAGGCTCGCCGAGCAACGCCATCATCCGCCGCGCCGGCGCCACCTCGGAGATGGAGAGCGCGGTCACCCTCGACCAGGTCCACGTCATCGAAGACATGCCCGGCGTGGTCCGCAACGGCTCCGAACCCCTGGTCAGCCCGGAAAGCGTGGTGGTCGCGGCCTTCCCGCTGAAGGCCACCGGCACCGACGCCAACGTGCAGGTGCGCGGGGTTTCGCCGCGCGCGCTCGAGGTGCGCGACCAGGTCAAGATCGTCGCCGGCCGCTTCTTCAGCCCAGGTCTCGACGAACTCGTGGTGGGTCGCAACGTTGCCCGTACCTATGCCGGCTTCGACTTGGGCAGCACCGTCAAGTTCGGCGGCGGGACGTGGACCGTGGTTGGCATCTTCGACGCTGGCGGCAGCGCCTTCGACTCCGAGCTCTGGGCCGACGCACAGGTCGTCAAACAGGTCTATAAGCGGTCGCCCAATATCTACCAGTCGGTCACCGCTCGCCTGACTTCCCCTGACGCTTATCCAGCTTTTAAGGACGCCATCACTTCCGACCCGCGCGTCACTTTGCAGGTCGACCGCGAGATCGAGTACTACGAGAAGCAGTCCCGCGCCTTCACGCGCCTGGTCACGTTCCTCGGCCTGCTGGTCGGAGGAGTGATGAGCGTGGGCGCCATCATCGCCGCGCTCAACACCATGTACTCAGCGGTGGCCGAGCGCGCCCGCGAGATCGCCACCATGCGCGCCGTTGGCTTCGGCGCCGGCAGCGTGGTGCTCTCCTTCACCTTCGAGGCGCTGTGTATCGCCCTGATCGGCGGCCTGCTGGGATGCATTGCCGTCTTGCCGCTCAACGGCTACACCACCGGCACCATGAACTGGCAGACGTTTTCCCACCTGGCCTTCGCCTTCCGCGTGACCCCGGCGCTGCTGGTGGGAGGAGTGATCTTCGCGCTGGCCATGGGAGTCGCCGGCGGTGTACCGCCCGCCATCCGCGCCGCGAGGGCGCGGGTTGCGGTGGCGTTAAGGGAGCTGTGAGTTCTGGTGGTCGGAATCGAACCGACACGTCCCTTTCGGGACCCAGGATTTTAAGTTGAGGCGCTTAGCGGGCGTGAGCGAGGCACGCAGTGCCGAGCGTTAGTCCGCTGCCGAAATCCCGGAGCGTAGCGAGGGATCTCAGGAAGACACTGGTGCCCGGGGTCGGAATCGAACCGACACGGAGCTTTCGCTCCTCGGGATTTTAAGTCCCGTGCGTCTGCCAGTTTCGCCACCCGGGCCTGCCGTACAGCTTAACATCAGCCACCCATTTGACCCCGAAACCCAGCCGAACCCCTTGCCGGACGGGCATTTCCGCCCACTTGCGGGCCTAGGCACCAAAAGCGGGCTCGTCTGCGTTCGGCGGCAGCTCCTCCAGCGGGCTGTTGATAAGTTAAATACTTATCATATGTTATTGAAATAACATGACTTACAGTATTTTAAATGCTCTTTGAGCGCGCTCCGAGGCAATTTTTTCATCCCAAACCCATTGTTTTTGCGTCTAAATGAAGGTAAGATAGCCGATTTGGATGCCCCTTCGACGGTACTCAGGGGCGCGCGGCCTGGGAGAATCCCAGGGAGGCGAAATTGAATCCAATACGATGGAACTAACACAAAAGGCAGGACGAACTAATCATGGCTAAGCGACGTGGCAATCCCAACTGGGGGAAACCGGAGCCGATTGGACCGGTGGTTCCAACGGTCACCTCCTTCGAGCAGGCAGTGAAGGAGTTCAAGCTGCAGCCCGATCAGTACTTGCGCTCCACGCGTCTGCGAGAGTGGGCGCGGCGCAACAAGAACTCCAAGTTCATCCCCGAAACCCTACTGCAGGCTTGGGGGTTCGAGATCGAATCGACGCTGTAAGCAAGCTGCGATCGAGCAGTTCACGCAGGCCGTCCGTTGCGACGGCCTGTTTTCTTTTGACCGACTCCCGCGCCGGGTGCGATATTGGAGGGCTTTTCGCAGCCGCTTGAGGGAACCCGAATGGTCCGTCTTGTCCCCCGAGAAACCAAGTTCTTCGGTATGTTTGAGGAAGTATCCGCCAACCTCATCCTGGGCGCGCGCCTGATGGTGGAGATCCTGCACGATTTCCAGGACATCCCCGCCCGGGTGCAGAAGCTGAAGGACATCGAGCACAGCGGCGACGACATGACCCACGCCATCATCACCAAGCTCAACCAGACCTTCATCACTCCCTTCGACCGCGAGGACATCCACAAGCTGGCCTCTTCCCTCGACGATGTGCTCGACTTCCTGAATTCGGCCGGCGACCGCCTGGTGCTCTACAAGATCCACAGCGCGCCCCCCGAGGCTGAGAAGCTGGCCGAACTGGTGGTCCGGCAGTGCGAGGAGCTGCACAAGGCGGTGAAGAACCTGGAGAAATCCGACCACGTGCTGGAATACTGCGTGGAGGTCAACCGCCTGGAGAACGAAGCCGACACCGTCAGCCGCCGCGCCATCGGCCGCCTCTTCGACCAGGAGCGCGATCCCATCACGCTGATCAAGCTCAAGGAGCTCTACGAAGTGCTGGAAGCCGCCACCGACAAGGCGGAAGACGCCGCCAATGTGTTAGAAAGTGTCGTCCTCAAAAGCGCCTGACATCCTGTTTCTCGTAGATGGCAACCGACACCTATGCACACCGGCCTCATACTGGTCGTCATCACCGTCTTCATCGCGTTCGCGTTCGACTTTCTGAACGGCTTTCACGATGCCGCCAACAGCATCGCGACCGTGGTTTCGACGCGCGTGCTGGCGCCCACGGTGGCCGTTTTCTGGGCGGCATTCTTCAACTTCATCGCCGCCTTTTTCCTCGGCACCGCCGTGGCCAAGACCATCGGCCAGGGCATGATCGACCTCTCCATCGTCACCCAGTGGGTGGTGCTGGCGGGACTGTTGGGCGCGATCATCTGGGACCTGCTCACCTGGTTGTGGGGCCTGCCGACGTCTTCGTCGCACGCGCTGATCGGCGGCTACGCCGGCGCCGCCATGGCCCGCGCCTCGTTGCTCCGCGGCTGGAGCCACGCCAGCGAGGTCATTCTGCCTTCCGGCTGGACCCTGAGCCTGATCTTCATCGTGCTCGCGCCCATCCTCGGCCTGGTGCTCGGCTTCAGCATCCAGATCATGGTCTACTGGATCATGCGCCGCCGCACGCCGCAGCGCGTGGACAAGCTCTTCCGCCGCCTGCAACTGCTCTCCGCCGCCTGCTACAGCCTGGGCCACGGCGGCAACGACGCGCAAAAGACCATGGGCATCGTGGCTGGCGCGGTGTTCACCGGCGGCTACATGTCCAAAGCCGATCTGGCCGGCAATTGGGGACACTTCCACTGGCCGATCATCCTGCTGGCCCACTTCGCCATGGGCCTGGGAACCTACCTCGGCGGATGGCGCATCGTGCGCACTATGGGATCGAAGATCACCAAGCTCAAGCCGGTGGGCGGATTCTGCGCCGAGACCGCCGGCGCGTTGACCCTGTTCGGCACCGCCCTGGCTGGCATCCCCGTGAGCACCACTCACACCATCACCGGGGCGATCATCGGCGTGGGCGCCACCCATCGCCTCTCGGCGGTGCGCTGGGGCGTTGCCCGCCGCATCGTCTGGGCCTGGGTGCTGACCATCCCCGCCTCCGCTTCCATGGCCGCACTGACCTTTTTCATAATCCGCGCCTTCCACCACGGGGCGTGATCGACCTTTTTCGGCGCGGATCAAATGAAAAACGCAGAGGGCGCGAGTGCTACAATTTGGGGGCAAGCATATGCCTGTAGCCTCGCCATTCTGTGATGTCGAGACCGCCATCGACGAAATCCGCAAGGGGCGGATGGTCGTGGTGGTGGACGACGAAGACCGCGAGAACGAAGGCGACCTGACGCTGGCCGCCGAAAAAGTTACGCCCGAAGCCATCAACTTCATGGCGCGGCATGGGCGAGGGTTGGTCTGCCTGGCCATGACCGAGGAGCGGCTGGAGCACCTGCGCATCGGTCCCATGAGCGCGCAGAACACGGCCCAGTTCGGCACCGCGTTCTGCGAGGCCATCGACGCGCGCGAGGGCGTCACCACCGGCATTTCGGCCTTCGACCGTGCCCGCACCATCCAGGTGGCCATCGATCCCGCCACTCGTCCCGACGACCTGGCGCGGCCGGGACACGTCTTTCCGCTGCGTGCGCGCAAAGGTGGCGTGCTGGTCCGCGCCGGACAGACCGAGGCCTCGGTGGACCTGGCGCGCCTGGCCGGCCTGGTGCCGGCGGGCGTGATCTGCGAGATCATGAACGAGGACGGCAGCATGGCGCGGGTGCCGCAGCTCATCGAGTTCTGCCGCGCGCACAGCCTCAAGATGATGACGGTGGCCGAGCTGATCCGCTACCGCATGCGCCACGAGCGGCTGGTGCACCGCATCGGCGAATCCATGCTGCCCACGCCCTTCGGCGAGTTCCGCATGATCGCCTACGAGAGCGACATGGCGCACAACTCGCACGTGGCGCTGGTGATGGGCGACGTCGAGCACGACGGCTCGAAGCCGGTGCTGGTGCGCATGCACGCGCACTGCCTGGTGGGCGACGTCTTCGGAGCGACCTGGTGCGATTGCCACCAGATCATCCGGCGCTCGCTGGAGATGATCGCCGCCGAGGGCCGCGGCGCGCTCATCTACCTGCACCAGACCTCGAAGGGCTTTTCCGTCGAGCGGGTGAACGATCGCCCCATCCTGACTTTTCACCGCGACGTGCGCGATCCCTCCAATCCCGACCACCAGCGCAAGACCCAGCGTGAAGTCGGGATCGGGGCGCAGATCCTCTCCGACCTGAACATCTCCGCCATCCGGCTGCTCACCAACCATCCCCGCAAAGTGGCCGCGCTCCAGGGCTACGGGATCGAGATCGTGGAGCAGATACCGATTTTGGTCAGGCACGGCGCGACCACCTAGTTTCCCGTTTCAGGTTTCACGTTTCACGGGTTCGGCGGAGAAAGAAAAAGCGGCCTAGGCAGGCCGCCACCTTCACTTCAAGCTCTTGCTTCGCGCCGCGGAGACTAGCTTGGCTTGCGGGCTACGATTTCGCTTTCGCGGATCAGGAATTGTGCCGGGCAACTATTCGAGCCGCAGATCACGGGAATCAGCCCGGCGATCTGCCGGCGCGTGATCAGACCCAAGGTGCCGCAGGAAGGACACGATAGCACCGCCCAGTAGGGGTCATCGGACTCGCCCACTTCGCCGGCGTTTTCCAGCACGAACACCGTCCCGGGCTCCATCTGCTCCGGGATCCATTCGCTCAGGATATTGAGTTCAGCAACCATCGCGCCTCCGTCTGCAACCTCATCGCACAACAAAAAAGCCCCGCTCAGGCGCGGAGCTTGACTCTCTTTCTGAGCGCAGTGCCTCCGCCGCCGCGTGCTGGACTGGCGGACTTGCGCCCGCGCAATTCGGGGTGGACGCGGCGTACCGCGTCCGAGAGGCAGACCGCAAACATCGGCTGGCGGGCGTTCTTCAGGATGTCGATCACCTGCTGCGCCGAGTTCTCCACGTAGATGCGGCGGCCGTCGGTCAGCAGATGGTAATCGGCGCCGCCGCTGACGGTCTCGACCAGCCGTTTGCCCAGTTCCTGGCGCAGGAAGCGCACCACCTTGCGCATGCGCTGCAGCGAGAAGCCCTTGCGGCGCAGCTCGGCGATCACCGCCACCTCGGCCAGGTCATCCAGCGAGTACAGGCGGCGATGGCCCTGGCGCGCCGGCACCACCAGCCCGCGCTCATCCCACCACTGCAACTGGCGCAGCGAAATGCCGGTGCGCGCCGCGACTTCATTCGAGGTAAGTAGATCAGCCATTTGAGGTGCAATCTGTCTAAAACAATTACTATTTCAATTGTTTGAAACATTCTAGGGCTGGTCTGTGGACTGTCAAGCAGATTGTCTGTGGAAAAGCACCGGGGATGGCAACAGGGCGGCGTTCGCCTCTCCGCGGCTACAAATGTCATTCCGGCGAGCAAAGCGAGACGGGAGAATCTGACAACAGCGGCGGCGCAACCGGCCAGGGTAGTGCTGGCTTTTCCGTTAGATCCTCCGCTCGCCTTCGGCTCGCGAAGGATGACATCCTCTGGAAAGTTTGGCCGCCCCGCCACCGACGAAGTGCACCACTTCCAGGCGATCGCCATCGCGGAGCTTGGTCCCAGCCCAGGCATCGCGGCGCACGATGATATGGTTGAGTTCCACCGCGACGCGGTCGGCCTTAACGCCCAATTGCTCGACGAGCGCCGCCAGCGTCAGATCGTCACCGAAGCTGCGCTCTTCCCCATTGATCAGGACCTTCATCGAGAAACATTGTAGGAGTTTCCCGATGCCCGGAAGCGGAAAATTATTTTGAACGCAAGAATCGGATAGTCCGGGAAACCATCCAAACCGTATCGTCTCCTCATGAGCGACACGATAATCAATCCTCTGATGAGCAGCAGTAACCAGGAACAGCGTTGGCAGGCGGTGATCGCCCGGGACGCCAGCCGGGACGGCGTCTTCGTTTTCGCGGTGACCTCGACGGGCGTGTACTGCCGGCCTTCGTGCCCGTCGCGGCGGCCGCGGCGCGAGCGGGTGCGGTTCTTCTCGCGGCCGGACGAGGCGGAGCGCGCCGGATTCCGCGCCTGTCTGCGGTGCCGGCCCCGCGATCCTGACTCGCGCATCAAGACCGTGGAAAGCATCTGCCAGTTCCTCCGCGAGCACGCGGACGAGCCGGTAACGCTGGCCGCGCTCGGCGAGCGCTTCGGCATGAACCCGTTCCACCTGCAGCGCGTCTTCAAGTCGGTGCTGGGCGTGAGCCCGCGCGAGTTCGTGGACGCCCTCCGCATGAAGTCGTTCAAGTCACAGCTTCGCTCCGGCCGCTCGGTGACCGACGCCATCTACGAGGCCGGCTTCGGTTCCAGCAGCCGGCTCTACGAGCGCAGCGGCCCGCAACTCGGCATGACTCCCGCCACCTACCAGCGCGGCGGCAAGGGTATGTTCATACGCTACACGACGCTCGATTCTCCGGTCGGGCGGATGCTGCTGGCAGCCACCGACCACGGGGTGTGCGCCATCTCATTCGGCGATTCCGACGGCGGACTGCTGGAGGGATTGCGGCGTGAGTTTCCGGATGCGACCGTCCGCCGCGGCGACGTGGTGCTGCGGCGCTGGGTGCGCGCGCTGCTGGAGCAGCTCCACGGCGAGCGTCCGCTGCCGCAGTTGCCGCTGGACGTGCAGGCGACGGCATTCCAGCGCCGCGTATGGGAGCACCTGCAGTCGATCCCCTATGGCACGACGAAATCCTACGGTGAAGTGGCTCGCGCCATCGGCCAGGCGTCGAGCGCACGCGCCGTTGCCAGCGCGTGCGCCAGCAATCCCGTGGCGGTGGCTATCCCCTGCCATCGCGTGGTGCGCGGCACCGGAGATCTCGGCGGCTATCGCTGGGGCACGGAGCGGAAGAAGGCGCTGCTGGAGATGGAGCACGGCGCCGGAAAGGAATCCTGAATTATGAGCACAAACGGAAAAATTCTCTATGTGGGCGAAACCTCTCGCCCGGCAGCGCTGGACTTGGTGCTCGAGGGCCAGGGATACCAGATTTTGACGGCCAGCGACGTTAACGCTGCTTTGAGCATGCTCCAGGCGCGAGACTTTGAAGCGATGATGGTAGAAGCCCGGCTGCTCGACGTGGACCGCGAGCAGTGGCAGCGCGTCAATGCCGGCTATCCGGGGATGCCTCTACTGGCTATCTCCGAGACAGCGTGACCATGCAAATGCAGTGTGGGATTTCACGGACCGACACATGCGAGTGAGGGGGCACGACCTTGGTCGTGCCGTACAGGGTCCAGAAATCGAGGGCTTCAGCCCCTGAGGTTTCTGTGTCTGGCGAGGATACCTCCAAGAACCTCACGGGCTAAAGCCCTCTTCTTCTTAGGCCTAGGATGGCACCTCCAAGGTCGTGCCCCTTCACCCGTATCGGTTTGCGGACCACTCCTGTCCTTGCAGGCGTAGCTCATCGCGGCACATCAGCGACCCGATTTCCGCAGCCGGAACTTGCGCACCGCTGACCTGCCGCCGTGCATGGCTTCCACCAGGATGTCAGCGTCCTGCAGTGCGGCTTCGCGCAAGGCCACTCTCATCTCGGCGGTTCCCGTCGCATCCGTGATCGCCTGCGCAAAAATCGGATCCGCCTCGAGCACGCGCAGCCGGGAGGTCAGGCTGGCGCCCTGGACCGCCTGGCCGCCGGCGGTTACGCGGAAACGCATGACCACGGCATCGTCCGCGAACACTGAATCGGCGTTGAGAAACTGTACCGACAGCTCGGCCTGCGGAGCAGAATCGCCCAGCACCTGGTCCAAGCGGCCATCGCGCGCCGCCTCCACCACCTGGCGGTGCTGCGAGCGCAGCAGCTCATGGAGCTGGTCCTCGATCGACCCCGGCTGGAAGAACACTTCGTCGTAGGAAACGGCGCGCTTGCCGATGCAGCGGCCGCCGACGAACACCTGGGTTTCCAGCATCCGCTCGCGGTCCCGCGGTTCGCTCTGGATGTGGTAGACGGTGTCGTCGAGCCGCACAGCCGTGTTGAAGCCGAAGATCATGGTGGCGCGCCGTGAACTCCTGCTGCGAGTCCCTCCCTGTTGACAGTGGTGAGGGCGAAACTTATATTCAATAGTTTGGCAACTGGTTGTTGTCGCGGATCATATACCGCCCCCTTATTATGCCGGACAACTACTTCGCCCGCTACCTCCCGCTCCTGATCCATGTGCTGTTTGCGCTGGCGCTTGCCAGCGCGTTTGTGATCCTGTCCACCCTGGTGGGCAAGCACCGACCTTCCCGCGCCAAGCTCCAGCCCTATGAATGCGGCATGCCGCCCGTCGGCGACGCCCGCCAGCGTTTCTCGGTCAAGTTCTACCTGGTGGCCATGCTGTTCATCCTGTTCGACGTGGAAGCCGTGTTCCTCTATCCCTGGGCGGTGATCTTCCACGAGCTGAAGATGTTCGGCTTCTACGAGATGCTGGTGTACATCCTCGTCCTTCTGGCCGGGTTTTACTACATCTGGAAAAAGGGCGTGCTGGACTGGAACAAGCCGGAAGGGAGCGGATTGTAGCTCGATGTTGCTCGCGCCCGCCATCACCGACCTGGAGCAACTGAAAGAGCGCCCGCCGTTGGCGCGGCTGCTGGCCTGGGATGCGGGCGCGGTCGAGGCCGCCAAGTTCGACCGCGACGAGTTCACCATCGTGGTGAAGCGCACGGCCATCCGCCAGGCTTGCGCCCTCCTACGCGACGATCCCGCCCTCCAGTTCAACTTCCTCGCCGACATAACCGGCGTGGACTGGTATCCGAGCGAGCCGCGCTTTGAGGTGGTCTATCACCTGCTTTCGATCCCGCGGCACCAGCGGCTGCGGCTGAAGGTCAGGCTTGCCGGCGACGATCCCAGCCTGGAGTCCATCACCTCGGTATGGCCGTCGGCGAACTTCTTCGAGCGCGAAGTCTACGACTTGTTCGGGGTGCGCTTCTCGGGCCATCCCAACCTGCGGCGCATCATGATGCCGGAAGACTGGGACGGGCACCCTCTGCGCAAGGACTATCCCGTCGAGGGCTACCGCTGATGCCGCAGATGTTCACCCCCACGCCGACGCTGGAGGGCACCGGCCCGCGCACCATGACCTTGAACATGGGTCCGCAGCATCCTTCCACCCATGGCGTGCTGCGGCTGCTGCTGGAGATCGATGGCGAGACCATCGTGCGGATGATGCCGGACATCGGCTTCCTGCACACCGGGATCGAGAAGACCTGCGAGGCCAAGTTTTACCAGCAGGGAGTGCCGCTCACCGACCGCATCGACTATCTCTGCCCGCTGACCAACAACCTGTGCTACGTGCTGGCGGTGGAACGGCTGCTCGGGCTGGAGATCCCGCCGCGGGCGCAGTGGCTGCGGGTGATGCTGAACGAGCTGACGCGCATCAACTCCCACCTGGTCTGGCTGGGCTCGCACGCGCTCGATATTGGCGCCATGTCGGTGTTCCTCTACTGTTTCCGCGAACGCGAGGACGTGCTGCGCATTTTTGAGATGGTCAGCGGCCAGCGCATGATGACCTCGTACTTCCGCATCGGCGGACTGGCGCTGGAACCGCCGCTGGGCATGTTCGACGCCGTCCGGAAGTTCGTCAAACGCTTCCCTTCCCGGGTGGACGAGTACGAAAACCTGCTGACCTCAAACCCCATCTGGATGGAGCGCACGAAGAAAGTGGCGTACCTCTCGCCGGAAGATGCCGTCGCGCTGGGCGCGACCGGGCCCACGCTGCGCGCCAGCGGAATCGATATCGACCTGCGGCGCGACATGCCATACACCGGCTACGAGAAATTCAAGTTCAAGGTGCCGGTGTCGAACGACGGCGACGTGTTCGCGCGCTACATGGTTCGCGTCCAGGAGCTGCGCCAGTCCAACGAGATCGTGCGCCAGACGCTGGAAGGCGTCCCAGAGGGGCCGATCAAGGCCGATGCTCCCAAGGTCGTCCTGCCCGACCGCGAGAAGATGAAGACGCAGATGGAAGCCCTCATTTATCACTTCAAGATCGTGACCGAGGGATTCCCGGTGCCGGCGGGCGAGGTCTATCAGGCGGTGGAGTCGCCGCGGGGCGAGATGGGCTACTACGTGGTCTCGGACGGCAGCCCCAAGCCCTACCGCGTGCACGTGCGCGCGCCCTCGTTCGCCAATTTGCAGGCGCTGCCCACCATGTGCGAAGGACGGCTGATCGCGGATGTAGTGGCGGCGATTGGGAGCATTGACATTGTGTTGGGAGAGGTCGATCGGTAGGGATTTGTATTCTGATTTGTGATTTGTGATTGTTGGCCGCGACGCGGCGACCACGAATCAGAAATCGCAAATCGCATGAAGTTTTCAGACCAACTCGAAAAGCGCTTCACCGAGCTGCTGACCCACTATCCCATCAAGCGCTCAGCGCTGATACCCATGCTGCTTTATGCGCAGGATGAGGTCGGATGTGTGAGCGATGAGGTCGTGCACGAGATCGCTGCGCGGCTCGACCTGACCGACCTGGAAGTGCGCAACGTGGTCAGCTATTACTCGATGCTGCACACCAAGCCGATCGGGAAGTACAACATACAAGTCTGCACCAATATCAGTTGCATGCTGCGCGGTGCGGAGAACATCTTCGATCACATCCGCAAGCGCCTGGGCATCGGCCACAAGCAGGACACACCCGACGGCCTGTTCCACCTCGAAGAGGTCGAGTGCATCGGCGCCTGCTGCTGGGGCCCAGCATTACAAGTCAACTATGACTTCCACGAGAGTCTGACCAGGGAAAAGGTCGACGAGGTGCTCGACCGATATCGGAGCCGACCATAGCGATGGCAAATTTGGTATCGCATCCCGACGAGGTTCGCGTTGTTTCGAAGCGCTTCGGCCAGGGTGCGACCGATATCGACCGCTACCTCGCGCTGGACGGCTACCAGGCCACGCAGAAGGCGCTCGGCATGGGTGCGGATGCGGTCATCAACGAGGTAAAAGCGTCGAACCTGCGCGGGCGCGGCGGCGCCGGCTTCCCCGCCGGCATGAAGTGGTCGTTCGTCCCCAAGCAGTCGCCGAAGCCGAAATATGTGCTGTGCAACGGCGACGAGAGCGAACCCGGCACTTGCAAGGACCGCCTGATCTTCGAGCACGATCCACACTCCGTGATCGAAGGCGTGATCATCGCCGGGATCGCCGTCGGGTCGCACCAGGGATACATCTACCTGCGCGGCGAGTATCGCTACCTGATCGAGATTATGGAGAAGGCGGTGGCCGACGCCTACGCGCGCGGCTTCCTGGGCAAGAACATCTTCGGCAGCGGATACGATTTCGAGTGCGCGGTGCAGACCGGCGCGGGCGCGTACGAGGTCGGCGAAGAGTCGGCGCTGATGGAGTCGCTCGAAGGCAAGCGCGGCATCCCGCGCGTCCGTCCGCCGTTTCCCGCGGTGGTCGGGCTGTACGGCGGGCCGACGGTCATCAACAACGCCGAAACTCTGGCCAACGTGCCGCACATCATCCTCGGCGGCGGCGAGTGGTACGCCGGCCTGGGCCCGCCCAAGAACGGCGGCACACGCCTGTTCTGCCTGAGCGGCAGCGTGAACAAACCTGGCGTCTACGAGCTGCCCATGGGCTACAACCTGCGCAAGATGATCGACGAGGTCGCGGGCGGCATCTGGAACGGGCGCAAGCTGAAAGCGGTGCAGCCGGGCGGCTCGTCGGTGCCGGTGCTCACCGCCGACGAGGTCGATATCGCGATGGACTTCGATTCGGTAGGGAAGGCCGGATCGATGCTCGGCTCCGGCGCGGTGGTGATCATCGACGATTCCACCTGCATGGTGAAGTACGCGCTGCGGGTCATGAGGTTCTACCAGCACGAGAGCTGCGGATGGTGCATCCCCTGCCGTGAGGGCACCGACTGGCTGAAGAAGACGCTCACCCGCTTCCATTCCGGCGGTGGCGTGCGGCGCGACATCGACAACATCCAGTACCTGGCGGAGAACATGCTGGGACGGACCTTTTGTCCGCTGGGCGATGCGGCGGCGATGCCGATCATCTCGCTGGTCAAGAAGTTCCGCAAAGAATTCGAGGATCACCTCGAGGGCAAGCCGTGCCCGTATGAAGATCACGGCAAGATCGGGCAACTGCCGGTGCTCACGGCGTATGACCACCGCGCGGCCGATCCCTGGACGCATGCGCATTGAGCGTTAATTTATGGCTGACGTCAACATTACGGTCGATGGCAGGAAGCTGACGGCGCCCGCAGGCACGCTGCTGATCGAAGCCTGCAAGAACGCCGGCATCGAAGTGCCGTCGTTCTGCTACTACCCTGGCCTCTCGCTGCAGGGCGCGTGCCGCATGTGCCTGGTGGAGATCGCCAAGATGCCCAAGATGCAGACGGCGTGCACCACCGTCATCCAGGAAGGCATGGCGGTCACCACCACGAGCGACACCGTGCGCCAGGCGCGCAAGGCCATGCTGGAGTTCGTGCTGCAGAACCACCCGCTCGATTGCCCGGTGTGCGACGCCGGCGGCGAGTGCGAACTGCAGGACATGACGTTCAGCTACGGCGCTTCCGAGTCCAGGCTCATCGACTTCAAGAACCACAAGGAAGAGGAACAGTGGTCGCCGGTGGTGTTCTTCGACCGCCCGCGCTGCATCCTGTGTTATCGCTGCGTGCGGGTCTGCAACGAAGGCATGGACGTGGCGGCGCTCGGCATCCAGAACCGCGGATCGCTTTCGCTGATCGTGCCCAACCACGGCGAGCACCTGGAGTGCGAAGAGTGCGGCATGTGCATCGACATCTGCCCCGTGGGCGCGCTGACCTCGGGCGCCTACCGCTACAAGACGCGGCCCTGGGAGATGAACCACGTCGGCACCATCTGCACGCACTGCGGCGATGGCTGCAAGACCACGCTCGGCGTGCGCCGCCAGGGCAGCGGCAACCAGATTGTCCGCAGCGATAACCGCGACAAGAGCGGCATCAATGGCGATTTCCTTTGTATCAAGGGGCGGTATGCATTCGACTTTGTCGAGCATCCTGACCGGCTGAAGCAGCCGCTAGTGCGTAAGAACGGCACGCTCACGCCGGCATCGTGGGAAGAGGCGCTGGAGCTGGCGGCACGGCGCTTCCGCGAGGCGCGCGACATCGCCGGCGGCGCTTCCATCGGCGTCATTGGCTCCAACCGCACCACCAACGAAGAGAACTATCTTCTGCAGAAGTTCGCGCGCCTGGTGCTGCGCACCAATAACATCGACCACCATCGCACCGCCGATTATCCAGCGTTCGTGAACGCGCTTTCCGGGCATGCCAACGCCACGGCTAGCATGCGCGACCTGTCGTCAGCGCAGGCGGTGCTGCTGATCGGCAATGACCCGACCTACCAGCATCCTCTGCTCGCGTGGCAGATCCGCACCAACGTCCGCCTGCACGGAGCGCGGTTGTACGTGGTGAATTCCTGGCCCATCAAGCTGGCGCGCCAGGCTAAAGCGTTCGTGCAGATCCCCGAAGGCGCGGAGGGCAAGGCCGCTGCATTTCTCGGCGGCGACGATTCCGCTGCCGAGGCGCTGGTCACGGACAAGACGACGCGCGAGAAGCTGCTGAGCTTCCGCGAGAAGTTGCAGAGCGAGCAGAACCTGGTTGTCATCTTCGGATCGGAGCTGCGCGGACAGGATCTTGCGCCGCTGGTGCGCTCCGCCGCTGCCGCGGGCGCAAAGTTCATCTGCCTGGGCGACTATGCCAACTCGCGCGGCGCAGCCGACATGGGCCTCTATCCCGACCTGCTTCCCGGATACTTGCCCCTCAGCGAGGCAGCTCGCTTCGGTGAGCCGTGGAAGTCGGTTCCGCAACAGCCCGGCATGAATCTCGAACAGATGGCCGCCGCGGGGAAAGAACACAAGCTGCGAGCGCTCTACGTGGTCGGCTCGAACCCGCTCGCGCGCTACGACATTGACCCGTTTGCGCTGGCGGAGACCTTCGTGGTGGTCGAGGACTTGTTCCTCACCGAGACCGCGGACGTCGCCGACGTGGTGCTGCCGGCAGCCTGCGCGTATGAAAAATCCGGCAGCTTCACCAATACCTGCGGCGACCTGCAACTGCTGCACAAGGCCGGCGATTGCGAGGGTGTGAAGCCCGATCTGGAGATCATCGTGCGCCTGGCTGAGCGGATGGGGTTCGACATTGCCCAGTTAGTGCCTATGGGAGCTGGCGGAATGCGCGCCGACTTTGGCGAGTCGCGCGGCGTGCAGTCGGGCGAGGCGGACCGGCAGGCGATCTGGAACCGGCGCCAGGGTTACGAACCGCGCGTCAGCCCGTTCAACCCGTTCGCAGTGCTGGAAGAAATCCAGCGCCTGGTGCCGGGGTATGACGTGGGCCGGCTCGAGCTGCTCTCCGGCAACGATGTCCACACCGCGACCGCAGGGCAAGCGCCCGGCAAAGCGGAGGCAGACCGCTCCCTCGTGCCCTCCAACGACAACCTGTTCACCTCCGGCACCCTGGGGCGTTATTCCCATGTGCTGAATAAGGTCATCGAACACCGGCTCGGATTACCCAACGAGAAGAAAGCGGTTGTGGCGGAGTAAGCCGCGGCTGAAAGGTTACTGTTCGTTGTGGGCTTGAGCGTCACCACCTTCGTTGTGCTCTCCGTGATCAAGATTGTGATCGCGCTGGTGGTGCTGCTTACCGCCGTGGCATACACCACATGGCTGGAGCGCAAGCTGGTCGGCCACATACAGAACCGCTGGGGGCCGCAGCGGGTGGGGCCATTCGGGCTGCTGCAGCCGCTGGCCGACGGGCTGAAGTTTATCTTCAAGGAAGACCTAACACCGCCGCACGTTTACAGGCCGCTCTACATCGCTGCGCCCATATTGTCGCTGACGCTGGCGCTGACCTCGATCTCGCTGGTGCCCATCGGCAACTGGGTGACAGTCCGCGGCATCGACACTCCACTCGAGATCACGGACGTCAACATCGGCCTGCTCATCATCCTCGGCATCACTTCGCTGGGGGTGTATGGCATCGCGCTCGCGGGATGGTCGTCGAACAGCAAGTACTCGCTGCTGGGCGGCCTCCGCGCCGGCGCGCAGATGGTGAGCTACGAGATCGCGCTGGGCCTGTCGCTGGTGGGCGTGCTGATCATGTCCGGCAGCCTGAACCTGCGCGACATCGTGGACATGCAGGGTGGCCACATGTGGACATGGATCCCGCGCTGGAACATTTTTCGCGGGCAGTTCGTCGCCTTCTTCGTGTACCTGGCGGCGGCATTTGCCGAGACCAACCGCGTGCCCTTCGACCTCCCCGAGGCCGAGAGCGAGCTGGTCGCCGGCTACCACACCGAGTACAGCTCGATGAAGTTCGCCATGTTCTTCATGGCGGAGTACGCCAACATGATCACGGTGGCGTCGATCGCCACGCTGCTGTTCCTGGGAGGCTGGCACGGACCGGTGTTCGGGCCCTGGTGGCTGGTGGCCATCCTGCCCGTCTTCTGGTTCGCGCTGAAGGTGTTTGGTTTCATTTTTCTCTACATATGGATCCGCGGCACGCTGCCGCGCTTCCGCTATGACCAGTTGATGGCCTTCGGGTGGAAGTTCCTGTTCCCGCTCGCGGTGGCCAACGTGCTGGTCACCAGTCTGATTGTGGCGCTGTTACAAAAATAAATGCTTCAGCTCGCCTTATTCTTCGTCTTTGGGACCATCGCCGTGGCCGCGGCGGTGAACCTGCTGGTGCAACGGCACCCCATCAACAGCGCGCTGTCGCTGATCGTGGTAATGGCGTCGCTGGCTGCGCTCTTTCTACTGATGGGAGCGGAATTCCTGGCCGCCATCCAGGTGATCGTCTACGCCGGCGCGATCATGGTGCTGTTCGTGTTCGTCATCATGCTGCTCAACGCCGGCGAGGAGGAGCGCACTACCGGCAGCCGCGTCGCCAAGCTGCTGGGATTCCCCGCCGTGGCGCTGCTGGCCAGCCTGCTGGGGTGGACGCTGCTCACGAGCAATCCGCATCCCGCGCCTGTGGGCCTTAGCGGGCGCTTTGTCGGTTCGCCCACCGCCATCGCACAACTGCTCTTCCGGGATTTCCTGCTGCCGTTTGAGGTCACCTCGGTGCTGATCCTGATCGCCATCATGGGCGCGGTGGTGCTGGCCAGTCCGGCTGGGACCGCGACGGGCCCCGGCACTCCGGAGCCGCCCACGAAGAGGGAGGGATAGATGGTGCCGATCTCCTACTATCTCGTGCTGAGCGCGATTCTGTTCTCGCTGGGCGTGGTCGGCTTCCTGATCAAGCGCAACCTGATCACGTTGTTCATGTCGATTGAGTTGATGCTGAACGCCGTCAACCTGGCGTTCGTGGCCTTCGCGTGGCAATGGAAATCGCTTAACGGGCAGGTGTTCGTGTTCTTCGTGATGGTGGTGGCGGCGGCCGAGGCTGCGGTCGGGCTGGCCATCATCATCGCCGTCTTCCGCACGCGCGAGACGCTGAACGTGGACCGCGTGAACTTGCTCAAACTATGAAGACCGACCTCCATCTTTGGCTCATTCCGCTGCTGCCGCTGGTTGGAGCGGCCATCAACGGCCTGCTGGGACGGCGCTTCTCAAAGCGTGCTGTCGCGTGGGTCGGCAACGTCTTTGTGGGCGCAAGCTGTGCGATGGCATGGTGGGTGTTCGCACGCTTCCTCAGCCTCCCGCACGAGATGCTGCCGTACGTGCGGGACTATGCAACCTGGATTCGCGCTGGCGACTTCTCGGTCAGCTACGGCGTTTACCTCGACCAGCTCTCGATGATCATGGTACTGGTGGTCACCAGCGTGGGGTTCCTGATCCACATCTACTCGATCGGCTACATGGCGCATGAAGGCGGCTACTACCGCTTCTTCGCATACCTGAACCTGTTCATGTTCTTCATGCTGACGCTGGTGCTGGCCAACAACTATCTGGTGATGTTCATCGGCTGGGAAGGCGTGGGGCTGGCGTCGTACCTGCTGATCGGATTCTTCTTCCTGCGCGATTCGGCGGCGTCGGCGGGCAAGAAAGCATTCATCGTCAACCGCATCGGCGATTTCGGATTCCTGATTGCGCTTTTCCTGCTGATTAAACACTTCGGCTACCTGGATTTCAGCCGTCTTTTCCCCATGATTTCGAAGCTCGGCGTCGAGAACGCCGCGCCGGGCCTGCTCACCGCTGTCGGCCTGCTCTTAATGATGGGCGCTGCCGGCAAGTCGGCGCAGCTCCCGCTGTACGTCTGGCTGCCGGACGCGATGGAAGGACCCACGCCGGTGTCCGCGCTCATCCACGCCGCGACCATGGTCACCGCGGGCGTCTACATGGTTGCCCGCTCGAACGTGATCTTCAGCCGCGCGCCCTCGGCGATGCTGGCCGTCGCCATCGTGGGCTGCCTGACCGCGCTGTTCGCCGCCACCATCGGTATGGCGCAGACCGACATCAAGAAGGTGCTCGCTTACTCCACCATCTCCCAGCTCGGGTACATGTTCCTGGCCTGCGGCGTGGCGGCATTCTCGGCCGGCATCTTCCACCTGATGACGCACGCCTTCTTCAAGGGCCTGCTGTTCCTGGGCGCGGGATCGGTGATCCACGCGCTCGGTGGCGAGCAGGACATGCGCCGCATGGGCGGCCTGCGCAAGCACATCCCGTGGACGTTCTGGACGATGACCGCCGCGACCTTCGCCATTGCCGGCATTCCGCCCTTCGCTGGCTTCTTCAGCAAGGATGAGATCCTGTGGAGCGCGTTCTCCAGTCAATATGGAAGCTGGATCTTCTGGGTGATCGGACTGCTCACCGCGTTCCTGACGTCCTTTTACATGTTCCGGTTGTGGTTCCTGACCTTCTTCGGCGAATCCCGCGGAACAGAGGCGAGCGCGGGCGAGCCCGGGCATGGCCACATTCACGAGAGCCCGAGAGTGATGCTGATCCCGCTGGCGATCCTCGCAGTCCTTTCGGTGATCGGCGGCTGGATCGGCTGGCCGGAGTCGCTGGGCGGAATGCAGCGCTTCGACCAATTCCTCGCACCGGTGTTCGGTACGCACGCCGAAGAAGCCGCTGTCGCTGCTGCTGAGCACGGCAAGGAACTGCTGCTGGCGGGTGTCTCGGTGCTGGCAGCGCTGCTCGGGCTCTTCTTTGCGTGGCTGCTGTACCAGCGACGCCGCGACCTGCCCGACAAGATCGCCGCCGCGCTTGGCGGGCTTTATACCACGGTGCGCGACAAGTACTACGTGGACGAGGGCTACGCCGCCGCTATCGTGCAGCCGCTGATCAAGGGCTCGACCTACATCCTGTGGCGCGGCATCGATGCCGGCGCCATCGACGCTACCGCCAACGAATCCGCCGAAACCGCGCAGCACGTCTCCGACGCGCTCCGCCACATGCAGTCCGGCAACGTGCGCTCCTACGCGGGATGGGTCGCGGCCGGCGCCGCCCTGGTTATCGCCTACATGGTGTACCTGGGGGTGCGATGATGAACGCCGCCATCCTCACCCTCATCACCTTTGTGCCGCTCGCGGCCGCGCTGCTGCTGATGTTCTTTCCGCGCAAGGACAATCTGACGCGCTGGTTCGCCCTGGTCGTCACGCTGCTGGGATTCGTTCTCTCCCTGCACCTGCCGCTGCACTTCGTCCGCGGCGCGAGCGGTTTCCAGTACGAGGCCAACATCCAGTGGATCACCAGCCCGAACATCCACTACCACCTGGGGATCGACGGCATCTCGATGTGGCTGGTCGTGCTCACCACTTTCCTCAGCCCGCTGTGCGTGCTGATCTCGTGGAAGTCGGTGCACGATCGCGTCAAAGAGTTTTTCATCCTGTTGCTGTTGCTGGAGACGGCGCTGATCGGCGTGTTCGTCTCGCTAGACCTGTTCCTCTTCTATTTCTTCTGGGAAGCCACCCTGATCCCGATGGCGCTGATTATCGGCATATTCGGCCACGAGCGCCGCGTCTATGCCGCGGTGAAGTTTTTCCTGTTCACCATGATCGGGTCGGTGTTCATGCTGGCGGCGATCATCTGGCTCTACGCGCGGACGGGCAGCTTCGAGTATTCGGCCGTGCAGCGCGCCATGCAATCCGGACAGATCAGTTGGCAGGCCGCGCTGTGGTGCTTCCTCGGATTCTTCCTGGCGTTTGCCGTGAAGGTGCCGATCTTCCCGCTGCACACCTGGCTGCCGGACGCGCACTTCGAAGCGCCCACCGCCGGTTCCGTCCTGCTGGCGGGCGTGCTGTTGAAGATGGGGACCTACGGCCTGCTGCGTTTCAATGTGGGCCTTTTCCCCGAGCAGGCACGCGAACACGCTCCCTGGATCATCACGCTGGCGATCATCGGCATCATCTACGGCGCGCTGGTGGCGATGGTGCAGCCCAACCTGAAGAAGCTGGTGGCGTACTCGTCGGTGAGCCATCTGGGCTTCGTCGTGCTCGGCATCTTCAGCTTCACGACGGCGGGCGTGGACGGGGCCGTCTACCAGATGCTGAACCACGGCGTCTCGACCGGCGCCCTGTTCATGCTGGTCGGCATCCTCTATGAGCGGCGGCACACCTTCGAGATTTCCGAGTTCGGCGGACTGGCCACGCCCATGCCGGCGTACGCCACCTTCTTCATGGTCATCATGCTGTCGTCGGTGGGGCTGCCGCTGCTCAACGGATTCGTGGGTGAGTTCCTGGTGCTGAGCGGCGCGTTCCAAGCCAAGGCGGTGTACGGGATCCTGGCCGCGACCGGCGTCATCTGGAGCGCCTGCTATCTCTTGTGGATGTACCAGCGCGTATTCTTCGGGAAAGTGAATAAAGATGTCAACGCCACGCTGCCGGACATCAGCACGCGCGAGCGCATCGCGCTCTGGCCGACGGCGCTGGCCGCGCTGGCCATGGGCATCGCGCCGCTCTTCTGGCTGAACGCGATCGAGCCGGCGGTGCGCACCGTGCTCTCGCCGCTGGTGCAGATGGCGGAGGGCCTGGTGCGATGATCCAGTCTTTGGATTACATCCGCGTGCTGCCCGAGATCGTGCTGACGCTGTTCGGCGTGGCCGTCATGATGGGGGAAGCCGCGCTGCCGCCGCGCGCCAGCCGCAGGCCGCTGGGATGGCTGGCTTTCGTCGGCACGCTCGCCGCTCTGGCCGCAACCGTCTATCAGGCCGGCTATCCCGGCATGGCCTTCTTCGGCATGGTGCGCGTGGATAGCTTCAGCATCTTCTTTCATTTCCTGATCGCGTTCATCGCGGCGCTGGTGGTGCTGTCATCGTTCGAGTATCTGGACGCGCAGCAGATCCGTGGGGGCGAATATTACGGGCTGATCCTGTTGGGCGCGAGTGGCATGGTGCTAATGACGTCGGCGGTCGAGCTGGTGCTGATCTTCATCGCGCTGGAGATTTCTTCGATCTCGACCTACGTGCTGGCGGGATTCCGCCGGCGCGCGCCCTCGAGCATCGAGTCGTCGATCAAGTATTTCCTGCTGGGCTCTTTCGCCACCGCGTTTTTTCTCTATGGCGTGGCGCTGATGTTCGGCGCGACCGGTTCGACCAGGATCTACATGATCGCGGAGGCGATTCAGGGCGGGCAACACTCGACGATGATCTTTACGGCGGTGGCGCTGATGTTCGTGGGAATCGGATTCAAGGTTGCAGCGGCGCCGTTCCATGTGTGGACCCCGGACGTCTATGAAGGAGCGCCGGCGCCCATCGTGGGCCTGATGTCCACCGCGCCCAAAGCCGCGGCGTTCGCGGTGCTGCTGCGCATCTTCTTCGCGGCGGCCACTCCAGGATGGTTCTGGCCAGTGTGGATCTCAGCGGCGCTTTCGATGACGCTGGGCAACATCTCGGCGCTGGTGCAAGACAACGTCAAGCGCCTGCTGGCTTATTCTTCCATCGCGCATGCCGGCTACCTGTTGGTGGCTTTCGCGGCCGCAGGCGACATCGGCATTTCGGCGGCGATGTTCTACACCGCCGCGTACGCGTTCATGAACGTGGGAGCGTTCGCTGTGGTCAGCCATTTCGCGTCGGCCGGAGAACGCTATGTGAATCTGGAGGACTACGCCGGCCTCGGACGGCGGTCGCCGGCGCTGGCGGCCACGCTCACCATCTTCCTGCTCTCGCTGATCGGGATTCCCATCACTGGTGGGTTCTTTGCCAAGTTTTACGTGTTCAGCGCGGCCCTGCAATCGAACCTGGTGTGGCTGGTGATCATCGCCGTCGTCAACAGCGCGATTGCCGCCTACTACTACCTGCGGATCATCGTGCTGATGTACATGCGCGACCCACGCGCGGCCGCACCGCCGGTGCAGAATGTCAGCGCCCCCTTGGGCGTTGCGCTGGCGCTGACGGTAGCCGCGACCATCTATCTCGGCGTGCTGCCGGGACGCGTCCTCGATTACGCCAGCCGCGGGGCGGCGTTGCTGACGCGGTGAAGCAGCTGTTAGCTCTTAGCCTCCAGCCTCCAGCCTCCAGCCAAAAAAACCTATCAAGAAAAAGGAAAGCCCCCGCTCATCGCAGGAGCTTCACGATCCAGAGATCCTTCGCTTCGCTCAGGATGACGGCCCGCGGCTCAGACGCCGCGGAAAGCACCGTCACTTTACCTTCGCGAAGATGATCACCAGCGTGTACAAGGCGAGGGACTCGATCAGCGCCAGGCCGAGAATGAGCGAGAGTTGGATGCCGGCGCGGGCCGCAGGATTGCGCGCCAGCCCCTCGCAGGCGGCGGCTGTGGCTTTCGACTGGCCGATGCCGCAGACCGCGGACGCAATGGCCATGGCAAAGCCGGAAGTGATGGCGACCCAGTTGGTGGCGGAGCCGGCGGCTCCTCCCTGGGCAAACACGGGCACGGCGAAGCACATCACCGCCAGTGCCATGAAGGTGAAGCTCAAGCTACGACGCATGTTGACTCTCCTCTGCTATTAAATTGCCGCCAGTGGGTGGTTGGCGTCATCCTCGTGCAGACGCCCTCACGCTGAACGGCGAAACCAGTTACTGACAAATTCAAATCAATGCGCCGCCGACACCGCTCCGGACAAGTACACGGTGGTGAGCAGCACGAAAATGTAGGCCTGCAGCAGCGACACGCCGATGTGCAGCCCCAGGAAAGCCACGGGCACGCCCAGCGGCACCAGCGAAAAAAACACCAGCGTCACCATGTCGCCGGCGAACATATTGGCGAACAACCGGATGGTGAGCGACAGCATGCGGGCAAAGTGGCTGATAAGTTCGATGGGCAACATCAGCCAGGACAGCCACCATACCGGTCCCAGAAAATCGGCCGCGTAGTGCGCGCCCTTCGTCTTGAATCCCTGCAGGTTGTAATAAAGGAACGCCAGAATGGCGCAGCCCAGCGGCACCGATGGGGTGGCGGTGGGAGACTCAAATCCTGGAATCACTCCCAGCAGGTTGCAAAGCAGGATGAAAATAAAGAGCGTCACCAGAAATGGAGTGAAGCGCTCGCTGTGGTGTCCGATGATCTCTTCGCTCTGTCCCTGAATGAATCCATGCAGCCCCTCGACGATGTGCTGCAGGCCTCCAGGGGTCTCCACCGAAAGCCGGCTACGCACCAAAACGAAGAAAACCAGCAAAAAGACGGCAACCAGGATCTCCATTGCCACGGGATTCGTGATTGGAGTTTGGGAATGGCTGGGCTCGATGCGGAGACGGTGCAGCATCGCCAGCGCGACGCCGCCGAAATACTTATTCAGAAGAGCGGTAAAAGGAAGTTGTTCCATAAAGGTCGCTAAATAACCGGGTTTCACCAAGACATCAGGTAAAAGGGCACGGCTTCAGCCGTGCCGAAAAGGGCCTGAAATATCAGGGGCTTTAGCCCCTGAGCTCTGGCGTTTGACCCCAGGGGCTAAAGCCCGGAGTCTAAACCTTCATAAACGGCACGACTAAAAGTCATGCCCCTTCACTAGCCCGTCACGCCCCGCGCCGCAAGGCACCGTACAGTTCGTAACCTGCTTCCATCATGATCGCGCCCACCGGCAAAAACAGGCCCGCAAGGAGCCCGTACAGGCCGTCCCGGGAAATTTTGAATATAGCATAGGCTCCGAGGGCTATCAAAAAGTAGCGCAACAGGAAGCGCAGCACCACGCCCTTGCTGGACGGCCGCTCGCCGGCCACGATCGTGCGGTCAGCCAGAGCGCTGACCACGCGCTTGAGCCAATGGAAATTCACGAATGCGATCGCACACCCGACTACGAAGCCGCCGGCCACGGCAAGGCCGAATCGCACCAGCACAGCGACCGTAGCCACGATCCCCAGCGCCAGCATGAAGCGCACGATGCGGGCATAGGCACCGGAATAGAAGTCATCGGGTGATCGGGTGATCGGGTGATCGGGTGATTGGGCCATCGAGTTCACTGCTTCGACTCCGAGCTGGTCACGGCGCGGATCAGCTCGACCAGACCGGCGATGCTGCCGACAATCAGGCCTACGAGGTAGAGCCAGGTGGTGTGCAGCCATTTGTCGAGCAGCGCGCCGATGATCCAGCCGACAAGGGTCGAGGCCGGCAGCGCCAGCGCGAGCGAACTGTAGCGCGCGGCCAGCACCAGGAAACTCCGCTTCTCGGAATCGCGGTCGTCCGGCGGAGGTCCGGGCATGGCTTCAGCGCAGCAACTGCGCGACGGGCGTGTACTGTGCCAGGTTCAGCGACCAGGTGGCGGCGCGGATGAACGGGTCGGGAACCAGCCCGATGCCGACGGTGGCGACCGCGGTGACGAACAGCGCCACCCGCATCCCCGGCGACAGGCTGACAGGCACGGTGTCCTCCGCCGGGCGCATGAACATGGCGTTGACCACCTTGATGTAGTAGTAGAGCGCCACCGCCACGTAGACCACCGCCAGCGACGCCAGCGCATAGTGTCCGGTCTCAATCAGCGACAGGAAGATGAAGTACTTCCCGTAGAAGCCCGCCAGCGGCGGGATTCCGGCCAGCGACAGCAGGAAGATCATCATCAGGACGGCTTCGGTGGGCGCCTTGAACCAGAGCCCGGAAATGTCGCCGAGCTCGTCGCCGATGATCTCGCGCCGGCGCAGCGAGGTGATCACCGCGAACACGCCCAGGTTCATGAAGGTGTAGACCAGCAGGTAGATCAGGATGCCCTTGATGCCGTCGGGGCTGGCGCTGTGCTGGTCGCCAGCGATCAGGCCCAGCAGCATGTAGCCGACGTGCGCAATCGACGAGTAGGCGAACAGGCGCTTGAGGTTGGTCTGGGTCAGGGCCGCGAGATTGCCGCCGGTCATGGTGGCGATGGCGACAAACACCAGCAGCGGCAGATAGAGCGGCCGCAGCGGACTGATTCCGTAAAGGAATATGCGCAGCAGAAGCGCCCAGGCCGCGGCCTTGCCGGCAACGGACATGAACCCGGTGATGGAGGTCGGCGCGCCTTCATAGGCGTCCGGCGCCCATTGGTGAAAAGGCACGGCGGCGACCTTGAACAAGAGGCCAGTGGCGGTGGTAATCAGCGCCAGGATCAAGATAGGGTCGGTGGACCGCGTTGCCATATCTCCGTTCAGCACGGCGGCAATCTGCGGCAGGCGGGTGCTGCCGGTCAGTCCGTAGAGCAGCGAGAGCCCGTAGGCGAAGATTCCCGAGGAAAACGCGCCCAGCAGCAGGTACTTGAGCGAAGCTTCGTTGGAGCGGCGGTCGCGGCGCAGGAAGCCGACCAGCACGTAGGTGGAGATGGCCATCAACTCCAGGCTGATGAAGAGCATGATGAGATCGGTGCCGCAGGCCATGCCCATCATGCCGACCATCGACAGCAGGATCAGCGCGTAGAACTCGCCGTGGTTTTCTTTCTCGACGTCCAGGTAGCGCGTGGACATGAGGATGGTGATCGCGCCCGCCGCCAGGAACAAGTAGAAGAAATAAATGGCGAAGGGATCCATGGCGATGGTGCCGCCAAAGCCGTGGGTGAAGCGGTCGAGTGGGACGCCGTGAGCTTGCGCGGCGCGATACGGCTGCTGGATCCGCAAGAAGAGCGCGACAGCCGAGAAGACAATGCCCAGCAGCGCGGTGACGGCGTTCAGCCCCTTCCACTCCGCCGGCAGCATCAGGTCGATCAGCAGCACACCCAGCGCGAACAGCGTGAGCATCACCATGGGCAGCGACAGCGTGTAGTCGAACCCGGTGAAATATTGGGGGAAGGCGGACACTAGCGCTTCTCCTCAACTCTGACCGCCACCGTCTTAGCGGGATGGACCGCGGGCGCCTGGCCCACACGCTCAGGCATGGCCGCTTCGACCGTCGCCGGCGTCAGCGGGTAATCCGGACGCACGGTCCGCACGATCTGGTTGCAGGGTTGCTCCAGGATCTGGAAGAACGGCTTGGGATAGATCCCGATCACAAACGCCAAAATGAGCAGCGGCATGAAGTAGGCGACCTCGCGCGGCGTCAGGTCCTGCAGCTTTTCGTTCTTGGGATTCGTCACCGGCCCGAAAAACACGCGCTGGTAAAGCCACAGCAGGTAGGCCGCACCCAGCACAATACCGATCACCGCCCACGCCGCCCAGCGCTTGTCCTCTGGATAGACGCCCTGGAGAATGGTGAATTCCCCGATGAAGCCGTTGAGCAGCGGCAGTCCCATCGAAGAAAGAAACATGATCAGGGTGACCGCGGCGTACCAGGGCATGACGTTGGAAATGCCACCGTACTCGGAGATCTCACGGGTGTGGCGGCGCTCGTAGAGCACACCGACGATCAAGAACAGCGCGCCGGTCGAGATGCCGTGGTTGATCTGCTGCAAGACCGAGCCGGAAAGGCCAAGCGGCGTCAGCGCAAAGATGCCCAAAGTGCAGAAGCCGAGGTGGCTGACCGAGCTGTACGCCACCAGCTTCTTCATGTCCTTCTGCATCAGCGAGACCAGCGCGCCGTAGATGATGCCGATCAGCGACAGCACGATCAGCCAGAAGCGCACCTTCGGGTTCATGGCGACGCTGGGGAACAGCGGCAGCGAGAAGCGGATGAGGCCGTACGTCCCCATCTTCAGCAGGACGCCCGCCAGGATGACCGAGCCAGCGGTGGGCGCTTCCACGTGCGCGTCCGGCAGCCAGGTGTGGAACGGAAACATCGGCACCTTGATGGCGAATCCGACAAAGAACGCCAGGAAGAGCAGGATGGCCGCCGTGCCGGTGATCTGCGGCGCGGTCTTGTAAAGTTCGAGGATGTTGAAGGTGTACACGCCGGTGACGGTTTGGTGGTGAAAGTAGAGGTACAGGATGCCGAGCAGCATCAGCACCGAACCAACCAGCGTGTAGAGGAAGAACTTGATGGCGGCGTAAAGCTTGCGCGGCCCGCCCCAGATGCCGATCAGCAGGTACATGGGCACCAGCATGACTTCCCAGAAAACGTAGAACAGGAAGAAGTCGAGTGACATGAAGACGCCCAGCATGCCCGTCTGCAGCACCAGGAACCAGATGTAGTATTCCTTCACCCGGTCCTCGATCGCCGTCCACGAGGACATGATCGAGATCCAGCCCAGCAGGGTGGTCAGCATGATCAGCAGGAAGCTGATGCCGTCGATTCCGATGTAGTAGCCGGCGCCGATGGAGGGAATCCAGTTGCTGGGCGCGCCCGCCATGAACTTAAAGCCCGGCTGGCTCTTCACCGCCCAGAACCACGGCACCAGCGGCAGCGACACGATGAAGCCGGCCAGCGCGAACAGGTTGGCGATCCAGCGGATGGCGTCCTTCGCTGTCTTGGGAACCAACAGCAGGACAAAGACGCCCACCATCGGCGTGAACAGAATGATCGAGAGAATGTGATTCTGCATAAATTCAGTTCTCAGTTGCCAGTTCTCAGAACGTCTTCCTCAGAGGCTAACGCCGGCCAAAAAGTTCCCTTCGTGCGAGATCACGTGTCAGGGCACGACTTCAGTCGTGCCGTTAAGAACGCTTCTGTACTGTCATTCCGAGCCCGCCCGAGCGAGCTTTGCGAGTGAGGGCGAGGCGAGGAATCTTGGGTTCCGGTTGTCCAGCGCAGTCTTACTGAGGGGCAAGCGTTCGAGAAAACAACTGCATTCTCCCTCGACTCGCGCTCCGCTCGCAAGCTCGCGTCGCACGGCGCTCGGGATGACAATTGGGGGGGCGCGTCTACGGCACAGGTGAAGCCGTGCCCCTCCCAAACCGATCCATTAGACACTTTTCGCAAATTCCCTCAACGAAACACGTAATACATGACAAATCCCAGAATGCCGGCCACCATCACGAACGCGTACCACTGCACCAGTCCCCACTGGATCAGGCGCACGGGATACGACGCGATTCGAGTCACGAACGCGATGCCGTTAACCAGCAAGCCGTCGATGATCCACTTGTCCCACCAGTTCGAGACTGTGCCTAATGCGCGGGTGGTCCAGCCGGCGCCGTTCACGCCGCCGTCCACGAAATTGGCGTCGAAAGCCCAAGCGGCATCGCCGGCTCCCATCACCCCCAGGCGCACCGGCCCGAGCTTGCGTCGGCCCGTGAATAAGTAATCGTAGGCTTCGTCCACGTACCACTTGTTGTAGAGCACCTGATAAGCCGGATGAGCAATCTGGTCAATCGGCTCGCGGTAGCCTTCCGCCGCCTTGCCGTAGGAGCGCTTGGCCAGCCCCCACCCGGCAAACGCAGCGCCGAGCGAGAGGATCATCAACAGGTATTCAGTCGGATTGCTGTGTTCCTCTTCCTTCTTGCCGGCGGCCAGTTGCGCTTCTTTGCCGCTGTTTTCGAACTCCACCGCTTCCCGAGCGAAAACCGGCTCGAGAAACTTTTCAAAACGGTTGGAACCCTTCAGGCTGTGCGGCCATCCCAGAAATCCCGCGAACAGCGAGAAGAACGCCAGGATGATTAACGGGACGGTCATCGACTTGGGCGATTCGTGGATGTGGTGCTCCACTTCGTGCTCGACGCGCGACGGGCTCCAGAAGGTCAGGTAGATCAGGCGGAACATGTAGAACGCGGTCATGAGCGCGGTGGCGTAGCCAATGATCCACAGGGCCTTATAGGCGGTGGTGTCCCTAGCCCAGGCCTGCCACAGGATCTCGTCCTTGGAGAAGAAGCCGGCGAACGGGAAGATGCCGGCGATGGCCAGCGTGGCGATGAACATTGTCTTGAAGGTTGTGGGGATCTTGTGGGCGAGCGCGCCCATGTGGCGCATGTCCTGCTCGCCGGAGAGCGCGTGGATTACCGAGCCGGCGCCGAGGAACAGCAGCGCTTTAAAGAAGGCGTGGGTGAACACGTGGAAGACACCCGCGGCGAAGGCGCCCACGCCCAGGGCCAGGAACATGTATCCGAGCTGGGAGACGGTGGAATAGGCCAGCACCCGCTTGATGTCGTTCTGCACCAAGCCGATGGACGCGGCGAAGATGGCCGTTACCGCGCCGATGATCGCGACCACTTTCATGGCGTTCGGCGCCAGCACGAACAGCGCGTTGGAACGGGCGACCATGTACACGCCCGCGGTCACCATGGTGGCAGCGTGGATCAGCGCGGAGACCGGCGTGGGGCCTTCCATGGCGTCGGGCAGCCAGACATAGAGCGGAACCTGGGCGGACTTGCCGCAGGCGCCGACGAACAGCAGCAGGCAAGCCAGAGTCAGGGTCGGGTCACCGATGTGGAAGATGCCGCTGCGCGCCACCTCGTTCACCTGGGTAAAGCGCACCGAGCCCACGTACCATGCGATGGTGAAAATCCCAAGGATGAAGCCGGCGTCACCGATGCGGTTGACGATGAATGCCTTGTTGGCGGCGTTGGTGGCCGACTTCTTCAGGAAGTAGAACCCGATCAGCAGGTAGGAGCACAGCCCAACGCCCTCCCAGCCGACGAACAGCAGAATGTAGTTGTTCCCGAGGATCAGCGTCAGCATAGAGAACATGAACAGGTTCATGTATCCGAAAAAGCGGTAGTAGCCGCCTTCGTGTCCCATGTAGCCGACCGAGTAGATGTGAATCAGCATGCCGACGCCGGTGACGAACAGCAGCCAGATGGCGGAAAGCGGGTCGAGGAAAAAGCCGGCGTCCACGTGGAAGTCGGCGGCGCCGCCGGACGCGGTGGTGTAGCCAAGATGGCCGGTGCCGCTGCCCAGCCAGGTGTAGACGATCTTCTCGAACGGCTGGTGATTGTGCGCGGCGGCCCATCCCGTGTACTGCAACACGGTGAAGCAGGAGAAGACGAACGCCACCACCACCGCTCCCACGCAGAAGAAGTTCACCGCCGATTTCGAGAGCTTGCGGCCGAAGAAAAACATCAGCGCGGCGCCCAGCGCGGGCAGCAGGGGGATGACCCAAATGTGGTTTAAGAAGAACATGCTTTTCGCTCTTGGTTACCTCAGGGGCTAAAGCCCCGCCTTCATTAAGCCCTATTCGGCACGGCTAAAGTCGTCCCCTCCCGCCCAAAACTTCCACCTAAAACTTCAGCAAATCGATCTCGTCCGCGTTGACCGTCTCCTTGTTGCGGAAGAAGGCGATCAGAATGCCCAGTCCCACCGCCGCTTCCGCCGCTGCATCGGTGATTACGAATATCGAGAACACCTGCCCCTGCAGCCCGTAGAGCCGCGAGAACGCCACCAGGTTCAGGTTGACGGCGTTCAGGATCAGCTCGATGGACATCAGGATGATGACCACGTTGCGGCGGGTCAGCACCCCGATGGTCCCGATGATGAACAGGGCCGCGGCGACAACTAAGTAATGTAAGGTCGTTATTTCCATAAACCGCTTTTGGCCTCTAGCTCTTGGCTTTTAGTCGAAAACCAAGATCCCTCGCGCGCAACCGCGGCGCACTCGGGATGACAATCAAATCCTCTTCTTCGCCATCACCACTGCGCCCACAATCGCCACCAGTAGCAGCAGCGACGCGATCTCGAACGGCAGCAGGTAATCCACATAGAGCATCTTCCCCACCTGCTGCGTGTTCAACTGCTCGGGGAAGCGCACCGCGTGCTGCGGGAAGATCGCCTGCCCCTTCACGTACACGGCGACGAACAGCACGCCCAGCACGGCTGCGGCCAGCAATCCCACCAGCCATTGCTTGTTGAACTGGTATTCGCGCTGCATGCGCTCGATGTTGATCAGCATGATCACGAACAGGAACAGCACCACGATGCCGCCGACGTAGAGGATGATCTGCACGCCGGCGACGAACGGCGCGTAGAGCATCAGGTAGAGCCCGGCCAGCGAGAGCAGGGTAAAGATCAGCGAGATAGCGGAGTGCACCGGGTTGCGGCGCATGATCACGCCGATGGCGCTCAGCACTGCTACCGCCGACAGCCCGTAGAAGAAATACGGTGTGGCGACCGGGGTTAATTCCTGCAAGGGCATCACAGCACCCCCACCAGCGCGGTAGCGATAAGCACGGCAACGCCTGTCGGGATCATGAACTTCCATCCCAGGCTCATCAACTGATCGAAGCGGTAGCGCGGGAAGGTGCCGCGGTACCAGATGTACAAGTACATAAAGCCGGCGACCTTGATGGCAAACCAGTAGATGTCCTGGATGCGGTCGCGCACCGGGGGCACCAGCAGTACCAGCCCGATTCCGCCCAGCAACAGCCCAAAGACTCCCAGCCCAGTCTTCTGGATCTTGAAGTAAGAGGTCTTGGGCATCCTAACTGTCGTGCGCAGCGTCAGCCCGGCTAGGAAGAAGAAGGTCAGCGCCGGGAATAGAGAGAAAGCTGTGTCCCAGGCGCCGCCGCCGAGCCAGTGCGGGAAGGGACGCATCCATCCGCCCAGCCACAGTGTCACCGCGATGGACGATACCGCGATCATGGCCGCATATTCAGCCAGAAAGAACAGCGACCAGCGGAAGCCGGAGTACTCGGTATGGAAGCCGGCGGTCAGCTCGCTCTCGGCTTCGGGCAGGTCGAAGGGCGCGCGGTTGGTCTCGGCAACCATGGCGATGGCGAATATGCCGAATGCGGCCAGCCCCAACGGAAAGAACTTGAAGATGAACCAGACATGCTGGTTCATCTGCGCGCGCACGATCTCGATCATGCTGAGGGTGCCGATGGCGTCGCCGCCGCCCGGCCCGATGCCGTAAACGCCCACGCCGGACAGTGAGGTCATGAGCACCGCCGAGACCACGGCCATGCCCATCGCAACCTCGTACGACACCATCTGCGCGCTGGAGCGCAGCGAGCCCAGCAGCGGATAGTGCGAGTTCGACGCCCAGCCCGCCATGATGATGCCCAGCGTCCCCAGCGAAGCCACGCCCAGCATGAACAGGATGCCGATGTTCATGTCGGTGACGGCGTGCGTGGGCCCAAACGGGATCACGATGTAGGTGGTGAACGCGGTGATGACCACCACCAGCGGCGCCATCCAGAAGACCAGCTTATCGGCGTTCGCGGGGATGATGTCTTCCTTGAGGAGCAGTTTGAGGGCGTCGGCGAAGGGCTGCAGCAGGCCGTGCGGGCCCACGCGCATCGGTCCCAGCCGCACCTGCATGTGGGCCAGAATCTTGCGCTCCAGCCAGTTCATCGCGATCACCGCGACCGATACCGCCGCGAAGATGATCAGGATGTAGATCACCACCCAGAGGTAGGCGCCGGCCTGACCGGGCGTCAGATTCGAGTTCAGATAATTCAGGAAGTCAGACATTTTCTAGATTTGTTGTCATTCTTCCGCCAACCAAAGGGAGGCGGGAGAATCTGGCGACAACGGCAACGCAACCGGCGCTGGTGGCGACAGCGTTCTCGACAGATCCTCCGCTCGGCTTCGCCTCGCGAAGGATGACACCCTCAATCACATTCAATTACCCGATTACCCAATTACTCAATCTCCTACCGGTCTACTTCCCCCAACACGATGTCCAGCGTGCCGATCACCGCCACCACGTCGGCCATCAGGGCGCCTTCCACCATCTTGCCCAGCGCCTGCAAATTGACGAACGACGGCGGGCGCACGCGTATGCGGTAAGGCTGGGTCGAGCCGTCGCTGACAATGAAGTATCCCAGTTCGCCCTTGGGCGCCTCGATGGAGTGATAGATCTCGCCCACCGGCGGCTTCATCACTTTGGGGACTTTGCCCATGATCGGCCCTTCCGGAATCGAGTCCACCGCCTGGCGGATGATGCGCAGAGCCTGCCGCATCTCGGCGACGCGCACCATGTACCGGTCGTAGGTGTCGCCGTTCTGGCCGGTCGGGATATCGAATTCGAAATTCTTGTAGGCGGCGTAGGGCTGCGCTTTGCGCAGGTCCCACTTGACGCCGCTGGCGCGCAGCACCGGCCCGGTGACGCCGAGGTCGATGCAGTCCTGCGCCTTGAGCACGCCCACGCCCTTGGTGCGCTCCAGCCAGATGCGGTTGGTGGTCAGCAGGGTCTCGTATTCATCCACCTTGGGCGTGACGAAGTCGCAGAACTTCTTCACATCCTGCTCGAAGCCGTCGTAGGTCTCGTACAGGCAGCCGCCGATGCGGAAGGCGTGCGTGGTGAGGCGCGCGCCGCAGTACTTCTCGAAAATCTTGAGGATCTCCTCGCGGTCGCGGAAGGTATAGAACAGCGGGGTGATGGCGCCGATGTCGAGAGCGTGCGTGCCCAGCCAGAGCTGATGGCTCGCGATGCGGTTCAGTTCCGTCAGGATGGTGCGCACCCACTGCGCGCGCGGCGGTGCCTCCGTGTTCAGCAGCTTCTCCACCGCCTCGCAGTACCCCAGGCCGTTCGAGACCGCGGCCACGTAGTCCATGCGATCCACATAGGGATTGAACATCGCGTAGGTGCGGTGCTCGGCGATCTTCTCCACTCCACGGTGGAGGTAGCCGATCACGCACTCGGTATTGAGCACCTTCTCGCCGTCGAGCTTCAGGATGACGCGCAGCACGCCGTGCGTGGAAGGATGCTGCGGTCCCATGTTGAGGATGAGTTCCGTTGCATCGAGAAACGGCGGGGCCGCGCCCTTTTCGGCCTCGATGTGCTCGACCGAGGACGAACTCTGCTCGCTCTTGAGGATGTCGGCCATCTATTGTCCGCTCTCGATTCCCAGGTTGATCTTCACCCACTCGCTGTCCTGCTGGGTGATGCCGTACTCCTTGCGAAGAGGGTGGCCCTTCCAGCCGTCGGGCAGCAGGATGCGGCGCAGGTCGGGATGGCCTTCGAAGCGGATGCCGAACATGTCGTAGCACTCGCGCTCCAGCCAGTTGGCGGTGGTCCACAGGGCGACCACGCTGGGCGCCGGATCGCCGTCCTTGATCATGGCCTTCACGCGCACTCGCTGGTTGTGCTCAAACGAGTAAAGAATCCAGACGATGTCGAACTCCTGGTCCTTGCGCTGCGGATAGTGCACGGCGGTGACGTCCACGCAGTAATCGTACTGCTCGTCGTCGCGCAGGATCTGCAGCAACTCGTAGACGATGGAGGGATCGGCGACGATGTAGTTCTGGCCAAGATAGGTCTTGGGATCGATCCCCGATCCGTAACGGCCGCGGAGGCGCGCCACCATCTCCGACTCCCAGGGCTGCGGCGTAGGCCCGGCAGGTTTGGCCGGGGCGGCGGGTTTGGGAGGAGCAGCGGCTGCCGCGGGTTTTTCTCCCGCTGCGGGTGGAGGAGAGGCGGGCTTCTGCTCTGGTTTGTCCTCAGGCATTTCTAATTTGCGATTTCCGATTTGTGATTTGTGATTTGTGATCTTCGCTACGGCCACACCGTTTATAAATTACCAATCACAAATCGCAAATCACAAATCCGCCATCAAATCCATTCCAGCGCTCCCTTTTTCCAGACCCACACGTACCCCACGATGAGGATGGCCAGGAAGACCATCATTTCAATGAACCCGAACAGGGCGAGCGACTTGTACAGCACCGCCCAGGGAAACAGGAAGATGGTTTCCACGTCGAAGATCACGAACAGGATGGCCACGATGTAAAAGCGCACGGTGTAGCGCTGGCGGGAATCCCCGATGGGGTCCACGCCGCACTCGTAGGGCATCAACTTGACCTTCTCCGGCTTCTCCGGGCGCACGAGCTTGGCGATCCCCAGGGTGAGCGGAATCAGGACGGCCACCACGGCGATGAAGATGAAGATGGGGACGTAGTTCTGGGGCATGGACCCTCGGAAGAACTAAAGATAGTAGCGCGGCGGGAGCGCGGGTTCAAGCGACGATTTCTGATTTCTGATTTGCGATTTGCCCCCGGGGCCATGGTTCAGAAATCACAAATCGCAAATCACAGATTCTCCGGGTTTCCTAGCCGGTTTCGCAGTGCTTGCTATAATCCCTGTTTCTCTTCACCGCTGCGCACGCAACTATGCCTCTCGACGAAAACATCTATCAGCTTCGCCGGCAGAAGCTCGAGCAGATCGAGGCGCTGGGACAGCGCGCCTATCCGCACAAATACCAGACCACGCACGAGATCCCGCAGATCCTGGCCGAATACAAAGACCGCACCACCGAACAACTCGATGATCCGAAGGTCGAGGTGCGCATCGCTGGACGCATGATGGCCATCCGCCTGATGGGCAAGGCAGGCTTCGCACACCTGCAGCAGGGCGGGCAGCGGCTGCAGATCTACGTGAAGAAAGATGACGTCGGCGAGCCCGGCTTCCAGCTCTGGAAGCTGTTCGATATCGGCGACCACATCGGGGTGCGTGGATACCTGTTCCGCACCCGCACCGGCGAACTGACGGTCCACGTTCAGGAGCTGACGTTTCTTTCCAAGGACCTGCTGCCCTTGCCGGAAAAATGGCACGGGCTAACCGACGTGGAACTGCGCTACCGGCAGCGTTACGTGGACCTGGCGATGAATGCCGAAGTGCGCGAGGTATTCGTCCGGCGCAGCAAGGTGGTGCAGTCGATCCGCCGCTTCTTTGACGCCCACGGCTACATCGAGGTCGAGACCCCGATGATGCAACCCATCGCCGGAGGCGCGTCGGCGCGGCCGTTCGTCACCCATCACAACACGCTCGACATGGACCTTTACCTGCGCATCGCGCCGGAGCTGTACCTGAAGCGACTGGTGGTGGGGGGCCTCGATCGCGTGTACGAGATCAACCGCAACTTCCGCAACGAAGGCATCTCCACCCAGCACAATCCCGAGTTCACCATGCTCGAGTTCTACGAAGCGTACTCGGATTACCGCGATCTCATGGACCTGACCGAAGAGCTGCTGGCCCAGGTGGCGCGCGAGGTCACGGGCTCGACCGCGGTGACGTATGGCGGGCACGAAATTGATTTTGCCAACTGGCAGCGGCTCTCGATGCGGGAGGCCATCCAGAAATACTGGCCGGAGAATGCCGGGCCCCAGCCGCAGATGTCGGATTTCGCAACTGCCGAGTCTGTCGGTGCGCTGGTGCGGCGGTTCAACGCGGCCCACCATCCGCACATGCCGTTCGACCCGGCCGATCCGGCGGGCAAGACCATCGCTGCGCTGTTCGAAGCGGTCGCGGAGGAACACCTGATCCGGCCCACCATCCTCTACGACTTCCCCGCCGCCATCTCGCCGCTCTCCAAGAACAAACAGGACGAACCGGACTGGGTGGAGCGCTTCGAGATCTACATTGGCGGCCTGGAATGCGGCAACGCCTTCAGCGAGCTGAACGACCCCGAGGAGCAGTTGCGGCGCTTCCAAGACCAAGTGCGCCAGCGCCAGCGCGGAGACGAAGAGGCCATGGCGGAAGTCGATTACGACTACGTCCGCGCGCTCTCCTACGGCATGCCGCCGACGGCGGGAGAAGGCATCGGGATCGACCGCCTCACCATGCTGCTGACGGGTTCGCCTTCCATCCGCGACGTGATCCTGTTTCCGCTGCTGCGGCCGGAAAAGCCCGCCGCTGAGGACGCGAAGGACGCGGGGGCCAAGAACGGTTAGAGTTACACCTGCGGCGTTGTGGCGAGCTTGATCTGCTCTTCGACCCACCGCTGGATGAGACGGCATTTAGGGTCGCGCGGATCGAAGCGGATGCCCACGCGGTGATCGCGCTTCCACCACACCACCGCGTCCAGCTTCAGTTCCAGCGCCGGAGACAGGGTGAAGGAAAGCTGCACCGGCTGCGCCACCGAGAGGCGGCTGGCATCCTGCAGCGCCATGCCGCCGGCGCCGATCTCCTGCGAGCGGGCGACGAAAACCTCATCGCCGCACTGCACTTTCACTTCCGTAGCCAGGGACACGCGCGGGAATTGTCGCGGTTGGAAGAGCAAGGATGCGCTCCGGTCTGCTGCATTTATATCCTGCCAACCGTTTCCTTAGAACACAAAAAGCGGCGGGAATCGAGGAGAGCAAGCTTCGGGGCATCCGAGAGGCATCTTGCGTAAGGTCCGAAAACCCGAATCCACAGCAGCTTTGATATCATCCTATCTGCCCGTGTAAGCGTTTACTTACTTCGGCAGGGGAGTCAGCCCGCAGATGTGGATTGTTCGCCTGGCCTTGCGGCGGCCGTACACCTTCGTGGTGGCCGCCTTGGTTCTTTTGATCGTTGGCCCGCTGGTCATCTTTCGCACCCCGACTGACATCTTCCCCAACATCAACATCCCTGTGGTTAGCATCCTCTGGAACTACACCGGGCTGAACGCAGAGGAGATGAGCAACCGCATCATCAGCCTCACCGAGCGTTCGCTGACCACCACGGTGGATGACATCGAGCACAGCGAGTCGCAATCGCTGAACGGCATTGCGGTGGTGAAGGTCTTCTTCCAGCCGGGCGCCAACATCAACAAGGCCATCGCGCAGGTTACGGCCATCTCGCAGACGCAGCTCCGGCAACTGCCGCCTGGGACCACTCCCCCACTGGTCATTACCTACAGCGCGTCCAGCGTTCCGATTATCCAGCTTGCGCTCTCGGGGCAGAAGCTTTCCGAGCAGCAGCTCTTCGACCTGGGCGTGAACTTTATCCGCACCCGGCTGGTGACCATTCCCGGCGCGGCGATTCCGTACCCCTATGGCGGCAAGCAGAGGCAGATCCAGGTGGACCTGAACACCACGGCGCTGCAGTCCAAGGGCCTGTCACCGCTGGACGTGGTGAACGCCATCAGCGCGCAGAACCTGATCCTTCCGGCCGGCACCTCCAAGATCGGTTCGCTCGAGTATGACGTCGACATCAACGGCAGCCCGCAGACGGTCGAGGAACTGAACCAGCTCCCCGTCAAGACCATGGGGAACACCACCATCTACATCCGCGATGTGGCTTTTGTGCGCGACGGCTTCCCGCCGCAGACCAACATCGCGCGCGTGAACGGGCAGCGCGCTTCCCTGCTGACCGTGTTGAAGACCGGCAACGCCTCCACCCTCGACATCATCGCCGGCATCAAGCGGATGCTGCCCGGCATTCAGGCAGGCCTGCCGCCGGAGCTGCAGATCCGTCTGCTGGCTGACCAATCGATCTTCGTGCGCGCCTCCATCGACGGGGTGCTGCGCGAGGCCCTGATCGCCGCCTGCCTGACCGGGCTGATGATCCTCATCTTCCTCGGCAACTGGCGCAGCACGGTAATCATCGCGGTCTCCATCCCGCTCTCCATCCTGACCTCGATCATCGTGATGAGCGCGCTGGGCGAGACCATCAACATCATGACCCTCGGTGGCCTGGCGCTGGCGGTCGGCATTCTGGTAGACGACGCCACGGTGGAAATCGAGAACATCAATCGCAACATCGCGCAGGGGAAAGAGATCCAGCGCGCCATCCTGGACGGAGCGCAGCAGATCGCGGTGCCGGCGTTCGTATCCACCCTCGCCATCTGCATCGTGTTCGTTCCTATGTTCTTCCTGACCGGTGTAGCTCGCTACTTGTTCGTACCGCTGGCCGAAGCCGTGGTCTTTGCCATGCTGGCTTCCTACCTGCTTTCGCGAACCCTGGTGCCGACCATGGCCAAGTACCTGCTGAAGGGGCACGAAGCGGAAGCCGACCATGTGCCGACGGAAAGCCGCAATCCGCTGGTGCGGATGCAGATCCGCTTCGAAAAAGCTTTTGAGCGGTTCCGCGAGCGCTACCGCGACATGCTGGAAACGGCGCTGCAGCACCGCCGGAGAGCTGTGTTGCTGGGCTTCGTTGCGTTCTCTGCGGCGTCGCTGGCGGTGCTCATTCCCTGGCTGGGCCAGGACTTTTTCCCCGCCGTGGACAGCGGCCAGTTCAAGCTCCACCTGCGCGCGCGCACCGGCACCCGCATCGAAGAGACAGCGCGGCTTTGCGACCTGGTCGAGCGTTCCATCCGCGAGCAGATTCCGCAGGAAGAAGTCGTTAGCATCATCGACAACATCGGGCTGCCCTACAGCACCATCAACCTGTCGTACAGCAATTCGGCGCCCATTGGCCCGGCCGACGCCGACATTCTGGTCAGCCTGTCGGAGCACCATGCGCCGACGGCGCAGTACGTGCACGACCTCAGGCGAAAGCTGGCCCATGACTTCCCCGGCGTGAGTGTCTCGTTCCTGCCGGCAGACATCGTCAGCCAGATCCTGAACTTCGGCCTGCCCGCGCCCATCGACATCCAGATCGTGGGCTACAACCTGGAGGACAACCGCGCCTTCGCCCTCAAGCTGCTGGACCGCATCAAGTATGTGGACGGCATCACCGATCTGCGCGTCCACCAGCCCTTCAATCAGCCCAAGCTGCACATCAATGTGGATCGCACCAAGGCGGAACAGGTGGGCTATACGCAGCGCGATATTGCCAGCAACCTGCTCATTTCGCTAAGCGGAAGTTTTCAGACCTCGCCCACCTTCTGGCTTAACCCAAAGAATGGAGTCAGCTACTCGATTGTCACGCAGACGCCGCAGTACAGCGTCGATTCGTTGCAGAGCCTGGAGAACATCCCGGTGACGGGTGGCGGCGGCAACGGGGCCAAGCCGCAGATTCTCGGCAGCCTGGCCTCGATCGGCCGCGGCACGGGCATGGCCGTGGTCTCGCACTACGATATCCAGCCCGTGATTGACATTTTCGCCTCGGTGCAGGGACGCGACCTGGGCGGCGTTTCAAGCGACATCGACAAGATCATCAATGACGCCCAGAAGCAGTTGCCGCGCGGCTCGTCGCTGGTGGTGCGCGGACAGATCAAGACCATGCGCTCTTCTTATTTCGGGCTGCTGAGCGGGCTGGTGTTCTCTATCCTGCTGGTTTACCTTCTGATCGTGGTGAACTTCCAGTCGTGGCTCGATCCCTTCATCATCATCTCGGCGCTGCCGGCGGCGCTGGCCGGGATTGTGTGGATACTGTTCATCACCCGGACTACCGTCAGCGTGCCCGCCCTGACCGGCGCGATCATGTGCATGGGCGTCGCCACCGCCAACAGCATCCTGGTGGTCAGCTTCGCCAAGGAACAGATGGAGGAGGGCAGAGATTCCGTCGCCGCCGCGCTGCAGGCCGGCTTCACCCGCTTCCGGCCGGTGCTGATGACCGCGCTGGCCATGATCATCGGCATGGTTCCCATGGCGCTGGGCATGGGCGAAGGCGGCGAGCAGAACGCTCCCTTGGGCCGCGCCGTCATTGGCGGCCTGGTTTTCGCGACGGTCGCTACGCTGTTTTTTGTGCCCGCATTCTTTAGTTTGCTGCACGGTCTGCGCGCGCGGCCGGCCGAGGCGGAGGCCTCGCGATGAGTGCAGAACCGGAAAACGGCAAGGCGGCGGGCCGCCCGGCGCATCACTATTGGATCGCCATCATCGCCGTCCTGACCGTGGTCGGACTCATCGTCTCTGGAATCCTGCCGCGCATCCAGGCGCGCGCCAGTCTGCATCGGGAAACACGGGAGATGGCAATAGCCAGCGTGACCGTCGTTCATCCCACGCGCGCGCCGGCGTCGTCGGAGATCGTTCTGCCCGCCAACGTGCAGGCGTTCATCGATGCTCCCATCTATGCCCGCACCAACGGTTACTTGAAGAAATGGTATGTAGATATCGGCTCCCGCGTGAAAACCGGCCAATTGCTGGCGGAGATCGATACCCCCGAAGTCAATCAGGCCCTGGGGCAGTCGCGGGCCGACCTGGCCACTGCGGAAGCTAACCTGAACTTGTCAAGGATTACCGCGGACCGCTACAGGGATTTGCTGAAGACCGATTCCGTCTCCAAGCAGGATGCCGACAACGCCGCCGGCGATTACGCGGCCAAGCAGGCGATCGTCCACTCCGCGGAAGCCAACGTCAGGCGCCTGGAAGACCTGCAGTCGTTCCAGAAGATCTACGCGCCGTTCACCGGCGTGATCACCGCCCGCAATACCGATATTGGCGCGCTGATCGATTCCGGCGCGGTCGGCGGCACGCGCACGGAGCTGTTCCACATCGTGCAGCCGGATAAGCTGCGGGCTTACGTCAACGTTCCGGAAGCCTATTCCCAGGCCGCCAAGCCCGGCCTGACCGCCGACCTCACCCTGGCCGAGTTTCCCGGGCGGCGCTTCCCGGGCAAGCTGGTGCGGACCGCCAGCGCCATCGACACCAACACCCGCACCCTGCTGGTCGAGATCGATGTGGACAACCCCACCGGCACGCTGCTGAGCGGCGCCTATGCCGAAGTGCATCTGAAGCTGCCGGGCGCGAACTCATCGCTGATCCTGCCGGTGAATACGCTGCTGTTCCGCTCGGAGGGATTGCGCGTCGCCACCGTGCCCGACGGCCAGCATGCCGAACTCAAGCCGGTCACGCTGGGCCACGATTTTGGTTCTGAGGTCGAGGTGGTCTCGGGCTTGAACGAAGACGAGGCCGTGATCATTAACCCGCCCGATTCCCTGATCTCCGGCCAGGCGGTACGCATCGTGCAGACGCCCGCTTCCGGAGCGCCGCAGTGAGTCGCGTGCGCGGAGGTTCGTGTCAGGGTCAGCAACGGCGGGAGGGCACGGCTTCAGCCGTGCCGTTCAAGGGAACACAAAGATGTCATCCTGAGCGCAGCCCGAACGAGCGTAGCGAGCGAGGGCAAGCGAGGGACCTCTGCTTTGTATTGAGCCGAAGCGTGCTCCGACGGATTCCAAGATCCCTCGCTCGCGCTCGGTCGCAACAGCTCCCTCACGCTTCACTCGGGATGACATTACTAGGACTGAAAGCGTCCACGGCACGGCTAAAGCCGTGCCCTCCCGCTTTCTTGGTGGCGGCGTCGGTCCTCACTCTGCTGCTAGCTGGCTGCACGGTTGGCCCGCGCTATTCTCGTCCCCAGGCACCCGCAGCTCCCGAGTACAAAGAGACTCCCCCCAACTGGAAGCAGGCGCAACCCGCCGACCAGGTGGTCCGCGGCAAATGGTGGGAGATCTTCCAGGACCCGCAGTTGAATGGGCTCGAGGAACAGGTCAGCGTCTCGAACCAGAACCTGAAAGCCGCGCAGGCGCAATTCCTGCAGGCGCGGGCGCTGGTGCGCTTGAATCGCGCCGACCTTTATCCCACGGTGACGGCCGGGGTTTCCGCGTCGCAGAACACGTTGTCGCGCACCACCCCCCGCACCGGGGCCGCAAGCAACTACACCGACCTGGTGCTGCCCGCCGACGTCACCTACGAAGCGGATGTGTGGGGACGAGTGCGGCGGACGGTGGAAGCGGCGCGTGCCAATGCCCAGGCCAGCGCCGCCGACCTGGAATCAGTCTCGCTGAGCGTTCACGCGGAACTTGCGGCCGATTATTTCCAACTGCGCACGCTCGACGCGGAAGAGCGACTGTTGAGCTCCACCGTGACCGCGTTCGAGAAAGCGCTGGAGTTGACCGAAAACCGGTACAAGGGCGGCGTGGCCTCCGCCGTCGATGTGGCCCAGGCCCAGACGCAACTCGAGACCACCCGCGCGCAAGCCATCGACGTCATGGTGCAGCGGCAACAGTTCGAGCACGCCATCGCCGCGCTCATCGGGCAGCCGGCATCAAGCTTCACCATCCCGGCTTCGCCGTGGGACGCGCCGCCGCCGGCCATTCCGCCGGGACTCCCGTCGGACCTGCTGGAGCGCCGTCCTGACGTTGCCTCTGCCGAGCGTCACATGGCTGCCGCCAATGCGCAGATCGGGATTGCTCGCGCCGCGTATTTCCCGCAGATCACCTTCAATGGGACCGCGGGATTCGAGAGCAGTGCGCTCAGCAAGTGGCTGGACGGCCCCAGCGGCTTTGCGGCTGCAGGCATCTCCGCGTTGGTGACGGTGTTCGACGTCGGACGCCGCCGCGCCGGCACCGAGCAAGCGCAGGCCGCTTACGATCAGGCTGTCGCCAACTATCGGCAGACGGTCCTGACCTCATTCCAGGAGGTGGAAGACAACCTGGCTGCCTTGCGCATTCTGGACGATGAAGCCAGGACGCAGTCGGCCGCCGTCAATGCCGCGGAACATTCGCTGCAGCTTTCCAACAATCGCTACCGGGGCGGCGTGGTGACGTACCTGGAAGTGATCACCGCCCAAAGCACAGCCTTGAGCAATGAGCGCGCCGCGGTGGACATCCTGCGCCGGCGAATGAACGCCACTGTGCTGCTGATCAAGGCCCTGGGCGGAGGTTGGAACGCGTCAGGCCTGCGGAGCGTATCGAGCAATCGAGCGCCGCAAGCCCAGGGTTCCGAATAGCAACCGGTCAGCGGTCGACGCCTCCCATGCAAACGTACTTCACTTCCAGGTACTCCTCGATGCCGTACTTCGAGCCCTCGCGGCCGAAGCCGGACTGCTTCACGCCGCCGAAGGGCGCGACCTCCGTGGAGATGATCCCAGTGTTGGCGCCTATGATGCCGTACTCCAGCGCCTCCGACATGCGCCAGACGCGGCCGATGTCGCGGGTGTAGAAGTAGGCGGCCAGGCCGTACTCGGTATCGTTGGCCAGGCGCACGGCTTCCTGCTCGGTCTTGAACCGAAACAGCGGCGCGACCGGGCCGAAGGTCTCCTCGCGCGAGAGCTGCATCGCCGGCGTGACGTTGGTCAGGATGGTCGGTTCGAAGAAGGTCCCGCCCAGCGCGTGGCGCTTGCCGCCGGTGAGCACCCGCGCGCCTTTGGCGACGGCGTCGGAGATGTGCTCCTCCACCTTGGCCAGCGCCGCCTGGTCGATCAGCGGCCCCTGCACCACGCCCGCTTCCATGCCGTTGCCCACTTTCATGGCGCGCACCTTCTCGGCCAGCTTCTGGGCGAAGGCGTCATAGACTTCGTCCTGAACGAGCATGCGGTTGGCGCACACGCACGTCTGACCGGTATTGCGGTATTTGGAAGCGATGGCGCCTTCGATGGCGGCGTCGAGATCGGCGTCGGCGAAGACGATGAACGGCGCGTTGCCGCCCAGTTCGAGCGACAGCTTCTTGACCGTGCGGGCGCACTGCTCCATCAACAGCCTTCCCACCTCGGTCGAGCCGGTGAAGCTCAACTTCCGGACCACGGGATTGGAGGTCAGTTCCTTGCCGATCGCCGGCGGATCTCCGGTGACGATGTTCATCACCCCCTTGGGCAGGCCGGCGCGTTCCGCCAGTTCAGCCAGCGCCAGGGCGGAAAACGGCGTCTGCTCGGCGGGCTTGATCACCACCACGCACCCGGCAGCCAGGGCGGGAGCGACTTTGCGCGTGATCATCGCCGCCGGGAAATTCCACGGCGTGATGGCGGCGCAAACTCCGACCGGCTCTTTGATCACGACCAGGCGCTTGTCCGACTGGTGCTGCGGGATGGTGTCGCCGTAAATGCGCTTGCCTTCCTCAGCGAACCACTCGATGAATGACGCCGCATAGACCACCTCGCCCTTGGACTCGGCCAACGGCTTGCCCTGCTCGGCGGTCATGAGGTGTGCAAGGTCTTCCTGGTTCGCGAGCATCAGCTCGTACCAGCGGCGCAGGATAGCGGCGCGATCCTTGGCCGTCCGGGCGCGCCAGGCGGGCCAGGCCGCGTTGGCCGCTTCGATGGCGCGGCGGGTTTCGGCGGCGCCCATGTTGGGGACATGCCCAAGCACGGCGCCGTCGGCGGGATCGGTAACCTCGAAGGTGGAGCGGTTATCGGCATCCGCCCATTCGCCGTTGATGTAGCCCTGCTGCCGGAAGAGACGCGGATCTTTAAGTGCAGGAGCTTTCTGTGTAGGAGGAGTAAGGATTCCAGCCATAAAAGGGCTCCGTTCGAAATCGGCGCCGCGGGCTGCTCGCGCGCGGCACTCTCTTGATTTGTGCGCAGCCCTGGGCGCAGGCCGCACTGCGAATTATAGTGCGGCAACAGAGGTGGAGGGTAGCGAAGAACCGGGGGAAGGAGGCAGGCCGAAAAGCCGAGGAGCGAGGTGGCGCCTTGCCCCTCCGCAGCGAAACGGCCGCCCGCCTAGTGCCTGTCGTATTTCAGACAAAACTCAAGCTGGCGTATGGCTTCGTCCGTGGCCCGAATGGCTTCTATGCGGTGGCCACCGAAATCATGATCGGAATGCTCCATGTGCTCCTTGGCCCGGCGGAGCGCGGCGATCGCCTGCCGGATCTCGGGATGATGCTCGGGAGGGTTGGCGGGCGTGGTTACGGGGAAGGCGAGCGCGAGCAAAACGACTGCCGCAGCCAGTAGACGCGCGAGCTTGATCTTCATGATGCAACCCACCTCATTCGCGAAGATTCATAGCGGGGGACCTGGTGAGCGCGGCAGGACTCGAACCTGCGACCCATGCCTTAAAAGGGCATTGCTCTACCAACTGAGCTACGCGCCCACAACCCTATCAATCTAGCACAAAGGGAAGGGCTTAGTTGGTCCTCGATGGTCTGGTACGGATCGGCTTGATGCTTGGGATCCGCCGCGATTAAGAGGCAGCCAACCGGGAATGGAACCTGCGCATCGAGGATAACAACAAAAAGTGACCGAATCTTTGCAGTTCTTTACAGAAAAGTGTGATTCCATTGCTGTAAGGGCCTCATCGTATGAGGCAGCCTCGTCCGGTGCGACGGTCGATTTTTGACGTGGGTCCCGCATACCGGCTCTTGCAGAAACGAAGTACGGTGTCATAAATTGCCCGTAGCGTTTGAAAGAAATCAACACACGGGGCCTGCAACACTCAGCACACGCCGACAGGGCGCGTTTTCTTAAACTCATGAACAAACCCACTTTTCCGCCTACCCAACACGAAGAGCCTGCCCGCCTCACCGACGATCGGGATAGGGCACACCCGGCACGGCGTTGGCCGCGCCAGCACTGGATGTGGTTAACCGCCGGCATTGTGCTGGCCGCAATCGTTCTCTATTTCCTGCTCCGCACCCACCAGAGCAGCCCGGCGTCGCAAGCCGGCGCTGCACGAGGGCCGGCGGCCGTGCCAGTGACGGCGGCAACCGCTCACAAGGGTGACATCGGCGTGTATTACACCGGCCTGGGCGCGGTGACGCCCCTTTACACCGTAACGGTGAAGAGCCGCGTCGACGGCCAACTGATGAAGATCTTCTACAAGGAGGGCCAGACGGTGCGCCAGGGCGCGCCGCTGGTGGAGATCGACCCCCGCCCTTTTGAAGTCCAGTTGACGCAGGCCCAGGGACAGCTCATCAAGGACCAGGCGGCGCTCCAGAACGCGCGCATCGATCTGGCCCGTTACCAGGAACTGCTCAAGCGGAACGCCGTCGCCGAGCAGCAACTCGCCACCCAGCAAGCGACGGTCACTCAGGATGAAGGGACCGTCAAGACCGATCAAGGCCTGATCGACAGCGCAAGGTTGAATCTGGTCTATTGTCACATTACTTCGCCCATCACCGGCCGCGTGGGATTGCGGCTGGTTGATCCGGGAAACATCGTTCACGCCGCCGACACCAATGGTCTGATGGTCATCGCCCAAATCGAGCCCATCAGCGTGATCTTCACCATCTCAGAAGACCAGTTGCCGCCGGTGATCAAGAGGTTCCGCGCCGGAGAGCGGTTGGGGGTGGATGCTTACGATCGCGATCTGAAGAAGAAGCTGTCGCACGGGACCTTGGCGACCATGGACAACCAGATCGACCAGACCACGGGCACGCTGAAGCTGAGGGCGATCTTCGACAACAAAGACGACGGGCTGTTTCCGAATCAGTTCGTGAACGCGCGCTTGCTGGTCGAGGAAAAGCACGGCGTGACCCTGGTGCCCACGGCGGCAATCCAGCGGAACTCGCAAAAAACCTTCGTGTACCTGGTCAAGCCGGACCAAACCGTCACCGTGCGCAATGTGACCCTGGGAACGACGGAAGGAGACGAAGCCGAAGTCGCTTCCGGCCTGGTTCCCGGGGATGTGGTGGTCACCACCGGGGTTGACAAACTGCAGGAAGGAAGCAAGGTGAACGCCCAGGTCACCGACGGCAACCCTCCGAGGCCGAGTTCATGAGTCCGTCGCGGACCTTTATCCTCCGGCCCATTGCCACATCCCTGCTGATGGTAGCCATCATGCTGGCCGGGGCCGTCGCCTATAAGCAATTGCCGGTCTCGGCCCTTCCCGAGGTGGATTATCCCACCATCCAGGTGGTCACGTTTTACCCCGGGGGAGGCCCGGATGTCATGGCGTCGTCGGTGACGGCTCCGCTGGAGCGCCAGTTCGGCCAGATGCCCGGGCTGCAGCAGATGACCTCGACCAGCTCCGACGGGAGTTCCGTCATCACCCTGCAGTTCCTGCTCAGCCTGAGTATCGACGTGGCGGAGCAGGAAGTGCAGCAGTCCATCAACGCCTCGGGCACGTATTTGCCGGCGGATCTTCCCACGCCTCCGCTCTACAGCAAGATCAATCCCGCCGACACTCCGATCCTCACTCTGGCGCTCAGCTCGAACATCCTTCCGCTCTCCAAAGTCGAAGACCTTGCCGACACCAGGCTGGCTCCTAAAATCTCGCAGTTGCCCGGGGTAGGCCTGGTCAGCATCAGCGGCGGACAGAAGCCAGCGGTGCGCATCCAGGCGAATCCCACCCAATTGGCGTCTTACGGATTGAACCTGGAGGATCTCCGCAGCGCCATCATCGCCAGCAATGTCAATCTGGCGAAGGGCAACTTTGATGGCAAGAACCAGAATTACCAGATCGGCGCCAACGACCAACTGCTGTCGAGCGCCGACTACGCTCCGCTGGTGGTCGCGTACAAGAACGGCGCCCCGATCAAGCTGTCGGATGTGGCGACGGTGGTGGACGATGCCGAGAACATCCGCCAGGCCGCCTGGATGAACGACACGCCCGCGGTCATCATGAACATCCAGCGGCAGCCCGGCGCCAACATCATCGCGGTGGTCGATCGCATCACCAAGCTGCTGCCGCAGCTCACCAACACGCTGCCCAATTCGATCCAGGTCAAGGTCCTGACCGACCGCACCACCACCATCCGGGCGTCGGTGAGAGACGTTGAATTCTCCTTGATGCTGACCGTGGCGCTGGTGGTGATGGTGATCTTCCTGTTCCTGCGCAATGTGGCCGCGACCGTGATTCCCAGCGTGGCGGTTCCGCTGTCGCTCGTCGGCACCTTCGGCGTGATGTACGTGCTCGGCTACAGCCTGAACAATCTGACCCTGATGGCGCTGACCATCTCGACCGGCTTCGTGGTCGATGACGCCATCGTCATGATCGAGAACATCGCCCGTTTCATCGAAGAAGGCGAGCCCCCGCTACGGGCAGCGCTGAAAGGCGCCGAGCAGATCGGCTTCACCATCATCTCGCTGACCATCTCTCTGATCGCGGTGCTGATCCCGCTGCTGTTCATGGGAGACATCGTCGGCCGGCTCTTCCGCGAATTTGCCGTGACCCTGGCGGTCACCATCCTGGTCTCGGCGGTGGTGTCGCTGACGCTGACGCCGATGATGTGCGCGCGGCTGTTGCAGCACACTCCCGCGGAAAAACAGGGCCGGTTTTACCGGGCCTCGGAGCGGGCTTTCGACAGGATCATCGCCTTCTATGGCCGAACCCTGCAAACGGTGCTGCGATTCCAGACCACCACCCTGCTGATCGCCGCCGCCACCTTCATCTTGACGATCTTTCTTTATTTGGTGGTTCCCAAGGGATTCTTTCCCATCCAGGACACCGGGGTGATCCAGGGAATTTCGGAAGCCGCGCAGACCGTCTCGTTCCCGGAAATGTCCGCATCCCAGCAGAAGCTGGCGGACGTCATTCTGAAAGATCCCGCCGTCGAGAGCCTGTCCTCCTTCATCGGGATCGACGGCACCAACACCACCCTGAACAGCGGCCGCATCCTGATCAACCTCAAACCTCTGGATGAGCGCAAGCTCAGCGCCAGCGACGTCATCCGCCGTTTGCAGCCGCAACTGGCCCAGATCTCGGGCATCACCCTGTTCATGCAGCCGGTGCAGGACATCACGGTGGAGGATCGCGTGAGCCGCACCCAGTTCCAGTACACGCTGGAAGATCCCAGTGCCGACGAGTTGAATGCGTTCGCCCCGCAAATGCTCGCCAAACTGCAACAGCAGCCCGAGTTGCGCGACGTCACCAGCGACCAGCAGGCGCTGGGACTGCGGGCCAGGCTGGAGTTCGATCGCGACACCGCCTCGCGCCTGGGCATCACCCCGGCGGCGATCGATCAGACGCTGTACGACTCCTACGGGCAGCGCCAGATCTCCACCATGTTTACGCAGTTGAACCAATACCACGTGGTGCTGGAAGTAAAACCCACCTTTGGCAGGAGTCCAACCGATCTGCGTGACCTCTACATACGGTCCGGAGCGGCAAGCAACACCGCTTCCAGCGGATTAGTCGCTGGGGGGACGGCTACGTCGCAGTCATTTGGGCCTTCGAGCACACCCTCGGCCAATGCTTCCACTACGTCCAGCACCTTCGCGGCCGCCCCGACGGGATCTTTGACCGGCGGTCCGACCGCGTCGTCGCAGGTCTTCGCCAGCGGTAGTCAAGTGCCCTTGAGCGCGTTCACCCACTGGGAGGCCACCACCGCTCCGGTCACGGTCAATCACCAGGGCCAGTTCCCGGTGGTCACCCTGTCTTTCAACCTGGCTCCCGGCGCCTCGCTGGGCGATGCTGTAGAAGCGGTGAACCAGGTCAAGCAGGAGATCGGGATGCCGGCCAGCATTCAGAGCGGGTTCCAGGGCACGGCGGAGGTCTTTCAGACGTCCCTGGCGAATGAGCCATGGTTGATCCTGGCCGCAGTGGTGACGGTCTACATCGTGCTGGGGGTCCTGTACGAAAGCTACATTCATCCCATCACCATTCTTTCGACGCTGCCCTCGGCGGGCGTGGGCGCGCTGCTGGCGCTGCTGATCTGCCGCATCGATTTCAGCGTCATTGCCTTGATCGGCATGGTGCTGCTGATCGGCATCGTGAAGAAGAACGCTATCATGATGATCGACTTCGCGCTGGAAGCGGAGCGCAAGGAAGGCAAAACCCCGCTCGATGCCATTTATCAGGCCTGCCTGCTGCGCTTTCGCCCCATCATGATGACCACCATGGCGGCCCTGCTGGGCGGCCTGCCGCTGGCCCTCGGCAGCGGGACCGGATCGGAACTGCGGCGGCCGCTGGGCATCACCATTGTGGGCGGCCTGCTGCTCAGCCAGTTGCTGACGCTCTATACCACGCCGGTGATCTATCTCTGGTTCGACCGGCTGGCCCGGCGGTTCTCCAAGCGCGGCAGTGAAGACCCGGGTACGGAGCTGGTGCCGGTGAAGTAGTCATGAACGTTTGCGAACCATTTATCCGCCGGCCGGTAGCGACCACGCTGCTCATGGTCGCCATCGCCTTGGCGGGAGCGGTGGCGTTCCGGCTGCTCCCGGTATCGCCGCTGCCGCAGGTGGACTTCCCTACCATTTCCGTGAGTGCGCAGTTGCCGGGCGCCAGCCCGGAGACGATGGCCTCGTCGGTGGCCACCCCGCTGGAAAGACAGTTCGGGCGCATCGCGGCGGTAACTGAAATGACCTCGTCCAGCACCCTGGGGGCGAGCTCGATCACGCTGCAATTCGATCTAAACCGCGACATCAACGCCGCGGCCCGTGATGTGCAGGCGGCCATCAATGCGGCGCGCGGCTATCTCCCCGCCAACCTGCCGAATAATCCTAGCTACCGCAAAGTGAATCCGGCCGATTCTCCCATCATGATCCTGGCGCTGACTTCCGACACGCTCGGCAAGGGGCAGATGTATGACGCCGCCTCGACCATCATGGCGCAAAAGCTGGCCCAGGTGAATGGTGTCGGCCAGGTCGTGGTCGGTGGCAGTTCGTTGCCCGGCGTGCGCATCGAGCTGAATCCGACCGTTCTCAACAAGTATGGCATCAGCCTGGAGCAAGTGCGCACCATGTTGAGCAGCACCAATGCCAACATGCCCAAGGGAAACTTCTCCGATGGCCACCGCATGTGGCAGGTGGGGGCCAACGATCAACTGCTGAAGGCGGTCAACTACCAGCCCCTGGTCGTGACCTACCATAACGGATCGGCAGTCCACATTTCCGATGTCGGCCAGGCCATAGACTCCGTCGAGGACGTGCGCAACGCGGGTTATGCCAACGGCAAACCTTCGATCCTGATCATCATCTTTCGCCAGCCCGGGGCGAACATCATTGACACGGTGGATCGCATCCGCGCCGTGGTCCCGCAACTGCAAGCCGCCATCCCGCAGGCGATCAACGTCGCGGTGGCGCTGGACCAGACGGTCACCATCCGCGCTTCGGTGCATGACGTGGAGAGGACGCTGATCATTGCGGTGATCCTGGTCATCCTGGTGGTCTTTTTCTTCCTGAGAAGCGCGCGGACATCAATGATCCCGAGCATTGCTGTTCCGCTGTCGCTGATTGGGACGTTCGGCGCCATGTATCTGTGTGGCTACAGCCTGGATAACCTGTCGCTGATGGCGCTGACCATTTCCACCGGGTTCGTGGTGGACGATGCCATTGTGGTGATCGAGAACATCACCCGCTACCTGGAGCAGGGAGCGACTCCATTCGAGGCGGCGCTGAAAGGTTCCAAGGAGATCGCCTTTACCGTCCTGACCATCAGCATTTCACTGGTCGCGGTGTTCATTCCCTTGCTGCTGATGGGTGGCATCGTGGGCCGCCTGTTCCGGGAGTTCGCGGTCACCATGTCGGTGGCGATCGGCATTTCCATGGTGGTGTCGCTCACCGCGACCCCCATGATGTGCGCCCATCTGCTGAAACAGCACGAAACCCATGGCAAGGTGTATGAGCTCAGCGAACGCGGCTTCCAGTGGGTGGTGAACATGTACGGCCGCACGCTCACGCGGGTGCTGCGCCACCCCGCGATAACGCTGGTGATATTGCTGGCGACCATCGCGTTGAACGTCTTTCTGTTCATTCGCGTCCCCAAGGGCTTTTTCCCGCAGCAGGATAATGGCCGCATGGCGGGGTCGATCCAGGCCGACCAGGACACTTCGTTCCAGGCGATGAACAACCTCCTGTTGCAGATGATCGCTATCGTCAAGGCCGATCCCGCGGTCGACACCGTCCTCGGCTTCACCGGCGGCGGCGGCGGCGGGACCACCACCAACACGGGGCGCATGTTTATCGCGCTCAAGCCGCTGAGTGAGCGCAAAATCACCGCCGACTACATCATCGCGCGCCTGCGGCCTAAGCTGGGCAAAGTTCCGGGTGCCACGCTCTACCTGCAAGCCCTGCAGGACGTACGCGTCGGCGGACGCTTGAGCAACGCGCTCTATCAATTCACCATGCAGGGCGACAACCTGGACGATCTCACCGCTTATGCGCCCCGCATGCTGGAAGCCTTGCGGCACATCCGGATCATTACCGATGTCAGCAGCGATCAGCAGAACAGCGGCCTGCAGTCCCTGGTGCAGTACGATCGCGCTACGGCAGCGCGCTTCGGGATCTCGCCGCAGTTGATCGATAACACGCTCTACGACGCGTTCGGGCAGCGCCAGGTCTCCACCATGTACACCTCGCTGAACCAGTATCACGTGGTCATGGAGGCGGCGCCACAGTTCTGGCAAAATCCCGAGTCCCTGCGCGACACCTGGGTGATGGCGCCGAACGGGCAAGAAGTTCCCCTGAGCGCGTTTGCCCACTACGGCCCGGCGATTGCGCCGCTCGCGGTGAACCACCAGGGCCTGTTTCCGGCGGTGACGGTTTCCTTCAATCTGGCGCCGGGCGTCGCCCTGGGTGACGCCGTAACCGCAATTCACAAAGCTGCGCTCGAGGTCCAGTTGCCCTCGACCATCCATACCACGTTCTCCGGGACCGCGCAGGCCTATCAGGATTCGCTCGGCAATGAGTCGCTGTTGATCGCCGCCGCGCTGGCGACGGTTTACATCGTGCTCGGGATCCTGTACGAGAGCCTGGTCCATCCCATAACCATTATCTCCACCCTGCCGTCGGCCGGCGTCGGCGGCTTGCTAGCTCTGCTGATCACGCGCACCGATCTCAGCGTGATTGCGATGATCGGCCTTATCCTGCTGATCGGCATCGTGAAGAAGAACGCCATCATGATGGTTGACTTCGCGCTGGCCGCCGAGCGCAACGAAGGCAAAAGCTCGCGCGATTCCATCTTTGAAGCCTGCCTGTTGCGCTTCCGCCCGATTCTGATGACGTCGATGGCCGCCGGGCTGGGGGCTTTGCCGCTGGCACTCGGCCACGGCACCGGATCTGAGCTTCGCCGGCCGTTGGGAATCACCATTATCGGCGGACTGATCGTCAGCCAGGTGCTGACCTTGTATACGACTCCCGTGGTCTATCTGTACTTCGACCGTCTCCAGCATTGGTGGGACCGCGTCCGCGCAGGACGTCGCGAGAGAGAAGCCGGGCCCATCGGCTCCGAGGTGTGATGCTGTGACCGCTGACGGCAATTTCTACGAAAGAGGATTATGAACCAACCTGCCGCTGCAGCTCGCCGATTTCACCCCTTCGCGGTTCTTGCGCTCGCGGGCATCATGATGCTTGCCGGCGGCTGCGCGGTCGGCCCGAATTACCGGCGGCCTGCGGCTCCGACGCCGCAGGTCTTCAAGGAACCGCCGCCCGAGGGGTGGAAGCAAGCGCAACCCAACGCCGGAGCGATCCGCGGCAAATGGTGGGAAATCTACAACGACCCGCAACTCAATGCTCTCGAGGAGCAGGTCAGCATTTCCAACCAGAACGTGTTGGCGGCAGCGGCGCAGTATCGCGAGGCCCGGGACGCGGTGCGGATCGCTCGTTCCGGCCTGTTTCCCACCGCCACCACGTCGCCCGCCGTGACCAACCAGCGGACACCCGCCACCCTGACGAACCAGCCCAAGGCCGCCTACCAAACGACTTATGACCTGCCGGTGGATGTCTCCTATCAGGCCGATGTGTGGGGAAGCATCCGGCGCAACCTCACGGCGAGTTACGCGAACGCGCAAGCCTCCGCCGCCGACCTGGAGAATGCCCGCTTGTCGTTCCAGGCCGAACTGGCGGAGTTCTACTTTGAACTGCACGGACTGGATGGCGATACCGACCTGCTGCAGCGCACCGTCAAAGTCTACGAAGAATATCTGAAACTGACCCAGGACCGGTTCGAGCTGGGAGTGGCCTCGGGCGCCGACGTGGCTCAGGCCAAGACCCAGCTCGATACCACCCGCGCGCAGTTGATTGACCTGGGGGTGCAACGCACCCAATTCGAGCATGCCATCGCGATCCTGATCGGCAAGCCGCCGGCAGATTTGTCCATCCCTGCGATGGTGCTCAAGACCCCACCGCCAGCGGTTCCAATCGGTGTTCCTTCCGCTCTGCTGGAACGCCGGCCGGACATCGCCGCGTCGGAGCGGCAGGTGGTGGCGGCCAACGAACAGATCGGCATTGCCAAGGCAGCGTTCTTCCCGTCGCTCCTGCTCAGCGCCACTGGTGGCTTTGAATCCGCTAGCTTTTCTACGTGGCTGTCCTGGCCAAGCCGCTTCTGGGCGGTTGGCCCGCAGGTGGCGGAGACGCTGTTCGACGCCGGCAAGCGTCACGCCCAACTGGACCTGGAACGCGCCGCCTACGACGCGACGGTTGCCAACTACCGGCAGACGGTCCTGACTGCCTTCCAGCAAGTGGAAGACAATCTCGCGGCTTTGCGCATCCTCGAACAGGAAGCCGACGCCGAAGATGCGGCCGTGGCGGATGCGGAGGAGTCGCTGGCGATTTCCACCGATCAGTACAAGCAGGGAATTGCCACTTATCTGCAGGTGATCACGGCTCAGGCGTTCGCTCTGCAGGACGAGAAAGCGGCCGTGGATATTCTCACGCGGCGCATGACGGCGAGTGTCCTGCTGATCGAAGCGCTCGGCGGCGGATGGGATGCGTCTCAATTGCCGACGCGAACGGAGATCCTGGCGAACAGCAAATAGATCGTCGCGTGCTTGGCGAGTGCGGCAGCAAGAGAGACCGTCAATGAAGAAACTCCTGCCACTATTTCTGGTTTGTGGTTTGTCCTGCCTGGCGCAGACTCCCCCCGCGCCGGTATGGAAGTTTGCCGTCTCGGGCGATTCCCGCAATTGCGGCGACATCGTTATGCCCGCCATCGCCGCGAAGGTGCTGCAGGACGGAGCAAGCTTCTACTGGCATCTTGGCGATTTTCGAGCGATCTATGACTTCGACGAGGATATGGTTCCTCCCGCCCGCCTGCAACTCGAGGCGCCCCACCTTACGATCAGCTCTTACCTCGCTAAAGCGTGGCCGGATTTCATCGAGCACCAACTCCGTCCTTTCGGTGCGCTTGAACTATTCCTTGGCATTGGCAACCATGAAACAACCTTCCCTCGAACCCGCGAGGCGTACCTCGCCCAGTTCGCAGGCTACCTGGACAGCCCACGGCTTCGCGCCCAGCGCGAACAGGATAAAGACACGGCCGGCGGGGCACGCTCCTACTTTCATTGGGTGATGAACTCTGTCGATTTCATCTCGCTCGACAACGCCACTGAGAACAGCTTCGATAAGGCGCAAATGGACTGGATCCGGACCCGCATTGCCGCGGACCAGCGGTCCGACTCTGTCACTACGATCGTGGTTGGCATGCACGAAGCCCTGCCCGGCAGCAAGGGGTTGAGCCACAGCATGTGCGACTCGCCCAAAGGGGTTGCGAGCGGACGCGAAGTTTACAACCTGCTTTGGAGCCTGCAGCAGGCTGGCAAGAAAGTCTACGTTCTCGCCAGCCACTCTCATTTCGTGATGGACGACGTCTATCGCACGGCGTACTGGAAGGATCGGGAGTTGCCGGGGTGGATCGTAGGCACGGCCGGAGCCGTCCGCTATCGGCTGCCTCCGGAAATCACGGTCGGGAAAATCGCCAAAACGGACGTCTACGGGTACCTGCTGGGGACGGTTCTGTCCGACGGATCGATCCAGTTCGACTTCGAGGAACTTGGGCTTGACGCTCTCCGCTTAGCCAACGCGGGCAAAGCGCCGGATTCGCTGGTCCGCTGGTGCTACGCCGAGAACAAGGATCAACAGATTCCAGCACCAGGGTCCTGCGGCGGTACGCACTAAGGCTGCGGACGATTTCGCAGTGTGCAAGCTTTTGCACGTAGCTGGCTGCCCGCACAACCTGCTTCCAGCCAAGCCCCTAACGAGTTGAAAACCGAAGGCGTTGCCGCGATTTCCGCGGGACGATTCTGGCACGGAAAGTGCTCAATGTGTAGTGAGCCAAGCAGGTACGATTCGAGCAAGGCTTAGGCTGAGGAATTCGCCCCGCGCTACTCACGGTAGGATTACGAAATCAAGCCGGTGGGCGGAAACCGAGAGGTTGAACACCATGAAGACCATCTTCCTGATACCGCTGCTGCTGCTGTTGGGCGTGGGAGCTTTCGGGCAATGCTGCCAGTCCTCGATTGCATCCGCGCCGATGACCAGCGTGTGGACTGCGCCTGACCATGCGCAGCGCGCGATGCGTCACAGCTTGGGCACTGAATACGATTTGCGGGAAGTCGGCGGCATTACGATGGCGCAGGGCGAACTTCCGGCGTGGGAGGTTCTTAGCCCGGCAGAGGAAACTCCGCTTGGCGACGTGGCGCGGGACTACCGCAAGGAGCACGCGGCGGCCGAGAAAGCGCGCATCGTGTGGGAACAGGTTGGAAACTGAACTGCCGGAAAACATACCACAAACCGTACCCATGCAGTTTGCGCCGATGTCGACGAGGGCATGCGCAACCTTCGGCCAGGAAAGCGATTAACCCACGTATACCCCGAATACTCCGCCTGCTAACCGCTGTTCCCAGTTGATCTCAACAATTTGCAAGTGAGAGAACGGCTTTCCGCTTAAGCCACGCATCCAAGTCCGCCTGGCCAGCGTACCTTAACCGGTCCACAAATCGAATCACAAGGAGAGCCGGTATGAAGAAGGTTTTCGTGGTGGTGTTGGCGCTGTCGATCCTGACCGGGATCGCGGTTGCGCAGTCGGGCATGGGAAGCGACATGAAGAATGACGGTTCGGCCTCGGCGCCACTGAAGAACATCAAGGGCACGGTGAAGGCCGATGGCGGCAAAACCTGGTTCGTTGCCGACAAAGACAGCAAGTCCTGGGAGGTCGTGAATCCCGAGGCGCTGAAGGGGCACGAAGGACATCACGTACAGGTCAGCGCCCACGTTTACGCCGACAAAAACCAGATCCACGTGATGAGCGTGAAGATGCTGCCCGCCTCCAAGATGAAAGACGACAGCATGAAGAACGGCAACATGAGCAAGTAGGCCCGCAAGCGCTCTGAGCTTCATTCGCCGCGGATAAGCGCGGAGCACTCGGATTCGCGGTTGAAATTCGCGTTGATCCGCGGCGATGGAGAGTGGGCGAGGCGTTGCCGTCGGCGGATGCCGGCTACTTTTTCCAGTGGCCGGGTTTCGCGCCCCACGCGTACCGTCTCCGAGACCCGCACTCGAGGCACATTTGTTCGTCTGCGGTCGGAACCGTCCTTACATCGTGCTTGCAACCGATTCCGGTCCAGAACAAGACGCCGGTTACCAGCACTCCGAGGATGGCCAATACTCGCATTAGTGTTTGCTCCGCGATAACGCTCCGGCAGGAGCGTGCGCAGCGGCGTCGTGAACCGAAAGCTCTACTGCGCGTCAGGCAGGCGAAAGGGAGGGCTCTGGCAGGGGAGAGGCTAACCATACGCGATGCACCAAGAATGGGGCAAGTAAATTTCGCAGCCAGAGGGTGACAGCGGTGCTGGTGGTGATTACGGGCGTCATCTTGAGGATTACGAACTTGGCTTTGCCGGGCAATTGTGCGGGATTCGGGGGCTGGGCACGGCAAAACATTGGGCCAGTCAGCAGCAAAAACATCGGGAGGGCGGCCCTTGGCCCGCCCCCGTCTTGAGCAAGGTTATGCGCTCTACATCTTCCCGTTCAACCAGTCTTCGTAGGCCTTGAACCCGTACGGACGGCCGAGGAAGTCGGTCACCAGCGTGGCTGCGGGTTTGGAGCCGCCCGGCTCCAGCACAGCATGACGATAATGCGCTGCCGCTTCCGGGCTGAGCAAGCCGTCGTGCTTAAACACGGTGAGCATGTCCTTGGCGATTACCAGCGACCACATGTAGGTGTAGTAGATCGCCGAATAGCCGTCCAGGTGCCCGAAGCCTTCCTGCATGTAGGTGCCCTTGACGTACTTGAACGGGGTATATCGGTCCTGTAGTTGGGCCACCACCTCGCTGCTGTCGAGCCCTTTGGGGTTGCGCGAGTAAAGCTGCAGGCTGAGAGCGGCGTAAAACATCTGCTGCCGTACCTGCAGGCCGCGCCCAAAGTCGTCGGCGGTCTTCATGCGCCTGGCGACATCAAGCGGAAGCGCCTCGCCCGTCTTGTAATGCCTGGCGAAGGTTTGCAGTACGCCCGGGTCCCACGCCCACTCCTCCAGCATCTGCGAGGGCGCTTCGATGAAATCCCACTCCAGGTTGGGGCCGGTCCAGCGGGTGTTGCCGCTGAAGATGGCATGCAGCAGGTGGCCGTACTCGTGGAAGAAGGTGACCACGTCGCCGTGCTCCATCAGCCCGGGATCATCGCCGCTAGGCCGGGGGAAATTGCACACCAGCACGGCTTCGGGCAGCGCCCGGCCGCGTTTGCCATTGGCCATCCCGAAGGTAGCGTAGTGCTTGTACTTGTTCTCGCGGGGGAACATGTCGAAGTAGATTCGCCCCAGCAGGCGGTCGCCATCGTAGACGTCGTAAGTCTCAACGTCGGGGTGCCAGACCCTGGCGTCCGGCACGCGGCGATAGCTGATGCCGAACATCTTGCTGGTCAAGTCCATGATTCCCTGCTTCACCTTGGCATACTGAAAGTAGGGACGAACGGTGCGCGCGTCGAAGTCGTATTTCTCCGCCCTGACTTTCTCCGACAGATACGGGCTCTCCCAGGGATAGACGACCGTGGCTTTTGGATCGTCCTGCCGCTTGCGCTCCAGCAGTTCCTGGTAGTCGTGCTCCATGCGCGCGCGGGAGGCGGTGGCGATCTTCTCGATGAAATCGGCGGCGTTCTTCTCGCTGCCGATCATCTTGTCCTCGGTGATGTAATCCGCCCAGTCCTTGTAGCCGAGCAGCGTGGCCAGCTCGTAGCGCTCCTGGAGCATCTCGGCCAGCGTGCCGAGATTCTTGGGGTGCCCGCGCTGGCGGTAGGTCTTCCAGAATTCCTCGCGCGCCCGGTTACTGGCAGAGTAGGTCATGAAGGGGATGTAGTCGGTGTTGTCGGTGGTGAGAGTGGCCTTGCCGTCGGGCCCGGGCTTGTGGGCGGCGCGGAAATCGTCGGGAAGCCCGGTCAGCTCCGCAGGATCGACTTCGATCTTGAGCACGCCCGACTTGATGTTGTTGCCAAACTCCTGCCCGGTCTTCACGAGCTGCTCGCGCAGGTCCTTGATCCTGGCGCGAGTGGCGTCGTCACGGTCCACGCCGGCACGGCGGAAGTCGCGCAGCGCGTGCTCCAGATAGAACTTAGTCTCAGCGTCGAGCTTGGAGCGATCGAGGCCGGCCAGCGCGTCGTAGATGCCGCGGTCGAGGGAGAAATCGGTATTCAGGGCGTCGGCTTCCTGCTCGCATTTCTCCGAGGCCGAACGCATCTCGGCGGTGGGCTCCACCTCGCGGGCCAGCCCGGAGCGGAACAGCGCATTTGCCAGCGCCAGCTCGGCTTCGTCGTAGGCGTCCAGCGCCGGGATGGGATCGCGCGGCGCTTTCATGGCCTTGAGCGCGGCCATCTGCGACTTCGCCCGGTCCATGTCGGCGTGGCAGGCCGAGAGATACTGCTCGGGCGTTCCGGCGAGGATGGTCGCCGCCCCTGGTGCAGGCGCCTTATCCGCGGCCAGGCTGGAGGCGCACAGTGCAGCAACGAACAAAAGAACAGCAGTCAGACGTGTAAAGCGCACAGTAATTTCCCTCGGCTTATTGGACTTGGGCATGAGCAAAACGTAAGCGGGCAGACGTAGAGTCTAAACTGTCGCCGGCCCGGTTGGGAAGGGCCGCCTAGCGCTCAACCAGCGCCTCCAGCGTATTGAAGAACTCAGGATAGGAAATCTGCGCGGCGCCGGCGCCGCGGATCAGGGTATCGCCCGTGGCGCGCAGGGCGGCCACGGCAAAGGCCATGGCGATGCGGTGGTCGCCGGCGGAATCGACCTCCGCCCCGTGAAGCTGCTGGTTGCCGGGAACCAGCAGTCCATCCTCGCGCTCCTCGACGGTCGCGCCCATGGCGCGCAGGTTGGCGGCGACAGCGGCGATGCGGTCCGACTCCTTCACGCGCAGCTCGCGCGCGTCGCGAATCTCGATGCCGCCGGTAGTGAATGGAGCGATGGCCGCGAGCACCGGCAGCTCGTCGATGAGCGCGGCCGAGAGCGCGCCGGCAATCGTGGTTCCCTTGAGCGCCGCGCCTTCCACGGCGACGCTGCCGACCAACTCGCCGTGATGTTCCTCCAGGTTGACCACCGAGATCCGGCAGCCCATCCCTATGAGCACGTCCAGCAGCGCGGCACGCGTGGGGTTCATCAGCACGGAATCCAGCAGGAGGTTGGAGCCGGGGAACAATGCCGCGGCGCAGAGGAAGAACGCGGCTGAGGAGATATCACCGGGGACGGCGGCTTCGATGGCGCGCAGCTTCTGCCCGCCGGTCATGGTGACGCGGTTGCCGTTGCGCGTGAGTTCAGCGCCGAAAGCATGGAGCGCCAACTCCCCGTGGTCGCGGGTGCGCACCGGCTCTTCCACCGTGGTCGCGCCCTGGGCAAATAACGTTGCGAACAGGATCGCTGTCTTCACCTGGGCGCTGGCGACCGGCAAGCGGTAGTCGATCGCCTGCAATGGATGCGCGGCGATGCGCAGCGGGGGCCGTCCGCCGGGACCGGCGTCGATGCGCGCGCCCATCTTGGTCAGCGGCTCGATGACGCGTCCCATGGGGCGCCGCGAAAGCGAGTCGTCGCCGGCCAGTTCGGCGGTGAAGGGCTGTCCTGCCAGGATGCCGGACAGCATGCGCATGGTTGAACCGGAGTTGCCGCAGTCGAGCGGCGCTCGCGGCGCGCGCCACGGCGAGCCCTCGATCTCGACTGCGCCCTCTTCGCCGCGCCGGATGGCGACGCCCACGGATGCCAGGGTCCCGAGCGTGCTGGCGCAGTCGGCGCCGGTCGAGAAATTGCGCAGCCGGGTTGTGCCTGCGGCCAGCGCACCCAGCATGGCGTAGCGATGGGAGATGGATTTGTCGCCGGGCAGCCGCACCGCCCCGGCCACGTTCTTTGCGGGATGGATAACGATGTCGTTTCGCGGGGTCACGGAGCGGCCGCTACGATGCCGCGCCCGCGCGCGCCTCAGCCAGAACGTCCTGCGGCACTTCCTTCGCGCTCAACTGCAGCTCGAAGCGCGGCCCCTCGGCGTGGTGTCCCCAGCGGCCCACTCCCCAGCGCGCGCGCAGGAACTTGATGCCCGGGTGCTTCGACAGGTCGAGCAGCAGCGGGTGCTGCCCGCGGTAGAACTTCTGCGGGAATGAGAGCAGCGGCTTCTCTCCCCAGGCAGCGCCGTCGGGAGAGCCCCATATGGCCACGTCGAGCGACTGTTGCTCGATGATGTCGGTGATGTTCAAGGTCAGGAGCAGGACCTTGCCGGCGGCGGAAGAGACATCAACAGCCGGACCGTCGCCCTTGTCGCGCACCACGGTTTTTTCGGGGATCAAGGATGCATTGAACATAACAGGCCGATTCTAGTCGGCAGCACGGGGATTTTCCAGCCAGTCGCGCTCAACGGTGGTGAGTCGCTGCCACACGGCTCGGTTGGGGTCGCTTGGATTTGCCGTTTTTCGATTTGCCCCTTTTGTTCCAGCCGCCAAGATTGAGCGCGACCGCCATGCAGGCAGCCCGCAATTCGTCCGCAAGAGCGCGGTCGACCATGGTACGAGCCACGACCATGCCTCCGATGGACAGGGCAGCTATGCCCTGCGCTGTGGTGCGACGGCGCCGGCCATTCTGGACCAAGCTCCGCTCCAGGACGCTTACCATTGCTTTGAACACGGTCTCGAAGGCGCGCTTCGCACTTATGCTGCTACGGGCGACGTCGGTCGGCAATGCGACCATGGGGCAGGAGTTCTCGACGTCCTCGAAATGCTGGAGAGAGAGATAGGCGCGGACGACTTGCGACCCCACGTCGGTCGATGACAGATCCACGTGCACACCTTCCCAGCAGCTTTTCCACTGCGGGTCGGTGAAGAAGCACCCTAATACCTCGGCGTACAGATCGCTCTTGCTTTTGAAATAGCTATAGAATCCACCGTGCGTCAGGCCCACACCGGCCATGATCTGTTTGAGAGAGGCACTCTCAAAGCCATGCCGATTGAACAGCTTGCGTGCGCTGTCGATGATGTTTTTCTTTACTGCCGCGCGATGGCCAGTGGGGTAAGGCATGAAACCGTTCTTTAGGCGCCGAAGTATGCCTCGAAGCGGGTTCACCTGTGAAGTGAAATATTATGTTGAACATATTTTTGCGCGGTGCTGTTATGCGGGGGACGGTTGATCGCAAGAATTCGGGAGGACGATGATGAGCGATAGAGCGAACCTTGAAGCACTGGCCCACGGGCCCACGCGGCGGCAAGCGATCGTCTGTGCTGCGATCGCATTTGGCGGACTAGCGTTGGGCTTCACTGAGGCTCGGGCGGGAGGTGAGGAGGAAATTTCTCGTACGGCGGAATCCATACATCAAGAGCCTGTTTTCAAAGCCAGCCGGAAGCGCGTCTACGAAGCGCTCACCGACACCAAACAGTTCGACAAGGTCATACAGCTCAGTGGAGTCATGAAGTCCATGCCCCCGGGAGGCAAGCCCACCGAGATCAGTCGTGAAGAGGGAGGCGCGTTCGCTCTATTCGGCGGGTATATCACGGGGCGACACATCGAACTCGTGCCGAACCAACGAATCGTCCAAGCCTGGCGAGTGGGTAGCTGGGATCCGGGCGTCTACTCGATTGCGAAGTTCGAGCTCGCGGAGCAGGGCTCCGGGACCAAGATCGTCTTTGACCATACCGGCTTTCCCAAGGGCATGGGGGAACACTTGGCGGCGGGATGGAAAGCCCACTATTGGGAGCCGCTCGAGAAACTCCTAGCTTAGGCGCAATTGGAAATGCTGCAAGCCCGGTGCGTTTCGGGTGTATCGTCGGCTACTCGGAAAGTCACCCGCCACTCGCTTACCAGGTCTTGATCCCATCCAGGAAACCGCGGATGGCCTTACCCGCCGCCTCGGGCTGCTCGAAGACCGCGTAGTGTCCGGCGCGGGGGGGCACCTGAAGACGGCTGCCGGCGATCTGGCGCTGCATGAATTCGGCTTCGCTAAGCGGTGTGAGCGTGTCTTCGGCGCCGACCATCACCAGCGTGGGAACGTTGATGGCTTTCAAGTCGGCGACCGAATCGGGCCGTACCGCCATCCCACGCTGCACCGCCGCGATCCCAGCGGCGGACATTTCCAGCATCATTTTGCGGGCGTGCTCCACCAGGTCGGGACGGGTCGTCCGAGTGGTGTCGCCGAGAAGCTTGGGAATCATGCTGTCGATGAAGGAGTTAGGGCCTTGCTTCTCCACGTCGTCGGCGGACTTCAAGCGGCTCGCGCGGCCTTCGTCGGTGTCGGCACCGGCGCGGGTATCGCACAGGATGAGGCCGGAGACGCGCTCGCGATGCCGCCGCCATAGCTCGAACAACACGTACCCGCCGATGGAAACGCCCGCGAAGACGGCCTTGCCCACGCCGCAAGCGTCCGAAAGCCGGAGCAGGTCGGCGGCGTGCTTCTGCATGGTGGCGGGGCCGGCGCCGGGACTGGACTGCCCGTGCCCGCGCAGGTCGGGGAGGATCAGGCGATAGCGGCCTGCCAGCAGCTCAGCCGCTGGCAGCCACACTTTGTGGTTCGCAGGAAATGGATGCAGCAGGACCACCGGCGGGCCTTCGCCCATGACGGTGTAGAAGAACTCCGCGTCGTCGCTGCTCAGGCGCATGTTCAGGGATTGTGGACGCGTTCGGCGCTGACCGGCGCGGCCGGCAGCAGCAGCGGTTCATTGGGCATGACGATCCAGGCGATGATGTAGGCGATCAGGCCCGCGCCACCCGACAGGAACGCGCCCACCAGCCACACCACCCGCACCAGGCTGATGTCCAGATCGAAGTACTCCGAGAAACCCAGGCAGACGCCGGCAACTTTTCTCCCCGCGTGCGGACGCACCAGCCGCTTGCGGGCCGCCACTGCGGCCACACGCCTGCCGCAGTAAGCGCAGAGCTGCGCGTCGTCCTGGATGACCTTGCCACAGTAGTTGCAGTACATAAGCGCTCCTCCCCCATTGTATATACGATGGCAGACGCTGGCGGTTCCGTTCCCGCTGCAAAAAATCTTAGGGATTCCGGTACGGCTCTTTCAAGTACCGCCGGGCGGTCTCAGCGCTGGGCGAGCCGGCGTTGGCGGTGATCACCGCCTGATACTTCTTGACCGCCAGCTCACGCTGGTTCAGCAGGTCGTACATCTCCCCCGCGGCCAGGTTCGCCTTTTCGACCTGGTCGCTGTCGGCGGTAGGCGACTCGCGCACGGACTCGTAGGCCGCGGCGGCGCCGGCGAAGTCGCGCTGTCCGCGCAGCGCTTCACCCAGTCCAAAGGCGGCCAGCTCGAGATGAGGACGGTAGTACACGTTGCCCTGGCGGCCGAGGACGAGCACTTTGCGGTAAGCGGCGGCCGCCTCCGGCCCGTGGCCGGCATCCTTGAAGACGTTGGCCTCCTCGAGCGCGAAAAGAAAGTTGCGGGGATGGGAAGCCGTCAGGGCGCGCACCAGCGTGAGCGCCTCCTCGTAGCGCTGCTCGCGGCGGAGAAACAGCGCCAGCGCGACGCGCGCATCCACGCTGGTTTCGCCGCCGGCGTTGGCCGCGTCATAGAGAAACTGGATGCCTTTCTGCTTGTTTCCGTTCAGGGCCACCAACGAGGCCGCCGCCTTCAGTGCCCAGGGCAGGCTGCCAGCGACGTAGTTGTGCACACCCACGATGGTCTTGGCATCGGCGTAATCCGGCGCCAGCTTGAGAACTTCCTCATGATCACGCCGGGCCCCGATAGCATTGCGCAGGGCCGCCAACCAGGCTTTATCGACCAGCGCCAAGTACTCGGCGCGCAGGGCGCGGCTGAGGCCGCGCGCGTAGAGCGCCTGCACGTCTTGCGGGTCCTTGGCCAGCCGCTGCCCGGAGAGCAGCAGCGCCCGGTCGGTCAGCTCGTTGACCTCGGCGCTCACCTTGGGGTCAAAGGGGAATTTCTTCTTGACCAGAAAACTGTTGCTCGAGTACAAGCCGGTATCGAGCGCTCCCACGCGGTAGAGCTCGCGGTAAAACACGGCGCTCAGCAGGTGGTTGACGGCGAAAGGGTCGTCGGGATGGGCCTTCAAGGCCCGCTCGAAATCGCTGACGGCGCCGTCGTAGTCGAGATCGTAATAGTGCTCGAAGCCGCTGCGCGTCAGCGCATCCAGCGCCGGAGGGCCGGTGGGAGAGGCGCCGCCAAGCGGAGCTACTGCCACGGCAACCAGCGAACACACCAAGAGGCCGGCCAGGAAGTGGCGTCCTGCGAAGGGGAAGCCGTCAGATATCATCAAACCGAGACTACTGGTAGTTTATCCGATGGCATGTTGGATTCCAAAACCTTCGGGGACACGCGTAATTCTTGCCCGGTAGAGCGGCGCGAGCTGGCGGCACGGCCCCCGGAACTTACTGCTCGCCAAGGGGTTACATGGTTTGTTCTTTGGTCACTGGCTTGCGAAAGCAAGGTAAAGGTGTGGAAATGGCAAACACTGCAAGCAACGTTCATGGCCACGGCGAGTTCTGGAGACCGCCGCTCGGGACACGACAGGAAGCCATGACTGGAGTTCAAACCGAGAGTTGCGCGGGCTGTGGGGCGGAATACGTCGCAGGCTCTCATTTCTGCCATGTCTGCGGCGCCGAGCGGGCGCCTCAGGCTGCGGCCCGTCGCTTGCAGTGGGCGCGATTCCTGGACATTCTGCGGCTGCCGGAGCGGCTGGGTCTGCCGCTGGCGTCGGTGATAGCCCTCAGCGTGGGCATCCTCTGCACCTTGGCCGCGATTGGAACCGGGCTGGTCTATACCGCCGCCACCGTGCTCGATTGGCAGGCAGTGCAGATCTGGCGGATCGAATGGCTGCTGGCTGCCATCGCAGCCTTTCTGGCGGGAATTCTTTTTAAGGCGGCCGGCGGTCCGAAACCCGAATAGTTTTTTTCTCCCCCGAGCCGGTCAAGGGCGACGCCTCCGAGCGTCGCCCTTTTGCTTTTGCCCGCGTTCCAATTTGAAACGGCAAAGAGGCCTGCGGAGAGCCCTGCAGCCCGAAATGGGCATCGAGATCCTTGCCGCGAGTACCCCGATTCTTGTGTTCGCTTCAACGCCACTGCTAAATCACTGAGTTGCAGTCGCTGGGAAAATTCAACCAGTTTGGCACCTGTGCTGCTGGCATCGGACCGAAAGGTGGGGCGCCACACGTCCGTGATCCGGCAAAACCAAAGCATCGAAATCAACGGTTACAGCGTCCCCGTGGGCGGCTGTGTGATTCACTTTTACTACAACAAGACCGAACAACAGCGCCTGCTCGGGTTCCTGCTGGAGGGTACAGCTCGCCTCGAAGGCGTGGTCATGGCTTGTGTCGCGAACGCCTCTGAGGTTCTGTCCAATGAATTGGAGATGCTCGGCGTTCGCCGCGCGGAGAACGAGATCATCCAGGTAGAGATCACATCCAACGTGCGCGCCAGCATCGACGCCATTGCGACCGCCGCCAGGAATGCGCTGGGGCACGGCCATCGCTGCCGCGGCCGCGTGCTCTGCGACTTCGGTTCCATGATCGGCCAAGAGGCCATCTTCGAACTGGAGGGCTCGTTGAACTCCGCCCTCGCCGGGCTGGACCTGGTTTCAGTGACCCAATACGACGGCCGCGGTTTCGGAGCTCCGATTGACATCGAGCAGTTCCAGACCCACGCGCTGGCCATCGTAGGCAACGCCTTCTTCCGCGAAAACCGCAATTACACTTTCCCGGAAGCCTACGTCCGTAAACGCGCGGTGGGCGGGCGCAAGTAACCTGCGGTGCCCCGTGGACGCGGAGACCGCCTCCTTCCATAGAAATTACACAACCTCTGAGCCTGTGCAATTGTGTACATACGGCAGAAGCTGCCGGCTCGTAGGATTTTGTTACGACCGAAATCGGGTGAAGTTGTGTTCTCTTCTTGCACAGACGCCCAGGTCGTAACCGCCTGCTAAGGGATCAACGGATCACACTTAGCACGGAAGGAGCGCCGCAAATGAAGCCAGTTGGAGTCATCAGCACCGCATTTCTGTTCTTGGTTCTTGGCACCGCAGTTCCTGCATGCGCACAGCATGAGCAGCAGGGCGAAAGCCAGCGAGAGCCTGAGAAGCAAGCTCAGCCCAGAGAGCAAGCCCAACCCAAACAGCAAGCCGAGCCCAAACAGCAAGCCGAGCCCAGAGAGCAAGCTCAGCCCAGACAGCAAGCTCAGCCCAAACAGCAAGCCCAGCAACAAAAGCAGCAACAGCAAAAGCAGCAGAACCAGAACAAGCAGCAGCAAGCCAAGCAGCAGACCCAAGACAAGCAGCAGCAAGCCAAGCAACAAAAGCAGCAGACCCAAAACAAACAGCAGCAAGCCAAGCAACAAAAGCAGCAGACCCAGAACAAACAGCAGCAACAACACGCCCAGCTACAGCAGCCGGAGCAGAACAAGCAGCAGGAACAGCGCGCGCCGCAACAGCAAAAGGCCACGCCAGAACAGCAACGCATGCAGCAGGGCGCTTGGCAGCAGCATCGTGCAGCCAACTGGCAGTCCGATCACCGCACCTGGCAGCAACGCGGCGGCTACAACGGCTACCGCATTCCTGACGCATATTTCCGCAGCAACTATGGCCGGGATCACGGATTCCTCATCTACAACCTGCCCTTCATGGTGGTTGGAGGGTTTCCGCGCTTCCAGTACGGTGGCTATTGGTTCAGTTGCGTTGACCCGTGGCCAGGGACCTGGGCAGCGAACTGGTACGAAACCGACGACGTTTACGTGGACTACGTTGGCGACGGTTACTACCTGTATGACACTCGGTACCCCGGCGTCGGCATTGCGATCAACATCTCCCTCTAGCAGGCCGTACAGCGTAGGTTAGGGCGGATGCTGGACAGAATGTCATCTCTGCAGCGAGGGAGGGCCGTACTGGCAAACAATTGCTGAGGGTGTGCAATTTTGAACAGAAAGCAGAACTGCCGGCCGGTAGGATTTTAGACTTGGCGGAGGCCCTCCCCCTAATGCCGGAAGACTCCACGCCTCGAGTTCTGGTAGTCGATGACGACCCGACCGTCTGCAACACCGTCGCCATTTTGCTGAAGTCAGCCGGCTACCGGGTCAGCACTGCAGAAAACGGCTTTGATGCTCTTCTGCAACTGCGAAAGACCGAACCTGCACTGATCGTTTCTGACCTCAACATGCCGCAGATGTCGGGCTTCGAGCTCCTCTCCGTTGTTCGCCGCCGCTTCCCGGAATTATTGGTTATCGCCATGAGTGGCGCCTACGACCGCGGGGAGTCCGTTCCCGGCGGAGTGATTGCCGACGCCTTTTATGCCAAAGGCCAGTCCGATCCTCAGGCTTTGTTGGGAATCGTCGCTGACGTGCTCCAGACCTCGGCCTCGAGGCGGACGGCACACCGGCAGCAATCGGCCCCGGTGTGGATTCCAAGAAACGGAAGAGACTCGAGCGGAATCCCTTACATTGTGCTGACCTGTACGGAATGCTTGCGGTCATTTCCGCTGCATGTGACCGAAGATGTCAATCCCGAGGTGGTGGAGACGGCCTGCATTTTCTGCTTCAGCAAGGTCCGGTACATCATTGATTTTTCTCTTTCCGTAGCCTCTCCCGCAGAGAACAAAGAAGAAGACTGGCAGCGGAGAACGCCGGCGAAAGCGTCCTGAACCTTTGCCGGCGAAACCCAGATTCCGAATGGAGCAATTATGGATTCTCAAGGAGTCAACCTGCAGGTGACCGCCAGTGTGCCGATTGACTGCGAGTTCTGGCCGGAAGAGGATGGCTGGAAGGGGCTCTGTAAGAAACCGTCGGTCACTGTCCGTGGCAGTAGTTTCGAAGATGCCAAGAAGAACATGGCAACCGAATTACAAGTGCATATCGAGAGAATCCTGCGTGAGCATCCTGACAGAAATGCGCGGCGAGTTGCCTGAGCCAGACAGCACGACGGATGTGTGCACAAGTGAACAGACATCTGTCTTTCGCCCCTTCTAAGATGGTGGCCAGGTAAAGCAATAGGGCCAAGGCGAAAACAAGTCCAACAGGTTCCGCCTGAGCAAACCGGAGATCGCAGGTTCCTTTCCACTCCATCCGGCGGTAACAGTTCTTTGGGTCAACACAGAAACTGGTGCAACGCCTTGGACGGTCCGGAGTGTATGCCTGCGAAGAGAAGGGGTCGATAGCTTATGCCTTTACTGCAAATTGTAATGGCCCTGATCGTAGTTGGCGTTCTCCTCTGGCTGGTGGATCGTTTTATCCCCATGCAAGCCACCATCAAGTCGATCGTGAACGCGGTCGTCGTCATCGCCGTGGTGGTGTGGCTCCTGAATGTGTTTGGGCTTTTCAACTCGCTCTCCAGAATCCACGTCGGCAGATAAGAGACAAGCGGACATACCTTGGACACCAGAGGGAAAGAGGCGGTTGCGCCGCATCGCGCAAGGTGACGCCGCTTTCCCGTCACCTCGATGCGCACGCCAAGCCTGCCGCCACTGGATAGCATGCTGCGAATACGCAATGAGCGCGGCCGGGCATTACTCGCGTATGCGAGCCGGGGTCTTGCCTGGTTCGAGCGTATGCGGACGCGCACCCTGGCGGCAGCTCGGAAAATCTGTCGTACTCCCTCGGGCAGGCTGCGTTGGGTGGTTCGCCTGGTAATCTACACTACCGGCATGGCAGCCATGATGGCTGCCATTATCCTTGGAATGGCACTCCATTACGTCTATTTTGACCGGACCGACCTGCCTGACCTCGAGCCATTCGCCCGTTTTGAGTTTCCCGCCATCGGACATGTCTACGATACCAACGGGCAGCCGTTGATTGAGCTGGCAAGAGAGCACCGCCAGATCGTGCAGTATGGGGACATTCCCCCCATTGTCCGCAACGCGATTCTCGCCGCCGAGGACAAGAACTTCTTCTCCCATAACGGAGTGGACTATTCCAGAATTCCTCGCGTGCTGCAAACGGTCAGGCTTGGAGCTCTTGCGACACGCATCACCCGGGTGGGACGGCAAGACAAAGCGGATAGCCTGGTCATGTTGCGGCAGGGCGGCTCCACCATCACGCAACAGCTCGTGCGAGCGTATTTTCTGCAAACTCTCACTGACAACGAAAACGGCAACCAACTCCAGCCGGGCGCGCTGTCGTACGTGATCGGCGCACGCAGCGCCAAGAAGCTGGCGCGGAAGCTGGAGGAAATTCGGCTCTCGCTGTGGGTGGAACAAGCGATGCAAGAGCGTTTCGGCTCGAAGCGCCGCGCCAAAGAGGAAATTCTGGCCAGATACGCCAGCTTCCTTTACATGGGAAATGGTCAGTACGGGTTTGCGAGTGCGGCCGAGTACTACTTTGAACGGCCTCTCGCCAGCTTCACCGCAGACGACGCCGACAAGGCAGCGCTGCTGGCAGGAATCGCAAAAGCACCCCAGTTCTATGCGCCCAGCGCCAGGGACGGCGAGAGAGTCTTGCATCGCCGCAACCAGATCCTGGGCCTCATGGTGAAGCGCGGTTCTATATCCCGGGATAACGCACGAGCGGCCGCACAGCGCCCCATCCTGGTGGCCGCGCCGGGTAGGAACAACCACCCACAGGCGCCTGCCGTGGTTGAAAGCGTGCTCAGCGAACTGAGAAACCGCAACCCGGAAGTGAGCGTTCAGAGCTTGCTCCAGGGGCGTATCCAGATTTACTCCACGGTGGATGCCGGGGTGCAGCAGATCGTTAACCAGGCGCTGGAGCATGGCCTGCTGATGTATGAGAAGCGGCATCCGAGCGCCAGCGGAATCGTCCAAGGCTCTGTCATTGTGCTGAGGAACCGTGATGCCAGCATCCTCGCCGAGAGCGGAGGACGCGAGTTCTACCAGGAGCGTTCCAACTCCTACAGCGACTTCAATCGGGTCACGAAATCCCTGCGCCAGCCCGGCTCCGCAATGAAACCCTTCGTTTATCTCGCCGCGTTTCGCCAGGGAATATTCAACCTTGAAAGTGTGGTGCCCGACGAACCCATCAGCGTGCCCGACCGAGGGAAGCAGAGCACGAAATGGATCTCAAACTACGACGGTCAGTTCAAGGGCATGATTTCGCTTCGGGAAGCGCTCGCCGAATCCAGGAACGCGGTCGCCATTTGGATAGCAACGCAGATTGGGATTGAGCAGGTGCTGCAAACATCGCGGAGTTTGGGAATCCGGACACCCTTGCAGCCGTATGCCACGACGGCGTTGGGCGCATCCGAAGTGAGCCTGCTGGAACTGGCGAATGCTTACCGCACCATGGCCTCGGGCATTCTCGCCCAGCCTCATGTCATCGAACAGATTCTTCGCGAGTCGGGCGAAGT
>Ga0181521_10000079_pt1 | contig 106325 bp, 98 predicted proteins | sample PEATcosm2014_Bin_32_FD_119764 | JGI IMG/M metagenome (GOLD analysis project Ga0181521, IMG submission 119764) | Peatland microbial communities from MTU Mesocosm Facility, Houghton, MI, USA - PEATcosm2014_Bin02_60_metaG | ecosystem: Environmental > Terrestrial > Soil > Wetlands > Peat | place... | reverse complement strand
GGCGTATGAGCCGCCGGCGTATGAGCCGCTCGATGGGCAGGACGAATGGCTGGCAGAACCCGAGGAGCTGCCGCGGCGGCCCCGACGGCGCCTGTTCGGGACGGGCGCCAATCCGATCTTCCTGGCGCTGCTCGGCGCGCTGCTGATCGCCTGCGGGTTCATCGGCGGCGTGCTCATCGAGAAGGGCGAAACCTCGTCCGGCTCGGGCGCCGGCACCGGTGCCGCGGCGAGCCTCGCGTCGCGCTTCCGCGCCCTGCGTGGGGGCACCGGCTCGGCCTCCGCGGGCGCCGCCGCGGGCTCGAGCGCCGGCTTTACACGACCGACCGCCGGAACCGTCGCCTACCTCGCCGGCAGCACGCTGTACGTGCTCAACTCCGAAGGCAACACCGTCAAGGTCACGACCTCGCCCGCCACGAGCGTGACGAAGACCGTCAATGCCAGCGTCAAGGGCATCCACCCCGGCGAAACGGTCACCGTCACCGGGTCCACCGGCTCGAACGGAGCCGTCAGCGCCGAAACGATCAGCGTCGGCTCGAGCGCGGGCGGGCTGGCGGCGCTGTTCGGCGGCTCGGGCGCGAGCTCGAGCACCGCCGGCAAAGGCAGCGGTGAACCTTCGCTCTTCGGCAACGGCGGCTAGCGGGAGGCTACAGTCCCAGCTGGGAGCGCACTGCCAGGCGGGCACGAATCCGACAACCAGATCACCAACAAAGGAAGTCAATGCCTCACATCCACAGCAAGAGCAGTAGGCCCGTGACAGCGGTGCTGGTCCTCGTGCTCGCCAGCCTCGCGCTGGCGGCGTGCGGTGGCTCCTCGAGCACCTCCTCCACCACCTCGACCGCGAGCACGAACGCGAGCGCGACGACGCCCACCACAGGCGGGCGAGGAGGCGCCGCGGGCGGGCGCTTCGCCGCGATCCGCGAATGTCTGCAGAAGAGCGGCATCACGCTGCCCGCACGCAAACCCGGCCAAGCGCCGGGCGCCGGTGGCTTCCTCGGCGGTGGCGGCGGCTTCGCCCTGCCGAAGGGCGTCAGCAAAGCCCAGTACGAAGCGGCCATCAAGAAGTGCGGCGGCTTCCCACGCGGCGGCTTCGCGGGTGCCCCTCACGGCTTCAACAGCGCAGCCGGCAGACAGGCGCTCGCGAAGTTCGCGGCGTGCATGAGCGAAAACGGCGTGAAGATCCCGGCTCCCAACACCTCGGGCAAAGGCCCGATCTTCAACACCAAGGGCATCGACACGGCGAGCGCCAAGTTCAAAGAAGCCGAGAGCAAGTGCCGCAGCGAGCTGCTGGGCGCGTTCCGCGCGCGTCCCGGCACGGCGCCCGGCGCGGGGCCCGGAACGGCGAACGGCTAGCGACCTCGCCGTTTCCGCCGGGACTGGCCAGGCCCAGGATCGCGCCCGGCGGCGCGGTCCTGGCAGGGCCGGGGCTCGGCTGCTGGCAGGACCGGCGGCTCGGGCCTGCAGCCGGCAGGGCCGGGGCCCGGCCTACCTGTGCTTCGGGTCGGGGATCGCGGCGGAGCTTGGCTTGGTGACGATCGTCGGTATCGGAAGCGCCGCCACACGCTGCATCAGCTGGTTCCACTGCGCGGCGCTGAGCGGGCTGGTCGTGACGATCGGCGCGGGCGCCGTCGGTCCCGAGCTCGCGGAGTGCGCGGCCTTCGCGGCCGCTGCCGGGTTGAGCGTGGTGGTGGCGCTCGGCGGCGGGAACTCGAGACGGATGCGGTTCCAGTCCGCCGTGGAGGCATGCGTGTTGGGCGAGCCGGGATAGCGCATGAGGCTGGCGATCTCGTGCGGCACGAAGCCCGCGGGCAGGGTCAGCAGCGCGCGGATCGTGAGGTCGGTGATCGTTTCCGGCCCCTGGTGACCGGCGATCGGTGTGCCGTTGATCGCCGATATGTCGACTGCCTCGCCCGTGGGCCCGGACGCGGTGGCCGACTGGCGCTGGGAGCAGCGCAGGGTGCCGACCGTCGGCTCCAGGCCGCTGCGCGACAGGAAGGCGAGGACCGCCAGGACACGTTTGTCGACCATGCCGGTGGCGATTTCGTGGCGTCCGCAGGCATCGATCGCGATCCCGGGATCGGACAGCACCGCGCGCTCGAGCTGCGCCTGGGAGAGCAGGAAGACATCGCTCGCGGTCGCACCGAGCAGCGCGTTCGTCGCCTTCGCGCCCCGCGGATGGAGCGCCGTCTGCAGCTGCGCCCAGTTGGCGAGGATCGGGCCGGGATTGACCGTTTCCGCATCGCCCGCGGGACGGATCGCGAAGCGCAGGTGACCGTCCTGCGCGCCGGGCGGCGTGCTGACGCGGCCCAGCACCGTGCCGGAGGCCACGACAGACCCCTTGCGCAGCGGCAGGCGCTGACCGGCGTTGCTGGTTCGCGCCTTCCTGGTGGCGCTCGCCCGCGCAGCCGCACGCGCGTCGGGGTTGCCTGGATGAGCGAACAGGCGGACCCTGTCCATACCGGGCGGCGGCGCTTCCTGCGCGCTCGTCGGGAGCGAGATCTGGCCCTGCACCGGAGAGGGGTTCGCGACCGGCGACTTCACGTTCAACGTCAGCGGCGACTGCGTTCCCGCGCTGGCCGGCTGCGAGGGCGCGGCATCGCGCGTGCTCGCCGCTTCCACGACCGGCGACTTCGCCTGCACTTGCGGTGCTTTCGGCAGGACGTAGCTCGGTGCGACGCTGCCGAGGCCGGCGTAGGTGAAGACGTCGCCGTAGACGTCGCGCAGCACCACGTACTTGCCGAGCTTGCGCGAGTCGCCGACCTGGACGATGCGTCCGTCCTGCACGGCGACCACCGACGCGTTCGGCGCGCTGAGCAGTTCGACGAGCTGCAGGGCCTGCGCGGCGGACTTGTCGGCGGCGGACGTGGCGGCAGCGGCGGCAGCCGTCGGCGACAGCGGCGGCGAGGAGCCCGGCGCGCCGGTTGCGGAGGCTGTACCCGCCGCGGCGCCGGCGCTCGCTGCGGTGCCCGGCGTCGCCGCGGAGCTCGGGACCGCGCTCGCGCCGGCGGTCGCGCTCGACGCGGGCACGGTGGCGCTCGGAACGGGGCTCCAGGAGAGCCGCTTGCCGGTCACGGGTGGGCGACCGTCGATCAGTCCGGTGAGCGTGGCGATCACGGCCTTGGGGTAGGTGGAGATCAGCTTCGCGCGTAGGAGCACCGAGTCGACGTATTCTTCGGAGTGGTTGTACGCGAGGATCGCCGCGCGCAGGTTGGTCCCGGCGCCGGCGGCACGCAGATAGCGCGCCGCCGCGAAGATCGCGTCGACCGGGTTGTACGGGTCGGCGTAGCCGGCGTTCAGCGCGTCCACGCCGTATTGCAGCCACGTGCTCGGCTCGAACTGCATCCAGCCGACGGCGCCCGCCGTCGAGACCGACTGGTCGCTGCCGTAGTCGGTCTCGATTTCGTTGATCGCCGCGAGGATCTGCCATGGCACCCCGTACTGGACGGCCGCCGCCTTGTAGATCGGCAGCAGGAACAGCGGGATCCGGTAGAACGCGAGCGCCTGGTCCGAGGCTTCCGCGGAGGCGAGCACCGCCGCCAGCGCTCCCGCCTCGGCAGCCACCACCTGCGGGGACGCGGCCACGTTGTTGGGGCCAGACGCCTTTTCGCTGTGCTTGCTCGACTTGCCGGCGCCCGACTTGCCCGCTTCGCCGTTCGCCGCGGTTGTCGTTTCGCTCGGGTTCGACGGCGCGCTGGCGGTCGCCTTCTGCTTGTGTTTGAGCACCACCGTCGGGGCTTCCGGAGCCGACGGCGCCGGGGTGCTCGTCGTGGGGACGGTCGAGCTGGGCGCGGTCGTGGCAGGGGCGGTGGTGCTCGGCGCGGTCGTCGTTTCAGTCGGGTTGCTGCTCGTCGCGGGCGTCGTCGAGGTGCCGGTCGTGGACTGGCCCGCTTCGCCTTCCTGGGCCCCGGATTCGGCGGTCGGCGGGGTGCCCAGCGCCGAGCCCGCGAGCGGGCCGCCGAGGCCGGCCGCGGTCAGGCCGCCCCCGGCGAGGGCGGAAAGCAACGCGCGAATAGCCCGCTGGCGGGCGCGATTCACAGGCGGCATACGCGGAAATCGATCATCTCGGGGACGTCCCATCGTCGGTGGTGGCGCAGCTAGCCCACAAACGCGGGGTACGCCCACCGGCATTCTTATCGGCAGCGAACCACGAATGCGTAAAGGATTCGTAATCGCGCTGACAAATCGTGGAGTGCTCGGATTCCATGGCGGTCGGGGGTCGGGGGACCGTATCGACACGGACGGCCGATGCGTCGCGGTTGCCCGGCCATCGCGTCTTCTAGGCGGCTCGCCGCACTCCTGCCGCGGGCGTCCAGGGGCATCTGGACTGCGCTTGCCGCTTGTAAGGGGTCGTGCCGACGCTCTATTGTTGACAGCGAAGGGATCGTACAGTTGACAGGGTCGGCCACGATGGCGGTCCGCGACGCGTTGGGGAGCGAGGATGAGCGGGAGACGGTGCCGGATCGTTGCTGCACTAGTGTGCGCGGGGGCGTTGCTCGCGGCCGCGCCGGCGCTTGCGGAAGAGACCGTGAGCATCACCGAAGCGGGCTTCTCGCCGAACGCGCTCGGCGTGCCCACCAACGCCTTCGGCAACGCCACGATCGGCTCGACCAACCTGCCGGTGCCCTCGCCGATCACCCACGTCGACGTGTACGGCCCGAAGGGCGTGACGCTCAACCTCGAAGGCACGGGCACGTGCGTGCGCGAACGGCTCGAACAGCTCGGCCCGCAGGGCTGTCCCGCCGATTCCAAGGCCGGGTTCGGCGGCGGCGAGGGCGCCTACGAACTCGCCCACGAAATCATCAAAGAGGAATACACGCTGGACTTCTTCCTGGCCGACAACCAGCCGGGACACGTCTCGCTGCTGATCTTCCTCAAGGGCTCGACGCCGGTGTCGATCGAAATCGTGTTCACGGCGACGGTCATCACCGGGCCTGCGCCCTACGGGCTGGGCTTCAGCGTCGAAGTGCCGCTCATCAAAGTGCTTCCGGAAGCCTCGGACGCCTCGGCGACGACCGCCTTCCTGACGCTTGGGGCGCACGACGTCGCCTACTACAAGAAGATCCACGGCAAGCGCAAGCTGCTGCACGTGAAGGGCATCATCCTGCCGAAGCGCTGCCCGCGCGGAGGCTGGCCGGTGGCTTCGCAGTTCAGCTTCGAGGACGGCTCGACGGTGCTCGCCAAGCGCACCGTCCCCTGCCCGAAGTGATGCGAGCGCCTGCACGGGCGCTGCTGGCGGGACTGGCGCTCCTCGGCTGGGCGATGTCGGCGTCAGCGGCGGCGCAGGCCGCCACCGTGGCGAGCATCCGCCCTTCGCTGCGACCCGACCGCCTCGGCGCGAGCGCGGCGCTGACGCTCGCGCTGGGCTACTCAAACAGCGAAGAAGGCGAAGCGGGCGTCCCCGCTCCCGTGCGCACGATCGTCGTGCGGCTGCCCGCAGGACTGCGGATCGACCTGCGCGGGGTCCAGAGCTGCCCGGCGGACCGCCTGCGCCGGCAGGGCGCGGGCGGCTGCCCATCCGGGTCGCTGCTGGGACGCGGCCGCGCGACGCTCGAGGTACACGCCGGCTCGCAGACGCTCCCGGAGCAGGCCGCCGTGTGGGCCTTCCGCGGACCGGACCGCGGCGCCAGCCCGACGCTCGAGCTCCTCAGCCAGGGCTACACGCCCCTGGACGAGCGGACGATCAGCATCGGCGTGCTCGCAGGCGACGGCGCTCCATACGGGTCGAAGCTCACGGTGTCGATCCCGCCGATCCCCACGCTCGTGTACGAGCCGGACGCCTCGCTCACGTCGCTGTCGCTGACGATCGGCAGGGATCGGTCGGTCGGACTGCCCAGCAGCTGCCCCGCCGGTGGGTTCGCGTTCGCGGCCGCGTCCACGTTCGCCGACGGCTCGACCGCCACGGCCACCGCGAGCGTGTCGTGCCCGTAGCGTCACCAGGCGGCGCTCGAAGCGATATTCTTACGCCCGATGGAAACGATCCTCTCCGTGCTGCAGGTCGCGATCGCGGTGATCCTGATCTTCCTGGTGCTGATGCACTCGGGCAAGGACTCGGGCCTCTCCGGCGCGTTCGGCGTGGGCAGCGGCACTGGTCCGCTGGGCGGCGGATCGCTGGTCGAGCGCAACCTCAACCGCTGGACCATCTTCTTTGCGGTGCTGTTCTTCCTGAACGCGTTCCTGCTGCTCAAGAAGGTCTGAGCGGTCCCTCGGGGCCGTCCTCGCTCGCGCTCCGCTCGATCTGGTCGAGGATCTCGATCGCCTCCGCGCGCAGCTCCGCGTCGATCGCCCGGTAGTCCTCGCGCGAGAGCTTGCCGGTGCGGAAGTCGAGCTCCGCGTCGCGGATCTCGCGGTACTTCGCCTCGCGCGCCGCCTCGAGCTCGTCGTGCGTGTACGTGTCGTCTGCGACGGACGCAGCGGACACCGCGCCGTCAGAGACATCGTGACCGCCCTCGACCGCCAAGCCCGCGTCCGCGAGACTGCGCGCGCGTCGCAGCGGCGCGCCGACGACGAGCACCACGAGCGCGATCAGCGCCAGGGTGAGGATCGCGATCAGAAACGCCACGCCGTCAGGGACTCCGAACGCCCGTGCACCAGTCGCCCGCCCGCGCCCGTCAGGCGCGGGCCAGGCCCCGCAGCGCCCGCGCGCGCGAGCGCGCGGCGACGCGGCGACGCACGACGCTCGGCGCCGGCCACAGCGCGATCAGGCCGCCGCCGAAGCTGATCAGCCCGCCGATCCAGATCCAGAACACCAGCGGCGAGACGAGGAAGTTGAACTGCGCCTGCGGCGGGTGCTGCAGGTAGGCGCGCGCGAGGTAGGCGATCCCGACGAGCGCGTCTTCCGGCGGCAGCGTGCTGTTGCCGACCGTCACGATCCGCCTCAGGGCCGGTGTTTCGATGTCCGGCTCGATCGCCGTCCAGATGTTGCGCGTGAGGCTCCCGTCCATCGCCACGTGGCTGACGGGCTGACCGCCGATCAGGCTGCCGACGGTGCCCTGGCTGGCTTCCTGGGAGGCGTAGAAGCCCTCGCTGGGGTTGAGCGTGGCGACGTGGCGTCCGTGCTCGCTGACGTCCAGCAGCGCGCCCAGGCTCAGCGTCGAGCCGGTGTGAGCCTCGTCGTACCTGGGCGTGATCGTCGCGGTGGGCTTCACGTAGCGGACGGTGTAGGCGCCGACGCGGGTCGCCTGCCCCGGTGAGAGCCCCAGCTGCGAGGCGTGCTGGAAGGACGAGGAGGCGGCCACGCCGACGAACAGGACGGCGATGCCGATGTGCACGATGTAGCCGCCGTAGCGGCGTCGGTTGCGTCGCACGAGCGCCAGCAGCGCCAGCGGCGCGGCCTCGCCCGCCATCGCGCGCCGCGCGCGCGTGCCGCGGAAGAACTCCTGTCCGACGCTGCCGAACACGAACCCCGCCAGGCAGAACATCGCGATCGCGAGCGGCTTCTGCGTGACGCCTGCGATCTCCAGCGCGAGCAGCACGAGCAGCGCGCAGACGCTGGGCACGACGAAGTTGCGCCGAGCGTTGGCGAGCGTCGCGCGTCGCCACGCGATCACCGGCCCGACGCCGCTCAACAGCACCAGGATCAGCGCCAGCGGCACCGTGTAGCGGTCGAACCACGGCGGGCCGACCGACGCTTCCTGGCCGGTCACGGCCTCGGAGATCAGCGGGAAGTAGGTGCCCCAGAAGATCACGAAGCACAGCCCCACCAGCACGACGTTGTTCGCGAGGAAGATCGACTCGCGCGAGAGCCACGAGTCCAGGCGGTGCTCGGAGCGCAGCATGTCGCGGCGCGAGACGACCAGGTAGATGGAGCCGCCGATCAGCAGCGCGATCAGACACACGAACGGCACGCCCAGCGTGTGCCCGCCGAACGCGTGGATCGAGTCGAGGATGCCGCTGCGCACGAGGAACGTGCCCATGATCGCCAGCGTGCCGGTCGCGAGCGCCAGCGAGACGTTCCACACCTTCAGCATGCCTCGCTTCTCCTGGATCATCAGCGAATGCAGGAACGCCGTGCCCGTCAGCCACGGCATCAGCGAGGCGTTCTCGACGGCGTCCCAGCCCCAGTAGCCGCCCCAGCCGAGCTCCGAGTAGGACCACAGGGCGCCCAGCAGGATGCCCGCGCCCAGGAACAGCCACGCGGCGAACGCGAAGCGGCGGATCGCTTTGATCCAGTCCGCGTCGACCCTGCGCGCCAGCAGCGCGCCCATCCCGAACGCCAGCGGGATCGTGCACAGCGTGTAGCCGGAGTACAGCATCGGCGGGTGGATGATCATCGTCGGGAAGCGCAGCAGCGGATCGAGCCCCTCACCTTCGGGCGGCGCCGGGTGGGTCGTCGCGAACGGGTTGGCGTAGAAGACCATCAGCGCCACGAAGAACCCGCCGAAGCCGAGCAGGATCGCCGTCGCGTAGGCGGCCACGTCGCGCAGGCGCCTGCGCGTCAGGAACAGCGCGAGGCTCGACCACAGCGACAGCAGCCACGCCCACAGCAGCAGCGAGCCTTCCTGAGAGGACCACACGGCGGCGGCGCGATAGAGCGCCGGCGTCGTGCGGCTGGACGTGTCGGCGACCGTGTTGAACGCGAAGTCGTTGCGCAGGAACGCGACCTCCAGCACGATCATCGCCACCGTCAGGACCCCGGCGAGCGCGTACACCGAGCGCCGGCCGGACTCCGAGAACTCGACCCGCCCGCTGCGCACCCCGTACAGCGACGCGGCGATGCCGTACGCGCACACCGCGAGCGCCAGCAGCAGGCAGGCGAATCCGAGGCCGGCCATCAGCGCCTACGCTCGAGGCTGGACGTATCCGCCGTGCGCCGCGGCACCAGATGAATCATCTAGGCGTTCTGGTTCTCGCTCGGCGGAGCGGTCTTGTACTTGGACGGGCACTTGGTGATGAGCGAGTTGCGTTCGCCGATGTAGCGCCCGCCCTGCTTCTCGACGGTCACGATCACCTCGCGCCCTTCGCGGAACGGGTCCGGCACGATTCCCGTGTAGGCGAGCGGGATCGCCGTCCCGCCGGCCCGGTCCGCGACGCTGAAGTCCAGGACGGCGCCCTCGCGGTGGACCGAGCCGTTGACGACGGTCCCCGTCAGCTGGTAGCTGCGCCCGGGCTGCGCCTCGCGCACGAGCTGGCTGGGCGTGAGCGCCGGGCTGGCGGCGCTGAAGCTCGTGTAGATCAGGGCGCTGGCCAGCAGCACGGCCGCGCTCAGCGCCACGACGAGGCGCACCGTCCGCTTGCGCGAGGGATTCATCGGGCAGAAGTATCGCAAACGCCCTATGCGCTCGCCTCAGCAGCCCGCTGGCGGGCGGATCGCCGCCCGGCGGCGCGGGCGACGAGGAAACAATGGTTGCACGGCGAAACCTTTAGCCGTGGATGACGTTGTAGGAGGTGGCGAATCATGAGACCGAGCCTCCTGCACCCCCTTGGCGAGGCGCGACACTCGCGCCGGCATCGACGCGGGCGTGGAGCCGCACCGGTCGAGCCCGTCCGCGAGCCCGCCGTGCGGGTATGCGATCTCGCGGTGGCGCGCGCGCGTGACGCCGGCGGGCCGGTCGACCGGGCCTCCTACAGCTGCCAGTGCGGCTGCGTGTTCAGCGCGCCGGTGTCCACGACCGTCGCGTGCCCGCACTGCGGCGTCGCTCAGGCCTGGTAGCGCCGCCAGAGCGGCGAAGGCCCCGCCGGAGCGGGGCCTTCGCGCGCATCGGTTGGCGGCCAGACGCCTACCGTCCTACGAGTTGGCCTTCACTTCGAACGCCGGCTGTTCGTACTGCCAGTTGCACCCGGGCTCGATGCCCGTCGCGCTGAAGGAGCCGAGCGTGCCGCCGCAGTCGATCGCGCCGTACGTGGTGTTGAGGAAGACCTGTTCGGGGAGCGGGTCCGAGCCCACCGAAGGCGGCGCCACGGCCACCCTTTCGTAGTCCTCTTCTTCACAGGCGCCCGTCGTTTTGTTCAGGTGCGCCGCGTTGCAGACGTAGTCCGCGTTGATCGCCACGTTCAGCGAGTTCTCCGGCCCTTCGGCGCCCGTCGGTTCGGCGCCGTAGGTCTCGGTGTTGTAAGCGACGCCGATGACCGCCTGAGCGGGCAACGTGGCGCCGGGCAGCTTGAAGCTGACCTTGGTGCCCTTCGCGAAGGCGCATTCTTTGCCGTAGCCTTTGACGTCTTCGGGCATTTCGAGCGGGCATTTGGCGCTCGCCGAGGGCCGGTAGTGGATCTTGACCTTCTTCGTGATCCGCGCGATCGGCGAGCCCAGCGAGCCCACTTTGTAGACGCTGATCGTGATCGGCCATTCGAAGCTCGCGCCCATGGCGGTCGTGCACGAAGCTCCGGTGCCGCTCTGACACGCGTAGCTCTCCATCTCGACCGAGATCGTCGGGCTCGTGCGCGCCGTTCCACCGAACTGGACCTCGCCGCCGAATTCCCACACCGAGTCCGACTCGAAGCCAAGGGCCGGCAGCGACGCCGACGGGATGTTGTTGTAGATCACTTCGCTCGCGCTCGCCGTCCCGGCCGCGAGGGCCGCGATGGCAGTCGCCGCGAGGAGCGCCGCAGCCAGCCTGGCGGACCTCGCTGGAATCCTTCCGCTCATGTCTGTCTCCATTCGTTGCGATCAAGTCCTCTGACTACGAGGCCGTTGCGGGCCCCCCTCCGGGGCCCACTCGGACGAAAGCGGCACGAGCTAACGGTCGCCCGCCCCGTGCAAGGTCCTGCTCGCAACAGCCGACGCCCTCCGCGCCGCCTCCCTCCGTGACGAGAAGCTAATCGGACGTGGAGCTAATGTCAAGCCTGGCCGACGCCGCCGCCGGCGACGAGGCCGGCGCGTCGGACCGGTGGCTAGCGGATGTACATCCCCGAGATCGCGCGGGAGATCACGAGCTGCTGGATCTCGGCGGTGCCCTCGAAGATGTCGTAGATCTTCGCGTCGCGGTGCCAGCGCTCGACGGGGAACTCGCGCGTGTAGCCGTTGCCGCCGAGAATCTGGATCGCGCGCTCGGTCGCCCACACGGCGACCTCGCCGGCCTTGAGCTTGCTCATCGAGCCCTCGGCGTTCTCGAAGGGAACCTGGTTGCGACCCATCCACGAGGCGCGCCAGACGAGCAGCCTGGCGGCGTCGATCTCCAGCTTCATGCGCGCGAGCGTGAACGCGATCGACTGGTTCTCGATGATCTTGCGGCCGAACTGCTCGCGCTCCTTGGCGTACTCCAGCGCATACTCGTATGCCGCGCGGGCGATGCCGAGCGCCTGCGAGCCGACGGTCGGGCGCGAGGACTCGAACGTCTGCATCGCGGCCTGCGAGTTGCTTCTCTTGCCCTCGCGAACGCGCGCCAGCCGTTCGTCGAGCTTCTCCTTGCCGCCGAGCACGTGGCCGGCCGGAACGCGACAGTCGTCGAGGAACACGTCCGCGGTGTGCGACGCGCGCAGCCCGTGCTTGGAGACCTTCGTGCCCTGGGAGATGCCCTTGGCTTCGCTCATCGGCACGACGAACGCGGCATGTCCTTTGGAGCCGAGCTCGCGGTCGACCGAGGCGATCACCACGTGCACGTCGGAGATCCCGCCGTTCGTCGCCCACGCCTTCTGCCCGTTGAGGATCCACTCGTTCGCCGCCTCGTCGAACTTCGCGGTCGTGCGCACGCCGGAGACATCCGAGCCGGCGTTCGGCTCCGATGCGCAGAACGCGGCCACCTTCAGGTCATCCGGCGTGCCGAAGCAGCGCGGGATCCATTCGCCGATCTGCTCGCCCGAGCCCTGCCCGAAGATCGCCGCCACCGCGAGCGCCGTTCCCATGATCGCCATGCCGATGCCGGCGTCGCCCCAGAACAGCTCCTCGTTGACGATCGGCAGCGTCAGCCCGGTCGGGTCGGCGAAGAACTGCGCGAGGCCTTCGAAGCCGTACAGCCCGATCTTCGCGGCCTCTTCGATGATCGGCCACGGGGTCTGCTCCTTCTCGTCCCACTCGTGGGCGGCCGGGCGCACGACGTCCGCGGCGAAGCCGTGGACCCAGTCGCGGATGTCCTTCTGGTCCTGGGTCAGCGCCAGCGAGAACGTCACCTCCTGGTTGGCTGCGCCGGCGATCGCCTCGACCGCCGCCTCGGCGGCGTCCGTGGCCGTCGGGCTGGAGACGGACGAAACGGCTGTGGGAGGGGCTGACATCGGAGGGGATCTCCTTCTGGTGACGGGGACGCTGGAGGGATGAGGCCGGGGCTTCTCTTCATGCGGCGGCGACGGAGACCCTTGACATCCACCGTGCCGCGACCACTGACAGATTAGCCGACCATCGTCGTTTTTGCAGCGAATATTCCGCCACCGCTAGCGCGTCTGCCAGGCCTGCTCCTCACGGGTGAGAGCGAGGACCTCCTTCGGCAGCCGCCCGGCTGCGACGTCGGCGACAGTCACGTTCTCCAGCACTTTGCGCAGGTTCGCGCGCAGCGCGATCCACACCTGCTGCAGGCTCTCGGCCGAGCCGACGTACTCGACCTCCTCCGGGCGCTGCCCGCGCACCCCCACCAGCGGTCCCTCGACCGCGCGGATGATCTGCGCGAGGTTGACCTCGTCCGCAGGATGGGCCAGCCAGTAGCCGCCCTCGGGGCCGCGCTGGCTGCGGACGATCCCCGACGAGCGCAGCTGCGTGAGGATGTTCTCCAGGAACGACACCGGGATCTTCTGCGCCTGCGCGACTTCGTCGACCTTCCGCGGCGAGTCCTGGGCGCTGCCGGCCAGCTCCACGACCGCGCGTACGGCGTAGTCGGCCTTGGCGGTCACGTGCATGCGCTGATTCTCACGCATTCGGCGGCGAACCGGCGCGAGGGCGGGCGGGCGGCGGGTCGCGGACGGGCGGGCAACCGATAGTTAGGCAACCCTAACCCCCTATGCTACGGTTCCCCCGTCATCCCGACCGCATAGCTCGGATTTACCAGATGAGCCGTGGCAAGCCCCCCATTCTCGGCGCCCTCGCCGCCTGCGTCGCGCTGGCGCTGAGCGCCTGCGGCTCCTCCGCGCACGGCACGACGATCACGCTGTACAACGGCCAGCACGAACAGACGACGGCCGCGCTGGTGGCGGCGTTCGAGAAGCAGACGGGCATCGGGGTCGAAGTGCGCACCGGCGACGAGGCCGAACTGGGCAACCAGATCCTGCAGGAGGGCTCGAGCTCGCCGGCGGACGTCTTCTACACCGAGAACACGCCCGTGCTGGAAGCGCTGCGCGAGCACGGCCTGCTGGCCCCCGTCGCGCCGTCGACGCTCGCGGCGGTCCCCAGCCGCTACGACTCCGCGCAGGGCGACTGGGTCGGCGTCTCCGCGCGGGTGTCGGCGCTCGTCTACAACACCTCGCAGATCAAGCCCGCGGAACTGCCCGGCTCGATCCTGGAACTGGCCGAGCCGAGGTGGAAGGGCAGGGTCGGCTTCGCCCCCTCGGAGACCGACTTCCAGCCGCTGATCACCGCGATCGTCAAGCTCGACGGGGTCGCGACGGCCGAACGCTGGCTGAAGGGCCTGCAGGCCAACGGCAAGACCTACCCCGACAACGAGACGGTCGTCGCGCAGGTCAACAACGGCGAGAGCGCCGTCGGGCCGATCAACCACTACTACTGGTTCCGCCTGCGCGCCGAGCTCGGCCAGGGCGGCATGCACTCGGCGCTGCACTACTACGACGCGCGCGACCCGGGCGACCTCGTCGACGTCTCGGGCGCCGCCGTGTTGAGGTCGAGCTCCCACCGGGCGGCCGCGCAGAGGTTCCTCGCCTTCCTCGTCAGCAGGACCGGGCAGGAAACGATCGCCCGCAGCCACAGCTACGAGTACCCGCTGCGCCCGGGCGTCGCTCCCGCCCCCGGACTGCGCCCGTTCGCCGACCTGCGGCCCGCGCCGCTGACCCCGGCCGAGCTGGGCGACGGCAGCCAGGCGCTGGCGCTCGAGCAGAAGCTCGGACTGCTGTAGGCGGGCAATGAGCACACTCGCGCCGAGCCCGCCGACCACTCCGAGCGCTCCGAGCCGGCCGAGCGCTCGGCCGGCCGCCAGATGGACGCGCGTGTGGTCGGGCCGGCGGCGCTGGCCGCTGGTGGCCATCGCCGGCGCCGCGATCGCCGCCGCGCTCGTGCTGCTGCCGCTCGCCTACCTCGTCGTGGAAGCGTTGAAGTCGGGCCCCGGCGAAGTGCAGCGGCTGCTGCTGCGCCACTCGGTGGCGGTGCTGCTGTGGAACACCGTGCGGCTGGCGCTCGCGTGCACCGTCCTGTGCGCGGTGCTGGGGGTCGCGGCGGCATGGTGCGTGGAGCGCACGAAGCTGCCCGCCCGCCGGCTGTGGGCGGTCGCGCTGGTGCTGCCGCTCGGCGTGCCCGACTTCGTCGTCGGCTTCGGCTGGGTGTCGATCGACCCCGCGCTGCACGGATACCTGGCGGCGGTGATGATCATGACGCTGGCGCTGTACCCGCTCGTGTACCTGCCCGTGGCGAGCGCGCTTGCCAACCTCGACGCGGGGCTGGAGGAGGCGGCGCGCAGCCTCGGCCTGGGCCCGTGGCGGGCGTTCTGGCGGGTGACGCTGCGCCAGATACGCCCGGCGGTGCTCGGCGGCTGCCTGCTGGTGACGCTCGCGCTGCTGGCCGAGTACGGCGCCTTTGAAATCGTCCAGTACCAGACGTTCACGGTGGCGATCTTCACCGAGTACAAGCTCGGCTTCGACGCCGTGGCCGCGTGCGTGCTGTCGCTGGTGCTGGTCGCGCTGAGCATCGCGGCGCTAGGCGGCGAGCTGACGCTCACCGGGCGCGGACGCGCGGGACGGCCCGCCGGTCCGGGGGCGCGCCGGGTGGCGCCGCGGGTCGCGCTCGGGCGCCTCGCCGCGCCGGTGCTGGCGGGATTGGGCGCGCTCAGCGGGCTGGCGCTCGGCGTGCCGATCGGCTCGCTCGTGTACTGGATGGCGCGCGGCAGCTCGACGACGCTGCCGTCGGCCTCGATCCTCGACGCGGCGGCGCACACGGCCGCGTACAGCGCCGGCGCGGCGGCGCTTGCGACCGCGCTGGCGGTGCCGGTGTCGGCGCTCGCGCTGCGCCACCGCAACCGCGTGACGGTGCTGATCGAGCGCCTGGCGTACCTGCCGATGGCGCTCCCCGGCCTGGTGATCGCGCTCGGGCTGGTGTCGTTCTCGGTGCGCTACGCGTTCTCGCTCTACCAGAGCGCGCTGGAGCTGATCGTCGCCTACGCGATCCTGTTCCTGCCGCTCGCGGTGGTCGGCGTGCGCTCGGCGATGGGGCAGTCCTCCGCGCGCCTGGAGGAGGTCGGGCGCTCGCTCGGCGCGCGTCCGTCGACGGTGTGGCGGCGCGTGACGCTGCCGCTGATCGCGCCGGGGCTGGGGGCGGCGTTCGCGCTCGTGTTCATCTCCGCGGCCACCGAGCTGACGGCGACGCTGCTGCTGCACCCGACCGGGGTGAACACGCTCGCCACCCAGTTCTGGGCGTACACCTCCGAACTCTCCTACGGGGCGGCGGCGCCGTACGCGGCGCTGATGGTTGCGATCTCGGCGGTTCCCGCCTACCTGCTCAGCCGCCGCATGAGCACGCTCGCGAACGCGGAGCGGGCAGCGTGAGCCGGCTGTCGGTCAGCGACGTGTGGAAGGGCTACGGGGGCGCACCGGTGCTCCGGGGCGTCGACCTGGAGGTGCAGCCGGGATCGCTGACCGCGGTGCTCGGCCTCTCCGGCTGCGGCAAGACGACGCTGCTGCGCGTGATCGCCGGCTTCGAGCGCGCCGAGCGGGGCACCGTCTCGCTCGGCGAGCAGACGCTCGACGACGGGCGTACGTACCTCGCGCCCGAGCAGCGCAGCATCGGCTACGTGCCCCAGGAGGGCGCCCTGTTTCCCCACCTGAGCGTGCAGGACAACGTCGGCTTCGGGCTCTCCCGCCGGGAGCGGCGCGGCGAGCAGGTCGCCGGGCTGCTGGAGATGGTCGGCATCGCGCCGCTGGCGAAGCGACTGCCGCACGAGCTCTCCGGCGGCGAGCAGCAGCGGGTGGCGCTCGCCCGCGCGCTGGCCCGGCGGCCGCAGGCGCTGCTGCTGGACGAGCCGTTCTCCTCGCTGGACGCGTCGTTGCGCAGCCGCGTGCGCGAGGAGGTCCACGCGCTGCTGCGCGAGCAGGGCGTGACGACGGTGCTGGTCACCCACGACCAGGAGGAGGCGCTGTCGCTGGCCGACGCGGTCGCCGTCCTGCGCGACGGGCGGATCATCCAGCAGGGAGCGCCCACGGATTTGTACGAGCGCCCGGCCGACGAGCGCCTCGCGCGCTTCCTCGGCGCGGTCAACGTGATCGACGCGCGCTTCGAGCACGGCGCCGCGCGCACCGCGCTGGGGACGCTCGAGCTGCGCGGCGAGCCGGCGCCCGCCGGCGGCGCGTCGGCGGGCGCCGTGATGGTGCGCCCCGAGCAGCTCGACGTAAGGGTGTGTGAGGAAGGCGCAGCCGCGGGCATCGAGGGCCTGCGCGGCCGCGTCGAGCAGTGCCGCTACTACGGCCACGACGCGCTGCTGCACATCCGCCCGGAGCGGCCCGCCGGCGACGGCCGGTCGGCGGACGCCCCACAGCCGGCGGATGCGGAGCAGGCGCAGGACGCGGAGCTGCTGCTCGCGCGGGTCCACGGCGAGCAGGCGCTGCCGGTCGGCACGCGCGTGGCCGTCGCCGCGCACGGGCCTGTGACGACGCTTCGCTAGATTGAGCCGAGCATGAGCGACGACGGCGAACAGCGCACCTTCAGCGTCAGCGGCATGACCTGCGCGCACTGCGTGGCGGCGGTTCGCGAGGAGGTCTCAGGGCTGTCAGGAGTCAGCGACGTGGACGTGGACCTCGACAGCGGCGCCCTCCTCGTCAGCGGCGAGAACATCGACGGCGAGGCCGTCCGGGCCGCCGTCGAAGAGGCTGGATACAGCCTCACCGCAGCCGCGTAACCGCCCGTCGCGGCGATTTGCCTGTGATACGTTCGCCTGGCCATGGGCGGCATGAACATGAGCATGAGCCACGGCGGCGGTCGCTCGACGTCGATCGGCGCCATGTCGATGAGCTCCGCCGCGCACGGCACGACCAACATCCTGCCCGACTGGCTCGCGGTGATCTGGACGCTCGCGTTCATCGCGATCGTCGCCGTCCACGTCCGCCACGTGCGCGACAGCGACGACGGCCAGCGGCGGATCTGGCACTCGGGCCACGTGCTGATGGCGCTCGGGATGGCGTTCATGTTCGCGCCGGCGTCGATCGACCACTTCGACATCCCCGCCGGCTTCTGGCAGCTGGCGTTCGCCAACGGCGCGATCGCGGCGCTCATCTGGATCCTCATCCAGGCGCTGGACGGCCGCGCGGTCAACGTGCTGTGGCTGGTGATGGCGTTCGACCTGGCGGCGATGGCCTACATGTGGTCGCCGAGCGGCTTCCAGGCGCCGCTGACGTGGCTGCTGGTGGCCTACTTCGCGGCGCAGTCGCTGCTGTGGGTCACCGACAGGATGCGCGACGTCGACCACCGCACGCTGTTCGGCGGCGGCGTCTCGGTCACGCCCGACGGAGCGGTGACGATGTCCGCGGCCGAGCCGCTGGTGTGCTTCCGCGACCTGCGCTTCTCGATGGCGGCGATGACGCTCGGCATGGCGTACATGTTCGCCGCGATGCAGCTGGCGATGTAGCGATTCCCGATCGTCGTCGACCACGGTGCATGCACCGTGGTCCGGGTCGGCGCATGCGCCGACCCGCGACGCGCCGCATGCGGCGCGTCGAACAGCAGAGATCTCGATCCGGTCAGTTGATCTGCAGCGCGAACGAGCCGCGCAGGGGCCGCCCGGCGGCGTCGGCGCCGGCGACGTGGAAGTCCCAGACGCCGCGCGTGAGGCGGACTTCGGCGATCTGGTGGCCGGTGCCAGCGTTGTAGAAGGTGACCTTGGCCTGCGCGCCGGCCTGGGAGGTGGCGCGCATCGAGATCGAGCGATAGCCGATCCGGGCGCTGGTGGCGCCCTCGAGGTAGAGGTGCAGGTTGACGTTGCCGGGACGCAGCGGTTCGGCGGCGACCTGCAGCGTCTCGCCGGCCGGCTCCGGGAGCGCGATCGAGGCGCTGCGCGGCACGGCGAACGAGTTGGGGTCGCCGAGCACGATCCCGCCGAGCAGCAGCGCCGGGATCGCGGCCGCGGTGGCGATGCTCGCCAGCCGCTGAGCGCGACTGCGCACGGGCGTCGGGCGCCCGGGAGCGCCGAAGCGGCGCAGGCGCAGGCTGTTGGTGACGACGGTGATGCTCGACAGGCCCATCGCGACGGCCGCGAGCGCCGGGCTGAGCAGCCCGGTCATCGCCAGCGGCAGCGCGATCAGGTTGTAGCCGAACGCCCAGCCGAGGTTCTGCAGCACGATCGTGTACGTCTCGCGCGCCAGGCGCAGCGCGCGCGCGACGCCGCGCAGGTCGCCCGAGAGGACGCTGATGTCGGCCGCCTCGATCGCCGCTCCCACGCCGGTCCCCATCGCGATCCCGAGGTCCGCCTGCGCGAGCGCGGCGGCGTCGTTGACGCCGTCGCCGACCATCCCCACGCGATGCCCCTCCCCCTGCAGCCGGGCGATCTCATCCAGCTTGCCGCTCGGGCTCACGCCCGCGAGCACGTGCTCGACGCCGACCGCCTGTGCGACCGCGTGCGCGGCGCGGGGGTTGTCACCGGTCAGCAGCTGCACGTCGATGCCCATCTTGCGCAGCCCCGCGATCGCCGAGGAGGCCTCGGGCTTGATCGTGTCCGCCAGCGCCACCGCGCCGACGATCCGCTGGCCGCGCTCGACCGCGACCGCCGTGCGCCCGTCCGCCTCCCATCCCTCGAGCGTGGACGCGAGCTGTGGCTCCTCCCGCGGCGAGCTCGGACGTCCGACCCACACCTCGACGCCGTCCAGCAGCGCGCGCACGCCGCGGCCGGGGACCGAGCGGAACTCGGCCGCGTGCGCGAGCTGCAGGCCGCGATCGTGCGCCGCCGCCACGATCGCCAGCGCGACCGGGTGCTCGGAGCCGGCCTCCGCGGAGGCGGCCAGCGCCAGCACCTGGTCGGGGTCCTCGCCGGGCGCGCTCCACACGTCCGCGACGGACAGCTCGCCGGTGGTGACCGTGCCCGTCTTGTCGAGCACGATCGTGTCGAGATCCTGGCTGCGCTCGAGCACCTCCGCGCTGCGGATCAGCAGCCCGAGCCGCGCGCCGCGCCCGGTACCGACGAGGATCGCGACGGGCGTGGCCAGCCCGAGCGCGCACGGGCACGCGACGATCAGCACGGCGATCGCGGCGTCGATGCCGCGCTGCAGGTGCATCGAGGCGAACATCCCCTGCAGGCCCGCGCCCGTGAGTATCCACACGAGCGCGGTGAGCGCCGCGAGCACGATCACCACCGGCACGAACACGCGCGCGATTTCGTCCGCCAGCCGCTGGATCTGGGGCTTCGACGCCTGCGCGCGCTCGACGAGCGCCACCAGCTGCGAGAGCGCCGTTTCGGCGCCGACGGCGGTCGCGCGCGCCTGCAGCACGCCGTCGACGTTCAGCGTCGCCCCCGTCACCAGCGCGCCGACGTCCTTCTCCACGGGCAGCGACTCGCCGGTGAGCATCGACTCGTCGACCGCGGAGGCGCCGGCGATCACGATCCCGTCGACGGGGATGCTGTCGCCGGGGCGCACGCGAAACACGTCGCCGCGGCGCACGTCCTCGACCGGCACCAGGCGCTCGGGCGCGCTCGGGTCGTCGGGGTCGAGCAGGCGCGCCTGCGTGGCGCCGAGCTGCGCGAGCTCGCGCACCGCGCGCCCGGAGCTGCTGCGCGCCCTGGCCTCGCACCAGCGGGCGATCAGCAGCGCGGCGATGATGATCGCGCCCATGTCGTAGCAGAGCGGCATGTCGAACTTGCCGACGGGGACGCCGTGCTCGTAGACCGTGTCGGCGGTCAGCAGCATCACGGTCGAGTACACGAACGCGGCGAGCGTCGACAGCGCGATCAGCGTGTCCATGTTGGTGGAGCGCGCCCGCGCCCGCGCCCACGCCGAGCGCAGGAACGGCAGCCCGCACCAGAACTGCACGGGCACCGCCAGCGCGGCGGTGATCCAGCGCGCGGTCTGGTCGTGCGGCTGGGTGTACGTGAGCACGGCGATCGCCGTCGCGAGCGGCACCGCGAGCGCGATGCGCCGCACGAGGCTCGCCTGTTCGCGCGCCTCCTCGCGCTCGAGTGTCTCGAATGTGTGCGCCTGCTCGCTCGCGCTCGCCGCCGCCGGCGCGGCGCCGTAGCCGGCGCTTTCGACCGCCGCGGTCAGCTGCCGGACGTCCGCCGCGCCGGGCTCGAGCTCGAGCTCGACGGTCGCGCGCCCGGTCGCGTAGTTGACCAGCGCCTCCGTCACGCCCGGCTGGCGCGCCAGGGCGCGCTGCACACGCGCCGCGCACGAGCCGCACGTCATGCCCGAGATGTCCAGCTCCATGACCTCGCGGCGGCCGTCGGACGGCGCGGCTGCGACGGTCGGCTCTGTGGTCTGGGTGCTCATGCTCGAGGCTCCAGCTCAGGATAGCGGCGACATGCCGGCGCGCCTACTCCAGCATGCCGCCGCCATCCCGGGATCGGAGCCTTACTTCTTGGCTTTCTTCTGCTTCGGTTTGTACTTCGCCGCCCATTCCGACGCGGTTTCTTCGAGCGAGCCGTTCATGATCGCCGTGCTGAGCCCGGCCTGCGCGGGGATGCCGACGTCCGCGTCGAGCACCAGGTCGATCAGGGGCGACAGGCTGCCGCCGCAGCCGCTCGCGCCGGGGACCGCGAAGTCGTTGTCCACGAGCGAGACTTTTTCGATGAGCTTGATCCTGCCCTTGTCCTTGCCTTGAAGAACGCTCAGCGCGCCCCTGATCGGTTCGGCGGGGAACGGCGGGCTGGTTTCGCCCGTCGTCAGGTGCAGCACGATCGGTTCCGCGTCCGAGCCGACATAGCATTCGTTGCCGAGGATCTCGTTGCTGAGCTTGACCTTGATCGGCAGCGTCACCGCCGCGCCGGCATGCTCGGCGAGCGCCGACTTGTCGACGACGATCGAGCTCGGCGGGCCGGCGATTTCGGCGGTCGCCGTGACTTCACCGCCGATGCCTTCGAGCCCTTCGATCCCCGCGAGGCCGCCGGGCACCGTCAGCGGCGTCAGCGACAGCGTCGGCGCGCCGACCGCCGCCACGACCGGCTGCGCGGCGTAGGAGGTGCTCGCCAGGCCGCCCTGCAGCGTGATCGTCTCGTCGATCGGCACCGTCTTGTGGTCGATCGCGAACTCGCCGCCGGTCGTGTACGCGACCATGCACACGGCCGCGTCTTGCACCGGGCAGTTGGCGAACGGGACGAAGTCTTCCTTGTCGATCGGCGACGCGAGCGCAGGCGACGCGGCGCCGAGCATCGCGATCGCGGCCGCGGCCGCGATCGCGACGGCGAGCGCGTGCCCATGGGTGTTCCGAATCGGCTGAAGGACCCCTTCGAACGTCAGTCTCATCTCTCCGCTGCTCCTCTGTTCGTGTCATCGTGGGATCGCCGGGGTTGGCCGGCGCGCGGGGCCTGCGGTTGACGAGCGGCCGCGCGGTCCTGCCAAGCGCCTCCCCGCGAGCCGTCGTCGTCACATCTGATCCCCGGTGCACCCTGCTGTACCCGTAAGTCATGCCTGTAAACATCCATCGAACAAGGCAGGCGCCGCCACGCCGCACGTGTGCGGTGGGCGGCCTGCTCGCGGGCGCGCTCGCGCTGGCGCTGTGCGGGTGCGGCTCTGGCTCCGGCGCCCCGAGCGCGCCCGCCGCGCGCTCGACGGCGCTGCCCGCGTACGTCACCGAACCGTTCACGCACGAGCAGCAGCTGGTCGAGCAGGGCGCGCAGCTGGTCGTCGCCGACGGCTGCGCGGCGTGCCACCTGATCGCGAGCGCGCACGGCGTCGCGCCGAGCTTCTCGAGCTTCGCCGGTCATCGCGTGACGCTCGCCGGCGGGCGCGGCGTGCTGGTGGACGAACGCTTCGTGCGCGAAGGCCTGCTGCACCCGCGCGAGCACGAGATCGCCGGCTATGACCCGGCGCCGATGCTGGCGGCGGTGGCGCGCGTTCACCTCGCCGAGCACCCGCAGCAGGCGGCGGCGCTGGCGGCGTTCATCGAGCAGGTCGGGCCGGAACCGGAATGAGAGCGATCGCCCCGCGAAGGCCATACGTGCCATCCAGAGCCGCAGGACCGTGGAATCAACCATCTAGCATCTGCGCATGAGCAGCCACCGCGTGAAGATCCGCCGCCGCCGGGCCACGGCCGTCGTGATGCTGGTCGGCGCGCTCGCGCTGATCGTCGCGGCGCTCGCCGGCGCCGGAAACGGGCGCTCCGCCCCGAGAGCCCACGCCCGAGCGACCAGCCGCCCGCGGCGCGCCGCCCCCGGTGGCGAACCCGAAGACGACCAGAACGCGGCGATGAGCACGGTCAACTCGGTCCTCGGCTACACCCCGTTCGTCAAAGAAGGCGGCGATCGCGGACGCGACATCGCGTTGACCTTCGACGACGGCCCCGGGCCGTACACGCCGGGCGTGCTGGACGTCCTGGAGCGCTTCCACGTGCGCGCGACGTTCTTCGAGATCGGCAAGATGCTCGAGTACTTCAGCGCCTCGGCGCAGCGCGAGCTCTCCGACGGGGACGTGATCGGCGACCACACCGAGACCCACCCCGAAATGGCGCTGCTGTCCGCGCACGAACAGCACGAAGAGCTGTTCGAACAGATCGCGCGCATCGAGCTCCTGGGTGGGCCGCGGCCGCTGCTGTTCCGTCCCCCCTACGGCTCCTACGACGCGACGACGATGCGCGAGCTGCACGCGCTGCACCTGCTGATGGTCCTGTGGTCGGTCGACACCGACGACTACCTGCAGCCGGGCGTCTCGGCGATCGTCGAACGGGCGCTCGCGGGCGCGCATCCGGGGGCGATCATCCTGATGCACGACGCCGGCGGCACGCGCACGCAGACGATCGCCGCGCTGCCGGCGATCATCCGGACGCTGCGGGCGCGCGGCTACCGGCTCGTGACGGTGCCGCAGCTGCTGCACGACGATCCGCCGCCGCCGGGGCAGGCGCTACCTTCGAGCCTGCGTGGTGACTGATGGACATCGAGGCGCGACGCGCGCGTCGTGAGGAGCGTCGGCGGGCGATCCGCCGTCGCCGCCTCGTGGCCGTCTCGCTGATCGCGGCGGTGGCGGCGCTCGTCGTCGCGATCGTGGTCGTCGCCGACGGATCGGGCGGGAGCGCTCATCGCTCGCCGCCCGCCGGCGCGGGCGCCTCCGGTGGGCGCGCCGCTGCCAGCCATGGCAACGCCGGCGCCTCGGGCGCTTCCGCGACGGACGCTGCCACGAGCGCAAGGACGGGCCCGCCCGGGACCGAGCCCGTGCCGATCCTCATGTACCACGTGATCGCCGAACCACCCGCGGGCGCGCCGTTCCCCGGCCTGTACGTGCCGCCGGCGGAGTTCGCCGAACAGATGCAGGCGCTCGAGCACGCGGGCTGGCACGCGGTGACGCTCGACGAGGTGGCGGCCTACTGGCGCCGCGGCGTGTCGCTGGGAGCGGGCAAACCGATCGTGATCAGCTTCGACAACGGCTACAACTCGCAGTACACGCAGGCGCTTCCGGTGCTGCGCGGGCTCGGCTGGGTCGGCGATGAGAACCTGCAGCTGAGCGGCCTGCCCCCTTCGCAGGGCGGGCTCGGCCCCGGACAGATCAGCGGCCTGCTGGCGGCGGGCTGGGAGCTCGACACGCAGGGCATCAGCCACGCCGACCTGATCACGCTGGACGCCGAGCAGCTGCATTACCAGGTGGCCGTCGCGCGGGAAACCCTGCAGCGCCGCTTTCACGTCCCCGTGAACTGGTTCTGCTACCCCTCCGGCCACTACAACGCCGCGGTCGTCGCCGCGGTCAAGGCGGCCGGCTTCAGCGGCTCGACGACCGTCGTGCCCGGCTGGGCGCACCCGACCGACGACCCCTACCGGCTGCACCGGCTGCGCGTGCTCGGCGGGACGACGGGCCAGGGGCTGCTCGAACTGCTGGCCAGCGCCCGCGACAACCCGCCCGCGCCGTCGGAATACAGCGCCTGAGCCTGGGCGGCGTTTAGCGCCGGCCGCGATCCGACGGGCGTTGGGCCGCCGCGAGGTGCGCCTCCGCGGCTTCGGCGCGGGTGCGCAGGCTGTGACACTCGATCTGCGCGTCGCGCAGCCGCTCGTGGACCCTGTGACTCTGCTCGCGCGCGTCCGCGAGCTCGTGCTCGACGAACGCGCGCGCGTCTTCGATCAGCCTGATCTGCGCGCGCACGCGCGGGCGCGTGAGATCGAACTGGAGCGCGAGCTCCTCCAGCGTGACCGCGCTCGGCTCGCCCTCCAGCGCGAGCACGAGGGGATGGTCGGCCGGATCGCAGCGGAGGCCGGCCCCCGGCCACCACACGCGCGCCGCGCCGCGATCGAGCGCGAGCGCCGGCCCGAGCGTGGCGCGGAGCTCGTGCAGCAATTCGTCCTCGCCTGCGATCAGGTGGATGCGCACGCCGGTCCCGACGACCGCGCGCACGTCGGCGAGCCCGAGCACGGGGACGCCGTCCGCATCCAGCGTCAGCGCCACCACCGGCTGCTCGCGCTCGTCGAGGATGTCCGCGCACATCCGCCGCAGCTCGCTTCCCGTCGCGACGAGCACGCAGTCGGAGTCGGGAGCGTCGAGAAGGCTGGTCAGCTGCCTGTCGTCGATCGAGTGGGCCATCCGTGATCCTGATCGTCGCGGCGTGTCATACGAGCCGGTAGCGGCGCGTCGAGGGGTCGCGCTCTAGCAGCCCGACGGCCACGAGCGTGGAGACGTAGCGGTGGGTCGTGCTGGGGTTCATGTCGAGCATGCGGGCGATCTCGGCGTTGCCCAGGTAGCTGCCGTCGGTGGGAAACGAGGCGAGCATCAGCAGCCCGGCGAGCAGCGAGCGCGACAGCCTGCTGTCCTCCAGCTGGCGCGGCTCGCGCGCGAGCACCTCGCGGACGTCCCTGAGCCCGGACAGCAGAATCGAGATGCTGCCGCCGTCGGCGGCGCTGCGAATCACACGATCGACCTGCGCCGGGGAGAGCTCGATCAGGACCTTCTCACTTCCCCCCTCTGCCTGCCCGGCCTCGTCGCGTTGCCCGGCTCCGGCCCGCCGCCCGCCGTCATCGCGCTGCCTGGCCTCGGTGTGCCCGTCCTCGACGCGACCGACCCGGCGTACGGTCGAGCTCCGAGGAGCCCGGAGGGAGGTATCTGCGTCCATCTTCACTTTCACAGATCATGCAGTACGTCAACTGCCCTGACAAGTCAGGCTGTTGAATGTTCTACATCGTGACTGTCTGGAAAAGATAGAAACGTCGCTTTTATTCACGTACGGGACGTTTAGGCTATGTGGCGATATGAGCGCCAGATCGGTGGCGGAGAAGCGCCCGAAGAGGAACTCCAGCCCGATGCAGTCGGCTGTCCACTGGGCCCTGCTCGGGCTCGTGATCGAGCGTCCGAGCTACGGGTACGAGCTGGCGCAGAGATTCGAACATGCGTACGCGGGCATGCTGCAGCTGAGTGGCGTTTCCTACGTGTACACGGCGCTGGACACGCTCCAGTGCAGGCGCATGATCGAAGAGATACCCGGAACGCGCACGGGGCGCCAGCCCAAGCCGCGCTATCGGGCCACCGCCATCGGCGTGCGCAGCTACCAGGAGCGCCTGATCCTGCAGATGCGCGAGGACTTCCGGCGTTCGCAGCTGTTCGCGCGCCAGCTGGCGGCGCTTGCGCAGGAGCCGGAGCTGGCGCTCGAGGTGATCGACGGCTACGGGCAGGCATGCCTGGCGGACGCAGGCGATACGCCGCTGCCGGCGCCGCGCGAGGATTGCGAGGACGCCGTCGCCGGCCTGGCCGCGCGACTGGTGTCCGAGGAGCGCCGGCTGGCGATCGAAGCGAAGCTCCCGTGGATCGAGTACGCCCGGCGCGAGTTCACGGCGCTGGCAGCAGGGAGGATCCAGGCGCGATGAGCCTGCTCGAGCTGGAGCACGTCGGCAAGTGCTACGGCCCGCTGCGCGAACATGTGGTGCTCCGCGACGTCTCCCTGCAGATCCAGCAGGGCGAGATGGTGGCCGTGTGGGGCATGCGCCGCTCCGGTCGCTCCACGCTCCTGCGCGTCGCCGCCGGCATCGAGCGACCCGACAGCGGGGTCGTGCGCTTCGAGGGGCGCGACCTGTGCGCTCGCGAGGGCGAGCGGCTGGGCGTCGGCATCGGCTACTGCCGCAGGGCGTTCGCGCCCGGCGAAGGGCAGCGGGTGATCGACCACATGATCTTCGGCCTGCTGGCGCGCGGTGTGCCGCTCAAGCCGGCGGCGCAGCGCGCCCGCGAGGTGCTCGAGCGCGCCGAGATCGGACACTGCGCGACGCTGAGGCCGGCTGAGCTGGACTGTGCGGAGGCCGTGCGCGCCGCGATCGCGCGGGCGCTCGCGTTCACGCCGCGACTGCTGCTGATCGACGAGCCGACGATCGGCGTCGACCTGCTCGCGCGTGACGGCATCCTGCGGCTGCTGCTCTCTCTGGCACAGGAGGGCATCGCCGTTCTCGCCAGCACCGGCGAGGCTCCGGGCCTGTCCGGGACGCGCGCGCTGATGCTGAGCGAAGGCGAGTTGCGTGGACCGCGGGCTCGCGAGCTCGCCAAGGTCGTTCCCCTACGCCACAGCGCCTGATGCCCAGCCGGTGCGCGAGCGGCCTCCGATCCCCAGCGGTCGCGGAGTAGGGACCGGTGCTCGAGCTCGACCGGGTGGTCAAGCACTACCGCGGAGCCGGCGAGGAGGTGCGCGCGGTCGACGGCGTCAGCCTGGCGGTGACGCCGGGCGAGATGGTCGCGCTGCTGGGACCGAGCGGCTCGGGCAAGACGACGCTCCTGCTGCTGATCGCGGCGCTGCTGCGCCCCGAGCACGGGACCGTCCACTACGACGGCCGCGACCTGACCACGCTGTCTGAGAACCAGGTGTGCGACTACCTGCTCAAGGACGTCGGCTTCATCTACCAGAACTACCACCTGATGCCGCGCGTCTCCGCGATCGAGAACGCGTCGATCAAGCTCATGCTCGGCGGCGTCGGCATGCGCGAGGCGCAGGCGCGTGCGCGCCCCTGGCTCGAGCGCGTCGGACTCGCAGAGCGCCTGCACAGCACGCCCGAGGAGCTGTCCGGGGGCGAGCGCCAGCGCGTCGCGATCGCACGCGCACTCGCCGGCGAGCCCAGGCTGATCCTCGCCGACGAGCCGACCGGCAACCTGGACAGCGCGCGAAGCGGAGAGATCATCGCGCTGTTGCGCTCGATCGCGCACGAGCGCGGCGCGAGCGTCGTGCTCGTCACCCACGACGCGGAGGCGGCCAACGCCGCCGACCGGCGCTGCACGCTGCGTGACGGCAAGCTCCACGACGGCCACCCCGATGACCTCGAGGGCGACCGGCTCACCCTCGCCCCGCACTCCCCGATCGCCCCGGCGTGAGCGCACCGAAAGGCTCCGGGGCGCTCGAGCCGAGGACCCTGCTGCGGCCCCAGGCGCTCGCGTACCTATACGCGAGGCGGCTGCGTGTCCATCGGGCCCAGGAGCTGCTGGCCGGCGTCGGGGTGGCGATCGCGGTGGCGCTCGTGTCCGCCGCGATGATCGCCAACGGCAGCATCGAAGGGTCGGCCGCCCAGGTCGTCAGGACGGTGGTCGGACCCGCCAACCTGGAGCTGCGCGCACGCGACGCGGACGGCCTGGACGAACGCCTGCTCGCGCGCGTCGAACGCATCCCGGGAGTCGAGCACGCGGCGGCGCTGCTGGAGCAGACGGCGACGATCTTCGGACCCGCCGGCCATGTGACGGTCAATCTCGCCGGGGCCGACGCCAGCCTCGTGCGACTGGACGGGCTGGCGCGCACGCTCCCGGTCGCGGCGTTCTCGCCGGGTGGCATCGGGCTCACGAGCACGACCGCCAACGAACTGGGATTGACGAGCGCGAACGCGGCGAGCGCGCAGCTGACGCTCGACGTGCGAGGCCGGCTTCGCCGGCTGCAGGTGGCGGCGGTGCTCGGGCGCGAAGCGGCCGGTGCGCTCTCGCAGTCGCGTGTGGCGGTGATGTCGCTGGCGAGCGTGCAGAGCCTCTCGGGGCTGCCAGGACGGCTGACGCGCATCCTCATCCAGACTCGACGCGGCAGCGAAGCACCGGTGCGCGCCGCGCTGAGCAGGCTCGCCGGCGGGCGTCTGACGATCGCGCCGGCTGACGCCGACGTGGCGCTCCTGCGCCAGGCACTGCGTCCGAGCGACCAGGCAAGCGGGTTCTTCGCCGCGATCAGCGCGCTGCTCGGGTTCCTGTTCGCGTTCAACGCGATGCTGCTGACCGTCCCCGAGCGCAGGCAGGCGATAGCCGATCTGCGTCTGATCGGCGCCAAGCGCACGGCGATCGTGCAGATCGTCGCCTTCCAGGCTCTGTGCCTGGGCGCGGCCGCGTCGCTGGTCGGGCTGCTCGCCGGCTACGCGCTCGCGCTGGGATTCTTCCACCAGTCATCGGGCTATCTCGCCGAGGCGTTCACGCTCGGCACAGGCACGGTCGTCGGCACACAGCCGCTGATCGTGGGGCTGGCCGGCGGCATCGTCGCGACGTTCCTGGCCTCGGCGGTCCCGCTGCTCGACCTGCGCCGCGAGACCGCGCTGGACGCGGTCTACTTCGAAGACGTCTCACCGGGCAACGCGCTCGGCCGGCGCACGCAGGGGCGGCTGGCGTTGGCCGCCGGCTGCCTGCTGGCGCTCACGACCGCGTTGTTCGAGCTGCAGCCGTCGCTGGCGATCCTCGCCAGCGGGCTGCTGGCGCTGGCGACCGTGCTCGCGGTCCCGCTCGCGTTCGCGGGCGTGCTGCGCGCGAGCGCGCTGCTGGCGACCCGCTATCAGCGGCTGACGATCCTGCAGGTGGCTCTGACCTCGGTGAAGGCGGCGACCGTCAGGTCGCTTGCACTGGCGGCGACGGGCGCCGTCGCGATCTTCGGCGGCATCGCGCTGGGTGGCTCACGCGATGACCTGCTGCGGGGAATCGACGGCTTCGCGCACAGCTACGCCGGCGACGCGGATCTGTGGGTGGCCAATCCCGGCGACAACCAGGCGACCGTCGAGCTCGCACCCGATCGCTACGCCGCCCTCATCGCGCGGGTACCCGGCGTCGCCGGCGTGAGCCGCTTCCAGGGAGGCTTCCTCGAACTGGGCGAGCGCCGTACGTGGGTGATCGCACGCCCTGCGGGCGCCAATCGGCAGGTGCTGCGCAGCCAGATCGTCGAAGGCAGCGCCGGCACGGCAGCCAGGCGCCTGGCCGAAGGCGGTTGGATCGCGGTCTCCCAGCAGATCGCCGAAGAGCACCACGTCGGGCTCGGAGGGCTGCTCACGCTGCCAACGCCCACCGGCGAGGTTCCCTTCAGGGTGGCCGCGACGACCACCAACCTTGCGTGGAGCCCGGGGGTGATCTTCATCGGCAGCGCCGGCTTCAGCCGCTACTGGGAAACAAACGAGCCGACGGCGCTCGGCGTCGAGCTCGTGCCGGGGGCGAACGTGGGCCGCGCACAGGCGGCGATCGCACGCGTGCTCGGCCCCGGCCTGGAAGTCTCGACGGCGCGCGAGCGCGAAGCCCGGATCGACGCGCTGGCCAGGGAAGGACTCAGCCGCCTGGGCGAGATATCGACGCTGCTGGTGATCGCCGCGATCCTCGCGATGGCGGCGGCGCTGGGGTCGAGCGTGTGGCAGCGCCGCCCCGCGCTCGCCGCGATGCGGCTGTCGGGCGTGCGCGCCTCCCGAATCCGACGCATCCTCCTGGCAGAATCGTTTCTAATGCTGAGTGCGGGATGTGCAACTGGCGCGGTCGCCGGGATCTACGGCCAGGTGGTGATCGACCGATACCTGAAGGACGTGACCGGCTTCCCGGTCGCCAAACTGGCGGCGAGCGGCCGGCCCCTGGAGATCCTTGCGCTCGTCATCGCGATCGCGCTGGCGATCACGGCTGCGCCCGCCTGGTCGGCTTCGCGTGTTCCTCCCACGCTGGCCCTCGATGAGCACTAACTCGCCAACGCTCGGCGCATCCCCGCGACGGAGCCATCGAGCAGCGGGAGCCCGTATTGCGAGGACCTCCTCGCGGACCCCACGACCGCTGATCGAACGCCGCCTGGCGACTCGGGCGGGCGTTGCGCTCGTGCTCGCCAACGCGCGCTACTGGCTGCGCGTCGCCCCGCTCGTGCGAGCTCAGCTGACCCGCTGGCGCGGTCGCGCGCAGGCAATCGAGGACCCGGTCCTGCGAGCGTTGGCGCTGCAGAAGCTGAGCGAGGAGAGCTTCAACGCCGAGGTGGCGGCGACGCTCGCGACGCTCGCTCCGCGCCGACAGCGTGGGCGCGTCGTCGAGGCGATCGTGGCCCTGGAGATCCTGTTCGACTTCCTCGACGGGCTCACCGAGTCGCCCTCGCGCGAGGCGCCCGGCGACGGCGCGCGGCTGTTCACCGCGCTCACGGACGCGCTCTCCCCCCAGCTCGAGCACGAGCGCGACTACTACCGAGATCACCCGCGCCCCGGAGACGGCGGCTATCTGCGAGAGCTCACCGCGACGGTCCGGCAAGCGGTCGCGGAGCTCCCGGCGAGGAGCGTGCTCGCCGAGCTGATGCAGCGGAGCGCGGCACGCGCCGCCGCGGCGCAGCTGCACATCCATCGGGCATCGCTCCTGGGCGACGAGCAGCTCGCGGCCTGGGCGAAGCTGCACGCCGCCGGCACCTCGCTGCAGTGGCGGGAGTTCCTCGCCGGCGCGGCCTCGTCGGTGCTCGTCGCGCACGCCCTGATCGTGGCGGCGGCCGACCGGCGCACAACCCGCGAGCAGGGACTCGAGCTGGACAGGATCTACCTGTCGATCGCCGTGCTGCCCACGATTCTGGACAGCCTCGTCGACCACGAGCAGGACGCGCTGAGCGGACGGCCGGGGTACGTCCGCCACTACACGGATCCGAACGTGCTCGCGGCGCGACTGGCGAGTGTCATCGACAACGCCGTCCGCGACGCGCGCGGTGCGCGCAACGGTCCCCACCACGTGATGACGCTGGTGGGCGTGGTCGCCTACTACGCATCGGCGTCGAGCGCGAACAGGGGCATCGCGCGGCCCGTCACCGCGCGGATCAGCCGCCAGCTGCGTCCGCTGATCACACCCACGCTCGCGGTGATGCGCGCCTGGCGCGCCGCCAAGCGACTTCGCCTGTGGAGCCAGGGCAAGCCGCGGGCGACCGGCATGGCGGGGGCATGAACGCCGCCGCATCGCCCGAGGCTCCGCTTGTCGGCTCGGCGCGATACGTCGCGATCATCACCGACGGCAACGGCCGCTGGGCGCGCTCGCGCCGGCTATCGATCGGCGAGGGGCACCGAGCGGGCGCGGACACGCTCAAGGCACGCCTGCGAGACGCCGTGGAGCTCGGGATCGAGCAGCTGACGGTGTTCTCGTTCTCGACCGAGAACTGGTCACGTCCGGTCGAGGAGGTTCGCGGCCTGCTCGCGATGCTCGCACAGCGCATCGCGGTCGAGGCGCCAGAGCTGCACCGGCACAGCGTCCGCATGCGCTTCATCGGGCGCCGCGACGGGGTGGCGAGAGAGCTGGTCGAGGAGATGGAGCGAGCGGAAGCGCTCACCGCGCGCAACCGGCTGATCACGCTGTTCGTGGCGTTCAACTACGGCGGGCGGGCGGAGATCGTCGATGCCGCCAGCGGCTTTCGCGCGGGCGGCGAAGCGGACTTCCGCGCACGCCTGTACGCACCCGACATGCACGACCCGGATCTGATCATCCGCACGGGCGGCGAGCGGCGGCTGTCCAACTTCCTGCTGTGGCAGTCGGCTTACTCGGAGCTCGTGTTCAGCGACGAGCTGTGGCCGGACTTCACGCGCGAGGACCTGGCACGCGCGCTGGAGGAGTTCCGAGCGCGCCAGCGGCGCTTCGGCGGGAGATGAGCATCCGGCCGCTTTCCGCGTGTTGTCAGCAAGCCCGGTCAACGTACGCGCTTGACATGGTTGTTGTTTGCAGACGCAAGCGGTCAATCCGGCAACCGATCAAGCGGCCTGTAACAGGTGCCGATCGGTGCCTCGATGTCAACCTCGCCGCCCATCTCGCACCGGGATGACCTGAGTCGTCTCGGGCATGCGCTGCACGCCCGCGTCGAGGACGTCGTGGCGGCGATGCTCGCACGCACGCAGGACTCCGGCTGCCAGCTGGACGCGGCGGTCGAGGAGCGCTTTGCGCGTGTCGGCACCGTCTCGACGATCGCGGTGGCGCGCTGGATGTCCGGCGAGGGCACGGATGTCGCACGCGAGGTCGGACAGGAGGCGTGGCAGATATTCGGGCAGCTCGCCTCCCAGCGCGCGGCGCCGTTGAACGAGGTCACCAAGCGCTGCCTGCGCTGGTGCGATGCGGCCCGCGAGATCGTGCGCGAGTCCGCGCACGCGCTGGAGCTCGAGCCGGCGGTGCTGGAGGAGGCGCTGGCGATGCTGCAGCGCAGCCTCAACGTCACGCTCGTGCGCATGTGCGAGTCCTTCGAGTCAGAGCGCCAGAGCGCCGACGAGGAGCTCGAGCATCGCCAGCACGAGCTCGCGTTCCTCGCGACCCACGACGCGCTCACCGGACTGCCCAACCGGACCCTGATCCTCGATCGCGTCGAGCAGCTGATGCTGCGCGCCCGCCGCGAGAAGACGCCGCTGGCGGCGCTGTTCATCGATCTCGACAACTTCAAGGCGATCAACGACTCGCTCGGCCATGCCGCAGGCGACGAGCTCCTGCAGGCGGTGGCGTCGAGGCTGACGGCCGTCGTGCGCGAGAGCGACGCCGTCGGGCGGCTCGGCGGCGACGAGTTCGTGGTGATCGCCAGCGAGCTGTCGCTCGCGGTCGGGCCGGAGCTGATCGCGGAGCGCCTGCTCGAAGCGCTCGACCAGCCATTCAAGCTGCCCGGGCGCGATCCCGGCTGGGTGAAGGTGACGGCGAGCATCGGCATCGCGGTCGGCGACAGGGAACGCGCGGAGGAACTGCTCCGCGACGCCGACGTCGCGATGTACCAGGCGAAGTGGGATGGCCGCCACCGCTACGTGCTGTTCGAAGCCGGGATGCAGACGGCGGTCCAGTCGCGCATGGAACTCGAGATGGATCTGCGTATGGCGATGGAGAACGACGAGTTCTTCCTCGTCTACCAGCCCACGTTCAGCCTCCAGGACATGAGCCCCACCGGCATGGAGGCGCTGATCCGCTGGAACAGCCCGACGCGCGGCACCGTCGCGCCGAACGAGTTCATCGCGCTCCTGGAGGAGACGGAGATGATCGTGGAGATCGGCAGGTGGGTGCTGCTGGAGGCCTGCCGCCAGGGCGTGAGCTGGCGCGAGTCCGGATACCCGATCGGCGTCGCGGTCAACGTCTCCGCGCGACAGCTCGACACCGACGAGTTCGTCGCGGACGTCGAACGCGCCCTGCTCGAGACGGGGCTCGATCCGGACTCGCTGACCATCGAGATCACCGAGACGGCCCTGATGCGCGACATCGAGCAGACCGCCGCGCGCCTGGCGAGCGTCAAGCAGCTTGGCGTGCGGATCGCGATCGACGACTTCGGAACCGGTTACTCCTCGATGGCCCACCTCCAGCGCTTCACCGTCGACGCGCTCAAGATCGACCGCTCGTTCATCACGCAGATGACCCACAACCAGGAGGGCCACACGATCATCCGCACGCTGGTGCAGCTCGGCAAGGCGCTCTCGATCGAGACGCTCGCCGAGGGCATCGAGCAGGCCCACGAGCTGAGCCTGCTGCAGGGCGAGCGCTGCGATACCGGACAGGGCTTCCTGTTCGCGCGCCCGCTCGCGGCGGCCGACACGGCCGACTTCCTGCGCAACTGGCGGGCGGAGCAGTCTCTGGCGGCCGGCTGACGGCACGCGGGGCAGGCGTTCCCGCACGCTCGCTCCACGCACCCGCGGCACCGACAGGCGTGCCGCTCAGAGCACGCGCAGCAGCAGCTCGCTCCCGGGGATCCTGCCCTGGACGAGCGAGACGACGACGTAGGCGGCAAGGGCGGCGAGCACCACCAGCTTGACGGTCTGACGGGCCGTCCAGAAGAACAGCTCGCGCTCCGCCTTGCGGACGTCGATCGGTGTGCGTGGTCGTTGAAGCAGTGCCACGAGAAGACCCCCGCTCATGCCGAACATGAGCCTCTTCCAGTCTTCGCAACGGTTTTTGTGTACGAGACGACTTTGGCCGCACCGGCCGAATTCCGGAAGATATGTTTCTGTCTCAGACATCCATCTGCGACGGGCGCCCGGGCGACCTTCGACCCTCACAGTGTGCGTAAAGCGGGCCGATAAGAGGAGCGTGAGCGCTACCGACAGTGGAACGAGGATCTCGCCGGCCGGCGAGGTGGGCGCGCCCGGGTCGAGCGCCGACCCGACGGTTCTGCGCGTGGCGCGCCAGCCGATCCTGGACCGCGACGCGCACCTGATCGGCTACGAGCTGCTGTTCCGGGAACCCCCGGCGGAGAGCGCCGAAGTCCTCGACGACCGGGCGGCGACCGCGACGGTGATCGTCGACGGACTGCTCGACGTCGGCCTGCTCGACCTGGTCGGCGGGGGCCATGCCTATCTGAACGTCTCGCGAGACTTCCTGCTCAGCGTGCGCCCGCTGCCGCTGCCGGCCCGGCACGTCGTGCTCGAGCTGCTCGAGGACCAGCTCGTCGACGGCGAGCTGCTGGAGGTGCTGGCGGAGCTGGTCGAGCAGGGCTTCACGATCGCGCTCGACGACTTTCGCCTGACGCCCGCGACCGAGCAGCTGCTGCCATACGCGCGCATCGTCAAGGTCGACGTGCTCGAGCACACCGGCCAGGACCTCGAGGACCTGCTCGCCCACCTGAACGCCCACAACCCGTCGCTGACGCTGCTGGCGGAGAAGGTCGAGACGCGCGAGGAATTCGAGCGTTGCCGCGAGCTCGGCTTCCAGAGCTTCCAGGGCTACTTCTTCGCCCGGCCGTCGCTCGTGCAGCAGCAGCGCCTGCCGTCGCAGGGCCTGACCGCGCTGGGCGCGATGGCCGAGCTGAGCGCGACCGAGGACTTCGACGAGCTCAACCGCATCATCACGCGCGATGTCGGCCTGAGCATGCGGCTGCTGCGCTACGCCAACTCGGCGTACGTGGCATTGCCTCGCCGCGTCGGCTCGGTCCAGGAGGGTCTCTCCTGGCTGGGCGCGATCACCGTGCGCCGCTTCGCGCTGATGGCCGCGCTCGCCAGCGCCCGCGACGTCCCCGACGTGCTGCTGGTGACGGCGCTCGAGCGCGGCCGCATGTGCCAGCTGCTGTCCGGGGCCGGAGAAGGCGCAGCCGGCGACTCGTACTTCACGGTCGGCATGTTCTCCGTCGCCGACGCGCTTGCGAACGCGCCGATGCAGGAGGTGATCGAGCAGCTCCCGTTCCGCGAGGACATCGCCGCCGCGCTGGTGCACGGCAGCGGCGAGCTCGGGGAGCTGCTGAGCGAGGTCATCGCCTACGAGCGCGGCGACTTCGACGCCGCCGCCGCGCTGATCCGCCGCCATCCCGGCATCGAACAGCTCTACCGTGAGGCGACCAGGTGGGCCGACCTCGGCATCGCGGAGCTCGTCTGAGATCTGCGCGTAAGATGCCAGCGAGGTTACGCGGCTGGCGCGGAGTCGCTCGAGAAGGAGGTCAGGCCAGCGTGCACCGGGTCGTGATCGTGGGCGGGGGCTTCGGCGGCCTGCAGGCCGCGCTGAAGCTGCGTCGCGAGCCGGTGGAGATCACGCTCGTCGACCGGCGCAACTTCCACCTGTTCCAGCCGCTGACCTACCAGGTGGCCACCGGCGCGCTCTCTCCGGGCGAAATCGCCTACCCCCTGCGCGCGATCTTCAAGCGCGACCGCAACGTCCACGTGCTGCTGGCGGAGGCCAGCGACGTCGACCTGGACGCCCGCGAGCTGCGTCTGGACTCGGTTGAGGGACTGCCCGCGCCCGCATCGCTGCCGTACGACACGCTGATCCTCGCCGGCGGCTCGCGCTACTCGTTCTTCGGCCACGACGACTGGTCCGCGTTCGCCGAGGAGGTCAAGTCGCTGGAGAGCGCGCTGCTCGCACGCGCGCGCATCCTCAGCGCGTTCGAGGCGGCGGAGATGGAGCCCGACGCGCAGCGGCGGAGCGCATGGCTGACGTTCGCGGTCGTCGGCGGCGGGCCGACCGGCGTGGAGATCGCCGGCCAGATCGCGGAGCTCGCGCGCGACACGCTGAGCCACGACTTCAGATCGATCGACCCGCGCGCGGGGCGCGTGCTGCTGATCGAGGTGAGCGACCGCCTGCTCACGAGCTTTCCGCCGTCGCTGTCGGCGAAGGCCGAGCGGTCGCTGCAGCGGCTCGGCGTGACCGCGCTGCTCGGCCACGCCGTCGTCGGGGTCGATGCGGAGGGCGTGACCGTGGAGGACGCCGACGGGACCAGCGAACGGATCCCCAGCAGCACCGTCATCTGGGCCGCCGGCGTGACGGCCTCGCCGCTTGCCGCCAGGCTCGCCGAACGCAGCGGCGCCGAACTGGACCGCGCGGGGCGCGTGACCGTCGAAGGCGACCTGTCGCTTCCCGGCCACCCCGAGGTCTTCGCGCTCGGCGACATGGTGCGCGTGCGCGACGGCGACGGCGTGGCACAGCTCCTCCCGGGCGTCGCGCCGGCGGCGATGCAGCAGGGCCGCTACGCCGCGAAGGCGGTGCGCGGGCGGTTGCGGGGCCAGAAGACGCCGCCGTTTCGCTACCGCGACAAGGGCAACCTCGCGACGATCGGGCGCCGCGCAGCGGTCGCGGACATCAGGCGCGTACGGCTGAGCGGCTCCTTCGCGTGGATCACGTGGCTGGTCGTCCACATCTGGTACCTCGTGGGCTTCGAGAACCGCGTCGTCGTGTTCTTTCGCTGGTCCTCCAGCTTCTTCACGCACGGGCGCAGCGCACGGCTGATCACCGAGACGGAGGCGAGACCGGGCGCAACCGGCTGATCGGGCGAGGCGCCCATCAGGATCAGGGACAGCCGCGGCTCGCCGAGGCGCGACCGTCTGCGGGACGTGCACGGCCTTGCGTACGCCGGTATCGCCGCGAGCGCGGGTCCTGCTCGATCAGCCCGAGCGCCATCCAAGTGTGGATGTAGCGATGGGTGGTGCTCGCGGACACATCGAGCTGCCTGGCGATGTCTGTCAGCTCGCGCTCGCTGCCATCCGGCGGCAGCGCATCGAGCACCAGCAGCGCCCGCAACGTCGAGCGCGAGACGTTCGAGTCTTCCAACAGCGGCAACGCGACGCTCGACAGCGCATCGAGCTGGCTCACCTCCGGCAGCAGGCTCGCCAACTGCGCTCGATGGGAGGCCTCGCGCAACACCTGAGCCACCTGCCCATCGGTCAACGCGATCGACGGACCACGATCAACGCTCACTGTGACATCCACGTCTGGTTGGTACCCCTTGGTCACGCGGCTCACACCAGAGGTGAGCAGTTTACGCGATCCTGTTAATTGGAAGCATCCGACCATCCTGGCATGCTGTATAAAGCCGAAGGGCATGGCGCGCACACAATCCCCACTGATGCTCGCCGGCGGCGCGGTCCGTCTCACCTATGGCCTCGCCTCGCTGTTCGCGCCGCGCTTCGTCGCCGGTCGCTACGCAGCCGCCGAGCCGGACTCCGTGATGAACCTGCGCGGCTTCGGAGGTCAGCACGTGGCCGTCGGCATCTTCACGCTGCTCGCGAGCCGCTCACGGGCGATGGCTCGCTCGGTCCTGCTCCTGAACGCCGCGATCGAGGTCTGCGACATGATCGCGGGAGGGCTCGAGGTCCGTGAGCGCGGCACCCGAGACCCGATCGCCATGGGCGGGGTGCTGGTGCCGCTCCTGGGCCTGGCCACGTGGCTCACCGCGCTCGTCATGCTCAAGCGGCGGACGGGGGTCGAACCCGCGACCTCAAGCTAGGGAAGCGCCCCGGGTACTCAGGTCTGCGTGAACCAGATCCCCGTGCGCGGGACCTTCGGTGCCTCCTCGCCGATCGCTCGCGTGAGCAGCCACAGATCGCCAAGCGCCGGGTGCAGCGTTGGCTTGCCGCTGGTCATCAGGCCGACCGAGAGCGCTCGCTCGGGGTCAGCCCAGCCAAGCACGTTGGTGAAGCCGAGGTGGCCGAACGCCTCCTCGGTGTCCGGGCCGAACAGGCTGAACGCACGGGCGCCCAGCATGAAGCCGCTGGCGTGGCGCAGGGGCGCCACCAGACTGTAGTCGAGCTCGCGAAACGCACGCTCGGAGATCGCGCGGCGAATCGTGCGCGCCCGCAGGATGCGCACGCCGCCGAGCTCGCCGCCCTGCAGCAGCAGCTCGAAGAAGCGGGAGAGCTCATTCGCCGTGGTGATGACGTTGCCGGAGGGCACCACGGCGGTCAGGAAGCGCGGGTCGTTGGAGAGGACGGTGACACGGTCCGGCGGAAGGCCGAGCGCGCGCTGCAGCACGGTGGACAGCGGCGGCAGCGCCGGCGGGCCGGTGGGATAGCTCAGGGCGACACGCCCCACGTCCCTGGCGTTGACGCCGTAGTTGCCCCAGCGAAAACCGAGCGGTTTGAGGATCTCCCGGCCCAGCACCGCCCGGATGCCTCTGCCTGTGACCCTCTGGACGATCTCGGCGATGATGAAGCCGCCGGAGATCGCATGGTAGGAGAGCAGCTTCCCCGGGCGCGAGCGGGGCTTGGCGGCGCACAGCATCTCCAGCATGAACTGCCGGTCACCCAGGCGGTCCAGGTCGAACGCGTCCGCCGGCAGGTTGGGGACACCCGCGCGGTGGGAGAGCAGCTGCTCGATCGTTATGACGTCCTTGCCGTGCGGGGCGTACTCGGGGATGTACTCGCACACACGGTCCCCGACGTGAAGCAGTCCGCGCTCCTCGAGCAGGTGAACCACCACCGTCGTCATCACCTTCGATGCCGAGAAGATCGGGAAGGGCGTCTCGGGGGTGGCCGGCACGCGCTGCGTGTCCTGGCGGTCTGAGGGTCCGTTGCCGCGCGCGTGTCCGATCGCGCGGTCGATCACGACCTCGCCCTGGCGGCGCACGCACAGCGCGATCGCCGGATAGAAGCCGCTGCGGTACAGGCGCTCCACCCCGGCCCAGATGCGCTCGATACCGGCGCTCGTCATGCCCACCGCCTGCAGGTCGCCCGCCTCGGCCGACCGCGCCGTGACAGCACCGAGGTCGCGGGGCACCCGGATGCGTCGCAAGGGGTCTGGCACCAGTGGAAGGCGCGGGATCGCAGGGATCGGCAGGTTCTCCAGCGACATCACGGACATCGGGCGCTCACGGCCGGCACGCTACCTGCGGCTGCTGCGAGCGTGATGTGAGTGTCGCGCATACGCTCAGGCCGCAGCGACCGGCTTGCGCGCGGCGGCGTTGGAAGCCGGCCGCATGCGCCCACCCGTCTTGGCAGCAGGGGGCTTGCGCGCACGGGTCTGCGGAGTTGGCGGTTTGCGCGTGCCCGTCTTGCCGGCGGCCGGCTTGCGCGTCCTTCGCGCAGCGGACTCGTCAAGGACGGGCTCTGAGCCCCTGAGGCCGGGCAGTGGCGGCAGCGCGAGCTTGACGATCTTGCGCACGACGCTCCCGAACTGCTTGTGCAGGGGGCCGGTGTTGTACGGAATGCCGTAGCGCTCGGTGATCTCGCGCACCTCCTCTGCGATCTCGGCGTACCGGCGGGCGGGCAGGTCGGGGAACAGGTGGTGCTCGATCTGGAAGCTGAGGTTTCCGGCCAGGATGTGGAACAGCTCCCCGCCGGTCAGGTTCGCCGACCCGAGCAGCTGACGGTAGTACCACTCCCCACGTGTCTCGTTCTCGGTCTCCTCTTCGGTGAACTGCTGCGTACCGTCCGGGAAGTGGCCGCAGAAGATGATCGTGAACGCCCACAGGTTGCGGGTGAGGTTCGCCGTCGCGTTGCCGGCCAGCACGAACGGGAAGGACGGTCCGGAAAGAAGCGGGAACAGCACATAGTCCTTGAGCGTCTGGCCGCGCACCTTGCGCCAGACGGCCTGCAGCTTGCCGCGCTTCTCGTCGTCCAGGGCGCTGCCGCCGGCGGCTATCTGCTCGGCTTCGACGTCGTGCATCGCGACGCCGTACTGGAAGAGGGTTGCGAGCAGCGCCGCGTACAGCGGGTTGCCGAGAAAGTACGGGTGCCACGGCTCGTCCTCGGACATGCGCAGGATCCCATAGCCGATGTCGCGGTCCTTGCCGACGATGTTGGTGTGCGTGTGGTGCATGTAGTTGTGGGAGTGGCGCCACTGGTCGGCGGGGCACGCGGTGTCCCACTCGAACGTCTTGCCGTTCAGGCGCTCATCGCCGGTCCAGTCGTACTGGCCGTGCATGACGTTGTGGCCGATCTCCATGTTGTCGAGGATCTTCGAGAGGGAGAGGGCGGCGGTGCCGCCGATCCACGCCGGGGGCAGGAAGCCGAGGAACAGCAGGCCACGGCCGGTGACCTCCAGACCGCGCTGGACGCGGATGAGACGGTTGATGTAGTCAACGTCGTCCTGGCCGAGCTCGGCAACGACGCGCGCACGGATCTCGTCGAGCTCCTGGCCGAAGGCCGCGAGCTGCTCGGGCGTCAGGGTCGGTGCGGGGCTGCTCATTGCGGGCTCCTTCGGGACGTTTGATTGCTAGAGGTCGAGGACGACGTCGCCGACCGGCACGGACACGCAGATGCGGATGTCCTCCGCCCCCGCGCTCGACGTAGCGCCGGAGATGACGTTGCGCACAATGCCGGCGCTCTTGTGGCAGCTGCACGTGTTGCAGATGCCCATACGGCATCCGTGATCGGGGGCCAGGCCAGCATCCTCGGCCTGCTCGAGCAGCGGCAGGCCGCTGTTGACGACCTCGCGGCCGCTGGCCGAGAAGCTCACGCGGCCCTCGGCGCCTGCCCTATCGAAGCGCAGCGCGGGGGGCGTAAACGTCTCGACCACGGGCTCTGACAGCCCGTCCTCGGCCCAGACCGCGCGGACCGCGTCAACCAGCGCAGGCGGACCGCAGACGAACGTCCCGGCGCCGGCGTGGCGTGAGATCGCGGCGGGCAGGTGCTCGCGCGCGAAGCGCCCGCTGAGCCGCGAGCGACGTGCGCGGGTGAAACCGCGTGCGACACGCAGGCCATCGTGGCGCCGGGCGAGCGCTGCCAGCTCTGGCTCGTAGAGCGCAAGCTCGCGTGAGCGGGCGTAGTTGAGGAACCCGATCTCACCGTCGAAGCCCTTCTCACAGAGGGTGCGGAGCATCGCCATGACCGGAGTGATGCCGCTGCCGCCGCTGATCAGCAGCACCCTGTCAGGTGGCTCCTCGGGCAGCACGAAGTCGCCCTGCGCCTGGGTGAGGCCGAGGATCATGCCGGGGCGGGCGTGATCGCGCAGATGACGTGAGACCCTGCCCTCCGGATGGGTGGAGACGGTCAGCTCGAGCTCACCGTTCCGAGCATGCTCGGAGCCGGCGGGCGAGTAGGGGCGGCTCAGACGGACCCCGTCGACCTCGACGCTGACGCCGACGAACTGCCCAGCGCGCAGGCCGCGCCAGTGCTCGTTCGCGCGCAGTGTGAGGGTCACGCTCTTCGGGGTCTGGTGGCGGACGGCTGTCACCTCGGCGCGCACATCGCGTGCGAGCAGCGGGCGGACGAGCTCAACGTAGCGGTCGACGCCGTGCGGGTAGGCGAGTGCCTCAGCCAGGCTGGAGCGCAGCAGGCGGCGCCCGAGGACACGAGGACGGATCTCGCTGGATCTGAGGGCCCGGTTAACCACAACTGGAAACGATGATACCTCAAATGAGGTTACATAGGTTGTGGTAGTCTGCGGTGGTATGGCGCTTTCAAGTTCGAGCGGCTCGCCCGCTACTGTGCGTATTTAGCCGGTACAGCTTTCCCGGCGCAAGAGCCTCGATAGGGCTCCCCCGAACTAAACATCGCTCTGGCGCTTCAAGCGGCGGACGGGGGTCGAACCCGCGACCTCAAGCTTGGGAAGCTTGCGCTCTACCAACTGAGCTACCGCCGCAATCGGACCGGATATTACGCTGCGCGTCTAACCTTGTCGGCCATGAGACGCCGCGTCGTGCCGATCGTCGCCTCGCTTGCCGGCGCCGGCCTGGTGGCGCTGCTGCTGTACGGCGTCTCCACGCAGTCGGCCAACCGCACGCTCGACGAACTGGTCGCGCGCCGGCAGTATCCGCCGGCGCCGGACGCCACGCGCGCGCTGCCGGTGCTCGGCGCGGGCGGGCAGAGCACGCTGGCCGCGTTCAGGGGCAAGGTCGTCGTGCTCAACTTCTGGGCCTCCTGGTGCGAACCGTGCCAGCTGGAGGCGCCGCTGCTCGAGCATGCGCAGAAGAGCCTCGAAAAGCACGGCGCGACCGTGCTCGGCGTGACCTACCAGGACGCCTCGCCGGACTCCGAAGGCTTCGTCCGCCGCTACCACGTCACCTACCCCGTCGTGCGCGACACCACCGGCGAATTCGCCCACTCCTACGGCACCCGCCAGGTGCCGGAGAGCTTCATCATCAGCCGCCAGGGCCGGATCGTCGCGATCTCGCGCGGCGAGATCGAACAGGGCTTCGTCAACCAGGCGGTCGCGCTCGCGGAGGGCTCATGAGGATCTCCGCGGCCAGGCTGCTCGCCGCGCTCGTGGCGGCCGTCATGCTGCTCGCGCCCGCCTGCGCGATGGCCGCCGCGGTCAAGCCGCGCGTGTCGCTGCTGACGATCGAGCGTCAGGCGATGTGCGTGACGTGCAAAGTCGCGCTGGACGAGTCCCAGGCGCCGCAGGCGGACCGCGAGCGCGAATACATCCAGACGCTGATCGACCAGGGCGAGGGCGAAGCCGAAATCAAGCGCTCGCTCGTCGCCCAGTACGGCCCCACCGTGCTCGGGCTGCCGAGCGCGCACGGCTTCGACCTCGCCGTGTACCTCGTCCCGCTCGCCGTCGTGCTGGCGCTGCTGGCGACGATCCTGCTGCTGATCCCCAGCTGGCGGCGCCGCGCCCGCGCGCACGCGGCGGCGGGCGCGCACGCCGCGACGCTCAGCCCAGCCGACGCCGCCCGGCTGGAGTCCGATCTCGCGCGCTTCGACTGACCGTCCTCGCCGGCCTGCGTAGGGCTACATCTGCGCCGGCGCGGACACGCCAAGCAGGCCCAGGCAGCGTGCGATCGTGCGAGCGCTGGCCACGCACAGGGCGACGCGGAAGGACTCGAGCGCCTGCGGCTCGACGCCGACGACGTGGCAGTCGCGGTAGAACGCGGTGAACGTCTGCGCGAGCGCCAGCGCGTATGCCGCCATGCGGTGCGGTGCGCGCCGCTCGGCCGCCTCCGCCAGCTCCGCGGGGAACGCCAGCAGCTGCTCCACGAGCGCGCGCTCGGTCGCGTGCAGCGGCTCGCGCTCGAGCTCGCCCACCGCGGTGATCGCCGCGCGCACGCGCTCGGCGCCGGCCTTGGCGAGCATCGAGGCGATGCGCGCGTGCGCGTACTGCACGTAGTACACGTCGTTCTCGCTCGACTGTTCGCGCGCGAGGTCGAGGTCGAGGTCGACGGTCGTGTCGTGCGAGCGCGCGAGCAGATACCAGCGGGCGGCGTCCACGCCGATCTCGGCCACGAGGTCGTCCAGCGACACGAACTCGCCGGCGCGCTTCGACATCTGCGCGCGCTCGCCGGAGCTCACCAGGTGCACGAGCTGCATGATCAGCAGCTCCAGCTCCGCGGGGTCGCCGCCGAGCGCCTCGTACGCGGCCTTCATGCGCAGCACGTAGCCGTGGTGGTCGGCGCCCCACACGTCGATCTGGCGTTCGAAGCCGCGCTCGCGCTTGTCCTGGTGGTAGGCGATGTCCGAGGCGAAGTACGTGTGCTCGCCGCCCGTGCGCACGAGCACGCGGTCCTTGTCGTCGCCGAAGTCGGTCGTGCGCAGCCACAGCGCGCCCTCGCTGCGGTAGGTGTGCCCGTGTTCCTCGAGCAGCGCCAGCGTGTGCATCACCGGGCTCGGATCGCCCTCGTGCAGCGCGCTCTCGTAGCTCCACACGTCGAACTCCCCCACGCCGAACGCCGTCAGCGAGGCGCGGATGCTCTCGATCACGATCGCCACCGCCGCGCGGCCGATCGCCACCGGGTCCATGCTCGCCGCCTCCGTCAGCCGCGCCGCCAGATCGACCACGTAGTCGCCCTTGTAGCCGTCGTCCGGCACCTCTTCGCGGCGCGCGATCGCCTGGATCGACTCGCCCAGCTTGCGCACCTGCGAGCCGGCGTCGTTGACGTAGAACTCGCGCTCGACGCGATGCCCCTGCAGCGCCAGCATGCGCGCCAGCGCGTCGCCGTAGGCGGCGTTGCGCGCGTGGCCCACGTGCATCGGGCCGGTCGGGTTGGCCGAGACGAATTCCACGAGGATCCGCTCGGGCCGCGCGGCCCCGCCGCCGCCGAAGCGCTCGCCGGCCGCCAGCGCCTGCGCGAGCGCGTCCGTCAGCCACGAGTCGGACACGAACAGGTTGACGAAGCCCGGCCCGGCGACCTCGAAACGCTCGAGGCTCGCCCCCAGGCGCGCCTGCAGAGCGGCGCCCAGACGCTCGGCCAGCTCGCGCGGCGGGACGCCCGCGCCGGGCGCAATCAGCAGCGCGGCGTTGGTCGAGTAGTCGCCGAACTCCGCGCGCCGCGGACGCTCCAGCGTGATCGGCGCGCGGCCGCCCTCGACGGCGGTGTCGCCGGCGAGCTCCCGCGCGGCTGCGAGCACCGTGCGGCGCAGGCTCTCAAGCGGGGCGCGGTCGTCGTCGGGTGCGGGCTCGGTCATGGCTTCGGTGTCGGCGCTTGCGATACTAGCTGCGTGAACGACCAAGACTCAGGCGCCGAGCGCCACATAAACATCCATCTCTCCCCAGAGATCATGGGGGGCGTATACGCGAACTTCGCCAACGTCAGCCACTCCGACTACGAGTTCACCGTCACGTTCGCCCGCGTCGACCACGAGGTCGAGTCCGAAGAGGTCCCGGGCGTGGTCGTCTCACGCGTCAACCTCTCGCCGCGCTTCATGCGCGAGCTGATCGACGCGATGGAGGACAACTACTCGAAGTGGAGCGCCCGCGAGGGCATCAAGAACCTGCCCGAGTACGGCGGCGCGGAGGCCGGCTCCGACGCCGAATAGCGCCGCGCGGTGGGCGGCGCCGCGAGCGCAGGCTGACCGCGCCCTTGCAGCCGCAGTGATCGTGGAACGCCTGGAGAACAACGGTGTTCGTACCCTGCAAGGATGAAGGTCGCCGTCATCTCCGATATCCACGCCAACCGGCACGCCTTCGAGGCGACGCTCGACGCGGTCGCGGCCAGCGACGCGTCCGAGCTGTGGTGCCTCGGCGACCTCGTCGGCTACGGAGCGGAGCCCGACGCGTGCGTGGAGCTCGCGCGCGAGCACGCGGCCGTGTGCCTCGCCGGCAACCACGACCTCGCCGTCACCGGCGAGATCCCGCTCGACGAGTTCTCAAAGGGAGCGAGCGTCGCCGCGCAGTGGACCAGGGAGGTGATCGCGCCCGAGAACCTCGCGTTCCTGCGGAGCCTGCGCCCGCAGGGAGAGGAGGGGTCGGTCGGCCTCTACCACGCCAGCCCGCGCGACCCCGTGTGGGAGTACGTGCTCTCGGCGCTGCTCGCGGAGCTGTGCCTGGACGCCCAGCCGCACCGCATCTGCCTGATCGGCCATTCGCACGTCGCGCTGTCGTTCGCGCGCCACGAGGGCGAGCTCGCGACCGGCGAGCCGCGCCGCGACGGGACTCGGTTGGACATCGCCGACGGCGAGTGGCTGCTGAACCCCGGCAGCGTCGGCCAGCCGCGCGACGGGGATCCGCGCGCCTCGTGGCTGCTGCTCGACCTCGACGACATGGCCGCCTCCTTCCACCGCGCCGACTACGACATCGCCGGCGCGGCCGCCGCGATCCGCGCCGCGCACCTGCCCGACTCCCTCGCCGAGCGGCTCGAGTACGGTCAATGAGCTTGCGCCACGGCTTTCGCATCCCGCTCGCCGCGCTGCTCGGCCTCGCCGCCGCGCTGCTCGTCTCCTGCGGCAGCTCCAGCGACAAGCTGATCCCGGTCGCCTCCTCCGGGCCGCTGCAGACCGACTTCGAAAGGGTCGCACAGGATGCCGAAGCCGGCAACGGCAACTGCGCCGCCACCGAAAGCGCGATCCTGAAGACCGAACAGGACTTCGACGCGCTCCCGGCGACGCTGGACACAGGCCTGCGCGAGACGCTGCGCCAGGGCATCCAGAACCTGCGCGCTCGCGCGCTCGCGCTGTGCGTCCAGCCGCTCGTGCAGACGACGCCCACGACCAGCGTTCCGAAGACGACCACCAGCACCGCCACCACCACGCCCACGACGGCCACCACGACCACGACGACGCCGCCCAGCACGACCACGAGCACCACGCCGGCGACCACGACGCCGGCTGGCGGCACGCCGGCGCCCGGCAGCGGCGAAACCCCGGGCGCGGGAGGCGGTCAGAGCGGCGCGCCGGGCGGCGGCACCGGCGCCGGCGAAAACGGCTCCGCCAACGGCGCCAACCCCGGCGAAGGCGGCGCGAGCGCCGGCGGCAGCGGCGCCAACGGCCAGGAAGCGGCGAAATGAGCAAGGTCGAGATAGCGGGGCGCTACCGGCTGCAGAGCCGCCTGGGCCACGGCGGCATGTCCACCGTGCACCTCGCGCTCGACCTGCGCCTGGAGCGCCAGGTGGCGGTGAAGCTGCTCGCCGAGCATCTCGCCGACGACCCGGCGTTCGTGTCGCGCTTCCAGCGCGAGGCGCAGGCGGCCGCGCGCCTGGTCCATCCGAACATCGTGCAGGTGTTCGACTCCGGCCGCGACGAGCACACCGGCCAGTACTTCATCGTCATGGAGTACATCGAAGGCTCCTCCGGCGCGGAGATCCTGCGCGACCAGGGCTGGGTGGAGGTGGACGAGGCGCTGTCGATCATCGAACAGGCGTGCGAGGGCCTGCACTACGCGCACCGCCACGGCGTCGTGCACCGCGACGTCAAGCCGGGCAACCTGCTGCGCGCGCGCGAAGGCGAGGTCAAGCTCGCGGACTTCGGCATCGCCAAGGCCACCGAGCAGTCGAGCATCACGCAGGTCGGCTCCGTGCTCGGCACCGCCGCGTACCTCGCGCCGGAGCAGGCGCGCGGCGAGGAGGCCGGGCCGAGCGCCGACCTGTACGCACTCGGGGTCGTCACCTACCAGCTCATCTCCGGGCGCCTGCCCTACGAGGCCACCTCGCTGACCGAGCTGGCGCTCAAGCAGCAGCAGGAGGAGCCGCCGCTGCTCGACACGCTCGTCGCAGCAGTCAGCCCGGAGCTGGCCGCCGCGGTGGCTGTCGCGCTCGCGCTCGATCCGCGCGACCGCTACAAGACCGCCCTGGAGATGCGCCACGGGCTGAGCGCCGGCGCCAGGGGCATCGCGCCCGGCGAGCGCGCCCGCCCCACGCGCCGCGCCGCGGCACGGGAAGCGGCGGCGCGCGATCGCGCGGCCCTCACCGGCGCCACCAGCGTGCTTCCCGGCGCGCAGCGCTCAGGCTCCCCCACGGCCGCGACGATCGCCACCCGCCGCCCGCGCCCCGGTCCGCCGCGATCGGCGCCCGCGGGCGCTCCGGCCGCCGTCCACGCGCCGGCCGGCCGCCGGCGCCGCTCCAGCCGCCTGCTGGCGACGCTGCTGGTGCTGCTCGCGCTCGCCGTCGCGATCGTCGCCGTCGTGATCCTCACGGCGCCCGCGCCGGCGAAAGTGGTGCTGCGCAACGTCGTCTACTCCGACGTGCAGAAGGCCTCCGCGGAACTGAAGCAGCTCGTCTCCGAAAACACCCAGTAGGGGCTGCAACCCTGCTGGCCGCGATCCTCGACGTCAACCATCTTGTCGAGACGGCCGGCTACCCGCTGCTGTTCGTGCTGGTCATGTGCGAGTCCGGCGGGGTTCCGATCCCGGGCGAGACGTCGCTGATCGCCGCCGCCGTCCTCGCCAGCCAGGGCAAACTCGAGATCGTGCTCGTGATCCCGCTGGCCGCCGCCGCCGCGATCGTCGGCGACAACATCGGCTATGAGATCGGCCGCAAGGGCGGGCGCTGGTTGCTGGAGCGCCCCGGCGCGTTCGCCCGCCAGCGCCACGAGGTGCTGCGCGTGGGCGAGCCGTTCTTCGAGGTCCACGGCCCCAAGGCGGTGTTCTTCGGGCGCTTCCTGCTCGGCCTGCGCGTTTGGGCGTCGTGGCTGGCGGGCGCCACGCGCATGCGCTGGCGCTCGTTCTTCCTGTGGAACGCGCTCGGCGGCATCAGCTGGGCGACGGGCATCGGACTGCTCGCGTACTTCCTCGGCCACTCCGCCGGCGGCGCCGTCGAAGCGTTCGGCATCTACGGCCTGGTCGCCGTGCTGCTGGCGGTCCTGGGCGCGCTCGTACTGCACCGCCGCCACGTCCGCCACGGGCCGCGCGGCAAGACCGCGGATGGCGCAGGCGCGGTCACCACGCGCCATCCGCACGACGACGCCGGCGCCCCACCCGAGGGGTAGGCGCCGGACGCGCGTCCGCCTCTACGCCGCGACGCTCTCGGCGCCCTCGACCGCACGGGCGTCGCCGCCTGCGTTGATCGCCACGCGGCGCGGCTTGCGACCTAGAACCTATAGGTTGACAGACAGAGCAGTTTTCCCAACTTATAGGTTGTTAGGTCCAGCCACTATGCTAACGAGTTCGAGAACATCACGAAGGCGCTTGCTTGGGCGCAACGGCAGGCACGCTCCCGTGGAGCAGAAGGCATTCTCGAGTACGGGTTCATGCTGGCTCTCCATCGCCGCATGTTCGGCGACGTGTGGACATGGGCGGGAACCCTACGGCGACGCGTCACGAACATCGGGGTGGATCCAGCCTTGATCGCCACCCAGTCCCAACTCGCGCTCGACGACGCCACGTTCTGGCACACCGAAGGAGTATTCGGATCTGATGAGTTGGCGGCTCGGATCCACTGTCGACCGCGTCGCGCCGAACGCCACAACGCCGGGTAGGTCAGGGAGGTACGCACCCCACGCTCCATCTTCGGCCCGCTCGTAGATCACCACGTAGTCGCTCATCGTCACCTCCAAGGTGAACCTCCTGGACGGGTGGATTGGGTCTTCGCAAACGCAATCCTCCCGCCCAGGCAGACTACCCAGCTCACCAGCGGCACCACGCCCTGACCACTACCGACGAATCGGGGCTAGGCGCTGTAGGTCCCCCCTTCCTTGATGGCGCCCTTTGCCGCACCGGTGAGGGTCACAGATTCTTTTTCGTATTTCAGAGAACTGCCGCTTTCGAGAGTGAATATCAGCGAATGTTCGTTCTGTTCCGTTTCCGCTTCTTTCGCGGTTTTGTCGATCGTACCCGTCGCATGTCCCGTGATCGCCAGCGACGCCGGGAGAGCGCAACTTTCAGATTTCTTGAGTTTGATCGTCACGAAGGTTGAGCCACTTTTTGGTTCGAACGCGTCGGCTATTATTGAGCCGTTCTCGACGAGTTCATCCTTGACTGCGCCAGTCTTGATCGTGGTTTCCACCAATTCGCATTTGGAGCTTCCTTCGGCTTTACATCCGGTGAATTCGAGGGCTTCGGCTTCGCTGTGCAGGGTTGATAATTCTACGATCGCTTTGAACATCTTGATGCCGGAGCACTTCACGGTGAGGGTTCCGGCTTTGAAGACCAGCGGTTCAGTCGTACCCGTAACTTCGACTTCCATTTTGGGGCCCGTGAGCGAGCCAGACCATTGCACGGTAGCGCTTGCGGCGGAGGCCTCTGCAGCTAGCATCGCGAACGCCGCCAAGAGGCCACAAATACAGAGCTTTGCGCGGTTCATCTGCCATCCCCTTTGATTAGTTATCGAGATCAATGCCCTAGAACTATTGCGAAGATCCGAAGCACAAACATCGCTGGGCAGCCAACGAGCCGCCGGAGGCGTTTCCAACCCACCGTCACCTCCCTATGGGACCCAAACTTGCGCTCCTGTCGAGACAGAATGCGTTGGGTCAGAATGTCTCTATCCCGGCTGGATCTCACCCGCCAGCGAAGCGGACTCCAACCTGAAGTCGCCAGAGATCGCATGATCCCGCCCACATCAGCGTGGGAGTCGTGCCCCGCTTTGCCTGGATCACTTCTGTCATGTTCCTCTGCGGCTCGCGCTTGAGCCAACATCTACGTGCTTCCTGCGACGCATCTTCGGTGACTTCCAGCAGCCGAGCCCGCGTCTCAAGCACAAGACGAGTCATAGCCCGTCCCTCGACCTCGTAGCCAGCTCCCAAGACTGCCATGCCGCCCGCATGGCCAAGTGCCCAGTAATAGACAGATAAACGAACGCGAGCTGCGCGAGTCCGAGATCGAGATGACCGGGCAGCCACCGCCACGACCGTGGCTTTCATCGGGTTCGTACCCGCGCCACCGCCGCCCACAGCGCCATCTCCCGGCAGTGCGCCAGCTTCCTCCGGGAATCAGGCGCCACCGCCGCCGTCTCGCGGATAGCCCGGCTGGCCGAGGGCCGTTGACTCCCGGCCATACCGCATGCCGCGCCAGGGCTTTGCGCAACGCCCGAAAGGTGGAGACGGTAGGAATCGAGCCCACGTCCCCGCCAAGAGCAGCGACCGAAGGGCCGGCTGCCCAAGCGGCTTGCCGACACGCACCGACGTGGCGGGCGCGAATTCGTCGTTCGCGACAGCCCACGACGAAGTCGCGCCCGCCGCAGGAGGGTCCTCAGTACAATCCGCTCAAAGGCCGCTGCAGGGAGCAATCCGCTCCCACATATCCGCCAGCAAGCCCAGCTCGGCCTCGGTGAAGTGCGAGAAGAAGTGCTCGCGCACGACCGCCAGATGCGTCCCGCGCGCTTCTTCCAGCCGCTCGCGCCCGGCGTACGTCAGGCAGGCGTAGGAGCCGCGCGCGTCGTGGTCGCACGAGCAGCGCTCCAGCAGGCCGTCGCGCTCGAGGCGATCGACCAGCCGCGTCAGCCCGCTGCGCGAGAGCTGTGCCTGTTCGGCCAGTTCGCACATGCGCATGCGCCCGCCGCTCGCCTCCTCCAGGTGCCCCAGGACCTCGTAGGAGGTCATCGGCAGGCCGTGCGCCTGCTCCAGCTCCGCGTCCAGCCGCTTGGCCAGGCACGCGTGCGCTCTCAGCAGCCCGCGCCACGCTCGCAGCTCCCCCAACGTCAGGGTCTCCTGCTCGGAGGTGGCGATCTTGACAGCGGTGACGGTCGACATGGCGGTCCGGTCCAACGGCGTGTCAATCGAACATAGCAGCGCCAACACGCGCCGCTCGGCAGAGCGCTTTCATCGCCGCGTCGCCCGCCACGCCCATAGCATCATCAGCGGCTGCAGCGGCAGCCGCCCGTACAGCGCCCAGCGCGGGATCCTGCGGAAGCGCTCGGGCTCGCGCGCCATGTGCAAGTTCGCCGGGAACACCGCCGCCAGCAGCGCGATCAGCCCGAGGCCCGACAGCCGCCGCGTCCACGGCAGCAGCACTCCCACGCCGCCCGCGATCTCCGCCACGCCGCTGACCAGCACCAGCCGGCGCGCGTCGCGCGCCATCCCCGGCGGCACGATCTGCTCGTACGGGCGCGGCATCACGAAGTGGTTCACGCCCGCGCCGACGAAGAACGCCGCCAGCAGGCGCCGCGAGCGACCGCCGGCCGCCCGCTCCTGCCCGAGCGACTCGTGCTCCCCTGGCTCCTGCTCGTCTGACGGCAACTCAGCTCCTTCCGTGCAACGCGAACGCCCATCCCCGGCCGGCAGGCCGTCCATAATAAGAACTCTAGTCGCCCTCGATCAACGAGTGGCCCGTCATCTGCGCCGGCTGCTCGATCCCCAGCGCCGCAAGCACCGTCGGCGCGACGTCCGCGAGGATGCCGCCCTGCTGGCGCAGCGACGCCGCCGGGCTCGTCACGATCAGCGGCACCGGGTTCAGCGAGTGCTGGGTGTTGGGGCTGCCGTCGGGCTCGAGCATGTGGTCGGCGTTGCCGTGATCGGCCGTCACCAAGCACACGCCGCCGCGCTCGTGGACGGCCGCGACCACCTCCCCCAGGCACTCGTCGACCGTCTCCACCGCCGTCACCGCCGCCTCGATCACGCCCGTGTGGCCGACCATGTCCGCGTTGGCGAAGTTGATGATCCCGAATCGATACGGATCGTCTCGCTCCCGCCACGCGCCCACGAATGCCGCCGCCGCCTCGCGCGCGCTCATCTGCGGCTTGTGGTCATACGTCGGCACGTCCCGCGCCGAGGGCACCAGCTCGCGCCGCTCGCCGGCCATCGGCGTCTCGTCGCCGCCGTTGAAGAAGTACGTCACGTGCGCGTACTTCTCCGTCTCCGCCACGTGCAGCTGCGACGCGCCCGCCCGCTCGAGCACCTCCGGCAGCGTGCTCGCGGGATGTTCCGGGGAGAACACCACCGGGTACGGCCAGCCCTCCTCGTAGCGCGTGAGCGTCGTGTAGCGCGCGATCGCCGGCACGCCGCCGCGGCCGCTCCAGCCCGGCAGCTCCTCGCCGTCTTCGCCGAAGGCCTCCTCGGCCAGTGCGCGCGTGATCTCGCGCATGCGGTCGGGCCTGAAGTTGAACGCGATCACGCTGTCGCCCGGGCGGATCGTCGCCTCCTCGCCGACCAGCGTCGGCTCGACGAACTCGTCGGTCTCGCCCCTGACGTAGGCGTCTCTGACCGCCTGCTCGCCGCTGTCGGCATGGTGCGGCGCGCGGCCGTGCACGAGCATGTCGTACGCGCGCTGCGTGCGTTCCCAGCGCCGGTCGCGGTCCATCGCCCAGTAGCGCCCCACGACCGAGCCCACGCGCGCGCCATGGGTGCGATCGAGCTCCGCCAGGAAGCCGGCGCCCGCGTGCGGCAGCGTGTCGCGGCCGTCGGTGAACGCGTGCACGACCACGTCCTTCGCCGCGAGCGTACGCCCGAGCTCGATCAGCGCGCGCAGGTGAGCCAGCGAGGAGTGCACGCCGCCATCGGACACCAGCCCCAGCAGGTGCACGCGCTCGGTGTCCGCGAACGCCGCCCGCAGCACCTCGTTCTGCGCCAGCGACCCGTCCGCGACGGCATCGTCGATCCGCACCAGGTCCTGGCGCACGACCGCCCCCGCGCCGAGGTTCAGGTGCCCCACCTCGCTGTTGCCCATCTGCCCGTCCGGCAGCCCCACCGCGCGCCCGCTCGCCTGCAGCGTCGTGTGCGGGTAGCTCGCCCACAGCTCGTCGAATACCGGCGTGCGCGCCAGCGAGATCGCGTTGCCGGGGCCCGGCTCCGCCATGCCCCACCCGTCGAGCACCACCAGGCACGCGCACGGAGCCGGCAGGCTCGCCGGACCCGGCGGCAGGCGCGCGCCCCCGCCCGGCGCGCTCATCGCGCGGCCGCCGCCACGATCTGCGCGAACTCCTGCGCGTCCAGCGACGCGCCGCCCACCAGCGCGCCGTCCACGTCCGCCAGCGCCAGCAGCTCCGCCGCGTTCTCCGGCTTGACCGAGCCGCCGTACAGGACCCGCAGCCGCTCGGCCGCCTGCTTGTCGCGGTCGGCCACCAGCGCGCGGATGAACGCGATCGCCTCCTGCGCCTGCTCGGGCGTGGCCACCCTGCCCGTGCCGATCGCCCAGATCGGCTCGTACGCGATCACCACCTCCGCCAGGCGCTCGCTCGGCACGCCCGCCAGGTCATCCTTGACCTGCTGGCGCAGCTTGCGATCGGTGTCGTCGTTGTCGCGCTCCTCCTCGGTCTCGCCCACGCACAGGATCGGCACGAGGCCCGCCTCCAGCGCCGCCGGGACCTTCAGCGCGAGCGCCCTGTCGGTCTCCCCGAACAGCGCCCTGCGCTCGGAGTGCCCGAGCACCACGCCGCGCACGTCCAGCTCGCTCAGCATCGGCGCCGAGATCTCGCCCGTGTATGCGCCCTGCGGCTCCTGGTGCATGTTCTGCGCGTACACCTCCACCCGCGAGCCGCGCGCGCTGTCCACCATCGCGCGCAGGTCGGTGAACGGCACGCAGATCGCCACGTCCACGCCGTCCAGCGCGGACACGCGCGGGAGCAGCGCCTGGATGTAGTCCTCGGCCTGCTCCTCCGTCTTGTGCATCTTCCAGTTGCCGGCGATCAGCGGCGTGCGAAGGGTGGGCGGGACATCATCACTCAACAGGACACCCCTGCGCCTTCCAGCGCCTGCACGCCCGGCAGCGTGTTGCCCTCGACCAGCTCGAGCGTCGCGCCCCCGCCCGTGGAGAGGTGGTCGACCGCGTGCTCCAGCCCGAACTCCGCCAGCGCCGCCGCCGAGTCCCCGCCGCCCACGACCGTCATACCCGGCGCGCTCGCGACCGCTTCCGCCACCGCGCGCGTCCCCGCCGCGTACGGCTCCAGCTCGAACGCGCCCATCGGCCCGTTCCAGAAGACCGTGCCGGCGCTCGCGATTACCTTCGCGTAGCGCTCCGCCGTCTTGGGGCCGATGTCCAGGCCCATCCAGCCCGCCGGCACCTCCACGCCGTCGAGCACGCGGTGCTCGGCGTCCGCCGCCAGCGCCTTGCCGATCACCAGGTCGTTCGGCACCAAGAGCCGCGCGCGGCCGGGCTGCGGCGTGTGCGTGTCGCTGGCGCGCACGAGCGCGCTGCGGGCGTGCTCGACGTCCTCGTCGTCGCACAGCGACGTGCCCACCGTGTGCCCCTGCGCGCACAGGAACGGGAAGCACATGGCGCCGCCGATCATGACCACGTCGGCCACGGCCAGGAAGCGCTCGATCACCTTGATCTTGTCCGCCACCTTGGCGCCGCCGACGATCGCCACGAGCGGGTGCTCGGGGTGGTCGAGGATGCCCGTCAGCGTCTTGACCTCGCGTTCGAGCAGCCGCCCGGCGGCGCTCGGCAGCAGATGCGTGACGCCCTCGTTGCTCGCGTGCGCGCGGTGGGCCACGCCGAAGGCGTCGTCGACGTACAGGTCAGCGAGCGCCGCCAGCTCCTTGGCGAACTCGGGATCGTTGCTCGTCTCGCCGGGCTCGAAGCGCACGTTCTCGAGCACCAGGATTTCTCCGTCCTGCAGCGCTTCCGCCATCGCCATCACCTCATCGCCGACGACCGCCGGCGCCAGCGTCACCTTCGCGCCCGTCAGCTCGCGCAGGCGATCGGCCACCGGCGCCATCGACAGCTCGGGCACGCGCTTGCCCTTCGGCCTGCCCAGATGCGAGACCAGCACCAGCCGCGCCCCGCGTTCGCGGAGCTCTTCGATCGTCGCCAGCGCCGCCGCGATCCGCGTGTCGTCGCTCACCAGCGGCACGCCGCCGGCCGCCGGGCCGCGCACCGCGTCGACGTTCGCGTCCAGCGGCACGTTGAAGTCCACGCGCACGAGCACGCGCTTGCCGTGCACGTCGAGGTCGTCGATGCTCCTCATCACAGAACCCTCAGCGCCAGGTCCACCAGACGGTTGGAGTAGCCCCACTCGTTGTCGTACCACGCGACCACCTTCAGCATGGTCCCATCGATCACCGCTGTCAACAGCGAGTCGACGATCGAGGAGAACGGCGAGGAGACGATGTCGCTGGAGACGATCGGGTCCTCGGTGTAGCTCATGATCCCCGCCAGCGGCCCGCTCTCGGACGCCGCCTTCAGGGCCGCGTTGACCTCCTCGACGCTCGTCTCGCGCGCGCACTCGACCGTCAGGTCGACGACCGAGCCGGTCGGCACCGGCGCGCGCACGGCGAAGCCGTTCAGCTTGCCCTGCAGCGCCGGGATCACCAGCCCGATCGCCTTCGCCGCGCCCGTCGACGCCGGGATCAGGTTGATCGCCGCCGCGCGCGCCCGGCGCAGGTCTTTGTGCGGCATGTCCTGCAGCCGCTGGTCGGCTGTGTACGCGTGGATCGTCGTCATCAGGCCGTGCTCGATCCCGACCGTGTCGTTGACCACCTTCGCCACCGGCGCCAGGCAGTTGGTCGTGCACGACGCGTTGGAGATCACGTCGTCGCGCTCGCGGTCGTACGCCTCCTCGAAGTTCACGCCCAGGACCACCGTCGCGTCCGGGTCGGTCGCCGGCGCGGAGATGATCACCTTCCTGGCGCCCTGCGCCAGGTGCTTGGCGGCGCTGTCGCGGTCGGTGAACAGGCCCGTCGACTCGATCACCACGTCGACGCCCAGATCTCCCCACGGCAACGCCCCCGGGTCGCGCTCCGCGAGCACCTTCAGCTCGCGCCCGTCGACCTCGATCGCGCCATCGCGAGCCTGCACCGTCCCCGGATACGGCCCCAGGATCGAGTCGTACTCGAGCAGGTGCGCCAGCGTCTTGGAGTCGGTCAGGTCGTTGACCGCGACCCACTCGATCTCCTCGCCCAGGGTCTCGCCCCGGGCCTTGGCTGCGCGGAACATGTTTCGTCCGATCCGGCCGAATCCGTTGATCCCCACGCGTACCGGCATTCATTGCCTCCTGAAGCGAAAATGAACGATGCCGGGTCTCAGGAGCGCGGCTCCATCGCCCGGCGTGCCCGCGGGAGGCTATCAGCGCGCCCCGGCGGGGGACACCGAAGCACCGGTCCCGGGATGCCCGCTCGCACCTGCGCCACCAGCGCCAGGAGCGCCAGCGCATGGTCGAGGGTTGGGTGCGCCAGCTCCAGGGCAAGAGCCGCTCGCGCGGCCGCGATCGCGCGCTCGACGACGTCGATGCGCTCGTGGACGAGATCCTGCTGGCGCTCCCGGACCGGCCGGTTGCGCGCAAGCTCAGGCACGTTTATCGGTGCTATCGCCGCCTCCGGCAACGGGCGCTCTCCGCAAATTTACTGCGGTGAACTACGGGCCGCCAACCGCTCGCGTACGACGTCTGTCTGCACCACGCTCCGTACCCATCGCTGGCGGATCCGTTCTATCCCCAGCCGCTGCCCAGCGCGAGCGCTGGAGCCCACGAACCGCGGCGGCGGTTGGCGAGCGGTGTCGCATGAGACTCCTTCGACGCCGTGCTGCTGGACCTGATGATGCCCGGCATGGACGGCCCCGCGACGCTGGCTGGGTTGCGAGCGGGCGGGCTTGGCGCGGGTGTACCGGTCGTGTCCCTGACGGCGAGGACGCAGAGCGCCGATCGCGAACGTCTCAGCGCGCTGGGCGCGGCCGGCGTGATCGCCAAGCCCTTCGACCCGCTCACCCTGCCGCACAAGCTCGAGCTGCTGCTCGCGAGCGCGAGCGATCGCGGTTTCAGCTGGTAGCTCACTACCAGCTGAAAGTATAAGTTGGAGACGAACGCGCTAGTCTAAAACTATGGAAGGAGTTCGGGATACGGAACTCTGACCGTGTGGGAGGCGGCCAGACGTCGGCAACCGCCGGCGAGGGCCGGGCTGCGCCTCGATCGGGGGCGCTGGCGGCGCACACCGCGCTCCTCGACCTCGCTCCCGATGCGATCTTCGCGCGCGACGCGGAGCGCCGCATCAGCTTCTGGAACCAAGGCGCCCAGTCCACCTACGGATATTCGCGCGCCGAGGCGCTCGGCGTGACACCCGGAGAGCTGCTGCAGACCGAGTACCCGATTTCACTGGAGGAGATCGAGCGGCTCGTCACCGAGGCGGGGCGCTGGGAAGGCGACCTCGTCCAGCACACCAAGGACGGCCGTCGTCTCGTGGTCGAGAGCCGGTGGGCGGCACAGTACGACCACGCGGGACAGCTGGCCGGGCTGCTCGAGGTCAACCGCGACATCACCTCGCGCCTGCGATCGCAGGCGGCCCTGCTGGAGCTCGCCCCCGACGCGATCGTCGGAACCAACGGCGCTGGCAAGATCGTGCTCATCAACGCGCAGGTGGAGGCTCTGTTCGGCTACGGGCGCGAGGAACTGCTCGGCGAGCCGGTGGAGGTGTTGGTGCCCGAGCGCTTTCGCGCGGCGCACTCCTCCGACCGGGTCCGGTATCTCGCCGACCCGCGAACGCGGCCGATGGGCAGCGGTCTCGAGCTGTTCGCCAGGCGTCGCGACGGCAGCGAGTTCCCGGCCGAGATCAGCCTCGCGAGCATCCAGACCGAGGACGGCAGGCTGGCGGTCGCCGCGGTCCGCGACGTGAGCGAGCGCGTGGTGGCCGCCCGCGAGCGCGAGCGGCTGGAGGCGGAGGCGGCAAAGGAGCGACTGCAGAACCAGCTGCACCAGGCCCAGCGGCTGGAGAGCCTCGGTCAGCTGGCGGGCGGCATCGCGCACGACTTCAACAACCTGCTGGCCGTGATCATCAACTACGCGGCGTTCGTCGCCGAGGATCTGCTGCAGGCCGCCGCCGAAACCGAGGATGGACGGCGAGCGATGAGCGAGGACGTCAAGCAGATCAGCCTGGCCGCCGAGCGCGCCGCGCATCTCACCCACCAGCTGCTCGCGTTCGCACGCCGCGAGGTCGTCCAGCCGGAGGTCGTGGACGTCAACGACGTCGTGCGCGACGTCGAGCAGCTCCTGCGCCGCACGCTCGGGGAGCACGTCGAGCTCCACAGCTCGCTGGCCGCCGATCTGCGCCCGGTCCTGATCGACCCCGGCCAGCTGGAGCAGATCCTCGTCAACCTCGCCGTCAACGCACGCGACGCCATGCCCGAAGGCGGCACGCTGCGCGTCGACACCGCGAACGTCGACATCGACGAGCACTACGCCGTATCGCGGCCCGAGATCGCGCCCGGCCCCCACGTCCGCCTGCGCGTGAGCGACAGCGGCGTCGGCATGTCCCCCGAGACGGTGCGGCGCGCGTTCGATCCGTTCTTCACGACCAAGCCGCCCGGACAGGGCACGGGGCTCGGGCTTGCCACCGTGTACGGGATCATCCAGCAGGCGGGCGGACGGGCGCAGATCTACTCCGAGCACGGCATCGGCACCACCTTCACCGTGTTGCTGCCGGCCACCGACCAGCGCGCCTCTTCGGCCGGGCGGGAGGACGCCGCGCCCGTGCGACGGGGCGAGGAGACGATCCTGCTCGTCGAGGACGAGCAGGCGCTGCGCGAGGTCACGCGCCGCATCCTCGTGGCTGCCGGCTACAGGGTGCTCACCGCCGCGAACGGCCAGGAGGCGCTCGCCGCCGCCGCTGCCCACGACGGCCCGATCGACCTGCTGCTCAGCGACGTGGTGATGCCGCAGATGCCCGGCCCGCAGCTGGCCGAACGCCTGCTGACGGAGCGGCCGTCGGTGGGCGTGCTGCTGATGTCCGGCTTCGCCCAGCCGATCCTCGACGCCGGCGGACATCTGGAGGCCGGCATCGCGCTGATCGAGAAGCCCTTCTCAGGACCGGCGCTGCTCGCGAAGGTCGCTCAGGTCCTCGAACGTACGGGAGGCTCCCAGTGCCACAGCTGTTGATAGTCGACGATGACGCCGCACTGCGTCGCTGGCAGGAACGGGTGATGCGCGACCACGGCTACTCCTGCGAGGGCGCATGCGATGCCGACGACGCGCGCGAGCGACTGCGCAGCGACTCCTACCGCCTCGCCCTGCTCGACGTCAACATGCCGGGGGACTCCGGGATCGATCTCCTCTTTCAGATTCGCGAGCAGCATCCGGAGGTGGCCGTGCTGATGGTCACCGGCGAGGACAGCATGGAGCTTGCGATGACCGCGATCGAGCTCGGCGCCTACGGCTACCTGGTCAAGCCGCTCGGGTCGGGCGAGCTGATCATCAACGTCGCCAACGCGCTGCGCAGGCGCAGCAGCGAGGCGCAGAACCAGCGCCTGCTCGAGCGCCTGCAGAGCGCGGTGCAGGAGCGAAGCGAGGCGTTGGCGCAGGCGATGCAGAACCTGGAGGTCTCCGAGACGAAGGTGTGGGCATCGCAGGCGGAAACGATCTTCCGCCTGGCGCGCGTGGTCGAGTTCCGCGACGAGCAGACCGGCCAGCACCTGCGCCGCATGAGCGCGTACTGCGAGATCCTCGCCCGGCAGGTGGGCTTCTCGTCCGAGGACGCCGAGCGTGTGCGCCTGGCCAGTCAGCTGCACGACGTCGGCAAGGTCGCGGTGCCCGACAGCATCCTGCTCAAGCCGGGCAAGCTCACAGCGGCGGAGTTCGACGTGATCAAGGGCCACACCGACGCCGGCTACAAGATGCTCCTGGGCTCGTCCTCGGACATCGTCCAGCTCGGCGCGTTGATCGCCTATACGCATCACGAGCGCTGGGACGGGACCGGCTATCCGCGCTGCCTTGCCGGCGAGACGATCCCGCTGGAGGGACGTCTGGCGGCCGTGGCCGACGTGTTCGACGCGCTCACCAGCGACCGCGTCTATCGCGCGGCGCTGCCGGTCGGGTCGGCCCTGAAGATGATGCGCGACGAGCGCGGCCTGCACTTCGACCCGCGAGTGCTCGACGCGTTCTTCAACGCGCAGGAAGAGATGGAAGACGTCCGCCGCCATTACGCAGACTGAGCTCGATCGCCGCGTCGAGCTGCGCCGCCGTGAACGGCTTGACCATGCAGAGGCACGGCGGAAACCCGGCGAACGTCGCGGCGAACTACGGAGCTCGCGGGCGTTGCAAGCGCCGTTGCAGACAGCAGCCGCCCTCGATGCGGCTCACCCACGAGCTGGAAGGGATCTCGCATGCCGATGCAGACGAACGTTGCGCCGAACAGACCGAGCGACCAGGGCAACGCACGCGGTCCGACCGGGAAGCGGGGGCGTACCGGAGCAGTCGCGACGCCCCGTCAGCGTCACAAGCCCGAAGGCCAGGGGCGACGGCTGGCGCTGTCCTTCCAGGCGCTCGAGACGTTTCCCGCCCTGGCCGAGTCTCGCGATCGCCTGCTCTCGGCGATCGGCGAGGAGCACCTCGCGACGGCCGATGTGGTCACGGCGATCGAGTCCGACATCGCGCTCACCATCGCCGTGTTGCGCCTCGCCAACACCCAAACGCCGGCCCAGGGACGCGTCGACACCGTGCGCGCCGCCGTGCAGCTGCTGCGTCCAAAGGCGATCCAGGCGGTCGCGAGCCGCGTGCCCACCTTCGACTTCTTCGAGCACGCCAGCGTGTGGGAGTCCGCGCCGGAGCGCTTCCGGCTGCACGCGCTTGCCACCCAGCGCACCGCGGACAGGATCGCCGTCGAGGTCCACTACGAGAACCTCGACCGCCTCGCGGTGACGAGCCTTCTGCACGACGTCGGCAAGCTCGTGCTGATTCGCGCCTACCCCGGCTACCCGTCGCACGTCCACCAGGGCGCAAGGACGCCAGATGAGCGCGCCAGGTACGAGCGCAGGGAGCTCAGCATCGACCACACTCTCCTTGGAGGCGTGCTGGTCGGGCGCTGGGGGCTGCCGGCGTCGCTGGCCAGCGCGGTCGAGCACCATCACGATGCCGATGCCGAAGGCGAGGCGGCCATCATCCGGCTGGCGGACATGCTGGCCCACTACGAGCGCGGCGCGCCGGTGGCGCCGAACACGATGCTCCAGAGCGCCCGCGCGCTGGGGCTCGGACCCGATCAGCTACGCCGGCTGATCTTCGAGCTGCCGCGTCACTCAGACCCGCGTAAGCACCCCGTCGACCCATGCCCGCTCTCAGAGCGCGAGGTGAGGGTGCTGCAACGGCTGGCCGACGGCGACGTCTACAAGCAGATCGCGCGCGAGCTCGCGGTGTCCGTGAGCACCGTTCGCAGCCACCTGCACAACATCTACGGCAAGCTCGGCGTGCTCAACCGCGCTCAGGCGGTCCTCCTCGCCGCCGAGCGCGGCTGGATCTAGGTTGCGCAGGCACTCGCCATAGCCACCGCCGGCGGGACACCGCCCGCCGCGTGCTCACGCTCCCCGCGGCTGCCTGTCGATGTCCCGGTGCGCGACCGCGACGTCGAGATCGTCGCGGTCGCGGTAGCGCGCGGCCAGGTGCTCGGCGATCGCCACCGAGCGATGGCGCCCGCCGGTGCAGCCGATCGCGATCACCAGATGCGCCTTGCCCTCGGCGACGTACTGCGGCAGCAGGAAGTCGAGCAGCGCGTGCAGCCGCACGTACAGCTGCTCCAGCCGTCCGTCGCGGGCGATGTAGTCGACCACAGCCGCATCCAGCCCGGTCAGCTCGCGCAGCTCGGGCTCGTAGTGGGGATTGGCCAGGAAGCGCACGTCGAACGCGAGATCCTCCTCGCGCGGCGGCCCGTGCTTGAAGCCGAAGCTCATGAACGTCACCGACAGGCGGCCGACGGCCTGGCGCGGCAGGAGCTCCTCGGCGATCTTCTCGCGCAGCATCGCCGCCGACATGCCCGTCGTGTCGATCACCAGGTCGGCGCGGCCGCGCAGCGGCTCCAGCAGCGCGCGCTCGGCGGCGACCCCCGCCGCGATGCTGCCCTCCGGCGCCAGCGGATGACGCCGGCGGGTCTCCTTGTAGCGGGTCACGAGCGTCTGCTCGGCGGCCTCCAGGAACAGCACGTGGTGTGAGAGGCCGAGCGCGTCGAGGTCGTCGACCACCGCCCGCAGCGCCTCGAAGTAGACGCCCCCGCGGACGTCCGAAACGACCGCCGCGCGCTCGACCTTCGACCCCTTGTGCACGAACAGCTCCACCAGCGAGCGGATCATCTCCGGCGGCAGGTTGTCGACGCAGAAGTAGCCGGCGTCCTCGAACACGTTCATGGCCGTCGACTTGCCCGCGCCCGAGAACCCCGTGATCACGACGAAGTCCTGCAGCCGCGACTCGACCACCGGCTTGCCGGATTTCCCGCCGGCGGCTCGCAGCGGGCGCAGGGGCCTGATCACGGCCATCGTCAGTGATTGTGCCGCGCACGGCGGACGCGCGCGTCACCGTATGGATAAGCCCGAGCCGCCCGAGGGGCGAGCGAGGCAAGGACGCAGTGAGCGAAATGTGCTCGGCACATGAGCGATCGAGGACGCAGCATCGCGAAGCTCATCGGGCGGCTCAGCCGGCGCGGTGCAGATAGGCATGAACATCGCGCCCGACCTTCGACGGCAGGCCCGGCACCGTTTGCAGTTCCTCGCTGGAGGCCGCCACGACCGCCTCGGGCGAGCCGAAGTGCGTGAGCAGCGCGCGCTTGCGCGCCGGGCCGATGCCCGGGAGCCCGTCCAGCAGCGAGCTCGTCATCGCCTTGTCGCGGCGGCCGCGGTGGTGGGTGATCGCGAAGCGGTGCGCCTCGTCGCGCACGCGTTGCAGCAGCTGCAGCTCGGGCGTGGAGTGATCGAGCACCAGCGGCGCGCGGCGGCCCGGCACGAAGATCTCCTCGATGCGCTTGGCCAGCGAAACGACCGCGACGCCGCGCTCGCGGAAGCCGCCCAGCGGCCCCAGCCCGGCCGCCAGCTGCCCCTTGCCGCCGTCGATCACGACGAGGCTCGGCAGCGCCGCGAAGCTCCGGTCGTACGCGGGGTCGTGTGGCGAGATGTCCGCCTGGCGCTCCCACTGCGCGTAGCGCCGGCCGAGCACCTCGGCCATCGACGCGAAGTCGTCCGGGGCCCCCTCGGTGCTGCGGATCGTGAAGCGCCGGTAGTCCGCTTTCTTCGGCGCGCCGCCCTCGAACACGACCATCGAGGCGACCGTATGGGTGCCGCCCAGGTTCGAGATGTCAAAGCACTCGATCCTGATCGGCGGCGCGTCGAGGTCGAGCGCCCGCTGCAGGCCGTCGAGCGCGTCCACCCGGCTCTGGCGGCGGCGCTCGGAGCGCAGCCGCTCCTGGTCGAGCGCGAGCAGCGCGTTGCGCTCGGCCAGCTCGAGGATCCGGCGCTTCTCGCCGCGCTCGGCCGCCCGCAGCTCCACGGGACCGTCGCGGCGGCTGGACAGCGCGTCGGCGAGCGCCGCGCGATCGCCGAGCCCGGCCTGGACGACCAGCAGCGCCGGGATCGACGTGTAGCCGCCGTAGTACTGGAGCATGAACTCCTCCGCCACCTCCGCCTCCTCGCGCTCGGCCTCGTTGGCCAGGTAGAAGGACTGGCGGTCGGAGAGCACGCCGTCGCGCACCTGGAAGACCTGCGCGTTGGCGTCGCGCCCGTCGACCGCCACGGCGACCGCGTCGAACGTGCCCACCGACTCGCTCGTCACGCGCCGGCGCTCCAGCAGCGAGCGAACCGCGTGCAGCCGGTTGCGCTCGAGCGTCGCCTGCTCGAACTCCTCCAGCGCCGCCGCCGCGCGCATCCGCTCCTCCAGGTCGCGCTCGATCGCCGCGAAGCGCCCGTTGAGGAAGTCGATCACGCCGTCGACGCTCGCGCGGTACTCCTCCCGCGTGACGTAGCCCACGCACGGCGCCTCGCAGCGCTTGATGTAGTAGTCCAGGCACGGGCTGCCGCTGCGCCGCCCCGGCTCCGGCCCGGTGCACGAGCGGAACATGAACACCTTCGCCAGCACCTCCAGCGTCGCGCGCACGCGCTTGGCGTTGGAGTACGGGCCGAAGTACGCGCGGCCCGCGCGGTGGCGCTCGCGCGTGAAGTATACGCGCGGGTAGTCCTCGTCGAGCGAGATCGCGATGAACGGGTAGGACTTGTCGTCGCGCAGGCGGATGTTGAAGCGCGGCCGGTACTGCTTGATGAAGCTCTGCTCCGCCAGCAGCGCCTCCGCCTCGGAGGCGACGACCACGCACTCGACGGTCTCCACCGCCGCCACCATCTCCGCGTGCCCAGGGCTGCTCGGCACCTGAGCCTTCGAAAAGTGGGACGCGACGCGCTTGCGCACCGACTTGGCCTTGCCGACGTAGATCACGCGCCCGCGCGCGTCCCTGAACAGGTACACGCCGGGCTGGTCGGGCAGCGCGCGGCGCTGCTCGACGAGGCTCGCGCGCACTTTCGCCATCTCGCTCAGTTGCTCGGTCGCAGCCATCGCTCCGAGGATAGGCGCCGCGGCGAAGCGCTCAGCTCAGTAGCTGCGCGCGTGGCGATACACGATCAGCAGCGAGTAAACGACCAGCGCCGCCAGCGCGAACCACGCGAACTCGCCGAGGCCCGCCCACCTGTGCACCTGCGCCACTTCGCCGCCGCGCACCTGCAGCGCGTACCACATGCGCGAGCGCACCGCCCACAGGAACACGCCCAGCGCGACCGCGCCGTACAGCAGCCCGCGATGGCGATCGCCCAGCCCGTACAGCGCGACATGGTGTTCGCGATACATGCGCAGGCCGAAGTAGCCGATGCCCAGCCCGAACGCGACCCACAGCGCCGCTTCGAACGTGTTCGCCGCCGTCCCGCCGCCCGGGATGAAGTACACGGCCGCCGCGATCGCGAGGATGATCGCGACGTAAAGGGGCATCTTCAGGCGGTCGCTCATAAGTGGAGGTTAGCTCCATAGCGCGGTAGGATCACTGGTGCTACCATAGGCACATGGCGAAGATCAGCGTCAGCCTGGAGGATGAGCTGTATCAGCGCGTGCGTGCCGCTGCCGGCTCGGACGGCGTGTCCGGCTGGCTCGCCGACGCGGCATCCGCCCGCCTGCGCGCCGATGCGATGCGCGCGGTCGCGGAGGAGATCGCCGAGGCTACTGGGGGCCCCTACACAGAGCACGAGCTCAGCGAGGCCCGCAAGTGGCTGCCCTCGTCTTCGACGCCGGCGCTCTGATCGCCCTTGACCGCGGCGATCGCGCGGTCGGCGCGGTGCTTGCGGCTGCCGCGCAAGATGACGTCGACGCCATCACATCCTCCGCGTGCATCGCACAGGTGTGGCGTGATCCCGCCCGTCAGGCACGGCTCACGCGCGCGCTCGCCAGCTTCCTCGAGTGGCCCCTCGACTCGGCTTGTGCACGACGCTGTGGCCTCCTGCTGGCACGTACCGGCACAAGTGACATAGCCGACGCGGCCGTCTCGCTGCTCGCCGGCGACGGTGATGTTGTCCTCACAAGCGACCCCCAGGACATCCAGCGACTACTCGACGCCACTGGTGCGACCGCACGCATCCGCACCGTCTGAGATCCGTTTCAGTCGACCAGCGCCTCCAGCTGCGCGTACGCGTTCTCGACCGCGCGTGTGGCGGCGGTGTGGCGCGCTTCGGACTTGGCCGCCTCGTAGCGCGTCGCCCACGCCGCCGGGTCGGTGAGCTCGGCTTCGAGCACGCGCAGCGCCGCCTCCGCCGCTTCGATCTCACGCTCGGCCTGCTGCTGCGCACTCACGCGGTTCTTGGACGGACCCTTCTGCTGTGGCTTGCGCTTGGCCTTGGCCGGCGACGACGAGCCGTTCGCGCTCGCCTCCTTAGGCCGATCTGCCGTTCCGGCCGGCACATGTGCCGGCCGGCGGGAGGGCGCATGCGCCCTCCCGGACAGGCCCGCATGCGGGCCTGCCATCTCATCGTCCGGCCCACTCACAGACCCCGCGGCACGGTGTTCGTCGCGCACGCGCACGTACTCGGGCCAACCGCCGACGTAGCTGTGCAGCGCGCGGCCCTCCACGGCGATCGTGCGCGTGCCGACGGCGTCGAGCAGCGCGCGGTCGTGGGAGACGAGCAGGATCGCGCCGGTGAACCCGCGCAGGGCATCCTCGAGCGCCTCGCGGCTCTCGATGTCGAGATGGTTGGTGGGCTCGTCGAGGATCAGCACGTTGGCTCCGGACTGGACCAGCACCGCCAGCGACAGCCGCCGACGCTCGCCGCCGGATAGCCCGCTCAGCGGCTTCTCGGCCTCCTCGCCGGAGAACAGGAAGCGCCCGAGCAGCGCGCGTGCCCTACCCGGGCTGAGGCCGGTGGCGCGCTGCGCCGCATCGACGACGCTCTGCTCGGGCGGGCCGCCCGCTCCCAGCTCGTCGGCGTGCTGGGAGAGGTAGCCGACCTTCACGTTGTGACCGGTGCTCAGCCTGCCCGCAGCCAGCGGCCTGCGGCCGGCGAGCGTCTCGATCAGCGTCGTCTTGCCGGTGCCGTTGGGTCCCACCAGCGAGACGTGCTCGCCGCGTTCGAGCCACAGCTCGACGTGTTCGAGCAGGACGATGTGCTCGTCGCCCACCTCGATGCGACCGTCGAGCAGCTCGAAGATCACCCGGCCCGAGCGCTCGGGCGCGGAGAACTCGAACTCCAGCCCCTTGCCGTCGCGCGGATCGCGCTCGATGCGCTCGATCTTGGCGAGCTTCTTCACGCGCGACTGTGCCTGTTTGGCCTTCGTCGCCTTGTAGCGGAAGCGCTCGATGAACCGCTCCATGCGCTCGATCTCCGCCTGCTGGGACTCGATCGCCCTGCCCAGCGCGAGCTCGCGCGCGGCCTGCTCGCGGCGCCACTGGTGCCACGTGCCCGCGAAGAAGCGCGAGCGGCCGGCCTCGAGCTCGAGCACGGCGGTGCCGACGGCCTCCAGGAACCAGCGGTCGTGCGCCACCAGCACGACCGCCGCGTCGAGGTCGACGAGCGTCTGCTCGAGCCACTCCAGCGACTCGATGTCGAGGTGGTTGGTGGGCTCGTCCAGCAGCAGCACGTCCGCGCCCGTGGCCAGCGCGCGCGCGAGCGACGCCCGCGTGAGCTGCCCCCCGGAGAACGTGTCGAGCGTGCGCTCGAGGTCCGCGTCGCGGAAGCCGAGGCCGTGCGCCATCGCGGTCGCGCGGCTGCGCCACAGGTAGCCGCCGCGGGCCTCCAGGCGCGCCTGCGCGCGCGCGTAGCGCGCGTACGTCGCCTCGTCGCTCGCGCCACCGGCCATCTTCGCCTCCAACCCGGCCAGCTCCGCCTCGATCGCCAGCTCCTCCGCGCAGCCCGACAGCAGGTACTCGCGCAGCGGGATCCCCCGCTCCCGCGGCGGGCGCTGGTCGTGCAGCGCGATACGCACGCCCTTGGCGACGCTCAGCTCGCCGCGGTCGATCGACGTCTCGCCCGCGAGCATCCGCAGCAGCGTCGTCTTGCCCGCGCCGTTGCGGCCCGCGATCGTCATCCGTTCGCGGCGCTCGAGCTTGAACGACACGCCGCGCAGCAGCGGCTGCCCGGCCATGTCCTTGTGCAGGTCGGATGCGATCAATAGGGCCATCGGCTGCTGATGGTAGGGACCCGCCGGCCGCGCGCGGGCGTGTGCGAGCCCGAACCCGCCCGATCGGACGAGGGTCCATTGCCTTCGCTAGGATCCGTGCCGCCGATGCGCAACCGCCTGCTCGCAAAGCTCGTCCCGCTGTTCCTGCTCGCGTCCCTGGCGCTCGCTCCAGCCGCGAGCGCGTACAACGACGGCCGCGGCTTCTACGGGGCGAGCACCGACAAGGCGATCACCGACGCGGGCTTCATCCTGATCATCTTCTTCCCGACGTTCATCTTCCTGGCGAGCATGCTCCAGCGCCGCCTGGAAAAGCGCAAGGACGCGCGTAAAGCGGCGCAGAAGGCGCTGATCTCGGGCGGCCACCTGCGCGGCGGCTGGTAGCGGCCCGATTGCCGTCGCTGGACTTTGTCCTCGGTCGCTCGCGTGCTGAAGCACGCCACGCTCCTGCCTGTGCCCCGAAGGGGTACGTCCGCGTCCAGCTTGGCCATCGAACCGCTACCCCGCAGATGAGACGATGAGCGACGAGCCGGCGGCCGTCCGCTACGAGCGCAGGGGCGCCGCCGCGCTGATCACGATCGACCGCCCGCACCGACGCAACGCCGTCGACGGCCACACCGCGGCGGCGCTGCACGAGGCCTACCTGCGCTTCGAGGCCGACGAGGAGGCGCGCGTGCTCGTGCTGACCGGCGCCGGCGGCGTCTCCTTCTGCGCGGGAGCCGACCTGAAGGCGACCGAGACGATGGTCGGGCGGCTGATGAGCGAGGAGGGGCCGATGGGCTTCACCCGCCTGACGCCGTCCAAGCCGACGATCGCCGCGATCTCCGGCTTCTGCCTGGCGGGCGGCCTGGAGATCGCGCTGTGGTGCGACCTGCGCATCGCCACCGAGGGCTCCACGCTCGGCTACCCCGAGCGCCGCTGGGGCGTGCCGCTGATCGACGGCGGCACGCAGCGCCTGCCGCGCATCGTCGGCCTCGGCCGCGCGCTCGATTTGATCCTCACCGGCCGCATGATCGACGCGCGGGAGGCGCTCGCGATGGGCCTGCTCACCGAGGTCGTGCCACCCGGAGGGCATCTCGAGCGCGCGCTCGCGCTCGCCGAGGGACTCGCGCGCTTCCCACAGCGCACGATGCTCGCCGATCGCCGCGCCGCGATCGAGGGCTTCGGGATGCCGCTCGCCGACGCGCTCGCGCTCGAGGCCGCCGCCGGCCCGGAAGTGTTCGAGGACGGCGCGCGCGGAGCCGCGCGCTTCGCCGCCGGCGAGGGCCGCGGCGGCGCGGGGGCGGGCGCCTGATCGCCCTGGCCCACGAGCGGTGCTCAGAGACTCCCGCGCGGCGCGATCCAGCACGTGGGCTGGCCCGTGATCGCAGCGATGCGATCGAAGTCCTCGTCGTAGTGCAGCAGCTCCACGCCCGCCGACTCCGCGGCGGCGGCTATCAGCAGGTCGGCGTGGCCGACGCTGCGCCGGTGCGCGCCGCCCTGGTGGGCTAGCTCGCGGTAGACGTGGATCGCGCGCGCCCACTCCGGCGCGGCGATCGGACAATCCGGGAGCTCGTCCATCTGCACCTTGCGCTCATCGAACTCGCGACCGTTGCGAGCACCCCGCAGAAGCTCCAGCGAAACCATCGCACACGTGCCAATCAGCCCACGGACCATCTTCTGATTGAACGAAAGGTCCAGCTCTGGCAGCCGACGAGCGATCTGCCAGGCGCTTGTGTCTGCCAGCTGCATCTACGCCCCCAACTTGCCCCACGGCCTCGTTTCGACGCGCGAGCGCCGCAGCTCCTTGAGATCCTCAAGCGTTTTGCCGCCGAGGTCCCATTCCCCGAGCCGTTCCAGGCGCTCGCGCCGCACGACCTCGCGCAGCGCGCCGTGCACCGTATCGGTTGTGTTGCCTGTCTTCAGCACCTCGCGCGCCTCAGTGACCAGCTCGGAGTCCAGGTTGATCGTCGTTCGTTTCACCATCTAACACCCTCACATACATATAGGAATAGATCAAGAGCCATACGGAGATTGTAACTATATGCGCACACTACGGGCACACTTCGGGCACATTTGTTTGTATTCGGACGCTTTCTCAAACGCGACGCCGCGACGGCAGAGACTCCAGAGTCGAGTCGTGGCGAGCGACGCCTGCTCACGGACCCCCGCCGCCAGATATGCTCGCTTGAGCGATGGCCTACTTCGTCACAGGAGCGACCGGCTTCATCGGACGCCGTCTGGTGGAACGGATCCTGGAGAATCGCCAGGGCACGGTGTATGTGCTCGTGCGCGAGAGCTCGCTTGGACGGCTCGACGAGCTGATCGAGCGCTGGAGCGTGCTCGAGGGCGCGTCGGTGGCCGAGCGCGTGCAGCCGGTGATCGGGGACCTGCGTCGGCCGCTGCTGGGGGTCGAGAAGGAACAGGTGGCGGAGCTGCGCGGCAAGGTCGAGCACTTCTTCCACCTCGCCGCCGTCTACGACATGACCGCGCCCGCCGAGCGCAACACGGCCGTGAACGTCGGCGGCACCACGCACGCGGTGGAACTCGCGCGCGCGGTCGACGCCAAGCACCTGCACCACGTCTCCTCGATCGCCGTCGCCGGCACGTACAAGGGCGTCTTCAACGAGGACATGTTCGACGAGGGCCAGCGGCTGCCCTCGCCCTACCACCGCACCAAGTACGAGTCAGAGCGGATCGTGCGCGAGCAGCCGTACATCCCCTGGCGCGTGTACCGGCCGGGGATCGTCGTCGGCGACTCCCAGACGGGCGAGATGGACAAGATCGACGGCCCGTACTACTTCTTCAAGGCGATCCAGCGGATGCGCCAGCTGCTGCCCGAGTGGGTCCCCCTCGTGGGGCTCGACCTCGGCTACACCAACATCGTCCCCGTCGACTGGGTGGCGGGCGCGCTCGAGCACATCGCGCACGAGCCGAACCTCGACGGCAGGGCGTTCCACCTCACCGATCCCCGCCCGCAGCGCGTGGACGACCTGATCAACGAGCTGGCCACGGCCGCGCACGCGCCGCGCTTCGCCGTCAGCATCGACAAACGGCTGACCGACCCGCTGCCCAAGTGGCCGCTGTCGCTCGCGCTCGCGCTGCCGCCGCTGCGCCAGGCGCGCAAACTGGCGCTGCGCGAGATGGGCATCCCCGAGGAGGTGCTCGCGCACATGGAGCTGGTGCCTCGCTTCGACACACGCGAAGCGGCGCGCGCGCTCGCCGGCTCGCCGCTGGAGCAGCCGCCGCCGCTGAAGGATTACGTGGCTCGTCTGTGGGACTACTGGGATCGCGAGATGGACGGCCAGCTGCGCCGCGGCGCAACGCTCAAGCAGGCGCTCGAGGGCAAGCACGTGCTGATCACCGGCGCCTCCTCGGGCATCGGGCGCTCCACCGCGCTGAAGGTCGCCGCCGCCGGCGGCGTGCCGCTGCTGGTGGCGCGCAACGTCGACAAGCTCGAGGAGGTGCGCGCGGAGATCGTCGCCGGCGGCGGCACCGCATACGTGTACGCCGCCGACATCTCCGACATCGACTCGATCGAACGGCTGCTGGAGCGCGTGCTCGCCGACCACCGCAACATCGACATGCTCGTCAACAACGCCGGGCGCTCGATCCGCCGCTCGATCGCGCTCAGCTACGACCGCTTCCACGACTTCGAACGCACGATGCAGCTCAACTACTTCGGCGCCGTCAAGCTGATCATCGGCCTGTTGCCGCACATGCGCAAGCGCGGCTCCGGGCACATCGTCAACGTCTCCTCGATCGGCGTGCAGACCAACCCGCCGCGCTTCTCCGCCTACGTCGCCTCGAAGGCCGCGCTCGACGCGTTCACGCGCGTCGTCGCCTCGGAGGTGATCGGCGACGGCGTCAGCTTCACGACGATCCACATGCCGCTCGTGCGCACGCCGATGATCGCCCCCACGAAGATGTACGACGCCTTCCCCGCGATCAGCCCCGAGGAGGCCGCCGACATGATCTGCGAGGCGCTGCGCGCGCGCCCGAAGGAGATGGGCACGTGGATGGGCAAGTTCGGCGAGGTCGCCTACACGCTCTCGCCGAGCACCGTCGACCGGCTCCTGCACCTCGCCTACCGCGTGTTCCCCGACTCCGCCGCCTCCAAGGGCCACGCCGACGTCGAGGAGCGCGCCTCCTTCGAGCAGATCGCGATGGCCACGCTCACCAGGGGTGTGCACTGGTAGAGACGCCGGCGATCGAGGTGAGCGCCCTGCGCAAGCGCTACGGCGACTACGAGGCGGTGCGCGGCATCGACATCACCGTGCAGCGGGGCGAGGTGTTCGGGCTGCTCGGCCCCAACGGCGCGGGCAAGACGACCACCGTCGAGATCCTCGAGGGCTATCGCACGCGTACCAGCGGCGAGGTCTCCGTGCTCGGCCAGGATCCGGCCAAGCGCTCGATCGAGCTGCGCCGGCGGATCGGCATCGTGCTGCAGTCGGGCGGCATCTACAGCCACATCACGCCGCGCGAGGCGCTGCGCCACTGGGCGAGCTTTTACCCCCATCCGCGCGACGTCGAGGAGGTGCTCGAGCTCGCCGGCCTGCAGGAGAAGGCGGACGAGCGCAGCCGCAAGCTCTCTGGCGGGCAACTGCGGCGGCTGGACTTCGCGCTGGCGCTCGTCGGCGACCCCGAGCTGATCTTCCTCGACGAGCCCACCACCGGCTTCGATCCCGAGGCCCGCCGCGCCGCCTGGGAGACCGTGCGCTCGCTGCGCGCGCTCGGCAAGACGATCCTGCTGACCACGCACTACCTGGAGGAGGCGCAGGCGCTCGCCGACCGCGTGGCGATCGTCAAGGACGGGCGCGTGCTGGCGATCGGGCCGCCGCGGGAATTGATGGCCCACCCACCCACGGGAGCATCGCACTACCGCGTCGCCTACCGCGACTCGCGCGGCGAGCTCATCGAGCGCGAGACCGACGACCCGACGCGGCTGCTGCACGAGCTCACCGGCGAGGCGCTCGCGCGCGGCGAGCGGCTGGAGGAGCTGACGGTCGGGCGGCCCACGCTCGAGGACGTCTATCTGGAACTGACCGCCGACGCCGACGCGCCCGCCGTTGCCCGCGAGGACGGCTCCCACCGCGAGGCCAGCCGTGCCTGACGCGACGATCGGAATGGTCGAGGGGCCCGGCTCGCCGGCCTTCGGCCGGCTGCGCCACCCTCTTGCCCTCACCTGGCGCCAGTACCGCCTGGAGCGCAAGATGTTCTGGCGCAACCCCAGCGCCGCGTTCTTCAACTTCGTGCTGCCGCTGCTGTTCCTCGCCGGCGCCGGCGCGGCGCTCAGCGGCAACCAGCACCAGCTCAACCGGCTCGTGCCGATGATCGCGGGCATGAGCGTGATGTCGACGACGTTCACCGCGCTCGCGTACAACATCGTGTTCCTGCGCGAGCGCGGCGTGCTCAAGCGCATCCGCGGCACGCCGCTGCCGACGATCTCCTACTTCGGCGGCGTCGCCGCCAACGCGGTCACCAACACGGCGCTGCAGATCACGATCATCGTGCTCGCCGGGCGCGCCTTCTTCGGCATCGGATGGCCGCTGCACTGGGCGGCGCTGATCGTGTTCGTGGTCGTCGGCGTCGTCTGCTTCGCCGCGCTCGGCGTCGCCTTCGCGCACGCGATCCCCAACTTCGAGTCGACCGCCGCGTACGTCAACGCCGTGTTCCTGCCGGTCGTCGCCATCTCCTTCTACGTGTTCGACTCCAGCAGCGCGCCCGGCTTCGTGCGCACGATCGCCGAAGCGCTGCCGCTGAAGCCGCTGATCGACGGGCTGTCCGCGGCGATGGTCTCAGGCGCCGGCCTGGGCAGCCATCTCGACGCGCTCGCCGTGATCGCCCTGTGGGGCGTGTTCGGGCTGTACCTCGCCGTGCGCGGCTTCTCGTGGGAGGCCTCGCGCACGTGAAGGAGCTCGCCGAGAACGTCCACCTGCTGCGCGGCTGGCCGCCGAACGCGATCAACGTCTACCTCGTCGGCGACGTGCTGATCGACGCGGCCACGCGCCAGGGCGAGCAGCGGATCATGAAGCAGCTCGCTGGGCGCACGCTCAGCGCCCACGCGCTCACGCACGCCCACCCCGACCACCAGGGCTCGAGCCACGCGATCTGCGAGCGGCTGGAGATTCCCCTGTGGTGCGGCCAGGGCGACGTGCCGGCGATGGAGACCCCCGGCGCGATCTACAACACACAGGCGCCCACGTGGCTGAACCGCCTGCAGCGGCGTTTCTGGACCGGGCCGCCGCACCCGGTCGCACGCGCGCTCGTCGAGGGCGACGAGGTCGCCGGGTTCACCGTGCTCGAGACCCCCGGGCACTCGCGCGGGCATGTCGCCTACTGGCGCGAGCCCGACCGCGTCCTGATCCTCGGCGACGTGCTCAACAACGTCAACGTCAGAACCGGGATCCCCGGTCTGCGCGAGCCGCCGACGATCTTCACGCCCGACCCCGCCCGCAACCGCGTCTCCGCGCGCCGGCTGGCCGAGCTGCGCCCGCAACTGACCTGCTTCGGCCACGGCGCGCCGCTGCGCGACCCCGGCCGGCTCGCCGACTTCGTCGCCCGGCTGCCCGACTGAGCAGCCGATGAGCGAGAGCATCTTCCGCGCCGACGGCGAGCGCTTGGCGCCAACCGAGCAGGCCCGCGGCCCCTGGGACCCACGCGCGCTGCACGGCGGCGCCCCCGCCGCGCTGATCGCCTCCGTGTTCGAGCGCCTGCAGCCGGGCGCCGAGCTGCGGATCGCGCGGCTCGGCTATGAGTTCCTGCGCCCGATTCCTCTCGCTCCGCTCACGCTCACCACGCGCATCGTGCGCCCGGGGCGACGTGTGCAGGAGCTCGTCGCCGAGCTGCGCGCGGTGTCCGACGACGCCGGCGGCGGCGCGCGCTCGGGCAGCGACGGCGGCGCCGGCGGCGAGCAGGGCGGGCAGCTGGTCTGTCGCGCGAGCGCGCTGCGCGTGCAGGAGATCTCGCCCGCGGCGGCCGCGGCGGCAGCCCCGGCGGGAGACCCCGCAGGAGGCCCCGATGCGGACGCGCTGCCGGCGCCCGAGACGGGCACGCCCGTGCGCTTCTCGCTCGACGGCTCCAACGAGTCGAGCTTCGCGGCGAGCGCGATGGAGATGCGCTGGCTCGACGACCCGCAGGCGCTCGGACCGGGACGGGTGTGGATGCGCCTGCGCCACCCGCTGCTGCCGGGTCAGGAGCTGACGCCGATGGCGCGGCTGGCCGCGACCGCCGACTTCGGCAACGGCGTCAGCGCGGCGCTGCCGTTCGACCGCTTCGTGTTCATCAACGCCGACCTCACGATCCACCTGCAGCGCCAGCCGCGCGGCGAGTGGATCGGCCTCGACGCGCGCACGCTGCTGGACGACGGCGGCACCGGCCTGGCCGAGAGCGTGCTGCACGACGTGCACGGACCGGTGGGTCGCGCGTTTCAGACGCTCGTCGTCGCGCCGCGTCCCTCGTGAAAGATAGTTGCAGGCGCAAGCAACCTTGCTAGTGTCGGGGGCAGCTCGTCCCACACAGGGCGGCACACGCCTTCACGAACAAGGAGATCCAATGTCAACACCCGAGACCACCACCGCACCACCCGCGCTCCCCACCGGAACGTGGAAGGTCGACCCGGTTCACTCGAGCGTCGAATTCCAGGTCAAACACCTCGGCATCGCCACCGTCAAGGGCCAGTTCAAGGAGTTCGAGGGCACCCTCGAGGTGACCCCCGAGGGCATCAGCGCCTACGGCACCGTCGAGACGGCCAGCGTCGACACGCGCGAGCCCCAGCGCGACGGCCACCTGCGCTCGGCTGACTTCTTCGACGCCGACCAGCACCCCAAGATCACCTTCAAGTCGACGTCCGTGCGGGCAATCGACGACGAGGACTTCGAGATCGAGGGCGACTTCACGCTGCACGGCATCACGCGGCCGCTGAAGCTGATCGCCACGCTCGAGGGCACCGAGACCGACCCTCAGGGCAACGAGCGCGTCGGCGTCGCGGCGACGGCCCAGATCAACCGCTCCGACCACGACATGAAATTCAACATGGCGCTCGGATCGGGCAACGTGGTCGTCGGCGACAAGGTCAAGATCCTGCTGGACGTCTCCGCGGTGAAGGCCGCCTGAGCGACGGTTCGAGCGGAAAAGCGGGGATGGCCCGCTCTAGCGGCCCGACGGCCAAGCCAGGCAAGGACGCAGTGAGCGAAGTGTGCTCAGCACACGAGCGATCGCGAAGTGCCCCGAACGGGGTAAGGACACAGCCTGGCGCCGTGCCGACGGGCCGCTAGCGGACGACGACGTCGCCGAGCGCGTGGTCGATCGCCTCCAGCGTGTCCGCGCTGAGCGTCACGCCGGTCGCGGACGCGTTCGCGTGCACCTGCTCGGGGCGGCTTGCGCCGACGATCGCCGAGGCGACGTTCGCCTGGCGCAGGACCCACGCGAGCGCCAGCTGGACCATGCTCAGGCCGGCCGCGTCGGCGACCGCCGGCAGCCGCTGAACCGCCTCTAGCACGCGCGGCTCGACGAGACCGCCGATGAACGCGCTCATGCTGTCGCTCGCCGCGCGCGAGTCCGGCGGCGGCGGCTCGCCCGGACGGTACTTGCCGGTGAGCACCCCCTGCGCGAGCGGCGACCACACGATCTGGGAGATCTCCTCGCGTTCGCACAGCGGGATCACCTCCGCCTCGGGCTGGCGCCACAGCATCGAGTACTGCGGCTGGCTGGAGACCCAGCGCTCGACGCCGGGCAGCGCGAGCGACTCCTCGATCTTCTCCGCCGGCCACTCGCTGAAGCCGATGTGCCGTGCCTTGCCCGCGCGCACGACTTCGGCGAGCGCGGTCATCGTCTCCTCCAGCGGCGTGTGCGAGTCGTAGCGGTGGCACTGGTACAGGTCGACGTAGTCGGTCTGTAGCCGCTGCAACGAGGCGTCGATCTGCTTGTGGATCTGCGCGGCCGACAGCCCGCGGTCGGTGTCGGACATCGGGAAGAAGACCTTCGTCGCCAGCACGTAGGAGGAGCGCTCGTGCTCGGAGAGAACTTCGCCGAGCAGCGTCTCGGCCGCGCCGCGCCCGTACACGTTGGCGGTGTCGATGAAGTTGATGCCGGCGTCGAACGCGGCCTCCACGCACGCCTTCGCCTGCTCGCGCGCGACGCCGCCCGAGTACGTCAGCCACGAGCCGAGGCTGATCTCGGAGACCTCGATGTCGCTGGAGCCGAGCTTCCGGAGATTCATCGACGATGAGACTACCCTGAACGCTATGAGCGTCGTCGATCGCATCCCGCTATGAGCACCGCGATCGATCCGAGCCTGCGCATCGGCTCGGTGGCGCTCGCGGTCAGCGACCTGGAGCGCAGCGCAGACTTCTACGAGCGCGTGCTCGGGCTGCCGCTGATCGTGCGCGAGGAGCACAGCGCGCAGCTCGGCCCCGACGGCCGGCGCGCGGCGCTCGTGCTCAGCGACATCGCCGCACCCACGCCGCTGCCACCGGGCGCGACCGGCCTCTACCACGTCGCCTGGCTGCACCCCAGCCGCGCTGCGCTCGCCGAGACCGTGCGGCGGGTCGCCGCCGCGCGCTGGCCGTTCGAGGGCGCCTCCGACCACGGCGTCTCCGAGGCGCTGTACCTGAGCGACCCGGACGGCCTGGGGATCGAGATCTACGCCGACCGCCCGCGCGAGCTGTGGGCACGCCCCGCCGGCGGCCACGGCGTGGAGATGGTCACGCTGCCGCTCGACCTGGACGACCTGCTCGCACAGTTCGCCGGCGAGCCGGCCGCGACGGTGTCGCCGGACACGACCGTCGGGCACGTGCACCTGAAGGTCGCAGACGTGCCGCGCGCGGCCGCCTTCTACCGTGACGCGCTCGGCCTGGAGGAGCAGGCGCAGCTGCCATCCGCCGCGTTCCTAGCCGCCGGCGGCTACCACCACCACATCGGCCTGAACTCGTGGCAGAGCCAGGGCGCCGCCGGCGCTCCGGACAGCGCGCCCGGCCTGCGCGGCATCGAGTTCGAGCTCGCCAGTCTGGATGCGCTCGACGAGCTCGAGCGCAGCGTCGCCGACGCCGAAATGACGTCGTCGCTCGAGCGTGACGCTGACGGTGAGCTCACCGTGCGCGACCCTGATGGACAGCTGCTCGTGTTCGCAGGCCAAGAGCGCTAGCAATAGGGTAATCGCCACCACCGACACCGTCAGTCTTGGGGCCCGTCCAGTGCCAAACCGGCTGAGAGCCGATCGCTCAGAAATGAAGTGGCTTCGATGAGCGTACCTGCCGTTGCGCCTCCGACGAGCTCCTAGACTGAACGAGCCTGCTATGGGGCCGCAAGCTGAACCGCAACCGATCGCACGTACACCTGCTCGCACTTGCGAAGATGCTTCGCGACCTTGCCTGCACTGTCCATCAATATCCGCTGCCTACGCGATGATCCGCACTTCTTCTCCCGCGGTTCATAGAAATCCAGGTCCTCGGAAATCAAAGCAACGCCGCCACCTGTGCGCTGAACGACCGCGCATGCCGTCAGCACATACCACCGGTCTGACTGGTCTCCGGGAAACCCGTGCTTCACTTTTAGGACCTTAATGATGTCTCCTCGTGTAGTGGGCTCTACCATCTCGACCGCACCCGAAGCCAACATTCCGGCGAACCATGCGTTGAACCACTCTGGCTGCACAACGTTGCGCCACTCCTGCTCAATTTTGTTCCCAGTGTCGACGTACGCGACTTGATGAGCTGGGCCCAGACCTCCAAAAATCGGGAGAGTTGATCCGGTCAGTCGCGACGGCAACGCAAGCTCGGCCTCTTCGAAGTATGCCTTGACGACGTTCGCGTCAATCACCAGAGGGAGAACCATCACCACCACGTCTCGCAGAACGAATGAGGGCAAGGTTTCTCGCCTCTTCCAATCGTTGGGGGAAGAACCCTTGGTCCAGCGGCGTATCGAACAGTCCGAGCTCGTCAACTCGCAACTCACGGATTCGCTTTGAACTTCCTGCGGCATGGACATAGTAGAAAGCAATATCCCTGGGCTTAATGACGCCCGCTGCAATGTGCTGCTGCAACCGCAAGATTAGGTACTCGCTGTGAGTCTCAACGAGGGTCTGCACTCCAGCCTCATGCAGGTCCGACAAGAAGTCACCGAGATGTGCCTGGGCGCGGGGGTGCAGGTGGATCTCAGGCTCCTCCACCAGATATGTCGCCCCAGCCGGAAGTCGAAAACCACCAATCAGTACAGGAAGTACCTGGCTATTGGCTTGACCAACGTCCGCGAGATTTTGATACTCCCCAGTCGTGGGATGTTGAACCTGCACCTCGTAGTGACGGTCGGACAACCAGTTGAGCCTGACGTCGGAAGCTAGGCCCGCCTTCTTCAACCACTGAATCAGACGCGGGACAATTCGTCGACTACGAGCAGGGCGGGCCGCATCCAGAACAAGCAGGCCCGCCCAATTTTCTCCGTACGCACCTATTCGCCTGCTCGCAGCACCGGTCTGATGGTAGGTCCGCTCGGGTGCGCGCCGCATGGCGCCTAGGTAGTCAACCTCCTCAAGCGCCTCTATCATGCCAAAGACCGACTCTTCGATTTCATTCGCGAGGATGGGCAGCCGTTCCTCGGCCACCACGCGACTGATGCTCACTTTTCGCCCGGCCCGCCTCCACAAGAATAGCCGCGGCAGGAAATTGTATAGATGAAGACTATCGGCCAACGCCGAGCGCTGTGCTGGTGGGACGTTGTGCCTATCAAGACGCGTGATGAGATGCCTTTCGAAATCTTTTGAGAGAGTCGCCGTAATGAGGTGCTGATTGTCGCGGTACAGAGCTGATTGGCGCAGCACAAGCTCCCGACGAACGGTGCGGTACTTGAATTCCAGCTCCAGCCTTGATCGACTGGGTCCATCTGCAGATTCCTGGATCGTCGCGAACTCGAGGCCGAATGGGCGGCCACGATGGTTTCCGTAGACCAAATCGCGATAAGTACCAAAGTCGCCGAGTGGGCCATCGAGAAGGAGCGGCAAACCAGGATCACGGCTCTGGATCGTCTGCGCGAGTAGGCGAACACCGGCAAGGAGCGACGACTTCCCCGAGTTGTTCGGACCGATCAAGACCGTTATCGGACGCAGATTGAGCGAGGCAGTTTGAAATGCCTTGAAGTCCGTTAGTTTGATCTGAGCAAGCATGCTGCGCTCCTACTGTCGATGAGAACGCGAAGGCGGTGCTAGCGGCACCATACCTGGGAGCGTGCCTGCACGAGCGTCGGTGGCGGTTCCCGGGACCGGGCAGTTAGCCACTCACCGAGTCGAGGCAATCGAGCTCCGCCGGCGAGAGCTCAAGCTCGGCGCACGCCAGCAGCTCGGCCAGCTGCTCGAGGGAGGTGGCGCTGGCGATCGGCGCGAGCACCGTTGGCTGTGCGAGCAGCCACGCGAGCGCGACCGCCGCGTCCGAGGTGCCGTGCGCGGCGGCGATCTCATCCAGCTCGTCGAGCACCGCGAAGCCGCGCTCGTTGAAGTAGCTCTCGCGCACCCCGGCCGCGCGCGGGCTGTCGACGTCCGCTCGGTCGCGGCGGTACTTCCCGGTGAGAAAGCCCCTGGCGAGGCCGAAGTACGGGATGCACGCGAGCCCGTTCTGGTCGCACACGCCGGCCAGCTCGCCCTCGTATTCGCCGCGCTCCAGCAGGTTGTAGTGCGGCTGCAGCGCCACGTACGAGGCCATGCCCGCGCCCTCGCCGATGCTCACGGCCTCCTGCAGGCGCGCGGCGCTGTAGTTGGAGGCGGCCGCGTGGCGGATCCTGCCCTCGCCGATCAGCTCGCCGAACGCGCCCAGCGTCTCCTCGAGGGGCGTCTCGGGGTCGTCTTGGTGCGCGTAGTACAGGTCCACAGTGTCGATGCCGAGGCGCTCCAGCGAGCCCTCGATGCCGCGCCTGATCGTCGCTCGCGAAAGCCCGTGCAGGTCCGGGGACATGCCCACCTTCGTCGCGATCACGAGCTGGTCGCGGTTGCCGCGCGCGGCCATCCAGCGGCCGATGATCCGCTCGGACTCGCCCGCGCCGCCTGCCCCGCGGCGCCCGTAGACGTCGGCCGTGTCGATGAAGTTGCCGCCCCCCGCCACGTACGCATCGAGCACCTCGAACGAGCGCTGCTCGTCGATCGACCAGCCGAACACGTTCCCGCCGAGGCACAGCCGGAAGACGTCCAGGTCAGTGTCGGCTAGGCGGGCGATGCGGTGAGGGTAGCGAGCCGGCGATGTCGACGGCACAGCTGCGGAGGCTCAGGCCAACCGACGGCTCGCCGTTGCGCTCGACGGTTCCAGCCGAAGCCAGGGGCAAAATCATCGCTCCGCATGACGAAACCCAGCGACACGCTATGGGCGATGGAGCCGCACACGAGGGGTAAGCACATCGTGCTGCGCTCCTATCTGGACGCCTGGCTGCCCATCATGAGCCACGGCGCGCGCTACCGGTCGGCAATGGGCAAAGCCCGGCTCGTCCTGGTCGACGGCTTCGCCGGGCCCGGCCGCTACAGCACAGGCGAGGATGGATCGCCGCTCGTGATGCTCAAGGCGTTCTTGGAGCACTCGCAGCGCCATCTGATCACCGCGGATCTGCTCTATCTGTTCATTGAGGAGCGACCCGACCGGATCGAACATCTACGGGAGGAGGTGGCAGCGCTGAACCCGCCCGAGCAGGTTCATGTGCAATTCGAGACCGGGCGGTTCGAGGATGTCTTCACTGGTCTCCTCGACAGCATCGAGTCCAGCGGCGCCCAGCTCGCCCCCACGTTTGCTTTCATCGACCCATTCGGCTACACGGGCAACCCGATGGACCTCGCGGGCCGGTTCTTGGCTTTCCAGCGGTGTGAGGCGCTGGTCTACATGCCTCTGCCGTTCGTCAACCGCTTCGTGGGCCGGGCGGGCCAGGAGCAAGCGCTCACAGCGCTGTTCGGCAGCGAGCGCTGGCGCGAGGCACTCTCATTCGAGAGCACCGCGCGCGTTCAGTTTCTCCACGAACTCTTCCAGGAGCAACTGCGCTTCGGATCAGCGAGCAGACTGGTGCGCTCCTTCGAGATCCCCACTGCCGGAGGAAACGGCTACCGGCTCTACTTCACGACTGGTAGCGAAAAAGGTCTCGAGAAGATGAAGGAGGCGATGTGGCGCGCCGACCCGCTCGGCGGCGAGCGCTATCAGGACACGACCGATGAGCTCGTCCTGTTCGAGCCTGAGCCCGACACGAGTCAGCTACTCCGGGCTTTGAGAGCACACTTCGGCGATCGGCCGTTCAGCATCGAGGATGCCGAGCGCTTCACTCTGCTCAGCACGGCATACCTGCCCAAGGCACATCTGAAGACACGAACGCTGGCGCCCACGGAGCGTGCCGGCCGCCTGCTGGCGCTTTCGGCACGTAAGCGAAAGGCCACCTACCCGGCGGGAACGCAGCTCCGTTTCCGTTAAGCGACCGCGAGAGCCGGGCGATTCGGCATCTCGTTCCATGTGCGGCCATCGAGCTCACGCCCACCGGTCTTCGCTGTACGCCCGCCCCACTGCTTGAAGAAGAACGCCACCTGCTCTGCAGCACAGCGGTCGCGAAGCTCGTGTACCCATTCGATCTTCATTCGACGATGCCCATGCCCAGACTCGCCCCCGGCTATGAGCCATTGAATGCCGGTCAGGTCAAGCCCCTGTAGTGGTCCCAGCAATGGCTCCGCGCTGATGAACCGTACGGCTGCCGGAACTTCGCGCAGATAATCAGCGCGGTGCACGAAGCGCCTGTTCTCGATGCTGACGCCCATCCAAACGTTCTCAGGCCACGGCAGATCAGGAGCGAGTGCCGCAAGCCGCTCATGCCGCTTCGTAAGCACTTGGAATGTGTGCTGCTGCGCGCGTCGCATGACGTCGAACACCTGGGCGATGTAGCTGTCGGAGATGCCCTCGTGAAAGAGGTCGCTCATCGAGTTGACGAAAATCATCCGCGAGCGTGCCCATCGCAACGGCTGGTCAAGACGGTCGGGCCATAGCCGCAGATCGAAGCCCTGCTCGTAGGGATGCCCGGGTACACCCCGCCACCGCTCAGCGAACGTCTTGGCATAGCAGTGCGCGCAGCCCGGAGACACTTGATGGCATCCCGTTACGGGGTTCCAAGTCGCCTCCGTCCACTCGATTCGACTGCGATCTGCCAAAGCCAATGTGTCTTCATCCTCTGCCGCATAAGTCCTCTATGTACGAACATACGTTCGCAGATGGTGAGGACGGAAGTACGTCTTTACCGTCGCCGCCCCATCGCAAAGCTCTGCACCGGTGGCGCCGCCGCGCGCATGCTGGAGCCCACCTCGCCGCTCTCCACGTCCTCCTCGCCGCCGGCTCCCGGAGCCGCCGGACGCTCGCGGCCGGGCAGACGGCGGACGCGCGCCGTGTCGGCCTGACCCTCCGCGCCCTCGACGCCGCCGGGCAGGAAGCGCTCGAGCGGCGCGAGCTCGCGCACGATCACGTTGACCACGCCTTCCGAGCGCTCCAGCGTGCCGCGCGCGAGCAGCAGCGGCTCCGCGCGCGCGAGGTGGCGGTGGCGCTCGTACACTGCCTTGCTCACAATCAGGTTGACCGTCCCGAACTCGTCCTCGAACAGCAGGAACATCGTTCCCTTCGCCGTTCCCGGCCGCTGCCTGGCGATCACCAGGCCCGCCACCGCCACCTGACAGCCCGACGGCAGTCGCGGCAGCTGCGCGCTCGTGGCCAGCATCGGCATACCCCGTCGCGGGGCACAGGCCGTCAGCCGCTCGCGCAGGATCGCGATCGCGTGCTCGCCGACCGTCACGCCGCTCGTCGAGTAGTCCGCGATCAGCCGCTGCCAGCGTCCCAGCGGACGCAGGCGCGGCGCCGCCGGCAACTCCAGGGGCAGCGCCAGCTGGGTTCCCTCCCCCCTGCCCGCCGTCTCCGCCGACGCCGCCAGCCCCAGCTGCCACAGCGCCTCTCGTCTGCCGGCGCTCGTCTGGGCGTCGCCCTCGCCGATCAGCCCGTCGCACGCGCCCGACCACGCCAGCTGCTCGAGCGTCCCCCGCCTGCAGCCCGCGCGCCCCGCCAGCTCGCCGAGGCTCGCGTAGCGTCCGTTTCGCTCGCGCTCGTCCACCAGCGCCTGCATCTCCGCGCGCGCCGCGCCCTTCACGTAGCCCAGGCCCAGGCGCACGCCGCCGTCCTGCACCGTGCACCGTACCTGCGAGCAGTTCACGTCCAGCTTGTGGATCGCGATCCCCCGGTTTTCCGCCTCGTGGACGAGGCTGTCCGGGGCGTAGAAGCCCATCGGCTGCTCGTTCAGCAGCGCGCACAGGAACTCCGCGCCGTAGTGCACCCGCAGCCACGTCGACTGGTATGCCAGCAGGCCGAACGCCGCGCTGTGCGCCTTCGGGAAGCCGAAGCCCGCGAAGCCCTCCACCATCCCCCACACGCGCTCCGCCGTCCCGCGGTCCGCGCCCGCGTGGCGCATCGCCCCCGCCACGAAGCGCTCGCGGTGGCCCTGGATCATCTCGTGCGAGCGCTTGCGGCTCATCGCCCGCCGCAGCCCGTCCGCCTCGCCCGCGCTGAAGCCCGCGAACGCTTCCGCCACCTGCATCACCTGATCCTGGAAGATGATCGTGCCGAGCGTCTCCCGCAGGACCGGCTCCAGCGCCGGATGATCGTAGGGCACCTCATACGCCGGGTCTTCGCGCACGCGCCTGCGCCTCTCTATATAAGGATTGATCGCCCCACCCTGGATCGGTCCCGGACGCACGATCGCCACCTGCACCACCAGGTCATCCAGGTTCTCCGGCCGCGTGCGGCGGATCGACTGCATCTGCGCGCGACTCTCGATCTGAAAGACGCCCACCGTGTCCGCCGCGCGAATCGCGCTGAACGTCCGCTCATCGTCGAACGGGATCCGCGACAGGTCCACGCGCTCCCCGCGCACGCGCGCGATCTCCTCCACGCAGCGCTCCACCGCCGACAGCATCCCCAGGCCCAGCAGATCGATCTTCAGAAAGCCCGCGTCCGCGCACGAGTCCTTGTCCCACTGCACCATCTGCCTGCCCGCCATCGCCGCCGGCACCACCGGGCAGCAGTCGATCAGCGGCCGCGTCGCGATCACCATCCCGCCTGGGTGCTGGGACAGATGCCGCGGCAGCCCGTACGCCTGCTCGACCAGGCGCTCCAGCCAGCGCCAGCGCGTCGAGCCCGCCCCTCGCCGCGCGTGCGCTGCATCCGCGGGCTCGGCGTCCGCGATCGCCGCCTCTCTCCCCCACGGGTCCGCGCCGCGCGCCGCGCGCTCGATCTCCCCCGCCGGCAGGCCCAGCACCTTGCCCAGCTCGCGGATCGCCCCGCGCGCGCGGAACGTCGGGAACGCCGCCACCAGCGCCGCGCGATCGCGCCCGTAGCGCTCGTGCACGCGCGGGATCAGCCGCTCGCGGATGTCGCGCGGGAAGTCCAGGTCGATGTCCGGCAGCCCGCTCAGGTCCTCGTGCAGGAAGCGCCCCAGCGCCAGCCTGCCCGCGATCGGGTCGATGTGCGACAGCCCCGTCAGGTAGCACACGATCGACGACACCGACGAGCCGCGCCCGCGCCCCGGCGCCAGCAGCGCGCGCACCGTGCTCGGCCCGCGCACCTCCACCGCCACCTCGCGCGCCAGCTCCAGCATGTCGTGGTGCAGCAGGAAGAAGCCCGCCAGGCCCAGCCGCTCGATCACCCGCAGCTCCTCCTCCAGGCGCGCCAGCGCCTCCGCATACGCCCCGCGCGCACCCGGGCCCGGGTGCGCGCCGTCCGCTCCGTAGCGTTCGCCAAGACGCGCCCCGCACAGCTCCGCCAGGCGCCGCTCCGCGCCCTCGTCCTCAGCCCCCGGATAGCGATAGCCGAGGTCCCTCGTCAGGTCGAACCTCAGCCGCTCCGCCAGCTCCAGCGTCTCGCGCACCGCCTGCGGATGGTCGGCGAAGCGACTGGCCATCGCCCGCGGCGTGCTCATCACGTGGCTGTGGTTGCCGCGCCGCAGCGGCTCGCACGCGTCCAGCGCCGCGTGGTGGCGCAGCGCCACGAACGCGTCCTGCAGCTCCGCCCGCGCGCGCGAGTGCGCGTGCACGTTGCCCGTCGCCACGCACCTCACCCCCAGGCGCCGCGCGTGCACCTCAAGCGCACGGTTGCGCGCGCGGTCGTCGCGCGCGTACGGGCGCTGCAGCTCCACATACAGGCCCTCCCTGCCGAACGCCTCCAGCAGCCGCCTTGCCGTGAGCTCGTCCCGCGCGCCGCCGCCGATCGCCGAGCGCTGCGCGCAGCCCGTCAGGCACACCAGGCCCTCCGCGTGGTCGAGCACCGCCTGCACGTCCACCCACGGCTCCGTGCGCTCGCGCCCGGACTCCCGCTCGCGGGTGTGCGCGTGCGCGAGCGTCACGATCCTGCACAGGTTGCTCCAGCCGCGCTCGTCGCGCACCAGCAGCGTGATGTGGCGAGTCCCGATCGGCTCGGCCGGCTTGGTCACCGCGCCCGAGTGGGCATCCTCGCCCAGACACGTGGCGCCGCCCGGGCCGCTCGGCCCGAGCGCCACGTCGATCTCCGCGCCGTGGATCGCCCGCACGCCGTTGCCCGCCGCCACCTGCGCCAGCTCCATAGAGCCCGACACCGAGTTGTGGTCGGTCAGCGCCAGCGCCGTGTAGCCCAGCTCGCCCGCGCGCTGCGCCAGCTCCTGCGGCAGCGACACGCCGTCCAGGAACGAGTACGCCGAGTGGCAGTGCAGCTCGACGTACGGAGCCCCGCCCGCCCCCGTGGATCGCGGCGTCATCTCCCCGCCCCCTGGGCAGGTTGGACGAACCAGCGGCCCGTGCGCAGATCGTGGAAGACGACCACGTTGCGGCCCCGCTCGCCCACCAGCTCCCAGTAGCGGCGTCGCAGCGGCTCCGCCGTCCACCAGCGGTCCTCCACCAGCCACGACTCGCGCAGCGACTCGATCGCTTCGCCGTCCACCTCCACCGGCATCTCAGCGAGGCGGGCGGGGTCCAATCGCACGCGCGCGGGACGGGGCTCGTTCAGGACCCGGGCCATGCGCCGGTCATCACTCCGGGATCGGCGCCAGCACCACCCGGCGCTCGGGCACGCGCGAGCCCGGGTCGACGCACACCGCCCGCAGCGCCGCGTCCGGCCCCGCCACCGCGCGCATCTGCGCCACCGCTTCGCGCAGGCGCGCCGCGCGGGCGGCCGAGGGAGCGCCGGAACGGATCGGGTGGACGGCCGAGCCGCCGGCGTCGGCGCCGAGGCGGGCGGGCGCCTCCTCGAACAGCGCGCCCTGCTCGCTCGCCGGCGGCCCGAAGCGCTCTGCCTCCAGCCCCAGCACGGCGGCCGGGGCGGGCAGCGTCAGCAGGCGCAGCGACAGCGCCAGCCAGATGCGCTCGGGGTCCGCGAGCGCCTGGCGGAAGACCACGCGCTCGCGCCAGCCGCCGCCCGCCACCAGGCGCGCGGACAGCGTGGCGGCGCGCAGCGTGCGCCCGCGGCGCTCCGAGCGCGCCAGCAGCCGATCCACCAGCACGCCCAGCACCCGCTTCAGCGCCTCGCCGGAGCTCGCGTCGCCGACCTCCATCGACTCCTCCAGGCGCTCCTCCACGCGGCGCGGGCGCAGCGGGCCGTCCTCGCCGCAGGCCAGCCGGTGGGCCAGCGCGCCCGGCGCCCCGAAGCGGTCGCTCAGCGCCGGGCGCCCGAGCCGCTCGAGCTCGCCGAGCGTGCGCACGCCCAGGCGCGTCAGCGGCTCGATCAGCGCCGCCGTGTCATCGCGGAAGCCCAGCAGCTCCACCGGGCGCCCCGCAAGCCAGCGGCGCGCCTCGCGGGCGGGCGGGCCTTCAATCACGAGCGGGCGGCGCGAGCGCACCGCCATGGCCGCCGCCAGCGCGCAGAAGCGCGTCGGCCCCGCGCCGATGCGCGCCCCCCACGACGCGCGGCCGGCGGGGCGCGCGAGCGCGCGCGAGGCGGCGGCGATCGTCGCCTCGGAAGTGCCGTGGATCCCGTGCAGCCCGCCGCTCTCGAAGTACGCGAGCCCTGGGCGCGCCGGCTCGACCGCCGCGCCGATCGCTTCCAGGGCGCGCAACGCCGCCTCCCACGCCTGCGCCACCGCCACCGGGTCGCCCGGCACCAGCACCAGATCCGGGCAGCGCGCCAGCGCCTCGCCGAGCACCATCCCCCGCGCCACGCCGCGCGCCTCCGCCGCCCCCGACACCTCCCCCACGCGCTGTTCGCCGCCCACCAGCGGCGCCACCGCCAGCGCGCGTCCCGCCAGCGTCTGCTGGGCGATCTTCGCGCCCTCGCCGGCCGCCACCGACAGCTCGAAGCGAGGGATGTGGATGCACACGACCATGCGAACACACGTTCGCATGGTCGTCCGCCGGTCGCAACAGATGGCTATCTACATTCGGCGAGAACGTTCAGCGGGAACGCGCCTCGGATCCTGGCCAGCTCCATGTAGCCGCAGTGGATGCGGGCCGCTGGCAGCGTAATATGCCTTCCGACCGTGCCGCGTTTGCCGACGCCGCCTCCAGCTTCATCCCCTGCGGTACGCGCCGTCATGCGAGCGAACTGCTCGACGGACACCGTTCATGAGGTAGCACTGCGGAGCGAGCTGCATCGTCGCGGACTGCGATTCCGCAAGCACAAGGCGCTGGTGCCGGGCCTGCGGTTTCGCCCCGACATCGTCTTTCCGCGTCAGCGAATCGTAGTCGAGTGCCTCGGCTGCTTCTGGCATCGCTGTCCTGTCGACGGCGTCACGCCGCGTACGAACTCCGACTATTGGCAGGCGAAGCTCGAGCGCAATGTCGAGCGCGACCAACGCAACGCGAGGACGGTTGCCGAGGCTGGGTGGCATCTGATCATCGTCTGGGAGCACGAGGACACGGTCGCCGCCGCAGATCGGATCGAGACCTTGGTGCGCTGCGCGACTGCTCGCGCATAGGCTGCTCAAGTGCCGATCAAGCTGCACGCCGACGACCTCGCTCAGACGCTCGAGCGCGCCTACGTGCTTGCGATAGGTGAACAAACGCTTCCCGAGATCTGGATAGGGCGTGCTGAGCAGCTTGCGAAGAGCCCGTCGGTGGCGTTCATCGCCGCAGTCGGCTCCGTGCTGCTTGCGAAGGCTACGAGTCCCGCAGTCGACGTCTTGGTGATCAAGGCGCGCGAGGGCAGCGCAGGCGCCTTCAACCTACGCGCCGCCGCCACCGCCCTCGCGGCGAAGAAGCGGGCGTTCGGCTACGACATCGGCTCGAGCAGCGACCGCGACCCTATCAACCACAGCACACTGCTCAACTCGACTCGCTGGGACGTGGCGCTCGAGCGAATTCGCGAGGACCACAAGCCGTTCTTTCAGCTGATCCTCACCTGGCTCGTCGACGTGAACCGAATGAGCCAGGACGAGGCGACGGAGGCGTTGGCCGCCTACCTCCGCGTACGGCGCTCGGTTGGCTCGCGGGCATCCGTGCAGCAGATACCCACAGAGCTGACGAACGGCCCGGCTCTGCCCGATCTTGTCGACGTGCTCGACGGCTTCGCGGGCGCTGACCCTGAGGGCGGCGCCCGCGGCATGGCGCTGGTGGCGGCCGCCTACAGGGCGGCCGGCTTCGAGGTGGTGCTGCCGTCGCGCAACGACCCGCGTCGCATCGATATCCCCATCAAGCGCGGCGACGCAATGGTCATCGGCGCCGAGGTCAAGCAGATCGACACACGTGAGGGAACCGCCGACACCCTGGCCAAGGATGCCGCCAGCGCCAACGTGAGCCGCGCGCTGCTGGCTGTGCTGCGGCCCGGCGTGCTCGTCGACTTCGACCGCGCGGCGGTGATCCGTCGAGCCGAGAAAGACCACAACGTCGTGCTCCGCGTTGTGCAGGGCACGCGCGAGCTGCTCCACGAGGCGCTGAGCGCTGGTGACGTCGACTTGAGCGAGCTCTGCGCGTCGCTGCCTCGGCTGTTCGGCGACGCATTGATGGACATCCGGGTGGCCGAGCAGACGCTGGCGACGTGGACGGCGATCGCCAGCCGATGGCAGTGACTGAAAGTGCTAGGCGGCCTGGAGAAGCTCGCCCGTGGTGTCTACTCGGGTGCCCTGGTCTTGGCGCTCGAGCACGCTGCGAAGGCTGAGTGCGACGGCTTCGGCGAGGCGGGGCGGCACTGCGTTGCCGACCTGGCGATATTGAGCGACCCGCGGCCCAGCGAACACCCAGCCTGAGGGGAAGGTCTGCAGGGCGGCGGCCTCCTGCACGGTGATGCGACGCAGCCGGTCAGGGGCACGCTTGAGCGGTGGCTTCCCACTCTGCAAGCGCTGGTGATAGCCGACGACCCACGGCTCGGCGCCGTGCTCGAGCTCCTCCTGGTCGATGATCGGGGTAGCGTTGCCGCCCATCGAGGCGGGCAGGGTCTTGGCGAGCCCATCCAGCTTCAGCGGCCTGCCCGACCCGTTGAAGAGCAGGCTCCCGCGATGGGCGGTAGGTCGCATGACCGGCTTGCCTGCGGGAACCACGCGAGCGGCACAGGTGGCGTCGTTGCCAGGCTCGCCAAAGCGTGGCAGGTGCTCGAGCACAGAACGCACGGTCGGCGGACAGCCTGCTGTCGTGGCGAGCGGACGCTGCGGGGAGGCTCCCTGAATCCCTACCAAGAACATGCGCTCGCGTGACTGCGGCACGTCGAAGTCCTGCGCGTTGAGCACGAACAGGGAGCGCTCGTAGCCAAGAGCGTCAGCGCGTTCCAGCAACCGGGCGCGCACCGCAGCCCAGCGAGGACTCTTGGCGAGCGCCTTGACGTTCTCCATCACAAACGCGCGCGGGCGCAGATGCGCCACGACGTCGAAGAAGTGGTCGACATGCCGGGAACGCGGGTCATCCGGGTCCATGCGCCCGATGACCGAGAACCCTTGGCAAGGCGGCCCGCCGATCACGAGCGTGGGCTGCAGGCCCGACGGGGGGTCGATGCTGAGCACGTCGCCGCTGACGGCACACGACTCGAGGTTGGCGTTGTATGTCGTGACCGCGAAGGGGTCGCTGTCAATCGCCCAGCGGACGCGGAACCCGGCGCGGGAAAACCCGAGATCGAGCCCACCGGCGCCGCTGTAGAGCGAGATGGCGGTGTAGGCGGGCGCACTCACGTCGGGGATTCTCGCGGCGGCGCCGGACGCCGCAAAGCTGAGCGCCAGGCTTCCCTCTCGTCCGAACATATGTTCGAGAGTATCGTGTGACTCGGACAGTTGTCAGCGAGTCGCTTCTACCCTCGGCAAGCAAGCAACGTGGCCTGCGCGGCCACGCCCGCGCCGCCGCCCGCCTCAATCCATCGTCAACGGCCCCTCGGCCGAGCCGCTCAGGAACTGCCGTACGAACGGGTTCTCCGAGGAGAACATCTTCTCGGCGTCGCCCGCTTCGACGATCCGACCGCGCCACAGCAGCGCGATGTATTCGCCGATCTGGCGCGCGGAGGCGATGTTGTGGGTTACGACCAGGTAGGTGCCTTTGTAGATCTGGTGCATCTCCTGGATCAGGTCGCACAGCAGCGCGGTGCGCACCGGATCCAGGCCCGAGTCGGGCTCGTCGAAGATCACGATGTCGGGCTCCATCACGAGCGCGCGCGCGAAGCCGGCGCGCTTGCGCATGCCGCCGGAGAGCTGCGATGGCAGGTCGAACATCGCGTCGGACAGGCCGACGTCGCCCAGCCGCTCGCGCACGCGCTCGGCGATCACCGCCTCGGAGTAGTCGGTGTGCTGGCGCAGCGGGAAGGCGACGTTGTCGAAGACGTTCATCGACCCGAACAGCGCGCCGTCCTGGAAGAGCACGCCGATTTTGCGGCGCATCGCCAGCAGCTCGGGCATCGTCAGGTCTTTGACGACTTTGCCCTTCACGATCACGTCGCCCGAATCGGGGAACATCAGCCCGATGATGTGCTTGATCAGCACGCTCTTGCCGGTGCCCGACGGGCCCAGCACGACGGTGATCTTGTCCTCGGGGAACGCGACGTTCAGCCCGTCCAGGACGGCCACCCCGCCCAGGCGCTTGTGCACGTCCAGGCAGCGGATCGACCAGTTCGCGTCGTCGGCCTCGCCCGCGTAGTCGACGTCGGTGGAGTGGTACTGGTGGCGATCGTCGGGAGTCTCGTCTGACATCACTTTTCCTTGTATACCGCGTGCGGGAATTCGCTGGTTTCGCCGTTGAACGTGAATGGCCCCTGCTTCGTGCATCCGGGCGCCGCGACCTTGTTGGCGGTTTCCGGTTCGTTGGCGAGCGGCGATTCGCCCGCGTTTGGCGGATGCGTGATCTGTTTGAGGAGTTCTTCGGAGACGAGTTCGTTGGCCGGGCCGCTGGCCGACGGCGAGGTGTTCGCGCAGGCGCTCGAGCTGAACACCGGCAGGCCGCTGACGAGCGAGCCGTAGGCTCCTGAGTGCGGGTAGGCGTTGGCGCGGTCGGTGCCGATGCGGTTCTGGTAGATCGCGAGGCTCTCCGGCGTGAGCACCTGCATCGCGGTCAGCACATGCCGCTTGGGCGCTTCCTCTCCTGTGGGGAAGTCGGCGCTCGGTTCGCTCCCCTCCGTGGCGGCCGTGATGTTCGCGAAGAACGCCTGCAGCTCGGGCACATATTCGCCGAGATACTGCAGGAGCGGGTCGAGGTTGTGCAGCACCGGCCTGAAGTTTTCGAGCACCGGCACGGTCAACTGCAGCGCCTTCTTCATGTCCGGGAGATCCGTTTTCGCGGCGGCGCTCAGCGGCCCAAGGGCGGTGAGGAAGCTGTTGAACGGGGGAGTGAACGGCTTGGCCGCCTGCAGCAGCGCCGAGAGCTTGCGCTCGGTCGGCTGGAATTCTTCGAGGTAGGGATTGGCGATCGCGGCGAAGCGGTCGGTTTCTTTGAGCGCAACGCGCGAATTGTGCTCGAACGCCGGCAGTTCGCGGAAGGCTTGCGCGAACGCCTGGCTGGCTTCGGCGGCCGCGTGGAAGGTGCGCTCGCCGTTGACGATCGAGCCTTCGAGCTGGTGGTCACGGCTGGCGAGCGCGTTGAAGACGACGCCGGTGTTGTGCACGATCGCTTTGACGGCGCCTTCCTGAGCGTCGAGCAGGGTGACCAGCTTGTTCGCGCTTTCGACGAACGGTTCGAGCTGGGCGAAGTCGGCGTTGATCTGTTCGCCGCGGCCGTTGATCCCTTCGGCGGCCGCTTCCTGCCAGATCTGGAAGTCGCGCCTGGTCTTGGCGTCGAACGCGGAGAGGATGTCGTCGAGCGTGACCGACGGTTCCACCTGGCTGTTGGCCAGCCGGCCGCCGTCGGCCAGGTACGGCCCCGCCCTCCCCTCGGGGATCAATTGCACATAGGTCTCGCCGAGCAGCGTCTTCTGGCGCAGGATCGCGTGCATGTTCGCGCGGATCGGCGCGTAGCGCCCTGCGATTTCGACCGTCGCCTGGGTGCGGCCTTCCTTGTTCAGCCCGAGCGAGACGACGTGCCCCACTTCGACGCCGCTGATGCGCACGTCGGACTCTTCGGCGAGCGCGAACGAGCGCGGGAAGGCGACCTCGAAGCGGTAGCCCTTCGGTTTCAGCGGCAGCGGTCCGCCGAAGGACTCCCAGAGGAACATCAGCAGCCCGAAGCAGCTGAGCACGAACAGGATGATCACGAGCAGGTTGCCGAGCGTCGGCGCGCGCTTCTGCATCTCAGCCCTTTCCTCCGAACGACGGTTGACCGAGGCTCGAGAACGGGCCGATCGCCGGCGCCTTCGCCTTCGTGCGGCCACGCTCGCTCGCCCCCGTGCCACCAGCCACGGGGATGCCCTCTTTGATGCATTCTTCCTTCGTCGGGGGCTTGAGCAGCCCCACCAACAGGTTCACGGTCGGGTTGACTTCGCCGGCGTCTTTGAGGAGCCTCAGGACTTCACAGTTGAGGTAGACGAGGCCACGTCCGAGGACACCATGGGCTTCGGCGGTGCTGAGCACGCTGTTGAGGTCGTGGTTGCCCCAGTCGAGGAAGAACAGGAAGCCGCCCTTGCTCGGGCCCGGGTTGTATGCGAGCTCGTTGAAGAATTCGTCGAGCACCGAGAAGCTCGCCGCGAGCTTCGGCAGCGCTTTGCTCAGGTTTTCCGTCGTCGGCCCCAGTTCGTTGACGACCGGCAGGATTTCGCGCGCGAACGGGCGGATCTCGTTCTTGATGATCGGCGTCGTCTTTTCCGAGAGCTTGCGCGCCGCTTCGTTGGCCGGGCCGAGGGCGCGCGCGAACGGCTCGAGTTTGCGCACTGTCGGGCCGAGCACGTGCGTCGCGGCGGCGAGCTTGCCGAGACCGAGGCCGGTCTTGTGCAGCGCGCCCGGGAGCAGCGCGAGCGTCTTCTTGAAGCTCGCGTCCTCGCCGGCGAACGTCTTGAACACGGCGTTTGCGGCGTCGACGAGCGCTGAGAGCTGCTGGTCCTTGCCGCCGAGCGCTTCGGTCAGCAGCCGGAAGTTGTGGATCGAGCGTTCGACGTTGCCGGCGCGGGCTTCGAGCTGCTGGGCGATCTCTTCGGTCAGCTTCGACGTGGGATCGAAGCGCTTGAGCGCGGCCGCGAGCGGCCTGCCGTTTTCCTTCAGCCCGATGCCGAGACCGGCGACCAGCTCCTGCACGTAGGCGCGGGTTTCCGCGTCGAGACCCGCGAGGAATTCGTCGAAGTCGATGTTGGCGGCGGTCTGGGACTCGGGTAGCACCTCGCCGCTGCGCAGTTTGCCGGCGGAGGGGGTGCCGGGATTGACCTCGACGGTGATGTCCTGCAGCTGCGTCTTCGGGCGCAGCAGCAATGTCGCGTTGCGGTAGATGTACTTCGCGTATTTGGGGCTGACTTTCATCGTCACGAGCGCCACGCCGTTGCGTAGGTCGACGGTCGCGATTTCCCCGATCTTCGCGCCGGCGATCGTGACCGCCTGGCCCTGGCCGGGGGTGACCGCCTGTGCGGTCTGGAATTCGGCGTCGAGGTTGAAGTAGGTGTGGCCGAGCACCGGCACCCAGCTCGGCAGCTTCAGGTTCTCGTGCGCGAGGATGTAGCCGCCGACGCCCGCCGCGATCACGATCATCGTGACCACCGCGATGAACGCCGTGCGATAGCGCTCGATCTGATCGCGGACGCTCAGGCCGCCTTCGTGACCCTCGGCGGGCGTCATCCCTGGCCACTCCCATCGGCCGGCCCCTGCGACAGCGGCCCGTTGAAGTTCGGCAGCGCCTGCGTGTCGCAGGGAACCAGCGGCTCGTACGGCGGCTCTTCGGCCGGGAAGGCCGGGCGCGTGCCGAGCGGGGGCAGCGGCGAGCGCGCGAGCAGCTGGCTGCCTTTGATGGCGCTGCCCACGAGCGTCGTCGGCTGCGAGCGCAACGTCTGGCCGCTGTTGCCGACGAGGAACCGGACATTCGGGCCATTGCCGGTGAAGCCCTGGCCGATGCTGTTCAGGCCGACCAGGCTGTACCAGAATTCCTTGTAGTCTTCGACGCCGGTCGTGCTCGACCCGTCCTGGATCTTGGTGTTGCCGGCCGGGTAGATCACCTTCGTCATGCACTCGTTGAACGCTTCGGTCTGCTTGTAGAGCGGCGTCGATTCGCTCTCCAGGCGCGCGAGCGAGGGCACCGACGCGGCCAGTCCCTTGGCGACGCCACCCAGTTCTTCCGGCCCCAGCGAGTCCTGCACCTGTTCGATCCACGGAAGCGTCGCCGCGACCGTGCGGTTGGTGTTCCTGATCCCCGGGAGGATCTCGTGGGCGAACGCACGCGTCGGCGGGAACGTCGAGTCCAGGCCCGCGAGGCCCGCATCGACGTTGCCGAGGTTCGCGGGCAGCTCGGCGACGAGCGTCTTCAGGCCCGCCGACTGCGAGGCGAGCGCCGTGAAGAACGTATTGAAGTTGGGGAACAGTTCGCTCAGGTCCTGTTCGTGGACGTTCAGCGCCGCGGTCACCTTGCCGATCGAGGCGATCAGCTTCGATAGGTCGTGTGGTTCGCTGCCGGTGATCGCCTGCGCGTCGATCGCGCCGCCGCGCAGCGAAGCCGGACCGCGCGCGTAGATCTTGTTGAGCGCTTCGGCGGCGTTCAGGCCGTGCACTTCGGGCGCCTGTTCGGCGTTTTCGGCCGCATCGGGCTTGCGCGTGAGCGCTTCGCCGTAGTTGATCAGGAAGGTCTGCAGGTTCGCCCGCGTGTCGGTGTTGAGCGCGTCGAGCACCTGGTCGAGCTGCACCGGGTCGGCGGTCTGGGCGACCGGGATCGTGTAGCCGGAGGAGACGGTCTGCGCGGAGGGGCTGCCGGGCTGCAGTTCGACGAACCAGTTGCCTTCGAGGAACAGGCGCGGGCGGATCTTCACGGTCGCGTCGCTGTGGATCGGCAGGCCGCGCGTTTCGATTTCCATCGTCACGAGGCCCGTGTTGCCCTGACGCTGGATCGCGCTGACCTGCCCGACGCTCACGCCGGCGATCCGCACCGGCGATTTGGGGTGGATGTTGACTGCCGTCGCGAACTCCGCCTTCAGGCGGAAGCCGTGTTTGAACGGGATGTGCTTGGTGAAGCCGAAGTACACGCCGATCACGACGATCACGATCAGGATGAGCCCCGCGCGGACCGGATTCGAGCGCTGCAGCTCGATGACCGGCACGCGCTCCTGTCGACGCCACCAGCGCGGTCCGCTCATCTGCCCTTCCCCTTGGACTTGCTCTTCGCCTTTGACTTGCTCTTCGTCTTCGCCTTGGGGGCCGGCGCGGCGATGCCGAGCGCTTTGAGCGTCGCTTCCGGGTACTTGTCGCCGGCCAGGTTGTCTTCGCGGCTCGTGAATTCGCGGTTCTTTTCGGTGCTGGTCGCGTGGCCGACCAATGCCGAGCCCTGCACATAGTTCTCGTTGCCCGCTTCACACAGTTCGGCGGGCTGCCCGGGGCCGGTGACGTTCGGGTAGGGGTTGTAGTGCAGATGGTTGTTGTGGACGACCGTGGAGCTCCCCGGCTGCTTTCTTTCGATGTCGGGGCCGTTGGCGATCGCAGAGGCAGGGTAGCCCTCGTTGTTGGGACCGGAGGGCGACAGAACGGTGCTCGCGCGCGCCAGCGTGCCCACGCCGATGCTCTCGGACTCCAGGCTCGCGAGGTTGCGGAACGCGAGCGTCAAGTAGTTGCAGTTGGCCTGCTCGGGCGCGATCCCGGCGAGCAGCGGGTTGCCGATTTCGAGCGTCCGCGCGAAGTCTTCGAACGCGAGCGGGATCACGGGGTTCTTGGCGAATTCCTCGAGCCCCTGCGATGATTCGGCCAGTCGCGTGTTCAGAGCGGTGGCCGCGGCGAGGTTGACGGCGCCGACGCTGAAGGCGTGCCCGAGCTGCGGCGCGACGGTGCGCAGCGCGCTCGCGCTGGGGCGCAGCAGATGCACGAACTCGGCCGCGTTTTCGTAGAAGCGCGCCTCGTGCGGGAACGAGTAGATCCCCTGTTCAAGCGACGCCGGCCCACCCCTGTTGGCCGCTTCGATCGACGGCGCGACGCTCGCCCAGGCGCTGAAGAACGTGTCGAGGTCGCTGAAGTATTCCGCCTGCGTCTGGGCGACCGGAGCCGACTGAGAGGCGACGCGGTCGAGCGCGACCCACAGCTCGTGCAGCCCCGTCGCGGGGTTGGCGAGGTTGCGCAGCACCGGCACCGCGGCCGTCACGAGCGGGCGCAGTTCGTGGATCGCGGCGTTGATGCCGAGCCCGCGCCCGGCGAGGCCGTCGCCGAAGTTGTTCGTGTTGATCTTGATCGCGGTCCGCGTCGGCTTGTTGAACATGTTGAAGAGTTCCTCGATGTTCACCGGTTCGCGCGTCTGCGCGATCGGGATCGTCTGGCCGGGCTTCAGCGTCGTCCGCGAGCTGCCCTCTTCCAGTTCGAGGTACTTCAGGCCGATCGCCGAGACCGACTGCACGGCCGCTTTCGTGTCCACGGGCAGCGGCTGCACTTTCTTTTCTAGCTTGAGCGTCGCGATCACCGTGAAGCGGCCGGTGCGCGGGTTCTCGTGGGGTGAGAGCGAGCCGATGATGCCGACGCGCGTGCCGGCGATCCGCACCTGGTTGGCGGCCTGCAGGCCGGATGCCTCGGGCAGTTCGACCTTGATGTCGTACGTCGGCACGAACGGCAGGCCGTTGTTGGCGTTGTAGGAGAGGAACACGGCGACGACGACGATCAGCGTCGTGATCGCGCCGATCAGCAGCGGGCTCGCGGCGAGTGAGTTGCGACGCCTGTTCATCAGGGCGTCTCCGTCGGATCGCAGCTGAGCAGTTCGCCGTCGACGAACGGCGAGGAGCCGTCGGCGGCCGGTTGCGTGGCGGCGCCGGGACAGCGGCGCAGCTGTCCGGTCTTGAGGCCTTCGAGCGCCGCCTGCGCGCTCGCCGCCGGGGTCAGCGTGTTGTTTTCGCCGAGCTTGAAGTCCGGGAAGACGCCGGTGACGTGCGCGTAGTGGCCGTCGGCGTCCCAGTAGCCGGCGCCCTCGCCGAACGTCCGCAGCGTGCCCGCCAGGTCGGGGGCGTAGGGGCCGAAGACCGCGGTGATCGGCACCGATTCCTGCAGCGCGGTGACTGCGATCGGCGATGCCGTCGTCAGCTGCTGGGCGAGGCCCGGGAGCGCGCGCACGAGGTCGGTGAGGTCGTTGTTGGCTCCGGGGCGGCTGAACGCCTGGCTCAGGTTGGTCACGGCCGGCGTCGCCGTGACCAGCAGCGGGCGCAGGCGTTCGAGCAGCGTCGTCAGCGATTTCGTCGTCGGCCTGGATTCCTTGACGAGCTCGCTGAGCGCGTCGAATGTCGCCGGCAGTTCGGCGAACGTGCGGTTGCCCTGGCGCAGCGTCCCGGGCAGCTGTTTGAGGCCGCGCGCGAGCTCGCTCTGCTCTGAGCCGATCGCCCGGAAGGCCGTGTTCTGGTTTTCGACCAGGTCCGAGAGCGATTCCTGGCGCGCGCCGATCGTCGTCACCGCCTTCGCCGTTTCCACGAGGAAGCTCGTGAAGACGGGCTGGTCGCGCGTGAGCTCGGAGAAGAAGTGGCTGAGAGCGGCCAGCGCGGGCGCGAAGTATTCGACCGAGGTGCCGAGGTTCTTGCCCTGCCCCACGTACTGTTCGGCTGTCCCCTGGATGAACCCCTGCAGGCCCTTGCGCGTCTTCGGGTTGAGCGTGTTGAACAGCTGGTCGAGGTCGGTGACTTCGCCGGTGACGCTCACCGGCAGCGTCGCGCCCGCCGGGTAGGAGGGGTTGCTGTTGGGCCCGAGCGTCAGCGCGATGTAGCGGTTGGCGACGCTCGTCAGCGACGGCACGCGCACCTGCGCGGTCGTGCCCTGGTGCAGCGGCACGAGCGAGGAGTCGACGTGGATCGTGATCAGGGCTCTGAAGTTGGAGGTCAGTTCGATGTTCGTGACGCTGCCGACGGGCACGCCGCCGACCTGCACCTGGTCGCCGCGGACGAGCTGGTCGCCTTCGGCCAGTTCCAGCTTGTAGTTCGAGCCACCGCCGGTGGCGAATACGAGGTAGGCGACGATCAGCACGACGAGGCCGAGCGCGCCCACCCCGAGAATCCGGCTAGTTGACACCGGCTTCTCCTTCCGCGCTCGCACCGGGACCGTCGGCGATCGCCGCACCGGAGTGCCCGCTGCCGACCGTCGGGTCGGGGATCTCGCCGAGCCGATCGATCAGCTCGATCCACTCGCTCGGCGTGAGGCCAGCGGCGGACAGCGCTGCGGCGTGCGCGCTCTGCGTGCCGAGCGCGGCGAAGGCGACATGGATCGCGTCGGCGGCGCTCGGGCTGTCGATCGCGTCGGCGGCGCCCGGGTAGCCCATCAGGCTGAGGATCCGCTGCGGCCGCGCGAGGCCCTGGAGCATCAGCAGCTTGCGCACGGTCTCGTCGGCGAGCGAGCCCGGCCCCTGGTGACCGGCGATCGGGACGCCGTTGACGGCGGTGATGTCCACATCCACGCTGCTGGCGCTCGCCGGAGCGTAGGCGGCGGCCGCAGCCGGCGTCGAGCCCGCGCACGGCAGTCCCGAGGCGGTCGGCCTCAGACCCGAGACCGACAGGTACTCGAGGATCGCGAGCACGCGCTTGTCGACCCTGCCCTCCTGCACGTCCTCGCGCGCGCAGGCGCCGAGGCGGATGCCGGTGTCGTGGAGCACCTGCGGCTCGAGTTGCTGCTTTGACTCGAGCAGCACCTGGCCGACCGTGGGCGAGGTCGCCAGGAACGGGTTCTCGCCCCTGGCCCTGAAGATCGAGGTGTCTTCGAGCGACACCCAGCCGTCGAGGATCGGCTTCGGGTCGATCAGCGGCGCGCCCGCGCCGGCGGGGCGGATCTGGAAGAGCATGTGCGGCGCGCCTTCGGCGCCCAGGCGGCCGAGCACCGTGCCCGCGATCACCTGCACGCCCGGCACGAGCGGGTGCAGGTAGACGTCGTTGGCGCCTTCGGTGAAGACCTGCACATGCGAGGACGGCTTGGGCGGCGCGGGGGCCTGCGTCGGGGCCGGAGCCGGAGCCGTGGGGGCGCTCACGGGTGCTTCCAGGCCCGCCGCGGCGCCGAGCGCGAGGCCCGAGACCGCGGCGCCCTCCGACAGCGGCGAGCGCGGCTGGGCGCCGGCGCTCGCGGGTCCACCCGGCGCAGGTTCGGATTTGGCGCCCGGCTGCGCGATCCGCGGGCTGGGCGTCGTGTGGACATGTGGCTCGAGCACCGGATAGACGGATGCGACTTCGCCGAGCTGGCCGTACACGTAGGTGTTGCCGTAGGCATCGCGCAGCGCGACGAAGTGCCCAAGCGCCGGAGATTCGCCGATCTGGACGACTTCGCCATCCTGGACGGCGATCACCGGCGCGCCCGCCTGCGAGTAGATCGTCGTGCCGACGAGCGTCTTCGGCTGGTCAGGGCCGGTGGCAACAGTCGGGAAGCCGTCGCTGTAGTGCGCGGCCGCGTGCACCGGGAAGCGCGCCTCGGTCAGGCCGGTGATCGCGCCGAGAAGTTCGGATGGGGTGCCGCCGAGCAGCTGGGCACGGAGCAGCACCGATTCGACGTACGCCTGCGAGTGGTTGTAGGAGTAGACGGCGGCCTTGATGTTCGTGTCGCCCCCGGCGGCGCGCAGGTAGCGCGCCGCGGCGAAGATCGCGTCGGCCGGGTTGTAGGGGTCTCGCCAGCCGTCGCCGTTGGCGTCGACCCCGTACTGCGCCCACTCCGAGGGCAGGAACTGCATCCAGCCCTCGGCGCCGGCGCTGGAGACGCTGAGGTCGCGGCCGTAGTCGGTCTCGACCTCGTTGATCGCCGCGAGCACCTGCCAGGGGATCCCGTAGGCGGTGCCGGCGGCCTGGAAGATCGGCAGTAGGAACGGCGGGACCTGGAAGCTTTCGATGAAGAAGCTCGGCAGGCCGCCGATCGTGGACCGCAGCGAGAACGGCAGCGACGGGGTCAGCGTGCTCGGCGAGGGCGCCCGCTTGCCGTGCGCTCCGGTCGCCGCCCCGACTTCGCTCTTCGCACCTGGTCCGCCGGCTGGCGTGACTGGCGCTTTCCTGTGAGCGCCGCTCGTGGCGTGCGTGCCGCCCGGGCTCGCGCCCTGCGCATGCTGCGCCTGCACCTGCGGCGGCGCCGGTTCTTCGACCGTCGCCGTTTCCCCCTCCGGGGACGATGCGCCTGGCGCCGTTTCACGGCCGCCCGTCGACGTCGCAGGGGTTTCGGGCGCGGGGACCGAGACGGTTCCTTCGCCCGCCGGCGTCGTGCTCGTGGCGGCCGGTTCGCCGGCGAGGCTCGCCGAGGGAGCGCCCAGCGCGAGCGCAGCAACGGCCAGCAGGGCGAGGAGCAGCAGGCGCGGTAGCGGAGCTCGTGGGCTCATCGCCTCATTCGTTCCCGAGCAGGTAGTTGAGCAGCAGCCCGCCGGCTTCCGAGCCTTCGCTTGCCGGGCTGTAGTACGTCGTGCCGGAGGTCGAGCCGCCGACGGGAGTGGCGGTAGTCGCCGCACCGCCCGCTAGGCCCGGCGCGGACGCTTCGCCGGCGGTCGTCGTGGGACCCGGGTACTCGGCGATCGCCTGCGCGGGCGTCGCGCCTTTGAGCACCGCGAGCGTGCGCGACATCAGCACGCTCGTCGTTCCCAGGTCGGACGCCTCGGCGGCGGACGACGTACTCGACCCGCCGGCGCTCGCGGCGCTGGCCGTCGAGCTGGCCGGGTTGTTGAACAGCTTGCGCCGACAGCCCGCGTCCGTGCTGGGAACGATGGTGTAGGTGAGGCACGCGTTGGCGACGCCCTCGGCCCGTAGGAAGTGCCCCAGCGAGTCGTAGCCATTCGCCGACCCGGTGCCGAGGAAGATGAAGTCCATGATCCGCTCGAGACCGCCGGTGTTGCGCAGGCTTTCGAACAGCTCCGAGAAGTTGTTCGAGAACGGGACGGCGGCCTTGCCGAGCGTTTCCAGGCGTTTGAGCAGCGGCCGCACGCCTGTGAGCGCGGGACCGGAGACCTTCGCCGTCTGGCCCAGGTTTTCGAAGAACTTTTCGTTGCTCTTGCCGAACGCCGGCAGGCTCGTGAACGCCTTGTCGATCCCGGGCGCTGCGGCCTCGAGGTTGGTGAACGCCGGCGTCGTCTGTTCGGCGAAGCGCTGGACGCGTTCGAGCGCGGGGCCGAGCTGTTCGAGGAAGGGCGGGAACAGCTGGAGGTTGCGCGCGAGCGAGCCGCGCGTGGCGGCGCCGGCCTGCGCGACCGTGTTGGCCTGGGTGATGAAGTCGGCGACGCGCCCCCGCACCCTGGCGAGCGGGGCGAGCGCTTGGTCGGAGTCGACCGCCAGTTTCGCGAGCACGTGGTTCTCGTTTGCGAGGATTTCGAGCACGCGGTCGAGTTCGCGCAGGGCCGGGTTGGCGCGCTTGATGACTTCGTTGAGGTCGCTGCCGCGCCCGGCGAGACCGGCGCCGAGTTCGTTGAGGATGATCGTGAAGCGCTCGCGTTCGGGCAGGCGCTGAATGTCGCCGAGCAGGTCGACGTCGACGGGGCTGCTGGTGTTCTGCACGGGCAGCAGGTACTGCCCGGCGCCTTCACGACCGTTGGGGATCTTCTGCAGCGGCGGCGGCAGGGGCGTGCCTTCGACGCGCACCTGGGTGGGCAGGCAGTCGACGTACTTCTCGCCGATCAGCGACTGCGGGCGGATTTCGCAGCTGGCGTCGTTGCGGAGGTCCTGGAAGCCGGGGTTTTCGATGCTGAACACGACCGCCGCCTTCGCTTCGGGTGTGGGCGTCACCGATGAGACGGTCCCGACCTTGACGCCGTCGATCTTGACGTTCTCGCCGGGGATCAGGTTGCCGGCGTCGTCGAAGATCGCGCGCACGGTGTAGCCGCCGTTGGAGCCGCCGGCGGCGGTCGCGAGCACGAGCACGAGCACGAGCACGGCGACGCCGACCGTCCCGCCGATGCCGGCCGCCAATCTCCTCCACCGCCCCTCGATCCCTGTCGTCAACCCCAATCCTTCCTTGCGTTTACAACGAGCGGGCGACCCCACCAGCTTCGGTGGGGTCGCCCCGCGGACCTGCTTATTTCGAGCTTACGCCCTCGACCACGCGAACCCTCCCGTCGCGCCTACTTCCTCGGGCACGGCGCCTTGTACAGCGCCGTCACGGCCACAGGCTTAGATTCTTCCCCGTTTTCGGCAAAGATCACTTCGGTCTTCACCGGGAAGCCGCCTTTCGGGCACGTCTTGGGGACGCGGCCGTAGTAGATCGTCTTGCCGTGCGACTTGTACGCCGAGCCGGCCTTGACTTTGATCGTCTTGACCGACGCGAACGGCGCGCCCGGGAGGCTCGCGATCTCCGGCACGGTGACTTCGAGCTCGGGACCGTAGCCGGCGCCGCCGACGTAGTTCTTGTAGTGGCCGGGCGAGAGGATTTCCAGCTCCACCGGATCGGTGCCCTTCGTGAAGAAGATGAAGCCGCCGCCGGTCTTGTAGAACGAGCGGACTTCGGTTGTCTCTTCGACGCGTTCGCCGCCCAGCGTCACGTAGCCGAGCGCGGTGCCGACCGGCCCAGCTTCCGAGGCTTTCGAGCAGCCGACCGGGCCCTTCTGTTCGACAACTGCCTGGCTGCATGTCGGGAAGCCGCTCGGGTGCAGCACCGTGCCTTTGGGCAGGTAGAAGTTGGTGCCGATGATCGGCGGCGGCGAACCGAAGTATTCGGTGCCTTCGATTTTGTATTCGGTCTGCAGGGCGGTGCCCGCGCCGAGGATGTTTCCGGTGCCTTTGAAGCCCGGAATCGGGACGGCTTCGGCCTTGAACTTGACCGTCGGCACGGCCGAGGCGACGCCCGGGACGGCCAGTAGGGCCAGGCCCAGGACGGCAAGACAGGTGGATGCTCTGCGCATCAGGTTCTCTCCCTCGTTTTGATGGACAGGTCCGCCTCGATCCGGGTAGCTCCGGAGCCATGCCGGTCCGGCGTCATCGAGATCCCCGGCGACAATCACCGGGGAACAGTGGCGAGATTCTGACGCAAACCTTATCCGTCTCGCTCGACGCCTTCAAGTTGCAACGGGAACCGCAGGGGCGCCGCTAACGGTTCTGCTTATCAACAGAACCCCCGCAAATCCGGGATCGGCCGCGCCAACCCGAACACTCAGCCTGGACTTGAGGCTCAGGTCTGGTCGACGGACAGCTCGAGCCGGTCGCCGGCGAAGCGCACATCGACGGGCTCGAGCACGACCTGCCTGGGCCCCTCCTCCACACGGCCGGCGAGCAGCGCGTCGAGGCCGAGGCGCGCGGCGGTTGCGACGATCCGCTCGCCATCGCCGGCGCGGCAGTAGAGAGCGAAGCCGGCGCCCATGTTGAACGTCGAGTAGGCCGCCTGCGCGTCCATGCCCGCCTGCTCGACGAGGAAGCTCAGCACCGCCGGCACGGCGGGCAGGCGCTCGATCCGGTAGCTGAGCTCCCTGGTCGGGCGCATCAGCTTCAGCAGGCCGTGGCCGGTGACGTGGCTGAGATACGTGAGCTCGACGTCCGCGTCCCCCAGCAGCGCGGCGATCAGCGGCACGTACATGACCGACGGCGCCAGCAGCGCCTCGCCGAACGTCTCGCCGCCGGGCAGCTTGGTCGCGTAGCCGTCGGTCAGCCGCCCGGCGATCAGCCGCGCGAGCGACGCCCCGTTGGCGTGCAGGCCGCTGGAGGCGACGAGCACGATCTCATCGCCCGCACCGAGTCGCTCGCCCAGGATCGGCGCACGGCCCGCGGGCACGGCGCCCACGGCGGCGCCGGCGAGCTCGATCTCCTCCTCGGCGAGCAGGCCCGGCAGCGAGGGCGACTCGCCTCCGCCCCACACGCAGCCGGCGTCGACGCACGCGCTGCGCCAGCCCTCCAGCAGCGAGGCGACGCGCTCGCCCCGCAGATACCACTCCGACGCGCCGGTCGCGAAGTACGCGTTGACGACCAGCGGCAGCGCGCCGACGCAGCAGAGGTCGTTGAGGATCGCCGCGACGGTGTCGTAGGCGACGTCGGCGAAGCGGTCGATCCCGTGGCCCTCGAGCACCTGGCGGGCGATCATCGACTTCGTGCCGAGGCCCTCGACGACGAACGCAAAGGACCGCCCGTCGAGCTCGAACACGAACGCCGGCTCCCCGCGCGAGTCGTCGAGAGCGCGCCCGCCCCTGGCGCCGAGCAGCGGCGACGTCGCCAGCGCCTCGGCCATCGCGAGCCGCTTGCCCGCGTCGAGCGCGTCGTAGTCGACGCCCGCGGCGCGGTAGCTGGCGCCCTCCCCCGCGTGCTCGCTCGCGCCCTCTTGGCTCATCGGCGATGATCCTAGTGCCCCAGTCACCAGACCCGTCCATGACGGCGCGGCGCGCCGGCTGGACTGCGGACCCGAGGGAGGACCGATGGACTTCGAGCCGAGCCAGCGCTGTTCTGAATTCAAGGAGCGCCTGACGGCGTTCATGGACGAGCACATCTACCCGTCGGAGGAGCTGTACGAGCGCCAGCGCAGCGAGTCCGGCGACCCGCACCACCAGCCGGCGATCATGGAGGAGCTGAAGGTGCGCGCGCGCGAGGCGGGGCTGTGGAACATGTTCCTGCCCGACGCCGACCACGGCGCGGGGCTCTCGAACGCGGACTACGCGCCGCTGGCGGAGATCCTCGGCCGCTCGCACATCGCCTCGGAGGCGTGCAACTGCTCGGCGCCGGACACGGGCAACATGGAGGTGCTCCACCAGTTCGGCACGCCCGAGCAGAAGGATCGCTGGCTGCTGCCGCTGCTCGACGGCGAGATCCGCTCGGCGTTCGCGATGACCGAGCCCGACGTGGCGAGCTCGGACGCGACCAACATCGCGCTTGCAATCGAGCGCGATGGCGACGAGTACGTGCTCAACGGGCGCAAGTGGTGGACCTCCAACGCCCTGCACCCGCACTGCCGGATCATGATCGTGATGGGCAAGACCCAGCCGGACGCGCCGACGTACACGCAGCAGAGCCAGATCCTGGTGCCGATCGACACGCCGGGCGTGACGGTGATGCGCAACCTGCCGGTATTCGGCTACACCGACCAGGAGGGCCACGCGGAAGTGGACTTCGAGAACGTGCGCGTGCCGGCGTCGAACCTGATCGCCAACGAGGGCGACGGCTTCATGATCGCCCAGGCGCGTCTGGGCCCGGGGCGCATCCACCACTGCATGCGCGCGATCGGCGCC
>Ga0181521_10000078_pt1 | contig 106685 bp, 67 predicted proteins | sample PEATcosm2014_Bin_32_FD_119764 | JGI IMG/M metagenome (GOLD analysis project Ga0181521, IMG submission 119764) | Peatland microbial communities from MTU Mesocosm Facility, Houghton, MI, USA - PEATcosm2014_Bin02_60_metaG | ecosystem: Environmental > Terrestrial > Soil > Wetlands > Peat | place... | reverse complement strand
CGACAAGGCCGTCGTTTCGCAGAAGAAACAGTATTTCCGGCGCAAGAAGATCTGCCGTTTCTGCGTCGAGAAGATGGACGACATCAATTACAAGGACGTCAAGACGCTGCACGCGTTTGTGGCGGAGCGCGGCAAGATCGTCCCGCGGCGCATCTCGGGCGTGTGCGCACCGCACCAGCGGCGGCTCACCGACGCCATCAAGAAGGCGCGCAACATCGCCCTGCTGCCCTTCGCGGCGCAGAACTAGGGTCAGGAGGAAACTCACATGGAAGTGATATTGAGAGAAGACGTGGAGAAGCTGGGCAACCGCGGCGATATGGTGCGCGTGGCGCCGGGTTATGCCCGCAATTTCCTGCTGCCCAAACGCCTCGCCGTGGCCGCCACGGACGCCAACCGCAAGATCGTCGAACAGGAGCGCCAGGCGCACCTGCGTAAAGAAGCTCACCTGAAGGGCGAGGCCGAGGACTTATCCAAACTGCTGACCGGCGTCACCGTCACTATCATGCAGAAGGCCGGCGAACAGGACCAGTTATTCGGCTCGGTAACCGCCAAAGACGTGGCCGACGCACTGGCCGCCAAGAATTTCACCATTGATCGCCGCAAGATCCAGCTCGACGAGCCGATCAAGCAACTGGGAGAGTTCAAGGTCCCGGTGAAGCTCCACAAAGACGTCATCGCCGAAGTTACGGTGGTGGTGGCGAAGGAAGAGTAGTTACTACCGTGTGAGTTGTTCCTTTTTGGGGCAGCAAGCTGCGTGCCGATTGGCAATCGGCACGCGCGGCGATAATCAGTCGCCGCGCTGGATGGCATCCCGCCCCACAGTCAACACCGCCTTTATTGCTCCGCCGGCGCCGGCAGATGCTGCGGCATAAATGCCGCTAAACCGTCGACTGACTTGACCGGCGTGGCGACAATCTTGATTTCCGCGGACTTCAGGCCAGGACGGCTGGCCGCGACTGTGATTGCGCCGGCCGAAAACGTGGACCGGACGGAGACACGGTTGATGCCGCATTCGGTGTTCAGGTAGGGATTGTTTGTCGAATCGGTCTTGCCACTGTTGTAACCGCCGCGCCAGACCCCGGGTCCGGAGATCGCAAAGTCGACTTTGCCGTCGTCGGTTGGGCAGCGCTGGCCTTTGGCATCGACCACTTCCACGTCAATCAGCGCCACGTCCCGCCCGTCAGCCTGCAAGCCCTGTGGACCGACTCTCGGCGTGAGTCTGATCTGCGCCGGCAAACCGGCAGTCGTCAACTCATCGAGCGCCACGGTCTTGCCGTCGTTCCTGCCGATCGCCTTCAGGCTCCCAGGGGCAAATTCCACATTAGGAAAAGCAAAGATATATCCACTGACCGGCTGAGAGTTCACGCCGGCCGATTTGCCATTTACGAATAACTCCACCGACTGGGTGTTGGCAATCGCGTTGATTGTCTTCACGGTCTTCTTCGCGTCCGGACCAACCGGATAACTCCAATGGCCCAGGATGTGAATGTCAGGCTGATCGTTCTGGATGACACGATGGGCGAAATAGATTTCCTTGGGCAGACGAACGGCATCCACCTTGCCGCTGACGCGGCAGACTTCGCTCGAATCCTGCCGTCCGTCCGCGTCGGAATCGGAGAAATAGATGGATGCGTAACCCGACCATTTGGAGTGCGCCGGGTCCGGGTCGGAAATGCGGTTGTCCCAGTACGCCCGGTAGCGAGCGACGCCGGCCAGGGCGAAACTCTCGGAGGTAAACTGCCAGGTGTCGTTCGGTCCTTTCTTGAAGCCGAAATAGGGCGGCGAAAAATCGTCCCAGAAACGGCGCGCCCCCTCCTCTCGGAAATCCTCGGTCTCGACGAGCGGCGCGCGATCGCGGCGTTCGGCACTGTAACCGCGGAACATGTCGGCGGGGCTGGAGAGTGCGTCGGTCCGCGGGTCCTGGCCAATCATGATGCCAAAGAATTCGGCAATCGGAGTGATGGCCGCGTTGGCGGCGACATTATCGTTGCCGCGCGCGCCGATGACGCGGCCGCCATCGGGATCCCATTGCTTGCGCAGGGCGAGCATCTGTTGCATATGCTCCACGGTGACCACCGTGTTGCCCGCCTCCCAGAACAGGATGCTGGGACTGTTGCGGAAATAGATCATGGTGTCTCGCATGACTTCCAAGCGCTGCTCCCATTGGCGTCCTGTCGCGTCCCGCTCCTTGTCGCCGCCGGGGCAGATCTGAACGATGCCGTAGCGGTCGGCCGCATCCGAATCCACGCGCTGCGGCGCAATGTGCATCCAGCGCACGTAGTTGGCGTGGCTCGAGCGAATCAACTGGGCCTGGTAATCGTGCATCCAGTCCGGGTATGCCTGGCCCAGGCCGGCCCATTCATTACTGGCACGCTGGGCGAAGCCCTTCAGGTAAATGAACTTGTCATTGAGATACACGCCGCCCGTGCCGGCGCCACCCTTGAACTCGGTCTTACGAAACCCGGTAGTTACCTTGTCGACGTCGACAGTCCTGCCGTCCACCGCAAGAATGGCGTAGACGTCATAAAGGTAGGGGTCTTCGGGACTCCAGAAGCGCGCGCCCTGGAGCGCTCCCTCTGCGGTCAAGACGCTCTTTTCGCCATCCACCATATCCACGGAATTGCCGTCGAATCGGGCGCGAACCTGCCCCTTCCGATCGACAATCACGGCCGACAACTCCACCGTGGCGCGATCGCCGGAGGCGTTGCGCACTTCCGATTCGACTGTGACGCCGGCGCTTTTCCCGGCGATATTGAAATTCGCGGCATGAACATATACGCCGGTGCTTTCCAGGCCGTAATAAAGGGGCAAAGTCTGATAAACCTTTCCGGTGACATGCAACCAGACATGCCGGTTAATGCCGCCGTGATCGGGATTGAAGTCGTTGGCGTTCCATTCAAACGGGGTATTGCTAGAACGCTCCGTGTAAGTAGTGCGGTTATCCAACTTCACTGCCAGGACGTTCTCTTCGTTCCCGAAGTGAACTGCGCCGGAGAGATCCAACCCGTAGGCCGTCACCCCGTTCTCGTAGAGCCCAACTTGTTTGCCGTTGAGGAAAATGTCGCCGGCTTGCCGCATGCCCTCGAATTCGAGAAAGATCCTATCGCCGGCAAGTCTGGCCGGAAGCTTGAAATGTTTGCGGTACCAGGCCAGCCCTTTGTAAGTGCCACGGTCGCCGCCGCTATGGGAAATAATCTGACGAAACGAGTCTACGTCGTTGAAAGTGTGCGGCGTGCTAATCGTCGTCCAGGCTGAATCGTCGAAGCTGGGCGCCTCCGCGCCAGGCACGTCGTCGCGGATGAATTTCCAGTTCAGGTCGAAGTTAAGTTTGGCGCGCGGCGATTGGGGCGGCGCATAGGGTTCGGTCTGAGCCCAGACCCCGCCCGAAAGCGCGCATAGGATCAGCGCCATCGCGCCCAAGACATGGTTCACGCCCGCTGTGCGACATGCACGCATACGGTGTGATGTATTCGAAGTACTCAAGTCAAATCTCCTGGAGTTGGAATCGCCCGCAATTCAGTCGTCATCTGAAGCTCTTGCTGCGCTCAGGAAGGCATCTGCCGAGCAATTATACTCTGAATCGCGTCGATTCGAGCTGTTTGTCTCGATCGCTCCCAGTGAGTAAAACTGGGTCCGAGCCGCAGGGGGACCGACGTCATGAGACCCGATGCACCCGGCCGGACCGGGAGGAGAGCCAACTCAGTCACAGGCAGACGCAATTTCCGTAATCCTCAGAAAACAGGTTGGTTGCCTGAGAGTCTACGGGGGTGCGCAGCAGGCCAACGACACCTGCCCGATGAATACTGTAGGTGAGAGGGGCGCGTTTCCCGCGCCCTGACCAGCCCCTGGCTTCAAGAAGTCACCGTCCACCGTACTACTCAACTGGCCGCAGCAGATTGGCCGTCGGGAACACGAGTGCGGCCATGCCAGGGCGAGGAGAACAGATGCCGAGAATGCTTTGGATGGTCCTGGTGGTTTGGATCGCCGCAGGCCAAACACAGATAGACATGACCACGCAAGTAAAGAACGTACCGATCAAAGCCGGGGCCAGCCTGCCAAGCACATGCGCGGTTGGGCAAATCTTCTTCCTGACCAATGCGCCGACAGGAGCCAACCTGTATGGCTGCACGGCCGTGAACACGTGGTCGGCGCAGGGCGGCCAACCGGGAACGGGCGCCATCATGCAGGGAACGCTCGCCGGCATGCCCACAACCTGCACCGTGGGTCAGACCTACTTCGCCACCGATGCGTCCGCCGGAGCGAACCTGTACGGCTGCTCGGCGGCCAACGCGTGGACCCCGGAAGGCGGCGGGACCGAGACCATAGGCAGCAACGGGGTGACGGTCGGATCCCGCCCGACGACGAACTTCCTGACAGGCGCGGGCCTGATATCGGTGATTACCGACACGGGCACAGAAATCAATATCCAATCGGCCCTGGATACGGCGGTGGTCGCAACACTGCCGAGCGAACAGATTGGCTATAGCCTGCTGTGCGATTCCGCCAGCGGCTCGGCGACGACCTATGCATGCTCGATGACACCGACGGCGACAGAGTACGCGGTGGGCATGGTGCTGCATTGGATACCCGATGTAAACGGAGCGGGTGGGGCCACCACGCTGAACGTGGACACCCTGGGCGCCACCAGCATCAAGCAGGCGGACGGCGTGAGCGACCCATCGGCGACGGACATCGTGGCCGGCAGCATGCGCGAGGTCTGGTATGATGGGCTCGATTTCCGGTTTCTTGGAGCGGGGCCGGCGCCCACTTCGGGAAGCGGATCGGCACCGGTGCAGAGCGTGTTTGGACGGACGGGGACAGTGGCGGCTGCGAACGGCGATTACACGGCGTCGCAGGTTACCAACGCGGCCGCAACTAACTCGAGCAACACATTCACGGCCGGCACCCAAGATTTTTCGGGAGCGGCGCACACCAGCCCGGCGATCGTGGTTAGCTCATCGGGCAACCTACCGGCCGCCTGCGCCACGGGCGAACTGGCATTCGTAAGCGGCGCCGCGGCTGGGCAGCAGATCTACGAGTGCTCGGCGGCCAACGTCTGGACGCAGCAGAGCGGCGGCGGTACCGGTGGATCGTCAGGAACGTCCTATGGCACGATTGATCTATCCACGGCATCATCGCAAGCCAGTGGTATTATTATTCCCGGTGTTTGGAATTTGGGCGCTAATGCCGCGGGAACTTATTATTCAATCGGTGGTATCAACCTGCCTAACACCGGATCGCCAGCTATTACTACTTTTCCAATGCGTCTTCCGTATGATCTCGATATAACACAACCAGTTTCATACGTTGTAGATGCGACTACCGCTTGTTGTGGTGGGGAGGGGAACAACGCACAATTTACCCTTGCAGTAAGCTGCATCGCATCCGGCTATAACTATTCAAGCCCACCTGTGTTCGGGACGCCTTTGCCGACAGGCGTTTTTACCATTTGGTGGGGCAGCCTGACAGAGACAAGCGCGATTTCAGGAGTCGATATGGCCACATCAAGCTGCATAGCCGGCGAATTAGCATTCTGGCAGCTCACCAGAGACAATACCATTACAGGCAACCTAGCGGATAACGCCGGACTCCTCGATGTAAGCGTCAAGTATGTCAGAAAGGCAAACTAGCGCGAGCAATGATCGACATCATAGAGAACCAACCATGCGAGCGTGTATACCCAAAATGAAACCCTTTTTGCTGTTATTCGCAGCTTCACTCGCCTATGCCGGGCAAGGATATGTCGTTCGTGCCAACGAAGAAGTATATAACAGAAGCATCCCAGCCCTGGCTCCCGACACCCCGTATCGGGTTGAAATGTCGTTACAAAACGTAACCTGCAACTGGCACGCCCTTTCGGCGACCATCGTAGGTGTGGGCGTATTTGTGACTTGTCCATCAGGCAACAACAGTATGGTTGTGGGTATTATCCCCAACGCCGAAACAGGTCCTGCCGGATCATTCTGCGGAATACCCGCCCCTTCCTTGTCGGGATTCGTTTCAAGATTTGTCACATTTCGTTTTCAGCATATTCCCGGAGCCGGTGGCGGGGGGAACGACACGTGCCAGGGATGGGACGTGAACGGAAACCTTCTTGCCAGTTCAGCCTGGACTTACTCCGGTGAAACCAACTATTCGAATGGTGTGTCGATTGGGGACGAATGGGGCGTGGATGGCAACGTAGTCAATTATCTCCGGATATATTCATCCACGGTATCCGTTACTTCGAGACCCCCTATCACAGCAGACTCGGTGGATTCGAGTCGTGTGTTCGAATGGAAATTCGACGGCAATCTTCTAGATTCGGGTCCAGGCGGATACACAGCTTCGGTGATGACGAACTGGAACGCCGGCGGCGCACAGAGTTACGTCAGCACGGTGGGACAGTCTCTGGTGGCGCCGTTGGCGATCAATACGAATCTGAACCCATCATGGCCTAAGCCAATACCGGGATATCAGCCCAGTTGGCGTGCAGGTCAGCCCGGCGGTCTTTCGTGCGCCAACAGTTATTCGCAGTCGGACAACCCGAGTATTTCGTGCTCCTGGCAGGTGCTGCTACAGCCGGGGCAGATTGCCCCCTCGTGGAGCAGCCAAACATCACAAACTCCGACGCTCACCGGGCTGGTTTTCGGCGACTATGCCGTCCAACTGACCGTGACGGACCAGGCTGGTAACTCGGCGACGTCCGTGACACACATCGGCGCGGTCGCTACGGACGAAAACGGCGTTGTGGTGAACGCGAACCCAGCGGCTGATGCAATACTCGGTCCCATGATCGCGTTCGGCCAAAATCCATGGGGGCTCGCCGACTACTGGCACCTGGCGGGAAGCATTCAAAGGGAATCGCAGTACGTTTCGGCCGGCCTTTCGCCGGTGTGGCCTTATGCGACCTGGGAAGTAATGCAGTCGGGCACGGTGAGCTACAACTGGATCGGTGTCGGGATGGCTGCGACGTACATGGGCGGTGCGCAGACTGTGTTGACGGCGCCCTGTTCAAGCTCGGCAGCTTCCTGCACCGTTGCCGATGTTACGCCGCTGCAATTAACGGCATTGCCGGCGAGGATATATATTTCCACCGCCGGGACCGGCCGCAACAGTTCTCAGTTCGAGGAGATCCGCGTCTGCTCCGTATCCGGAACCTCGCCGTCCACACTGACGTTTTGCTATGACGGACGAGGTTACGCCGATCCATCCAATGGAACGCGTCAAGCGGCGCGGGATTGGAACTCGGGCGATGTTGTCGGTAACGATCCGATTATTGGAACCGGCACATCCTTCACATCGACTTTATGCCCTGCCGGTGCTCCTGGTCCCTTCGGAACGATTGTATACTCAGCGGGCACCGTAGCATTGACGGCCGGCGCGACGGCGGTAAGCCTGAGTGGAGGCACTTGGACTGCGGCGACTGTCGTTAATGGTAATTACATTGTCGTATCGGCTACTCATTCAACCATTCCTTTCAAATTCATATCTCCTATTTCAAGTTTGACCGATGGTACGGATCTGGTGCTAACGCGCCCGTTCCCATTCAACGCGGACACAGCCAGCGGGTTGACCTATTCTATCGTCCAACCGAACATCTATGTGGATTTGGGCTACACAGTGGCGCAGGGATTAGATCCAGCGGTACCGTTCACCAGGTATTGGCCGACGTCCTATGGCTGCGAATCGGACACCTTGGCCTACATTTCGCCATATTACGACCCCGGCTCCTGGAACCCGGTAACCACTGCACAGCCGTACACCTATCAAGTTGGCAACTGGTGGTACAACCAATCCAGCAGTGGAGGTCTCGACTACTATTCCGAGGACCTGGCTAACCTTGCCGGATGGCTTCGCTCCGGGCTCAAGCAGTTTCACGATTCAGCGATGATGATTGGCGATATTTGGATAAGACAGCCGCAGAAATCCAACGGTGGCGGTGGCTCTTTGTTGTTCTACGGGGGGCCCGTGATCGGTGGGGAGGCGAACGCGGTGCTTTCGGATACCGGTCACGGGACGCAATGGAAAGACATCCGTTCGTTCGCGTTTGGAGCGATCAACGGCTACCCCTTCGCTGCCTCGTCAACCAACGATTGCAACAATGACGATTCAAGAGAAAAGGGGTACCAGGGAGCCTTCCTCGCCTTGGCTGCGGAATTCGATCCAGACACCACATCTTCCTATGCCCCCGGAGGGATAAGCTGGCACAAGTATTGGCAAAATGGACTGGTCCAGTATGCGGCAAACGAAGCGGCCTGTGCTAATCAATTTGGGAACACTGACAATTCGTGGCGCTGGACTGGCGGTATGCCTGAGTCTCAGTCGGCGGCAAATGCTGTCACGTTTACAACCGAGTCGGCCACCGGCATCGGGGCAGGTCTCACCAATAACTACTGCTTTGGCGTCGGCCAGGCGGCGAATGTCACGGTGACCAACGGATCGGCAGTCGTAACAGGATCGGGGTTTCCGACCAGTGGTTGGAATCGGGTGGCTATCACCGGTCCCGGTCTGGTGGGCCGCAACGGCAACTCGGTTCCCACCATTTGGGTTTACGCCACGCCAGATAGTTCAACCCAGTTTACGATTGGTTATGGCGCGACATGGCCAGGATCGAGCAGCAGTGCCGCGAGTGTGATGTTTGACAACGGCACCGATGGATTGACGTCGTTCATGTCATTCGAGGCCGATCCCATGAGTCAGTATGAGTGGTCGTGTATTTACAATTCCAGCTCTTCGATCACGTTGCATCGTCCGTGGACGGGCTCGACCAGCGTTAACTATGCCTATATGTCGAACGTGACCGGTTATAACATCATGCCGTTCATGTTGGGCATACGTCAATACGCCTGGTGGCAGGCCCAAAACGCATCGGGCGGATCATCCCTGGCCGCTATTTTTCAATCGTTTCGAAACAAGGCAGGGATATACGAGCACAATGTATACGATCCAGCATCGGGCGCCAATTATTATGCCATTCAGCCAGGCTGCGATCCGATTACGCTGGCCTCCATGGGCAATGCGGTTTGCTATTCCGGAAATCCCCCCACGGGACCCGGCGCCGGTTACAGTTACGCCGCAGCGCGTGTCAACACGATAGAGAATTCCATGTCATTGACCGATTACTATCTGTCGCAAGCGGGCAGTTCGTCAGCGGTTGCATGGGGTGATTTGCTGTACGGAAACTGCATGGGTAATCCATCGTTTACGACCGGAGGGGTGCATACGGCGACGGATGGAAACACCTGTGACAGCGGCGCTGGGAACCTGAACTCGAGCACGGCTTTTGGCATCGGCGCGGGAAAATGGTACGGTTTTTTCTTCGGTATTGGCGCATCCTGGCGATGGCCCGCGCAGCGGCTCGGCGGCGTGCAGGCGGCGCAGTCGCGCGCGGTGTTCGTAGGATTCGATCTGGGCAGCGTGCCTTCAGCGGCCGGCGTGCGAATTGTGGTAACGGCACCGTCCGGCGCCCAGACCAGCTACGCATGTTCCGAATCGCCCTGCCGGGTGACGGTTGACGATCGCCAGGGAAGCCACTTGTACCGTATGAGCTACCTGTCGCGAAGCGGCAGGGTGCTGGCACAGTCACAGACCACCTTACTCGATTAGCGAGCCGTCCTCAAATCGCCGGGATGTTAGAATTGAGCAGATTGGCGATCAATTCCTATAACCGATCCTACTCCCCGGCCAAGGACCTGCGGCGGGGCGCCAGGGCTGTATTTCATAGCCTCCGGCCGGGAAGCATGCGGATCGCAGTCCTTAGGCCTGAGGGGGACCTCACTAATCACGCGCCGCTGCTGCGGCGCTCGGAGCGCGCTTGGAAAGTGTGGGAGTGAATCGGAACCCGGTGGGGAATGGAGCGCGCGACGTCGGGCGCCTGGGCATGAAGGCGGTTTCGATGCTGCTGATCTCGGACACGTATCCACCGGTGGTGGGCGGATCCGAGATCGAGGCGCAGCGAGTGTCCGCGGAGATGATTCGCCGCGGACATCGGGTGCTGGTGCTGACCTCAGGGGGATCTCCGATGCCGCCGGTGCGCGACTGGGTGGATGCGGCGGGGGTGCCCGTGCAAATCCTGACTCGCAGCGAGCGGGGCAGATGGAAAGACATCGTCTTTGCCTGCCGGGTGGCCTGGGCGCTGTGGCGGGAACGACGCAACTACCAGATCGTCTATTTTCTGATGCAGGGGCTGCACCTGGCGGCGGGTCTGCCGGTGGCACACGCCCTGGCGAAACCAATCGTCATGAAGTTCGGCGGAAGCGGCGTAATTCCGCTGATGAGGCACTCGCGAGCCGGCCGTGTGGAATTGGGCTGGCTTCGCCGGTGGGCCGCGCGGCTGCTGATTCTCAACGACGGCATGCTGCAAGAGGCGATGGCGGACGGGTTCCCTCGCGATCAGATGTTGTGGATGCCGAATCCGGTGGATACGGACGAGTTCCGGCCGGCAAAACCGGAGGAGATTGCCAGCCTGCGCACGGGGTTTGGGATCGCGCCGGGGGCGTTGGTGGCCGTGTATGTGGGCCGCCTGTCCCATGAAAAGGGACTGCCGTCGCTGTTGAGCGGCTTTGCGCTGGCGGCGCGAGAGGAACCGCACTCGATGCTGGTTCTGGTCGGCGATGGGGCCATGCGAAACGAGTTGGAAACGATGGCCACCAAGCTGGGTCTCGGACCTTCGCAGGTACTCTTCAGCGGCCGGGTGGACGTATCGGAAGTCCCGCGGTGGTTGCAGGCCAGCGACGTCTTCACGCTGACGTCGCCGCGCGAAGGTTTTTCCTGCGCGCTGGCCGAGGCTATGTCCGTAGGCCTGGCTTCCGTGGTCAGCCGGATCCCGGCCAACGTGCAGCTCATTGACGACCAGGTGCATGGACTGCTGACGCCAGTGGACGACGATTCCGCCATGGCCAGTGCCCTGATTCGGCTGTTTCACGACCCTGCGTTGCGCGGACGTATGGGCCAGGCGGCCCGGCAGCGCATCATCGACAACTACTCGACCGGCCAGGTCACGGAACGTTACGAAGCGCTTTTCGCGCAGGTTCTCGGCGGGCGGCGGTAAGCCCATTACGACGCGGCGCGCAGGAGTGCGCGCGCCACAGAAACACGGATCTTGAGCCGAAAGGATGAAGATGAAAATCAACACAAAGGATTTCCGGGTACGGCCCGGAGAAAAGGTCGCACTCAAAGAGTGGCCGACGATTGTGAAGCCGTTTTACAAATCGAAGAAGCAGTATCAAGAGCTGCTGGAAAAGCACGTGGCGGAGTTGAGCGCCCTGCAGCGCCTTTTCTACGCGTCCAAGAGCTACGCGATGCTGCTGATTTTTCAGGCGATGGATGCCGCCGGCAAGGACGGCGCCATCCGTCACGTGATGTCCGGGGTGAATCCGCAAGGCTGCCAGGTTTTCAATTTCAAACAGCCCAGCGCCGACGAACTGGCACATGATTTTCTCTGGCGCTCGACCTGCCGGCTTCCCGAACGCGGGGAGATCGGCATCTTCAATCGCTCTTATTACGAGGAAGTTCTGGTCGTACGAGTGCATCCGGAGATTCTCCGCAGCCAGGGGCTTTCGGATGAGTTACGCGACGAGAAAACCATCTGGAAGGAGCGGTATCGCTCCATGGCGGATCTGGAAAGCCATCTTTATCGCAATGGGACGCGGACCGTCAAGGTTTTTCTTCACCTGTCGAAGGATGAGCAGCGAAAGCGATTCCTCGAGCGCATCGATGAGCCGGAAAAGAACTGGAAATTCAGCATGGCGGACATTCAGGAGCGCGGATACTGGAAGCAGTACATGGAGGCTTATGAGGCTTGTCTGGCCGCGACCAGCACCCATCACGCGCCGTGGTACGTGGTTCCCGCCGACGATAAGGAGAATGCCCGGTTGATTGCTTCCCAAATTGTTCTTGACACGCTCAATGAACTGAAGATGGCATATCCCAAGACCACCGCGAAACGCCGGCAGGAATTGAAAGCTATCCGTGAGCAGTTGAAGAAGTAGCGCCTGCATCAGAGCCTCCGCGACGGGCGTCCCGAGACACAACTCCCGGTGCGCGCCCTACCGCGCGGCTGGCTCCAAGCCTTCCACGCTGGTGACGATCGCGCCGGCGAGGCGCAGTTCGAAGCGGCCATCGTCGCCGGCGCCGGCGATGCGGCCGGCGGCTTCCGCGTCCACCGTCATGCGTTTCCACTTTTTTGCGAGCACCTGGCGGTAGAGAGCGAAGTAGCGGGCGGCGCTGGTTTGGTCGTCCCACTCGACGGCATACAGCAGCACCACGCGCGCGGCTTTCTTGTTCTCGCGCAGTTCGAAACGGCAGCCGCGCCAGTGCGGAGCGATTTCCCGAGCCTCCGGTTTGCCCAGGTATTGCTCGAGCAGAATGCCGTGCTCCAACTCGCCCAGCGCGCCGCTGACCAGTTGCTTGTAGCCGCGCGGCAGGTGCGGGTCGGGAAGCGCGGGATCGGTGGGCTTCACTTTGGCGAAGTACTTTTCCGGATGCAGAATCTGCTGGGTGGAAACGGGAGCGTCGGTGAAAACCTCGGCGAAGCCGCGTTGGTGGTCGCGTTCGAGCACGGCGCTTTGAAAAGCCATCCCTTCGGTATAGGGGAACAGCAGCGAGCGTCGCAGATAGAGCGGTGCTTTTTCATAGACCGGAAACTGGCTGGCGCCGGAATCGGTCATGCCGGCCATGTTGGCGGCCAGCGCCTGGTTGCCCAGCAGCGTCTGCCCCAGGCGCCGCGCGGCGTATTCGCTCATCAGCCAGGTGGCCTGGCCTTCCATCACGGCCAGCCGGGCGGACGAGCCATCGTCGCTCTTGCGCCCCTGCTTGATGTAGTGCGCCAGGTTGAAATTCTGGTCCGCCAGGGCGTGCGCGAGCTCATGCGCCAGCACGGTATCCTCCGATTCGCCGCTGTTGGAACCGGTCAGGAAGAGCTTGCGCTTGTTGTAATCGTAAAAGGCGGCGGCTTGCTCGGTGAGCAGGTCCACGGTGCTGGCAGCCAGGTCGAAATCCGCCGGGACGAGGCCAAACTTCTTGAGCGTCAATTCCTCGGCGCGGATGTCCTCCGGGCTGGCCACTTCCTTCATCCGCTGCTTGAGGAAGGCGTTGACCTGTTGCTTGTCGATGAAACTGCACGGCACCGGGCGCCGCAAGGGAAGGCCGGTGATCGCGGAGAGCTGGTGGGAAATCTCGGGAACCTGCCGGCACTGGGCCTGGCCGGGAGCGGCATCCTTCGCGCGGGCGGGCACGGCGAGCAGCCACAACGCCGCCAGCGCCGCGACACAGGCGCGCCCTAACTCTTTGATCGGCTGCGGCCTCGGCATCCTGCTCCCAGCTTAGCGCGCTACAATGGAGAGGCGGTTCTACCCACCAACAGGAGAATTTATTTGGCAGCGGAAAAGAGTTACCAGGCCGAATACCTGGGCAGCGGCACCTTCGTCATTCGGAAGCCCAAGCGGAAAAAGCACAAGACGCGTCAATCCAGGCTGCGCAACCCGGAGCGCGGCTCGCGCAAATAAATTCGAGGGAATCCGGCCGTTGTGTTGAATGGAACGCTCCAGCGGAGCGGTAGGCCGTTGGGGAAGGCGGTTTGGAACTGCCAGGTAAGCAGGACGGGAACCGAATTCCCTCGCTCTCACGATAACTGTCCTGCCCCGCCAGCCCGCCGTCGCTTCGGCTGTAATCGACTGAAAATGAAGTCGCAAAAATTCTGCGCGGACCTGTGACCGGCCCTCACTCGGCGTTGAACTGGAAGACGTCGGTATTGGTACGGACGGTGAGCTTGCCGCCGGTGAGCAGCTTGGCTTCGGAGAAGAAGACGGCGCCGTCGGTGCTCTCGCCCGGCTCCAGGCGGGTTCGCACCAGGGCCAGCGCGCTAGCGGCGGCCGCGGCGCGCAGCCGGGTCGAACTGACTGCCAGCGCATTCTGGCGGCGGGCTTCGTAGCCGTTGGTGGACTTGAAGTGCGGGTTGCCGTAGAGTCCCGCTTCATAAGTGGTGACCAGCTTGACCACGTCGCTGCCGCTTCCCTTCTGCATCTCCATCCCGATGATGTCGTGCGCGGGCGCGCCATGCACGACGGTGCCGTCGGCGTACTCGAGGCTGAAGTCTTCCGGCCGGATCACATAGGGCCCGGCCGAGCCGTTGGAGATGTCCACCTGAATGATGGAATATTCGTGCAGGCGGGCGGCCAGATGGGCGAACATGATGGTCACCCCGGACCGGGTCAGGGTCTGATAGTGGAGACCATTGGAGTCGAACTGGATGACCTGCGCCCGCGCCGCAATCGACAGCAGCATCGACAGCGCCGCACACGCCCTGAAAACCCGCACCATGAAACCATTTTACGTTAGCACGCCAAGGGTCCTTCAGCGCCGAAAGAGTGTTATGCTGCGTTTCTGAAGCGCTCAAAACAGAAGGTTAAACCATGATTTCAGCCATGCCCTCCGCATTTACTCTCGTCATTTGTGCGGCCTTGTTCGCGGTGCCCCTGATGGCCGCTTCAAGCGACACCGGGAAGCGGGTCCAGGACACCGAGAAACGGGTCAATGACATCCTGAGCCGGATGACGGCCGAAGAGAAGATCGACCTCATCGGCGGGGTGGACGGCTTCTATATCCGCGCCATCCCGCGGGTCGGGCTGCCGAAGCTGAAGATGTCCGACGGCCCCCTCGGCGCGCGCAACGATGGTCCGGCCACCACCATGGCGGGCGGGATTGCCCTGGCGGCGACCTGGAACCCGGCGCTGGCGGAGCGCGTGGGTGGCGCCATCGCCACCGATGCCCGCTCGCGCGGCGTTCACTTCATGCTCGGTCCGGGCGTGAACATTTACGTCGCGCCGATGAATGGCCGCAACTTCGAATACTTCGGCGAGGACCCGTTCCTGGGCGGGCGCATCGCCACCGGCTATATCGAGGGTATGCAGAAGCTGGGCGTATCGGCGACCATCAAGCATTTCATGGGCAACAATTCCGAGTTCGACCGGCACAACGTGGACGCCATCATCGACGAACGCGCCATGCGGGAGATCTATCTGCCCATTTTCGAAGCCGCCGTCAAACGAGCGCACGTCGGTGCCATCATGGATTCCTACAATCTGACCAACGGCCAGCACCTCACCGAGAACCCGCACCTCAATATCGAAATCGCCAGGCAGTCCTGGGGCTTCGACGGCGTGATGATGTCCGACTGGTGGGCCACCTACGACGGAGTGGCGGCGGCCAACGGCGGGATGGACCTGGAGATGCCCGCCGGCGACCACATGAACCGCGCGACGCTGTTGCCGGCGATCGAAAAGGGGCAGGTCTCGATGGCGGCCATCGACGACAAGGTGCGCCGCATCCTGCGCGTGGCCGTCCGTTTCGGCTGGCTGGACCGGGAGCAGACCGACCTCGGAATTCCGCGCTACAGTGCCACCGGCGCGCGGGTGGCGCTCCAGGCCGCGCGCGAATCGATGGTGCTGCTCAAGAACGACGGCAACCTGCTGCCCATCGATTCCGGCGCTGTCAAGACCATCGCCCTGATCGGCCCCAACGCGCATCCGGCCGTGCCCACCGCCGGCGGCAGCGCTGGGGTGAAACCGTTCGCAGCGGTCAGTTTCCTGGAGGGGTTGACCAATAAGCTGGGCACCAAGGCGAATGTACTGTGGAACGCCGGCCTGCCGGATCGCAGGCAGATCGCCGGCAGCACCGAGTTCACTACCGAGGCCGCCGGCGGCGAGCCGGGCCTCAAGCTGGAGATCTTCCATAATAAGGATCTCTCCGGCGCGCCGTCCGAGACGCGCATCAGCCGGCACATCAATGTGGCCCCGGCCTTCTCGATGGCCGATTTGACGAACGGTGAGGACTTTGCCAGGCTGATGGCCAATCCGCCCAAGACTTCGTCCATGCGCTGGAGCGGCTATTGCACCGCCAAGACTGCCGGCGTCTACGAGGTCTTCGCCGAATCGCCGACCGATTCCGAAGGCGGCTACCGTCTCTACGTGGACGGCAAGCCGATACTCGATGGCTGGACGGTGCGCAAAGCGATGGTCGACCAGGCCAAGGTCGATCTCGCCGCCGGGCCGCACAAAGTGGTCTTCGAGAAGTATCAGGGCGGCTTCAACTTTCAGGGAGACGTGGTGCGGGTGGGGATAGCCGCGCAGGCCAGCCTGGTGGATCCCGTCGCCAAGGCGCTGGCGGCAAAGGCCGGCGTGGTGGTGCTGGCAGTCGGCTTCAACGGCAGCAATGAGAGCGAAGGCAGCGACCGGACCTTCGAGTTGCCGACCGGCCAGGAAGAGCTGATCCGCGAGATCTCCGCCATCAATAAGAAGACCATAGTGGTGATTACGGCCGGCGGCGGCGTGGACGTGCACGGCTGGCTGGACCGCGTTCCGAGCGTCATTCAGGCCTGGTATCCCGGCCAGGCGGGCGGCACGGCGCTGGCGGAGATTCTGATCGGCGAGGTGAACCCCTCCGGGCGCCTGCCCATCAGCATCGAGAAACGCTGGGAAGACAACCCGGCGCACGATAGTTACTATCCCGATCCCGGCACCCGCCGCGTGGTGTACCGCGACGGCGTTTTCGTCGGTTACCGCGGCTACGAACACAACGGCGTGACGCCCTCGTTCGCTTTCGGCCACGGCTTGTCCTACACCACCTTCCGCTACGGCAAACTCGAAATCAAGCCGGGCGCCACGGCGGGCGCGTATGATGTGACCTTCGAAGTGACCAACACCGGCCCACGCGCCGGCGCCGAGGTGGCGCAGCTCTATATTGGCGACGGCCACGCCACTGTCCCGCGCCCGCCCAAGGAACTGAAGGGCTTTGCCAAAGTCGAGCTGAAGCCGGGTGAGACAAAGTCGGTAACTCTCGCGCTCGATGGACGCGCATTCACTTACTACGATGTGAAAGACAAGTTATGGCGCGCCGACCCAGGCGAGTTCGATGTTCTGGTGGGCCGAAGCTCGGCGGCGATCGAGTTGAAAGGAAAGATAAGGCTGGGCGCGGGGCTGACGGTGGCGGAGTCGGAATAGCGATCACGCAGTGAGTCTTGTCTGTCCACCGCCGGGCTCTGCTTAGCCGGCGGCGGTTTGCGTGGTTGGATTCGCAGACCACGCAACGCAGCCATTCTCGTCGTAGTAGGTCTCGTTCACACCGGCGCCGGCCAGTTGGAGAAACGTGAAGCCGTTGAACACTCTCAGCTTGTCGTTCTGGTCGCCGGCATTGCGTGTTTCGAACCATGCGACGTTCGGATTGGCGAGTTCGGAAGCATACCCCCATGGCAGCGCAGCATGGCCGGCGCAGCGGCACTGGACGCCGCTTTGAGGCCGATAAACCACGCCCGCATGAACATGTCCCCAATACCAGTAGGCAGGTCCCGAGCCCGCGGGAAAGCAATTCATCACTTCGTTCCACAGGCCAGTGGGCCCGGAGCCATCTTCCGTCAGGCCATTGTGGTGCGTGAATAGAATCACCTTCTTGCCCTTTTGCGCCTGCTCTTTGAGGAACTCCGCTTGGGCGCTCTTGCCCAGCGAGCCGTTCATGTAGAGCGTGAGCTCGTCCGAGTAGTAAGCCGAATCAAGTCCCACCATCACCCAATCGGTGTTTTCCAGGGCAAAGAAGCTATACGGCCTTTGCGCTGCGAAGAGCGGACTGCCCAGCGCTTCCACGAAATAGGGTTTCGCCCCGGAATACATTTCGTGATTGGAGTTCAACGTATAGTTGGCAGCCGTCGCGGGCCCTTGGGGCCACACATTCACGAAGTTGATTATCTCCTCGTCGGAGCACCCTTCATAGTAGACATCGCCTAAGTGGATGGTGAGATCCGGAGTCAGACCGGGAATGGCCCGACGTATCTTCGTGCTAGGGGCGGGATTAGCCGCCGTGCCCCAATCTCCGGTTCCAAAGTCACCGGCGATGGCCATGGTGAACTGGTCCGGGACCCTTGCCACCGGAGGAGTTCCCTGGGGAAAAGCGTACTTACCCAGAATCAGGTGCTCGAACCAGGCGGCAGCCGCACCCAACCAGTCGGGATCGAGCTGCTGATACTTACCCGTGCCCCAGATGGCGCCTCCCGCGTCCACATCAATCTCAATGGCTCCGGGTTGCAATTCGGGTAAGGTGGCGACGGTACCGTCCGCATCGTCCGTAAGCGCACTCTTGGCCAATATGAGTTGGTGCGGGGCGGTGGAGTCGTGAGCCGGCGCCTTTCCCGTGGCCTGGTAAGTACGCAGCGCTTCGTGGGCCGCGTCGATCATTGGTTGGATGGCGGCCTTTTTGCTGGCGGGGACCAGAGCCCAAGCTGCTTTCAAGCGCTCCTTGTGTACCCAATTACCGATATTCATGCCGGTTCCCTCCAATGTTGTATCAGTATACAATCAATGCGTCATTGAGTAAACGAGGCACCCGGGATTTCGATCTTGGTTCGAGCAGCCACGCTCAGCAGCGCCACGATCCGCCTGGCCGCGCCGCCGACGGTGGGGATCGGAATAGCGATTACGCAGTAAGTCGGTTTTGTCCGCGCCGCTATAGGGCCGAACGCAGCATGCGAGCCACTTCGGCCTTGTCGGCAACCCCCACGATGGTCCCCACCGGCTGGCCTTGCTTGAAGAGCACGACAGTCGGCGTCCCGTCGATGCCATAGCGTCTGGTGGTGGCAGGACTCTGGTCGATGTCGACCTTGCCCACCCGGAGCCGGCCAGCATACTCGCTGGCGATCGCTTCCACGGTCGGCTCGAACCGCCGGCAAGGCCCGCACCAGGTCGCCCAGAACTCTACCATCACAGGCGTCTGCGACTTCAGTACGCGCGCATCGAAATCCGCATCCCGTAGGGTCAGTATGTCGGAGCCTCCGGTTACGGCCACCCCAGCCGAATCCTGCTCCGTCGCCGACCCGCCGACCGCCCGCCACTGCCGGCGGTCCACCTTGTTAGCCTGATTGGTCTTCTCGATGTCTATCTGGTCGGCCGCCAGGTTACCGTCCTTGCCATCCGCCTGGCGAAACATATACACGCCGTCGACGATCATGGGCGCTCCGTCGCACTCGATCGCGCTTCCGTTCTTGAGAATGAGTTTCCAGTTGGCTGCGCACCGGGCGCTGGATTCGACGACCAGCAGGATGGCAACCAGCGTGAGGCAGTAAGTGGCGAACCGGCGCATACGCTCCGTAGTATACATCCGGAAGCGCGGCGTCCAATATCCCCACGGGATAACATCGGCGGCGCTACTTTTTCTTCTGGTTCTTCTGCATCTCGTCAAACTGCTTCATCATGTCATCCATGATGGCCTGCATTTGATGGGGATCGCGAATCGCCCGGTAAAATATGCTTCGCCAGTCGAATGGCGCGCCACCGATGTACCGGTAGTTAGCGGGCAGAGGCGGGCCGCCCGGCGATCCGGGCGCGAGGATCGTGCCGGGAAGATGGAACGCGTACATGCTGCCACCAGCCAGAGCCTGATGCGGAATCGGCAACAGCCAGGAGCAGTTTGCGCCATCGGCGAACATGTCGGCGGAAACGAAGGCCCAGCGGCCCGCATCGGCGGCGGTGGCAGCCTGGCAATCCCACAAACTGCCCTGCGGCACATAGACCGACGGATCGGCGACGTTGTACGGATCCACCAGCACGTGGTCCAGACCGCGCGCCTGGACGAAGCGTTCGACTTCGGGTAGTTCCAAATCCCAATCCAGGTTGGAATCGCTCACCAGCTCGTAGGCCGGGCGGCCGAACGAGAGCGAATTCAGGAACGGCATGTAATAAGGCCACGCGCGAACTACCGTAACCACCGAAGCGCAGGCCAGCGCGGCCGCAATCCAGACCGCAGCGCGCGCCCATTGCCGGCCGGCATTCCGCAGATTCCCGATCAGCCGCGGCACCGGAGCTAGCAACAGCGAGAGCAGCGCCAGCGGGACCGTAAAGTGGCGGATGGAAATCGTCATCGGGCTGATCAGGCAGACAAAAGTGATGATCGCCATTCCCAGCCACACAGCGCGCCAGTGGAACTCCATGCCGGCGCGTACCGCCGTGACGCGCGTGCGGCCGAAGCGGCCGGCCAGCGCCACCGCCAGGCTGAGCGCCAGCGCGGCCACAAACGCCAGCGTGGACTTGAGCAGCGTCACCATCGGGAAGAAGAACCAGACGCCGTGCGGATAGGCGTGGCCGAAGAGATATGCCGGGCGGACGGATCCCATCGCAAACATGACGACTCCGCCCAGGTAGGTTACCAGCGGCAGCAGGAGCCGGCGCAGCGCTAGCGCGGCCCATCCACTGCCGATCATTTTGAGCAGATCGGTGGGTTGGTTCCATGAGAGCGCGAATTCGACGCCGTAGATCAGCAGCGCCGAGGCCAGCACCGCTTTGCCGGTGAGGCGCCAACCGCGGCGCCACCAGGCGCGGAACTCGGGCGCAGTGGGCTGGCCCGCCAGTGGCAACCAGCGCAGTACAAAAGGATACGCCGCGAAAACGAACAGCAGTAACCCCGCCGAGAATTTCGAAAGCAATGCCAGAGTGAGCGCCAGCGCGAAAAGGCGGGTTGCGCGCCGCGACTGGTCGCGCCACAGCGTGGCAAAGCTCCACAGCGCAACCATGGAGAACAGCGCCACGGCGGTATCGGTGAGCACCAGCGGGCCGAAGGCCAGAAACGCGGGCATGGTCGAGAACCAGCACAGGGCAAAGGCGCCGCCCCAACCATCGGCGAGCCGCTCGCCAACAGCAGCAGCAACATGGGCAGGCGCGCCCAACGCAGAGTGGCGGCAGGGTCATTCCAGCGGGTGATGATCCATGCGCCGAGCGGCCACTCGGCCAGCATGGAGTTAAACGGTCCTTGCCCGCTCCAGGTCCAGATGTGGCCGCTGTAATCGACGTGCACGCCGCGCGCCACCAGCGGCGCGGCCGATAGCAGTTTCACCAGCGGCGGGTGCTCGGGGTTCATCCGCAGATCGAGCTTCCAGTAACTGACGCCGGCCCCAATGTGCGCCAGTTCGTCAATCGCGACGGATTCGCGAAACGCCGCGCTGCCTGCCAGCACGGCCAGCAGCGCCAGCAGAAGAACCGCGATCACCCGCGGCGCGACGGTCTTCTGTTGGGTTGAGATTCCGATGTGAGCCTCCATCTGCGATGACGAACAAGTCGCTGCGATATTTTAATCGGCCGCCTGCAGGATTCGCGTGGTGCGGCCTAAATAGCGCGTACGCGGTGTAGAAACGGATTGTTCCTGGGAAAACAACGGGCAGGCTGAAAGCATGCCGCCTATTCGCCGATTTCGATTCTCGGGCCGGTCTCGCCTTCCACTTCCCGGACGCGCGCTACCGTCTTACGGGCCAGCTCGAGGAAAGGTTCCTGCTCGCCGGCTTCGAGCGCCACCGGCTTTCCGGTGTCGCCGCCGATGCGCACCCGCGGGTCCAGCGGCAATTCGGCCAGAAAATGCACCTGCATCTGCTCCGCCGTGCGCCGGCCGCCGCCGTGGCTGAATACGTCGATCCGCTCCTGGCAGTGCGGGCACACGAGGTAACTCATGTTCTCCACCATGCCCAGAACCGGCACCTTTACCTGGTGAAACATCAAAACGGCCTTACGTGCATCTTCGAGCGACACGTCGGAGGGCGTGGTGACCACGAGGGCGCCGGTGATCGGCGCGGTCTGAATCAGCGAAAGCTGCACGTCGCCGGTGCCCGGCGGCAGGTCGATCACCAGGTAATCCAGATCGCCCCAATCCACGCCGCGCAGGAACTGCTGAATCACCGAATGCAGCATCGGCCCGCGCCACACCAGCGGTTTGTCGCCCGGGTTGAGGAAGCCCATCGACATGAGCTTGACCCCGAATTGGTCGAGCGGCTGGATGCGTTCCCCAAAAGCCAGCGGCGTGCGGTTGATGCCCATCATCAGCGGCACGTTGGGGCCGTAAACATCCGCATCCATCAGGCCGGCTTTGTAACCGAGCTGGCTGAGCGCCACCGCCAGGTTGACGGCGACCGTGGTCTTGCCCACGCCCCCTTTGCCGGATCCAACGGCGATCAGGCTCTTAACGCCGGAAATCGGCAACTTGGGCACTGTTACAGGCGGCTGGGGATTCATCGCCTTCTATCGTAACAGCAGCGAGTAGCGCCAGCGGTCTTGTCACCAAGGCCGCGGTAGCGCCGGAGTTCTTGTCGCCGGTGTCTTGCCAGTCACCGAACAAATATAAGAAAGTATTTGTTTTATTTCAATCATTTGCGGAATAAGAATTAACCAGTCTAGGCTCGCGCGGGAATAGGCTTGAGTCAGAAGGCCACTCCAAGAGGTGTGGTTTTTCCCAGCAACAAGATGAGTATATTGGGCGATCCGATTATCATTATCATCTCTTCGGTCGTGGGTGTTCTAGCAGCGGCTCTGCTTCGGTAACCGCTTTTCGGCGTTGACCACAAACGCGATTTACGTTAAAAAAACCCCTATTTGCGGGGAAGCCAATCTCCAACAAACACTGGATACTAATCTTTAGGAATACCCTACATGGAATATTCCTAAAGATTATTCCAGGGTCAGTACCACCTTATTAAAAACGGGGCCATTCTTTTCTTGATTGGGGCGTTTTCTCTTGAGAAGGGCTAAGATCTGTTCGTGTGGCCTGTTGGTGCTGCTCGCCGGTCCGGCGACGGTGTACGTACCCCGATTCTTCGGATGGGGACGGGCCTCTCAAACAACGGGCAACCCGGCTTCTTCGCCGTTTGCGGCGGAACTGCGCAAGGGCAGCGAACTTTTCGCGCAAGCCCAATACACAAAGGCGGCGGAGACTTTCGACCGGCTTTCGCGCACCGCCCAGGCTGCTCGGGACTACCGCACGGCAGCCCGGACTGACGCCGACGTTGGCGCCTGCCATTTTGCGCTCCATCAATATCGGGCTGCCCTGGAGTCCTTTTTACACGCGCGTCAACTCCTGGAATCGTTGGGAGATAGCAACAACGTGGCCGTAACCGACGCCAATATCGCCTCTCTGTATTACCAATTGGGCGATCTGGACGCCGGCAGCCGTTGGCTGGATTCGGCCATTCGGCGTCTTTCCGGCGCCGACCGCCAACTGCATCTTGCCGAAATGTTGATTCAACGGGGCGACTGGCGCGCGCAGAGCGGCCAGATGGAGGAAGCGGTGGCTTCGTTCCGGGAGGGCATCGAGGCCGCGGCGGCCGCCGGCGACTGGAAGCTGTACGCCACCGGATGCCACAATCTGGGGCAAGCGTATTTCCTCCATGGGGATTATGCGGCTGCCGAACCGGCCCTTCTCGAGGGCTACCGGGTTCGCAAACTTCGTCACTTTCCGATGGACAGCTCCTACCGCTTTTTGGGACGGCTGCGGCTGGTCCAGGGAGATCTGGCTTCTGCGTCGGTGCTATTGGATCGTGCGTTGGAATTGGCGTCCCTGCCCACCGCCGTCACGCCCATATGGAAGATCTATTGCGCTCGCGGCCTGGTTCGCCAGGCGCAGGGACGGTTGCCGGCGGCGCTGGACGATCTCGGCAACGCGCTTCGCCTGGCCAGGGCTTTTCGCCTGTCGGCGCCCGCCGCCGAAGCCACCCGGATCGGCGCGGAGAGGTCGGTCGACGAAGTCTACGCGGCTTTCATCGACGCCGGCAATCGCCTTTACGAACAGGATCGCGATCCCCGCCTGACGGCCAGGACCTTTCAGGCGGCGGAAGAAAACCGCGGCGCCAGCCTGCGCGCCCTGGTGTCCGACGGCGGGAGGCAAATCGCCGGGACTCCCGCCTATTGGGAAGCTCTCGGGCGGCTGCGCCACGCCGAAGCAGCCGCGCTTCGATCCCCGGACGCCCAGCGCCGCGAGCAGATCGAGAACTGCCGCGCCGAGCTGACCCGCATCGAGGCTTCCACAACGGCCCCGCTCGAAACTTCTTCCGAAGACCTGCTGGCCCGCGTTTCCGCCGCTCTGCCTTCCGATGCGGTGTTGTTCAGTTTCCGCCTGGGTGAGTCCGCCTCGTGGTTATGGGCGGTGGACCGGGCCGGATTGGTCCTTTACCGGCTGCCTCCGCAGGACCAGTTGCAGCGGAAGACCGCCGCCGCCGTGGAGTCTATCCGCCAGGACAAACCGGACGCCGAGGCCGCCGCCGCGGACCTCTACGCCGGCCTGTTCGGCGGCGTGGCCCCGCGTTTCCTTGGCAAGGCGCGCTGGATACTCTCGCTCGACAAGAGCCTGTTTGAGGTTCCTTTTGCCGCCCTGATGGAAAGGGTTTCCGGACAGCCTGCCTACCTGACCGAGCACCACGTAATTCAAATCACACCCGGCGCCGGGTACTGGGTTGACGCCATGGCGCGGCGCGGCAGCGGGAGCCCGGCCGGCGGGTTCCTGGGCATCGGGGATCCGATTTACAATGCCGCCGATACCCGCTTGCCATCGGGCAGCGCCGTGCGTTTTCGCTGGGCTGCGTGGCTGCGGCCGAGCGTGGTTGCCGCTGCTACGCCAGCCAGCCTGCCTCTTCCCAGGTTGCCCGGCAGCGCCAGCGAACTGGATTCCTGCGCCCGCGCCTGGGGCGGACCTTCCACTTTGCTCGAGGGCGCCCGGGCGGCGCGCCCGGAACTCGGCGCCGCGCTTGATCGCGATCCCGAAATCATCCACTTCGCAACCCACTTTCTGGAATCTTCGGCGCCGCAGAGCGATCGCGACGGCGCTGCCGGCGGTGCTTACGGCTTGATTGCGTTGAGCCTCACCCTCGGCGGCGAGACCGAGTTGTTGACACCCGTCGAGATTGCCCATTGGAAGACCCGGGCGGAGCTGGTCGTGTTGAGCGGCTGCCACTCCGATGCCGGACGTGTATTGCCGGGGGCCGGGCTGCTCGGCCTCACGCGCGCCTGGCTCACCGCCGGCGCCCACAGCGTGGCAGGCAGCCGTTGGGATACGCCCGACGAGAGCGGCGCTCTGTTCGCCGCATTGTATCGGGAATTGCGATCACAGTTAACGCCCGACCCGGCGTTGGCGCTGGCTTCAGCCCAGCGGGAAATGGTTCGCTCCGGCGGTTGGCGGGCTCGTCCGCGCTACTGGGGAGCCTACTTTATGGTGGGAAATGAGTGAAGCGACGGTCCTGACCCTTAAGATCCAGTCCTTGAGCGGCGTGCCGGTGAATCCTGCGGTGGAAGAAATCCCGCAGCCGGCCTGGTCGCCCCTGGTGGAACGCATCCATGCCGGCGATCCGGCCGCCATGGAAGAGCTGTATGCCCTGTTTTCCAAAGGCATCCGCTTCTATCTCTGCCGGCAACTGGGCCCGCAGGATCTCGACGATAGAGTGCATGACGTCTTCCTCACCATCACGCAGGCGATCCAGAGCGGAGAACTGCGCGAGCCGGAACGTCTGATGGGCTACGTGCGCACGGTGGTTCGCCGCCAGGTGGCGGCTCGCATCGACGCCAATGTGCACGCGCGCCGCCGCCTGACCAGCCTGGAAGATGGCATCGTGCTGCGCGACCACTCCCCCGATCCCGAGCACCTGGCCATTCGGGCACAGAATGTCGAGGTCGCTCTGCGCATCCTCAACAGCATCGCCAAGCGCGACCGCGAGGTGCTGGTTCGCTTCTATCTCAACGAACAACCCGCCGAACAGATCTGCCGCGAAATGGACCTGACCGAAACCCAGTTCCGCCTCATCAAGTCCCGCGCCAAGGCGCGCTTCGGCGAACTGGGCAAGGCACGCATCTCCCGGACGGTGGGTTTTGCAGCCAGATTTAGATAACTTTCGTGGGGCTAATAACTTTTTGCCGATTATTTGAGAATTCTACACCCAGTACTGCACGTACTATTGTGAGGAGATCGGAAACATGCCGCGAATAGACGGCCACTTGCAAGCAGAGGACCTGGAACAGTATTGTCTGGGCGGTCTCGGCGAAGCCCGCTGCGCCAACCTGGAAGAGCACCTTCTCTTGTGCGAAACCTGTCGCGACCGTTTGATCGAAACTGAGAACTTCATCGCCGCCATGCGTCAGGCGGGCCGGCAATGGTCTGAAGAGCATCCGGAAGAACCCGCGGCGGCTCGTGGTCCCACGGGGAGAAAGTCGTGGTTTGGCCAACTGGCCCCGATGTTGATCGCGGCGCTGCTGGTGGTTTGCGCCACGGTGTGGTTCGGCCATCATTCCAGCGTGCCTGCGCCGGTCCCTTTTGCGGTCGAGTTGACTGCCGTGCGCGGAGCCGTGCCTGGGCATGCGCCCGCTGGCCGCCCACTGCTGCTGGAACTCGATCTGACCGGCCTAAGCGATGGGCAGCCACTGGCCGGCGAGGTGGTGAACGCCTCGGGAGGCAGCGTGGCGAAGTTTCCCGTTGGCGCACCGGCGCGGCTGGGGGCGCTCGCTCCCGGCGGCTATTTCGTGCGCATCTACAAGACCTCCGGCGAACTGCTTCGCGAGTACGCGCTCACGGTCACTAGGTAACGGCCTTCCGTTCCCGGCCGGACGGCCTCCTGGAGCGCGGTAGAATACCCACATGCAGCGTTCCGGCGCGACTGCGGCGGCCAGCATCGAACGCTTTCTCCGGATTTCGCTGATGGCTCTGGTCGCGGGCGGCGCCGTCTCGGCCGCGGTCTGCGGATGGTGGGACGCGCCCACGCTGGCGCTGACCGCCGTCGCCGTGGTGTGGCGCGGGGCGCGGTTGGCCGGTGCCCGCCTGGTCCCGCCGCCGGCCGCGGTTGCCGGCATCGCGCTGGCCTGGTGCGGCTATTCTCTCAGCCATGCCTGGAACTCGCCGCTCGGTTTGTTGGGGGCGGCCGTCCCGCTGCTTTATTTCCTCGCCGGCGCTATGCTGCTGGTCGAGAAAACCAAGCACGGCAATTTCCGGGTGGCCCTGCTCTGCTTAGCCGCGCTGCTGGCCGAGGCTTTGGATTCCACTGGCCCCGGCTTCTTCCTGGGGTTGGCGTGCTTCGTCCCGTGCGCGGTGGCTGCGTTCACGGCCGCTGAAATCCTGGGCTCGCTCGAAGGCGCCGCTGCCCAAGCCCCCGCACGGCGCCTGGCGCCACGCTTGGTCTTGCTCGCCTGTGCAGCCGCGGCGTCGATCCTGCTGCTGGCATCCGGCCTGTTCTTCCTGCTGCCGCGCACAGTCGATGCCGCCCAGCGGTGGCAGACTTCCCACTGCCTCCATCTCGAGGGCTTTTCCACCCGCATCACGCTACGCGAAATCGGCAAGCTGAAAACCAGCTCGCGGCCGGTCATGCACATCACCGTTTTCAGCCCGCGGCCGGTGGCGGGTCTTAAATGGCGCGGCGCCCTGCTGACAGCCTTCGACGGCAGACAGTGGACCAATCCCGAACCGGCGCCGCCCCTCCCGCCCGCAGCCGCGGGCCACTTCGCTCTGCTTCCCTCGGGCGAACGCCAACCCGGTGCGCACATCTCCTATGATGTGGAACTCGAACCCGCCGATTCCGCCGCGCTGTTTTTCGCCGGTACCCCGGAAAGCCTGGATCTGCGCAATCTCGCCGTGCTGCGCGGAGCGAGCGGCCAGCCCTTCCTGGCGCGCCGTCCGCCAGGGGTTTTCCGTTATTCGGCGTATAGCCGGCTCGAAGAACGGCCTGAGCAAACACGCGCCGCCGATCCAGCGCCTCCGCTCAACCCCGCTGACGCCGCCCGCAATCTCCAGTTGCCCGCTTCGCTTGACCCGCGCATCGCGGAGCTGGCGCGCCGCTGGACCTCCGGCGCCTCGACCGATCTCGACCGAGCCCGCGCCATCGAAACCCAGCTCAGCACCGGCTACGGTTACACGCTCGAGCTGCCCCCGGTGGGCACCGCGGACCCGCTGGCCGATTTTCTGTTCGTCCGCCGCCGCGGCCACTGCGAGTACTTCGCTTCGGCGATGACCGTGATGCTGCGCACCCTCGGCGTGCCGGCGCGCATGGCCACCGGTTTCGAGAGCGGCGTCTACAACCCGCTCACCGGCCAGTGGCTGATTCGCGCCTCCGACGCCCATGCCTGGGTGGAAGCCTGGCTGGCCGGCCGCGGCTGGACCACTTTCGACCCCACGCCGCCCGACCCCAACCGCGCCGCGCGATCCACGCTCGCCGGCTTCGCGCTGTATCTGGATGCCGCCCGCACCTTCTGGAGCCGCTGGGTGGTCAACTTCGATCCCAGCCGCCAGGGCGCCCTGGCCGACCGGTTTGACGAAGCCGCGCGGGTGGCCGGCATTCGCTGGTTCGATTCCCTTTCCGACACCGGCACCACCTGGGAACAGCGCGCCGCCGGTTGGCTGCGCCGCTTCGGCGCTGCGCTGGCCGCGGCGATCCTGTTGGCGATTGGTCTCTGGATGTTCGGCCCGCACTCGATCCGCGCCCTGCGCCTCCACCGGCGCGTCAGCCGCGCCCGCCGCAGTCCCACCAGGGCTGCCGATGCGACTCTGCTGTACCAGCGCATGCTGGCCATCCTGGAGCGCCGCGGCTACCGCAAGCCGCCTTGGTTCACGCCCGCCGAGTTCGCCGCTTCGCTTCCCGCCGGCCCCCTCGCCGCAACCGTCGCCGAATTCACCGCCGCCTACAACGCCCTCCGCTTCGGCCGCCGCGCGCCCGATCGCCCGCGCATTTTGACCCTGCTCGAAGAAGTGGGCCAGCGATAGAGCAGCACGACTTTTCGCCCACCGCCGGGTTCATGGAAGAGCGGGCCCGGCTAAACGCTAATGCCCAAAGACGTCCGGATCAGCGTATAATTCAACTGTTGGGGGGGAATCAAAAACACATGAAGCGACGCACCGCTTCGCTATTTTCCATGGTCTGCCTGCTGGCGGCGCCTTTGCTGGCGCAACCGACCATTGGAGGAGGGACTTGCAACTCCGGATCCTTGAAAGGAGTGTATGCTGTCTCCCTAACGTCGAGGCAGGTCACTGCTTCGGGAACGTTCACCGGCGTGTCTCAGGCCAACGGCTCGGCGACCTTTGACGGGCTGAGCGCGGTGACCATCAGCCTGGTGGCGGACACCGGCCAAGCCGTCGCCACGCCGCTGACCTGGTCGGGGACTTACAGCGTGCAAGCCAGTTGCGCCGGCGTCATTACTATAACCGCGGGAGGCAGCGCCACATTGAACGTGGCGCTCTACAACTCAGGCGCCGACTTCCTGCTGAGTGGCAGCGATGCCAACTCCACTTACTCCGGCAATGGCAACACCCAGCCGGCCGGTTGCTCGGCGAGCACGTTCTCCGGTGTGTACACTTTCAACGGCACCGGATTCGCGTTGACCGGCACAGCCGTGAGCGGCGACGATAATGGGGCTGGATTGCTACAGTTCGACGGGGTGAGCAGGGTAACGGCGAACATCACCATGACGGCAAGCGGAACTCCGCAGCTCGCGCTCACCCTCACCGGATCGTATTCGATATCATCCAACTGCCTGGGATCGGCTACCCTCACCGATGCGAGCAAGAACTCTTATGTGATGACCTTCAGCGTATATAACAGCTCGGTGGCCAACGCCGGCGCCTATTTGGGGTTGGCGCAAAGCTCGATATTCCTGATCACCGGCAATGCGCACGCCGCGTACGGTCAGCCGGCGGCGACTGCGACTGCCGGGCAGTTGGGCTCTGCCGATCGGGGAGGTCGAGCATGAGATACGCACGCACAGTCTGCCTGCTTTCCTTTGGCTGTCTGCTGGCGGCGCCCGCTGTGGCGCAGAACAAGATCGGAGGCGGGAACTGCAGTGCCGCGAGCCTGAACGGAACATACTCTCTCTCCCTGAGCGGCCGCGGGATCTCGGCCGCGGGAAGCTTCGCGGGTACGGTCCAGGCGGTTGGCACGGCTACCTTCGATGGCAAGAGCGCCGTCAATTTCACCGGGATTGCCAACACGAACCAGGGTGCCAGCACGGCGTTCAGTTACACGGGAACTTACGCCATTGCATCCAATTGCTACGGCCCAATTAACTTTGTTAGCGGAAATCCGGCGACGTATTCTCTGGTGGTCTGGGGCGGCGGCAGCGATTTCGATGCTACGGGCTCGGACGTCAATTACATCTATTCCGGTAGCGGCACTAACACACTCCCAGCGGCTTGCGCCAACGCCACGCTGTCGGGCGCCTACAGTTTCACCACCAGCGGGTCGACTTTGTCCGGGGCCACGCAGACCGGCTCCGCCGACGAAGCTGGCGTCTTCCAGTTCGACGGACAGGGCAAGGTCACGGCCACTTACATTCAGTCGTCAGGCGGAACGCCCCCCGCCGCGATCACGGGCGCCGGGACTTACTCGGTCACTTCCGCGTGCCTGGCATCCGCCACCCTGGTCGATTCGAATGGCTATACGAACACGCTGAACTTCGTCCTCACTGGTAACTACGGCGCCAACGCCAGTTTTATCATTGCCAACCCGCAGTTCATCCGCTCCGGATCGGCGCATTCCACGCTCCTGAATCCGACCCAATCCATCGGCAATGTCTTCAGCTACGCGGTGAACTCCACTCCGCCCGGAGGCGTTTTTGTGCTGTACGGGACCGATCTTGCCACGAAGACCGCGCAGGCGGCCACGGTCCCCTTTCAGACAACGCTGCTGACCACCAAAGTGACGGTGAACGGGGCGGCGGTGCCCTTGTACTACGTTTCCCCAACCCAGATCGACGCGGTAATGCCTTGGGATACTCCGGGCGGCGCGTTGGCGTCCGTGGTGGTTCAAAACGGGGCTTCGACGAGCAACGCCGCGGCCGTTTACGTTCCCGCCACGGGGACGCCGGGGATCGCCGTCTACGGCAGCAATCGCGCGGTGGTGACCAACTCGGATGGCGTCACCGTGAATTCCGCTGCGACGCCCGCCAATGTCGGAGATGAAGTGGTGGCATGGTTCACCGGTGGGGGCCCGGTACAGGCGGCCGGTAAGCTCGTAACCGGCGCTCCGGCGCCCGCCGGATATTCGCCTGTGACCGGAAGCTATTCGGTGACCGTGGGCGGCATCGCGGCTCCCGTTGTCGACTATATCGGCCTAACATCCGGCTCCATCGGGCTCTATCAGGTGAATTTCGTGGTTCCGCAACTCGCCCAGGGCTCTTACCCCGTGCAGATCACCATCGCCGGCCAGGCGTCTAACCTGCCATTGATGTCGGTTGGTAATTAGGGACTCGTCGGATAACAACGGCGCCGGCCGCTCTTGGGGCTTCTGCCGCGCGCTAACTAATCCTCGGCAGGGACCGCTGCGGCCGCAGTCATCGAGCGGTGATCCCGGCAGATGCCGCGCTTCGACGACCGGATAAACTCGACCATGTGGAGCGCTTCCGGGGTTGCCAGGGCCTCGATCCGCTCGAGCGCCTCCTTGCGCGGGAGCGCCGAGCGATACAGCAGACGGTAGGCCTGTTTCAACGCCGCGACCGTTTCGCGCGAAGCGCCGCTGCGGCGCAATCCCACCAGGTTCAAGCCATGCGCCGCGCAGTCGAATTCCGAGACCAGCAAATACGGCGGCACGTCCTGGGCCACGCGCGTGTTGGCCGCCACCATGCACAAGCGTCCGACCTTGGAGAACTGATGCACGCCAACGCCGGCTGAAAGAAACGCACTGTCTTCAATCTCCGCGTATCCGCCCAGGCTGGTGCTGGGGCCGATGGTGATGTGGCTGCCCAGTTGGCAATCGTGGGCAATGTGCACGCAGCTCATCACGTAGTTGTCGTCGCCCAGCACGGTGACCGCGCCGGGCCTGGTGCCGCGTGAAATGTTGACGTACTCGCGCAACACGTTGCGATTGCCCACCCGCAGATAGCTCGAATTCTCCTCGCGAAATTTCTTGTCCATCGGGTCCGTGCCGAGCTGGGCGCCGGAGTAGAGGTGATTGCCTTCGCCGAGCGTGGTGTAGCGCTTCACGATCGCGAAAGGGTCCAGCCGGTTGTGAGGCCCGATCTCCACTGCGTCTTCGACGATGCAATATGCTCCGATCACCGCCGTCGGGTGAACGCGCGCTCCGGGATGTACGGCTGCCGTGGCGGCGATGGTGGGCCCGGACGTGGTTGGTTCCATACGCAACAGGCTGATTCTAACGCAAATCGCCGTGATCCTCGATCTAGCCTGACAGGGCCGCAGCAACCGAGTATTGGAATTGTTGCAATCGTGATACTATACCCTAGAATTGCCAGCAGGCGACCCCGCCGTCGTCCGGCATCGCCTCATGCAGCCGTGTGATTGTGCGATTCGATCTCACCCGGCCCGATTGTCGCGGTTGACCTTGTTTTGGATCCGCGATCCCGTAGGTACGAAGAGCAGATGAGCGATTCCGCCCCGGCAATTTCCGCATATCAATACAACCCGAGGTATAAAGATGCGATTCTCCGCAGCAGCTTCTAAATTTCGATACGCGATCTGTATTCTGGCTCTGGCCGGGTATCCTGTTGTTGCGCAGGACACCACGGGCAAGATTGTCGGCATCGTCTCCGATCCCAGCGGCGGCGTTGTTGCCGGTGCCAAGGTAACCGTCACGAACACCGGCACGCAGGTTGCCCGGCAGACCTCGACCGATAGACAGGGCTACTACCAGGTGCTGGAATTGCCGATCGGCCCGTACCAGGTTGCCGCCGAGGCGCCCGGATTCTCGCAGATGGTGGTAACCGCCAAGAACTCGCTCGAGATCAACCAGACGCTGCGTGTCGATATCATGCTGACGGTGGGCGCCGTCAAGGACGTGGTCACGGTGGAAGGCGGGGCCAGCGCGGTGGAAACCGAGAACTCCACCGTGGGCGCCACGGTCAGCGGCATCGCAATTTCGGAATTGCCGTTGAACGGGCGCAATACGCTTGACCTGCTGGCCACGCAAACCGGCGTCACGCCGAAAAACAACGATGCGCCCCGCCAGGCCGGGTCCTATAGCGTGGGCGGCGGGCGTTCCGATTCGGTGACTTATCTGCTCGACGGCGGCCTGGACAACCACCTCATCAACAATGACATCGTGATCAATCCGAATCCCGATGCGGTGGGCGAATTCCGCGTGCTGCAAAGCAACTACGCGGCGGAATACGGCCGCAGCGGCGGCGGCATCGTGAGCATCGTGATCAAGAGCGGAACCAACTCGGTGCACGGCACGGCTTTCGACTATCTGCGCAATGAAGACCTGGACGCCAACACTTTCTTCAATAACGAACAGGGCATCCCCCGCCAGATTCTGAAACGCAACCAGTACGGCGGCACGGTGGGCGGGCCGGTGTACCTTCCCCACCTGGTGGATGGCCGCAACAAGCTGTTCTTCTTCTTCTCCTATGAGGGACAGAAGCAGAACGCCAACACGCAATCCGGCAAGATCACCACCTTCACCCCACTCGAGGAGCAGGGCAATTTTTCGCAATCCGCGAACGGCGGTCCGGACCCGCTGGTGGCCAGTTTCCTGGAGGCTAATTCGTGGTTTCAGCCCAGCCCCACGCTGGCCGGACAAGCCATCATCGCACCGAACCGCATCAGCCAGGTGGCGCTCAACTATTTCAAGGACAACCTGCTGCCCACCTCGGCGGCCGGCTATGTGTTCCCGCAAGCCGCGGCGCTCACCAACCATTCCGAATACCTGGGCAAGATCGATTACAACATCGGCATGCGCGATACGCTGAGCGCCACGATCGCGGCCCAGGATAGCCCCAGCACGGTTCCGTTCTCCGGCTCTTCGGGCGCCACCACGGTGAGTGGTTACCCGATTTCCGACGACGTCGCGGCGTATATGGGCAACATCGGTTACACCCATAGCTTTTCGCCCACCGCCATCAACGTGGCCCGCTTCACGGCGCAGCGGAACAACACCAAGCAAAACTATCCTATCGGCACCCAACCCAGCCCGTCGCAACTGGGGGTTGGCATCACCCCGGACCTGGTGGACGGCCCCACCAACATCAATCTCGAAGGCAACGGCCTGTTCGCCGGTTACAATCCGTTCGGCCCGGCGAACATCGTGGATAACACTTTCACCTTCACCGACGACTTCTCCTGGACCCGCGGCAGCCACCTGCTGAAGGCCGGCTTCCTTTTCTCGTCCTACCGGGACGCGATGCTTTACGGCTATTACCTGAACGGCGAATTCGACTTTTATGGCCCCCTGACCTCGATCGGCTCCGGTAACGACCTGGCCGACTTCCTGATGGGCCTCCCCGACGACTTCCAGGAGTATCCCAACGCTCCCACCAACATCCGCTCGCATTCTTTCGGCGGCTACGCGCAGGACGCCTGGAAAATCAGCCCCCGGTTAACCCTGAATTACGGCTTGCGGTACGAATACAATCAGCCCAAGTACGACACGCAAGGCCGCTCGTTCTCGTTCGTTCCAGGCGAGCAATCGACCGTGTTTCCGGGCGCTCCGCTGGGACTGCTTTTCCCCGGCGACAAGGACGCTCCGCGCGGCGCGAACTGGCCCGACCGCACCAACTTCGCCCCCCGCGTGGGTTTCGCCTGGGATGTTTTCGGTAACGCCAAGACCAGCGTGCGCGGCGGCTTCGGTATCTTCTACGACATTCTGAAGGCCGAGGACAACCTGCAGTTCAACGGGCAGGCGCCGTTCTTCGCCTCGGCGTACCTGACCTTCAGCCCGCCGGCCAATGGGTTCACTTCCGATCCCGGCATTCTGTCCGATCCGTTCGGCGCCGCCGGCGAACCCAACCCGTTCCCGTCGAAGCCGGTTAACCACCAGGTGAATTTCGCCGATGCCGGAGACCTCCCCATCGGCGGCGGTAATCCTTTCTTCGTGGATCCGAACCTCAAGACGCCGCGCATTTACCAGTACAACGTCACGATCCAGCAACAGTTCGCCAACAATCTGACGATGGAAGCCGGGTATATCGGTTATGTTGCGCATGGGCTTACCGGTTTGACTGACATCGACCCGTTCCAGCCGGGCACCAGCACCCGCATTCTGGATATGACACCCGGACTCGACGGCGACTACACCTATATGAACGAGTTTCAGAACGTCGGCCGCGCCAATTACAACGCGCTGCAGACCGACCTGACCAAGCGCCTTTCGGATTCGAAGTTAGGCAACACGTTTTTCACGCTGGCCTATACCTGGTCGCATGAGCTGGATAACGAGTCCGGCTACCGCCAGCGCAACAACTTCGTGCCTTACTACAACCACAACCAGTTCTGGTCCTCCGGCGACGCGGATATCCGGCAGTTCCTTTCGCTATCGGGCGGTTGGGAGTTACCCTTCGAGAGGCTGACCAGTCACTCGCGCTGGCTCACCAAGGGCTGGACTCTGTACCCGATCGTCACCTGGCGGAGCGGCTTCCCGCTGGATGTGATGGCGAGTCCCGGCGCTGCGTCTTCCATCTCCAGCCCCGGTCCATCCGGCGCCGGCGATATTCAAGTGGTGCGCTCCGACCTGGTGGCGCAGATTCAGTACCTCGACCCCGGAGCCTTTCGAAACATGACCGTCAATGCCAGTGTCAATGGCAGCCCAAGCGCGTCGAGCGGCAATTACTGGTTCAACCCGAACAGCTTTTCCAACCTGCGCGAAGCGGCGCTCAACAATGAAGCTACTTCGGTAGACCCCGCCACTTTGCTGCAGCAGTTCACTTACGGGACGTTGGGCCGCAACGTGCTGCGCGGCCCCGGTGCATTCAACGCGAACCTTTCGATTGCCAAGATCTTCCGGCTCCGTGAGGCGACCGAGCTGGAATTCCGCGTCGATGCGTTCAACATCTTCAACAACGTGGAGTTCAGCAGTCCGGATACCAACATCAACGACCCGAGCTTCGGCCAGATCTCCAACACGGCCGACCCGCGCATTATGCAAGTGGCGCTGCACCTGAAGTTCTAGTTAGCTGGGTGCGCGATTAGAAAGGAACCGGCTGTCGGGCCGTCCCGGTCATCCGGGCGATCCGCCTCGATTACGGGATGGAGATCGTCTCGATCACCCGATCCAAGCTCTGCCGGTAAGCGTCGAGGCCGGCCGCCGGAGTCTGACCGAAAAACAGGACGAGCAGTTTCCCGGTACGCACGAAAGTGAGGTACTCCGCCATGGCGCGTCCGCCCTCGTCAAAGTCGGCGACGCAGCTTAGGGCGGCGCGCCCGCTGACCGTGCGAGCCGAACAACTTCCAGTCCGAATTGTGTAGTTGCCCCGGCCCTCCCGGCGCCGTTGCTCCTGCTTGGCCTCAACCTGATGGTCGAGATCCTTGTGTATCTCCTCCTCCGTCAACTGATTCCGATCGTGGAAAACCTGGAAGTAGAGCGACGCGGCGCTTCCGGACGGCGCTCCAGTCAATGCCACCGTGGTCTGTTGGTCGCCCCAATGGAATGGGTCTTGGGCGCCCCACCCGGCGGGCAGTTTCAACGAAATGCCGGACTGTTCATCGCTGAACTCGTTGGATGGCGCCGGCTCGGGATTCTGGGGCGTGGCCATTTGCAGGATAGCCGCCTCGGGGGTGTCCGGTCCCAGGAGATGGCGAATCGCGGCTTCCAGGATTTCGTCCCGGCCATCGCGCAGCCCGGCGATGGTCGGCTTCACTCCTTGGTCGGGAACGATACCGATCCGTTGGGTCGGCTTTTGGTCGGGATAGAAGACGCCGATGCCGCTGATCATGGTGTGCAGGGCGCCGGGCAGCGGGATTTGCGACACGTTGCCATCCGCTCCGGCAGTGGTGCTGCCGATGACTACGGCCCCGGGTTCGGATCGGAATGCCATCGCAGTGTATTCGGCTTGGCTGACTGTGACTTCATCAACGAGAATCGCGATCTTCCCGGCGTAGTGCGGCTTCTGTGGCTCCAGCTTTTCCGAGACGCCCCAATGGAAGGCGCCCGGGTTGGCAAGGTCGCCTTGCGTGAATCGCGCAAATTCGGTAGGCCGGTCCACCAAGAGCTGTCCCAGCGCAAAGACCATGAACTGCGCCGGATAGTTGCGAATGTCGATGATCAGTCCCTTGGTGCCCGCCGCGGAATCGATGTAGTGGGCAGCCTCGGCCAGCTTCACCGAGGACAACTTGAGATAGGCGACGTCTTTCGAAAGCAGGCGGAACGTCGCTCCGGGCTGGTCATGGGTGGCGAAGGTCCTGGAGTCGAGTTCGCGTGGCGATACGCGGGTAGCGCTCAGATCGAGCGTCTGGCTGGCACGGCGAATACGGAGGGTCGCCGGCTTGGCGCAATCGCCGCGAGTCAGGGAGCGCCCGATATCGCGCAGGCGGGTGGGCTGGTTGGAAGCGGCGTAAAGCGGCGTCCACTCACTGACGAGCTTGGGCACCTCGGTGCCATCGAGTTTCTGGATGACGTCGCCGGGCTTCAGCCCAGTGGCTTTGCCCAGATTGGTGTTGGAGTAGCCCGCCACCACGGCCTGATTCTCCACGAAGCGAACATTCACTGGAAGCTGGCAGGCTCCGAGGGGTGGCTGGACGGCCAGCGAGCTCCACAAGTTGGCGTGGGTGTCATTGACCCTGGCGATGAGCGCCATCATCTCACGCTGGTACGAGTCGCGATCCTTCGCCAGGGCGATCCTGGGTAGGAACTCAGTCAATACCGCGCCCCAATCCGCGCCGATCGCATCGCGGTACGGATACCAGTACTCGATGATATTCCAGTAGCGGAAAAGAGCCAGGATTTGGAAACCGGCGTCGGGCAACTGGACGGAGGCGTAGTTGAGTTCGTGATCGAACGAAGGGTTCGCAATCGGCGTGAGGGAAACGTAGAACTGCTTGCCGCCGGCTGGACGATTGTCGCGGATTCGCCGCAAGCTCCGGCTGAGATCCGCCCCCAGTGCCGTCTCGCCGGAGATCCAATCCAGGTCTGGCCGCAGATAGAGTTTGCTTTCGTCCAGTTTGGCGCAGACCGTGCAATCGACGGAATCGCCCAGCCCGGCCATCCAGTGCACCAGCGCGGCGTTCGCGGCGCTGCGATCCGGAGCCGCGAGAATGGCCGGGAGAACGCGGAAGAGGTCATAGTCGAATTGCCGTTTGCCCGTAGTGATGCGCAGGTCATGATACTTCAGGAATCCCCAAACCTTGCCCAAGGTAGCCAGGTTTGCGATCTGGACCGCAGTGAGGCTGTTCAGGGAAATGCGCGAGCTGCCATCGAATTCGTGATCGGTATCGAGAGCCGTCTTGACGATCGCCACCTTGGGCGCGTCCGCCACCGGCTTGCCGTCCACCAGCAACAGCAGATCGCCGGCCCAGGCTTTGCCGGGCCCGGACAGGAGAAAGCCAAACACCAGATCGGTGGCTTCGGAGTTCAACGGCAGGGAGATCGAGTACGCGGTCCACGGAGTGGTGCCCTTCACGGGTTGGGTCTGTTGCATGCTGGCAAAAGCGACGCTTCCGCTGGGGCCATCTTCCCGCATCCAGAAGGCGCTGAAATCCTTCACGTCTTCGGTGCGCACAAAGCCGCGTAGTTCGATAGTCGCTCCACCGAAATCGATGGGAAGGCCCTTGGTGACGGTGGAGAAGGGCTCTGTCCGGCCGGGCTGGCGCTCCATGCGCACGGACCATTTGCCGGTGTGGACCACCTCGCTATCCGCCGCGATGGTTTCCGGAGGATGGCAGGACCAGCCGGTTGGGCAAGCGCCGGCGCGGGGTGCTTCGAGGCCGAGGGCTTCAGCGAGCCCGGCGCGGTCCTGCGCATGAGCGATGAGCGCAAGCACCACACACGTGAATGCGGTAAACAGACGGGTCATCAGCACCATCATAGCGAGGGAGGCTTCCGTCACGCGGCACCGGCCGCGCAAGCCGCGGAACCTGGACTAACTCTCGAACCGGTAAAGAGCCTGCGCTATGGTGAGGCCGCGGACATCGATGCGGGTCAGGTCGGCGGAGCCTGCGCCGTGGGCTTCGGCCAGCAGCAGCGTGTTGTCGCAGGCGCGGAAGGGCGCGGTGCCGCGCATGGCGCGCGGGTTGTAGCCCATCACGGCGGCGGCCACGGCGTCGGTCGAAACCGGATTCAGCCCGGCGATTAAGACTCTCGGTTGGACCAGCCGGAGATCGCCGATCCACGGCCCTTCGCCGCCGGCCACGCTCTCCACCCCGTCAATCACCGACAGATGGATGGGACGCGCGCCGGCGAGATCCGCCACGATGCGCGGCACGCGGTAGCCGGGATCGTGACTGGCGCCGAAATGCAGTTCCGGCGGCGCCGATTTCGACGGCTGCCGGGTGCCTTGGTGACCCACCAGACTGCGCCCGCTGGCGGGCTTCTCGTTGGGCTCGTCCCTGCCCGCGTCGTCGCCGTAAATGGAGGCCGGCAGGTTGCCGAAACAGTTCTTGAGCGAGAGCGTGACCCCGCACGTGGCGTGGTTTTTGAGCTTGGCCACGCTGACGAAAACGTCGGTCTCTTCGAGCGCCTGGTTCAAATCGTAGGCGGGGTACATGTAGGCGCTGCCCGGAACCGGGAAGCGCGCGTACCGCTTGTGTTTGCCCAGCGCATTGGTGTTTTCGAATTCCACCAGCGGCGCCGCGGCAGCCAACTGGCGCACGTTCCACCCCGCGTCGAGCATCGACTCCTCGAGCGGCCCGGCCGAAGCGTACGCGCTTTCGACGAACCGGATGCGCCGCGCGCCCGCCCGGCCCATCAGGTAAGCCGTGGCGCCAAGCACTTTCGGATGCGTGTAATGCGTCAGCGCGGGAGCCTTGCCGCGCACGCGCATGCCCGGACTGCCGGTCATGTTGACCTTGATGGCGACGGTCTTCCCGCGCGCCAGACGCTCCAGGCCGCCCAACTGGTCGAACATGGCGGCCAGGCGCGCGGTCACGTCCTCATCGTAAGAAGCGCAGCGGGCAATCGAAACCGGCGATGCCGGCGCCGCGGCGCCTCGCAGCAGCGGAGCCGCGCCCGGCGCCGCGCACATCATGGCGATCCATTCTCTGCGAGTGATCATCGGCTATAACTCCAGTCTGAGAGTGGCGCACACGGCCACTCTGTCGATGTCCACGCCGGAGCCTTCGTCGGCCGCATAGACTCTTAGGGTCTTCTCGGCGCCGTTGGGACTCAGCAGCGTGGCGCGGCGGTAGCCGCCCAGGAACTGTACGGTTACGTTTTCGACCGGGTAATCGGAGTAGTTCACCAGGTGAACGATCTCGGTCTTGCCATCGGCCGAAGCCAGCACGTTCGACAACATGGTGGACACATTGAACAGGCGGACGCCCAGGTTCTGCCGGCCCACCAGGGAATTCACGTCGCGCCAGATATCGTTGAACCGGTCCAGCTCGGCCTTGCTGAGAGTGATGCTGTCGCCCGGCGGCCGCTCGTCTTTGAAACCGGTAGGGCTGGTCAGCACGGTGCCGCCGGAGCGCGCGAAATCGCGCAGCACGGCTTCTTCGGGGGCCGTCAGCGCGCCTGCATCCACGTCCACGGCCACGGTGGTGCCGGCGAGCGATTCCGGCGTCAGCCGCTGCGGCGGCACCGGCGTCACCGGCGTGTGCTTCACCGCGATCATGTCGAGGATGCCGCCCGAAAGCAGACCGCCTTTGGCCGGGTCCTGCACCAGCGCCAGTTTGCCCGCTTCGCGCATGGCGCGCCATTCCGGATGGCGTTCGAAATAGTCGAGCAGAGCGCCCATGCGCCGCCAACTCACCCGCGCGCTTTCATCCCCGGCGGCCAGGCGCGTGGCGAAGCCGCGGTCGAGCGCCACCACCCAGCGCCCGCCGGAAATGGCGGCGTCGGCGATCGCCTGCAGGTACCGTTCGGTGGTGACCACCTCACCCGCCGGCGGCGTGTTCGCGAGCCACACCGCGGCGTTGCCCCACGCACGCACCGCGCGGATGAAGCCGGTGTTCGTATCGATCCAGGCCGAGCCGCTGGGGCCCGTCATTCGGCTGCTGCCGTGATCCTGCGCGGGAATGCCCGGCCAGACGGCTTGCCAGGTGCCCAGTACCGGTGCCGCCGAACCAAGCGCCAGGCGGTTGCGCGCGGTGATCTCGACCACCGGCCGCGAGCCGGCACCAGCCCGCACCGCGGCCGCGGTTCCCTCCGCGAACGAGCCCTCCAGCACGATTCCGCTGACGCCGCGGGCCAGCGCGGCGCGCGCCGCCGCCACCGTGTCGCCACCCGGCGCGATCCGCTCGAGCGTCACCAGGCCGCGCTTTTCCGCCGCCGCAACCAGCTCCGGCGAATAGGCTTCCAGCAGGAGGCAATTGATAGGCGTGCCGGCCAGCAGGTCGAGCGACCGCGCGTCCTGCCACGGCCAGCGCATCGGAACCCAAGCCTGCGGCGCCGGTGCGCACCAACCCGAGACCCAACCCAGCGCGGCCAGCATCCCTGCCGCTCGCATACCCATAGTTTTAATCTACAGCGGATTCGGCGCCGGTGGTAAAACCACGAACGGGCGTGCGACTTGGAAATGGCAGTTTTGCGCTATAGGCCGGGATTATCCGAAGTATCCGCGGTCCAACCGGTCTCGCGGGATAATGAAAGAGCTATGCGGCGGCTGCCACTACTCCTCCTGCTCCCCTGCCTCCTCGCCGCCGTGGATCACTGGATCAAGCTCACGGCAGGTCCGTTCGAGGTGTTGACCGGCAACGACCAGCGCGGCCGTGAGACGATGATTCGTTTCGAAGAGTTCCGCCACGCGGTGGGCGAGGTAGTGGGGGACACCAACCTGCAGACGCCGCAGCCCGTGCGCATCCTGCTTTTCAAGAATGCGAGCAGTTGGATCACCAACGATCCCATCATCCAGGGCCGCGACCGCTATGCCATCGTGCTCGAGGAGAAGGTCCCGATTTCGCCGGCTGTCTGGAGCGAGCTGACTCGCCTGTTTCTCGAGTCCAACACAGCGCAAATGCCACCGGCCTTTGAGCACGGTCTGATCGAATTTTTCTCCACCTTCGAAGTCAAGGGCATTCAGATCTCGGTGGGCGCGCCGCCGCCCCAGCCGGATCTCGATTGGGCCCGCATCCACCTGCTGGTCACCGCCCCGGAATACTTCGGCCGCCTCAAAGTGCTGCTGTACAATCTGCGCAAGGGCGTGGATGAGGATCCGGCTTATCACAATGCTTACGGCAAGTCTGCCGCGGAAATCGAGGCGCTGGTCCGGCGGCATTTCGAGGCCGGCAACTTTCAACCCGGCACGATTTCCAGTTTGCCGATGGCGCCGAAAGATTTTATCGAGCGGACCGTCTCCGACTCCGACGCCCGCCTGGCGCGCGCGGACCTGCTCGTCCGGGATTCATCCGCCGCCGAGTACGAGACGCTGCTGCGCGCCCACGTGAAAATCGCCGAAGCCGAAGAAGGGCTGGGATTGCTGGCCCTGCGCGATCGTCGCCCGGACGAGGCGCGCCGCCACTTCTCCGCCGCGATGGATGCGTCGAGCTCGAGCGCGCGCTGCTATATCGAGTACGCCAAACTCGAACCGGACAACGCCAAGGCAACGCAGGCCCTGTTGCGCGCCGTGGGCATCAACCCCAAGCTGGACGAACCATTCGCGCTGATGGCCGCGCGCGATACCGATCCCGCCAAACGCACCGCGCACTGGAAGGCCGCCGCCGAGCGCAATCCGCGCAATCCCGCATATTGGAAAGCGCTGGCCGAATGCTACCTGGCCGATCACAACTACGGGGACGCCGCCAAGGCGTGGAGCGCGGGCGAGCAGGCCGCCACCGATCCGGCCGAGCGCGCGCGCATGCACCAGGCGCGCGTCGCCATCGAACAGCAGCGCATGGATTACGAAGACACCGCGCGGCAGCGCCAGGCCGAAGAAGACGCCCGCGCGCTGGCTCAGCTCAAGCGGCAGGCGCTCGCCAACGTGCATGCGCTCGAATCCAAATACAACGATGGCTCCGCTAAGTCCACCCAAAAGCCCGTTCCGTGGTGGGACGGCCCCAACCCCGGCGGCAAGATCCACGGCATGTTGAAACAGGTGGAGTGTCTGGGATCGCAGGCGCGCGTTGTGGTTGAAGGGGACGATCACAAGACCGTCAAACTGCTGGTCGCCGATCCCGCCAAGGTGGCGATTCTGGGCGCCGGCTCACAGACCCTGGGCTGCGGCCGGCAGACGCCGCGGCCGGTGTCCATCGCGTACTTTCCCAAACCCAACGTCCGGCTGGGCACTGCCGGCGAAGTGGCCACCATCGAATTCCAGTGACCCATTCCGATGATGCGGCGCCCGCCCGCTGGCTGCTGCTGGCCGTCTTCCTGCTCTCCTCGGCCATCAACTATCTCGACCGCCAGTCGCTGGCCACGCTGGCGCCGTTGGTGCGCGCCGAGTTCCATTTATCGAATGTGGACTACGGGCTGATCCTCGCCGCGTTCTCGATCACGTATGCGGCGAGCGCGCCTCTGGCCGGAATGCTGATCGACCGCAGTGGCCTCAACCGCGTCATCAACGTCGCGGTCGGCGTGTGGTCGTGCGCCGGGATCGCCACCGGCTTGACGCATGGATTCGGCGGCCTGCTGGGCTGCCGGGCGGTGCTCGGCGCCGGCGAAGCGGCCGGCATTCCCGCGGCCGGCAAGGCCATCCGCCAATTCCTGCGTCCCGCCGAACGCGCCCTCGGCAACGCGCTGAACCAGGCCGGCGTCAGTCTGGGGATGGTGCTGGCGCCGCCGGTGGCGACTTGGATCGCTCTCGAAGCCGGCTGGCGCGCCGCTTTTGTCGCGACCGGCGTGCTCGGCCTGCTGTGGATCCCCGTCTGGAACTGGGCAGCGCGCCGCGCTGGCCCTGCGCCGACTCTCAAAGCCGAAAGCGCCGGGGCGGCCGACCTGCTGCGCGACCGCCGGCTGTGGGCCTTCATTCTGGCCAACGCTCTCAGCATGATCGGCTACTCGCTGTGGACCAACTGGACTACGCTTTATCTTGTGGATGTGCATCACCTGACCGTCGATCAAGCAGCCTGGTACGCGTGGATTCCGCCGCTGGCCGCCACGCTGGGCGGATTCGCCGGCGGCTGGCTGTCGCTGCGCTTCATCCGCCGCGGCACGCCTCCGCCGCGCGGGCGTTTCCGCGTGTGCCTGCTGGCCAGCGTGGTGGCGCTGGTCACCGCGGCCGTGCCTGCCGCGCCCACCGCCGCCTGGGCCGCCGCCGGAATTTCGCTCAGCATCTTCGCCGTGGCCGCCTTCAGCGTCAATATGTACACGCTGCCGCTCGATGTATTTTCCGGCGGCCACGCCGCCTTCGCGGTCTCCTGCCTGGTGGCTTCCTATGGCGCTGTGCAAGCCGTCGTCTCACCCGCGTTCGGCCGCCTGATCGATCTTTATGGCTATCAGCCGGTCACCGCCATCGCGGCCGTCATGCCGCTGGCCGCAGCGGCGGTCCTGTGGGGAACGAAGTCAGTGCGCTAGAATCGCAGTTTGCGAATGCGCGGCGCGTGCTTACGCGTCCCGTTGCTTGATGTTTCGCTGAGGAACTAGCTTTCGAGCTGAGACGGCCACCACAATCGGGCTCGTCAGTAACTGGCGGGCGGAGGGATACCGATGATCGATCGGAAGACGATCCTGCAACGCGTCTGGAGGGGGGCACTGGCGATCGCCCTCGTGATCTTCTGGGGAGCTGTCGAGGAGCGACGAGTTAGTCGCGTTGACCTGCTGCGCACAATCGTCATGCTTCCGGCTCTTGCGGCAATGCTCTTTCCGGAGTTGGGCAGGTGGCGCTGGCTCTTGTTTACGGTCACGGGGCTGTGTGTGGCCGGTCGGTTCCTCTACATTGCTCTTTCATGACCACAGACCATCCTAGGGCGGATCAGCCGGCATGAAGCAACGGCTCAAGCGCTGGCTCTTTTCCCTGCTCGGCAAAGACCCCGAAGCCGTGGTGGTGACATTCGCGACAGGCGACGCCGAACTGTGCCGCCGCATGGCGGAAGAAGTGCACGCCCTGGTGCCGGATCGGCGCCATTTTGTGGCGACCGAAGCCAACTGGCCAGAGCTTCGGCGGGAGCTGCGCCGCTACCGCATCGGGCTCGCCCCGGTGATGCTGACCCGCGAGCCCAGCGCCCTGCGCCGCGCGGCGTACCGGCTGGCTCCGCGCAAAATCCTGGCTTACAACTCGCGGCTGGAGCGTCATCACCTGCGGCCCAGCCTGGCGTCGTTTCTGTTCTGGCGCGGCGTGCCGCTCGACCGCATCTACCTGCGCCCCTGGTGGTGGCCCTGGCCGAAGCGCGAACGCACGGTAACGCCTGTTGGCGATCGGGTGCTCGAGGGCCGGCCCTGCTCGCCGGAGCGCCGCCGCGTCGCCGTCCTCTCGCCCTATTTCCCCTACCCGCTCGCTCACGGCGGGGCGGTGCGCATCTTCAATCTGCTGCGCGAGACCGCGCGCGAATTCGACGTCGAGCTGTTCGCCTTCACCGATGACGATGCCCCGCCGCCGGCCGCCCCCGTACTCGAGTTCTGCGCGCGGGTGGTGCTGGTCACCAAGCCGCGCTACCGCGAGCCGCGCTGGTCCACGCTGCTGCCGCCCGAAGTCCACGAATTCCGCTCGCCCGCCATGCGGAACGCTATCGCGCGAGAGCGTGCCGCCTTCGGCTTCCAGGCGCTGCAGGTCGAATACACGCAGCTCGCGCGCTACTCCGGCGACGCGTTAGTGGAACACGATGTCACCTACGATCTGTTTGCCCAGATCGCGCGCCGCGAACGGACACTCGCCGCCTGGTGGGACTGGTTTCGCTGGCGCCGCTTCGAAGCCCGTGCCGTCCGCGCCGCCCGCCGCGTGGTGGTGATGTCGCCCAAGGACGCGGAAATGCTCGGCCCCAAGGCGGCGTCGGTGGTGATCGAAAACGGAGTGGACCTGGCCCGCTTTCAGCCAGCCGCGGAAACGCCGGGTGAGCGCCTGCTCTTCATCGGCTCTTTCCGCCACTTTCCCAACGTCGCTGCCTACCGCTTTTTCACCGAACGCGTGTGGCCGTTGCTGCGCGACAAGTTTCCGCAAATGGAACTGACCGTGGTCTGCGGCCCCGATCACCTTACTTATTGGCGCGCCTTCGCCGAAACGCCCGAGCCCGCCGCCGACCCGCGCATCCGCCTGCTGGGATTCATTGCCGACGTCCGCCCGCTCTATCGCGAAACCAACCTCGTCATTGTGCCCACCACCGTCTCCGCCGGCACCAACGTGAAAGTTCTCGAAGCCATGGCCATGCGGCGCGCGGTGGTCTCCACCACTTCCGGATGCGTCGGCCTGGGCCTGCTCGATCGCCACAGCGTTTGGGTTGCCGACCAGCCGGAGTCCTTCGCCGCGGCGATCGCTACGCTCATCGCCGACCCCGACCGCCGCGCCCAAATCGCCGACGCCGCCTTCTGGCTCGCCAAACGTAACTTCGACTGGCAGGCCATCGGCGAAAAGCAGCGGGTGCTGTTGCGGGAATTAGCGGGTGGACGAACAGGCTGACAGACGAAAGCGGTCGTCGATTCGGCGCGGTACCCGTGACACTGGGGGGGGGTATTTCGTAGCCCGTCCCCACAAACCAATTCCACAAACCAATTCAGGAGCCTGAGCCGGCTGCACCAGCCGGTTTAGCGGTCGCTTTCTGGATCGCCTGAACCAGCGTGTCTAACGCGCCGACGACCGTGCCCGGCGTCGGGTTGAGGATGGCGGCTCCCAGGCCGACGGCAGCGGCGGCAATCGACAACGCCTTGGTGAGTGTGTCTGCACCCTGGACGGCGGCAGCCGCGGTCTTGGTGGCGTCCTGCAGCGCATCGACGGAGGTTCCGACGTCGATGGAAGCCTGCTCCAGCGACTGATTCATGAGATCGTCCTGCGTCTTCAGGAGGTCTCCCACCTTGCTGTCGAATGCCTCTCGCTCGGCGTCAGTCGAGAGCGGATACGTGCTCCGATGGTCCACCAGCGCATGAGCCAGGTTTCCGTAGTTGGAAGCGAGATCTTTCAGTTCTTGTGCGGTCATCATTCTGTTCCACCTCTAAAACGCCGTTTTCATCGACGACGCAGCATCCGTGAGCTGCAGGATTTCGGGACCCAAGGCTGTGACCAGTTGCTGGGCGGTCCAGGCGTTGCGGGATTCGTAGAGCTTCTGGTGAGCCGTAGCGATCGCGGAGAGCGCCTTGCGGTACTGCGCAATGGCGTCCTTCTTCTGCATAATGCGAGCATTGTCGGCGGTGCACTTGCGCTTGAGCAAGGTGAGCGCCAGAGGTTCGCTGAGCTTGTACTTTTCAGCTTCCTCATCGCAGTAGTTTGTTTCGAGCGTCTGCTCGGTTTCCAGGCCTTGGGCGTACTTCTCGGCGGCGTAATCCGCGAGGAAGGCGGTCACTCGCTTGATCGGACCTGGGTGTTCCGCATCGCCGTTGGCTTCCTCGATGACCTTCGCCAGCTCATGCTGGCGATATTCGCTCGTCAGCACCTTGGCAAGGGCCGTTGCCAGACCCGTGGCCGCCTTGGCCTGGTCCTGAGCAGCCTGACTGATCTTGGGGTCGGCTTGCTTCAATTCGGTCGTCACATCCTTCAATCCATCCGCCACCTTGGAAGGATCGGCGGATGCCAACTTACCTAGACCGGAGATGTACGCAAATAGAGAGTCGTTTATCTTGAGAAGACCCGGTGCGACCTTCGGGTAGAACTCGCAGTCGAGGGGCGTTTGGCCGGGCAATATGTAGGAATTGGCGCGCAGGCAGGAAGCCGATCCTTCGTCGGTAATACTCTTAAACGTCTTTCCGACATCCTGACTGGCTTTAGCGAACTCGCTCACTTTGCCCAGGTCGACGCAGGAGCAGAGGACCATCGCCGATGTGAGCAGCGCGATCTTCGCGATGGACTGCCGACTGTGACGGGCGGCACGTGATGTTTTCATATATACCAACATTGTTCTGAAACTGTTCTCCGATCTCTTGCCGTTCCGCGCAAACTGCGGCCCTGAGGGGTCGAACCCTCCAACGATTCTAACTTGCCACCGGCACGAAAATGCCCTCGAGTTTGGCCAACCCACAAGGATACACGGTAGAGGCGGTGCTTCGCACTTACCGGGAATGTGTTTCGGTTTTTCCCTGGTGATTTCAGATTTCGCAACCCCGGGGACGCCGCCGATACGGCCTCGGGGTTGGGCTTCGTTACTTTTTTCCTGCCGTTAGAAGGTCAGCCGGCCGGATATCTGCAACTGGCGCGGGCCCCAGATCAGGTTGCTGGTGGCTGTAGTAGCCAGGAAGGGTGTCGAAGTGTAGGGAACGAAACAAGCGTTAGCGTGGCCGTTGCAGGCGCCGGACCCAGCCGCGAGATACGAGAACGCGGTAGTGCTCACGCTGGAGACATTGGTGTGGTTGAACAGGTTGAAGGCTTCGCCGATGAGCGACAGCCGCAGCCGTTCGGTGATCGCAAACTGCCGTCCCAGCCGGAAGTCGATGTTGTGAAAACCGGGAGCCGTAAACGCGTTGCGCGGCAGCCAGCCGGCGCGGCCTTGCGTAGGACCAGCGTAGCTTACGCCACCGGTCACGCCGCCGTCGAGCGGGCTCGGGGCGCCGGTGATATACGGCGTTACCGGCTGGCCGGTGGACATGGTCACGATGGTGGAGAAGGCCCAGCCATCCAGGATCGCCCGTTCCGGCTTACTCGCGAGATTCTTCAGGGTGGGCATCCATACGGCGTTGGCCACGAACCGCTGGCGCTGGTCGAGATCCGAAAGGCCGTATTCGAGCTTGCGATTATAGGGATCGATGGGATAATCGGTGCCATTGAACGTGCCGTAGGATCCCGGCACCTGGGCGCCGTCGAGCGACTTGCTCAAGGTGTAGTTCGCGGTGAATTCCAGGCCGTGGCGCATGGGCCGGCGCAGAGTGAGGACCATCGAGTTGTACCAGGAATTGACGTCGCTGGAGCCGATGAAAACTTCGCCGGTATTGGTGTTGATGCGGCTGGTATAGAAGGGAACCGCGTAGGTTTGAGTGGTGGCGCCGCTGGAACTCAGGATGTCGTAGGTCTTGGTAGTGGTGGAGGGGGCCAGGTTGGCGTCGTAGAAGATCGGCAAATGTTCGCCCCGGCTCACCACGTACGCGATGGAGCCGCTGAGCGATCCCGGCAACTGGCGTTCCACGGTGACGTCGCCCTCGTGGGTTCGCGGATTGACCCAGTCGGGGGACATGCCGCGGGTTACCTGGGTGGCGGCGGGCGGAGTGAAGGTGACCACCTGCGGCGTCAGGGCGCCCGAGAACGGCGCGGCCACCGGCGGCCCGGGAGGAGTCCAGATCACGTTGGGAAACGTCAAGGCCGGGCAAGCCAGCCCGCCGGTCGGCGTGCAGGAGAACGTTTGCTGATATACGCCGTTCTCCACGCGGGTGGCGTAGTAGGTGCTGTTGGTGGTCTTGGCGTAAAAGATGCCGTAACCGGTGCGCAGCACGGTTTTCGGCGTTATCTGCCAGGCGGCGCCGATACGCGGTGCGAACTGGTTTTTGGGGATGTTGATGGTGGACGTGTAGAGCGTGGTGAGCGACGTCAGCGTGTTGGGCTGTGGCGGCTGCGGAATCGTGGTGACGTCGTAGCGCAGGCCCATGTTCAGCGTCAGCTTGGAATTCGCCTTCCAGGTGTCCTCGAAAAAGGCAGCGTAATCGTTGTCATGAAAATCGTCCCTGCCGACGTGGGTGATCGGGTCGTTGACCTGCGTGAAGGTACTGTAATGCCGGCCTGTCAGACCGTCTCCGGTGTTGATTCCGAGAGCATCGATCACCCAGTTGTTGAAGGCGGTCTGCGCGGTCCCGCTGTAGCTGTACTGGCCGGTGCCGTTGTACAGGTTGATCATCAGCTCGTGGATGAAGTTGAGATCCACGCCGGTCTTGAAGGTGTGGCGGCCGTGGATTTTGGAGAGCGTGTCCGAGATCTGGATGCGGTGCTCGTCGGGTTCGGCCGTGCGCGGCAGAGCGTAGTTTTCGCCGTAGGTCATCAGGCCGGAGATGCTGACGTAGGGGGCGGGCGCGTTGGAACCGGCGGCTTCCAGGTCGCGGCCCCACTGGAACCGGAGATTGTTGACGGCGGAATTGGAGATCGTCGAATCCCAGTTCGCCACGAAGATGCGCTCGTGGAAGATGTAGCTTCCGTTGGTGCCGAGCGAGCTGTTGTTGACCGATGGCGAGGTGCTGTAGGCGTTGGGCGCGCGGTAGTTCATGAAATCGAACGAGCTACTCAAGTGATTGCGCTCGGTCGCCTGGTAATCCAGCCGGCCGAAGCCGACGTCTTGGTTGGTGTCGCGGGGGAAGCTGCCTTGCTGGCCGAACAGGAAAGCATTGGCGGCGGCGCACTGCGAGGCCGCCACCACCGCGGGACAGGAAAGGGAATTCTTGGTGGAACTGAAGACGCTGCTGGTGTAAGTGATGGGGTCGACTTTCCGCGAGCCATCGTAGGTTGCAAAGAAGAACAACTTATCCTTGAGGATCGCCCCGCCGGCGCTGGCGCCGAACTGCTGCCATTGATGGATGGGCTGGCTGTAGGTGCCGCGCGATTTCGGATAGGAATCCAGCGCATTGAACGAGGGGTAGCGCAAATAGTAGAACAAGTCGCCGTGGATATCGTTGCCGCCGGACTTAGTCACGGCATTCACCACGCCGCCGGCGGCCTGCCCCAGTTCCGCGCTGTAGTTGCTGGCGGTTACCTGGTATTCCTTGATGGAATCCATGCTGTAGACGTAGGCGCCGCTGTTGGCGCGGCCGCGCGCTTCGGAGAAGAACGCCTGGTTGTTGTTGGCGCCATCCACCGTGTTCGAATTGTACAGGCCGGAGACGCCGCGATAGGACACCAGCCCGCTGGTGCCATCGGTGGTGACGTTGGGGGTGAGCAGCACGAAGCTATCCCATCGCCGCCCGGCGATCGGCAGGTTGGCGACGGCGGATTCGCTGATCACCTGCGACTGTTCGGTCTTTTCGGGGTCCACGATGTCCGCCTGGCTGCTGACCGTGACTTCCTGCTGCGCCGCCTCGACCTTCAGGGAGAAATCCACGGTGAGCGTCTGCCCCACCTGCAAGGTCAGCTCTTTGTGAAGCACCGTACCAAAACCGGTTTTGCCGGCCCGGACCTCGTACTGTCCCGGCTGCAGAAACGGCGCTTCGTAGATGCCGGCATCGTTGGTCCCGGTCCTCCGCTCGATGCCGGTGCCGGTATTGCGCAATACAATGGCAGCGGCCGGCACGACCGAACCGGACGGATCGGTCACGGCGCCGGTAATGGTTCCCGAACCGGCGCCCTGCGCCCTCGCGCCGCGGGGCGTCGCCACCAACAGGGCCAGCACCAGCGTGCAGGCCAAAACCCATGCGTTCACAGTTCTGTTCTTGAACATCGATATCCTCCGTTAAACGCTTTTCCCGGAATGAGTTTCGCGATAACCAGGCTGCGTGCGCCCCGGGGACTGGAACCTGCGCGAAAACGCGGCCCATCCACCTCCAGGCGAGTGGAAGGCCCCATGTACTTCCGCTCCAAACTACCAGGTCTGGTCTCAGGCAACGCCACAGCATACCACCTTGCTCGTCTCAATCCCATGACGCGGAATCGAAAGTTTGTATCGGCGCCGGAGAATCGTTGCGCTTGACGATCGGGCGCGGCCGGCATGGCGGCGAATCATTCCGACCTCCAATGGGGCACCGTCCAATCGTTGGCGATGGCTATCGCGCGCGCACCGCCGCGGTGCGCAACTCGGCCGTCTCCGAAGTTCCGGAGATCCTGGCGGGAGATTTTTTCCCGTCTCGATCGCGGCGCGGACAATCCACTACTGTGGCAAGGCGGCGCGGCTGCCCGGCGACGAGCATCGCACGCGCCGCTGCGGTAGGGCCGGCGCCAACACGAAGGGCGGAATCTACGCCTGCTTTTGGGCCAGGGAGCCGATGATCGGCAGAACCACGGTTTTGCCCTGATACGTCTGGATGAGCAGATACAGCCAGAGGCCAAAGAAGCCCAGCGCAAACACAAGCCAGAGCAGCCCAAGCAACAGAGCGAAGAGGGCCCCAAGAACCGGGATATGGCCCAAAATGCCGAGCACGATGGTGAGTACGATCCACAGAACGATCATGCTCACGTTCAGGAAGATCGACTGGAAAGCGTGGAACCGGACCGCCCGGTTCTGGCTGTACGGCGCCAACACCAGGAAAATGATTCCGGTGAGGAGACCGAACACATAGCACAGCGCGCCGGCGACATTATCCGCCATCGGCGCAGAGGCCGCCATGGGTGGCGGCGTGCCCGCTGCCGGCGGCGGTGCACCCGCACCCGCCCCCATTGGAGCGCCACACTTGGGACAAAATGCTCCTTCAGCTTGAGTACCACAGCCTGCACAGAACGGCATAAAACTTTCCTCCTTACGAACTCGCACCAAATCCGGCCAAATAGGAGCAGCCTATTTTCCCGACCCGCCAGACAAGGCGCTCGGGAATTGCCCGGTCCACCCGCCCAGCCACATTACCACAGCCGCGGTACCGTTAGCTACACCGGTGCGCGCGATCCGCCCCTGAGATCCGGAAGCGTTCTTCCCGAAAGGTGCAGGTTGGGTGAGGCAGGGCCGGACCCATTTCGGATCCGGGGCCCCGTAGACACTGCCCCCGCTCTATGCTAAACATTACCTGTCCGAGGCGAGGCGGGTATGTTTTGTCAGAGCTGTGGACGCGGCGTGAAGGTTTTGCGCGAGTTGCGGAACCTGGGCCGGCCGATCGGCGCCCGGAGGTGCGCGCCAACCATGTCGCATGACGTGAAAGCGGCTTTTCTGTACGCCTGGCTGGTCGTATCTTTAGTCGCGGGTGCTGCCGTTGCGGCGCCATTTGTCGGCTCTCCCGAGAGGTTGCATTCGCTATTTCCCGCTTGTGAAGCGCGGGTAAAACGCCACGTACAGTGTCCCTTGTGCGGCATGACGACCGCGTTCATCTCTGTGGCCCACGGCCGTTGGCGGGAGGCCCGGGCCGCAAACCCGGGTGCAATCCCCTTGTTTTTTGCCTTCTCGGTCAATCTGGCTGTCGCTCTTTTGTACTGGCTTTCCGTAGTTGGACGTTCCCGCCGGCTTCGAAGGTGAGTCGTCTTCAAAGGAGAAACATCGTGCAAGTGCTGAGTCTGGTGTGGGGTATCGTCGCGTGTGTCGGGCTCGTCGTCGGCTTCCTCCCGTGCCTGGGCGCGCTCAACTGGATCAATATTCCGTTTTCCCTGGTTGGGCTGGTGATTAGCGTCATTGCCACAACCCAGGAGCCGCCGGGCAGGAACGGTCCTGCGATCGGCGGCATTGTGCTCTGTTCACTGGGGGTCGTGGTCGGCTTCGTCCGCCTCATCCTGGGTGGTGGAGTGCTGTAGCTGCCACGTCCTAGATCCGGCGCGTCCGGGAATGTGAGCGCGTTAATTCTCGCCGGCTGCGAAGGTTGTCTTGTAACGCGGCAGAAACAGCATCAGCGACGCGGCGGCCAGCGTCATTAGAGCGAGTTGCATAAGCAGCGCGCGATAGCTTCCGGTGGCGTCGAAGGCGCGGCCCATGATGACGGGGCCGGCCGCGCCGGCGATGGCATACGCGGTCCAGGTGAAGCCATACAGGGTCGAGAACGATTTCAGGCCGAAGTATCTGGAGAGCAGATAGGGAGTGACATCGCCTTCTCCACCCATGCCGAATCCGATCAGCGCGGCGGCGCCGATGCCCACCGGGAAGGAACCCGCGCCGGCCAGCAGGAACGTGCCGAGCGCGGAGAGCGCGAAGAGACACACGGCGACCCGCGGCGCGAAGTAACGGTCCAGCAGCCATCCCGTGAGCAGCCGGCCTGCGAGGATGGCTCCGCCCATCGCCGACACCGCCAGGGCGGCCTTCCCCGCCGCAATCCCGCGATCGGTCAGCAATGCGGAAAGATGAGTGATGGCGCCGTTCTGGCTGACGGAGATGAGAAGCAGCTCGGCGACGATAATCCAGAAGATTCGCGAACGCACGCCCTCTCGCACGGAGGCGCCGGTGGCCTGCACTGCCACCGAATGGGCTGCGCGGGAACGCTCCCGGACGCGCCATCCACACGGCAGCCCGATGACGAGAACGCCGGCGCCCAGGATGGCGAAGGAAACTCGCCAGCCGGCCGCGCGAATCAGCGCCTCGGCGATCGGGGGAAGCACCATGGCGCCTGCCGCACCACCCCCCAGCAACACAGAAAACGCCACGCCGCGGCGCTCCCGGAACCAGGTGGTGAGCACGCGGGAGTAAGCCAGGTGCGCGGTTCCGTTCCCCACCATACCGAGAATCAGGAAGATTGCGTAAAGGTGCCACAGATGGCGCGTCAGCAGGCCGAGCGACGCGAACGCGCAGCCGAAGATGGTCAGACAGGGAAGGATGATCCGCCGGGCCGGATAGCGATCGAGCAGCCAGCCGAGCGGCGGCGAGCAGGCCGCCACCGCCAGCGCCGCGATGCTGAAGGCGCCCGACACAGCTTCGCGCGACCAGCCGAACTCGGCGGCCAGCGGCTTCAGAAAAATGGCGAAGGTGTAGATGAACATCGACGCGAAGCCGACCAGCACGCACGTGGAGGCCGCGGCGGCCACGCGCCATCCCGGGTAGCGGATGCTGTGCTCGTTCGATGCCGATGCTGTGGCTGGCTGCAGGGCTAGCGCGTTCAGCGGCATTCCGGTCGCCGGACTACAGGGGGTTGGTTCGGGAATGCCCGGGATGTCCTCCGGCGGTCGAATGTGCGCCATCGCAAGAATCGTCCTGGTTTGGAACTATTGAGTTGCCGCCGCTTGCGCTGGCCGCTTCCAGTCGCGGGCTATGTACCCGAGCGCCGCTGTTTGCTTGCCGGCCTCGCGGTAGAATCCCGCGTCCTCGGGCTGCCAGGTACCCAAGCCATCGACGTAGCGATTGAACATGCAGAAGGCCGCCGCGATGAGCACCGTGTCATGGATCTCCTTGTCGGTCGCACCATGGCTCCGGGCCCGCTCGACGTCTTGTGTGGTAACGTACTTACCGCCCTGCTGGACTTTGCCTGCAATGGCCAGCAGCGCCTTGATCTTGTCCGGCAGTGGGGCCGCTTCGCAATTGTGTTTCATCTGGCCGATCAGTTCATAGTCCGCCGCTGTCCCACCGAGATGTTGCGCCGCCGTTGAGCCATGACAGGTCTGACAGTAGTAACAATCGTTCTGGGCGGAAACATAAGTCGCGATCATCTCGCGTTCCGCCATGGTGAGAGTGTTCGGACCGCGCAGCAGGACTTCCGCCAGCTCACATAGAGGCTGAGTAGTGGCGGGGCTAAAGACGAGCGGTCCCCGAATACCGGGCAATCCTTCTGGAAGCTGAATGTGGGCCATTAGAGCGATGCCCCTCCAATCTTTTAACCGAGAATACACGAAAGTCGCGCCCCCGCAAGTAATCGAAATCTACTATCCACTTCGCATGCAAGTTACTGCGTCTAGTGGTTTGTGATTATTGATCGGCTCGGCCGGTCCCGGTAGAATCGATCCTTATGCCCTCAGGGAAACTCTCTCTCTTGTTACTTCTCTCGCTAGGTTGGTGCGCAAACGCACAGGACCCGGTTGGCGTGCTGGAAGGTGAAATCAGGGACGCATCGGGCGGAGCTGTATACGCTGCTGCGGTCACTGTCACCAACCACGAGACGGGATTCAGCGCTAGGCGGCTCTCGACGCGCGAAGGCTCCTTCCACTTCTCCTCTTTGCAGGCTGGCGAGTATGACTTGCGCGCGAACGCGGTTGGCTTTGCTACTTTCACGGCGGCTCTGCGCATCGATATCGGCAGCACCGTCCGCGTCCCCGTCAAACTCGAAGTGGAAACGGGACACAGCGAGGTGAACGTCAGCGGCACCGGCGCCACCGTGGACCTCGGCTCGACTCTCGGCAATGTCGTTTCCGGGCTTCAGGCGACCGATCTTCCCCTGAACGGACGCGACCTGACCCAACTCGGCCTGCTGCAGCCCGGAGTCGCGCCCATGACCACCGGCTTGGCCGAGGCGGGCGGGATTGCGCGCAGCGGCCAGGCCTATGCGGTCAACGGGCAGCGGCCGGAATCGAATAACTATCTGCTCGATGGCGCCAGCAACGTGGATAGCGTGAATGGCGGATACGCTCTTCGCACGCCAGTGGACGCCGTGAATGAGTTCCGCATTCTCACTCTGAACGCTCCCGCCGAGTATGGTGAAACCAGCGGCGCCACAACATCGGTGGTCACCAAGTCGGGAAGCAACTATCTGCATGGCGATATCTACGAGTTCCTCCGCAACAATGCCATGGACGCGCGAAACTTCTTCGCCTCTCAGACCGAGCCGCTGCATCGCAATCAATACGGCGCCACGCTGGGCGGACCCATCCGCAAGGACAAGGACTTTTTCTTCCTCTACTATGAAGGGCAGCGCGATTCGGAGGGCACCACACAGGCCGCCATCGTGCCCACCGCCGCTGAGTTGACCGGCGACTTTTCCGGGCTCACCGATCCCGCCACGGGACAGCGGGTTCCCCTCATCAACGAGTTCACCGGCCAGCCGTTCCCGGGCAACCAGATCCCGTCATACATGCAGAGCCCGATCGCGCTGCTGGCGGAGAAACTGTATCCGCTGCCCAATATCGGCACCAACGTATTTGAATCCACCCAGCTCGGATCGACGAACTGCAACCAGGGCGGCTTCCGCCTGGATCACTACTTCGGCCCGAGCGACCAACTCTTCGCGCGATACTCCACCTCGTCTCTCGATCGGTTCGACCCGCTGCCGATCGCCGGAGCCGGCGTGCCCGGTTTTCCGGTTACCGACGACATCGTCACCAACTCCGTGACGGGCTCCTGGGTCCACCTGCTGACGCCGGAAACCGTGCAGACCGTGCGCGCCTCTTTCTTCCGCAATGTGTTTCTGAACGGACAGGCGGTCAATCACGCGCCGGGCAGCGACCTCGGGTTTCAATACCAACCCACCCTCGGATTGAACGATGGAGTTCCCTATCTGATCGTAAGTGGCTATGCGTCTCTCGGCAATCCGATTACCGGTCCGCAGAACACTTATCAGAATGACTTCCAGGGATCTTACTCCATGGCTATGACGCGCGGCCGGCATAACCTCAAGTTAGGCGCCGATCTAACTCGCGAACAAATCAATGCCCTCTTCGGAATCGCCACTAATGGCTTCTTCGTGTTCGCGCCTTTTCCCGCCAGCGATTCCTTCGCCAGTTTCCTGTTGGGGCAATCGGTGCAGTTTTTCCAGGGCGGCGGCCAGTTCGACCGTGGGCTGCGCAAGTGGGTCGCCGCCGGGTACGCGCAGGATGAGTTCCGGATCGACTCGCGCCTGACTCTCACTTTCGGCCTGCGATACGAAGTGAACACGCCCTACGTGGACATTCGGAACCGCATGAATGCCTGGGCGCCCGGCCGGCAATCGACTGTCTACGCGAACGCTCCGGAAGGACTGCTCTTCCCCGGCGATCCTGGCGTGCCGGCAGGCATCGCCGCCGTCGACTATCGCGAGGTCATGCCGCGCGTGGGCCTCGCCTGGGATCCATTCGGCACCAACAAGACCGTCGTGCGCGCCGGCTACGGCATATTCTACGATGGCTTTACCAACGGCACGGGAGGTCCGCTGCAGGGTGCCATCAGCGCGCTGCCATGGACCCAAGCGTACCAGTTGCCCGGCCCGGGGTTCGATTTGGCCAATCCCTATGGCGGCGCCGCCAGCCCGTTCGGCACCGGGAATTTCGTCGCGCCCGCCACCGTACTCACCGTGCAATCGGGAATGCTGCCGCCATACTCGCAGAACTGGAATCTGTCCATCGAGCGAACGCTCGCCAAGGACTATCTGCTCGACGTCCGCTACGTCGGCAACAAGGGCACGCATCTGCCGCGCTTCATCGAGGCGAATCCCAGCATCTACGGACCGGGCGTCAACGCAGGCAACAACAACGAGATGCGCCAGTACACCGCGTGTAACTCCGCCGGCGTCTGTAATTACGGATCGGTCGGATTGCTCGCCGACGATACGAGCTCCACTTACAACGCTCTGGAGGTGGCTTTCTCGCGGCAGTACGCGCATGGCCTGAGCTTCCTGGTCTCTTACTGGTACTCGAAGAGCCTCGACTATATCTCCACGCTGAACGTCGCCGGCTCGGCGCCCACCCTGGTGGCCGGCGAAAACGACCTGGCGCAAAACCCGTTCGACCTGGCGGCCGAGCACGGCCCGTCGCTGTTCGATGCCACGCAGCGGTTCGTGTTCAGCGGAAGCTGGGCGCTGCCGGTCTGGCGGGCCGCCCCGCGGGCCGCGGCGTTCCTTACCAACGGCTGGCAACTCAACGCCATCAGCAGCCTGTCCACCGGCACGCCGTTTACGGTCTACGACAGCGCCGACGTTTCCCTGCAGGGCAGCGCGCCCGAAATCAGCGGTTTTTACTCCAGCCGGCCCGACCTCATTTCGAATCCGAACGTGGGGCAACCGCACACGCCGAACGAATGGGTGAGCCGCGCGCCTTTTCTGCAACTGAACCCGCAAACGCAGGCGGGCCAGTTCGGCAATGAGGGCCGCAACGTGGTGCGCGGTCCCGGAATTGAAGATGCCGACGTTTCGCTGTTCAAGTATTTCAACATCGACGAAACCAGGCGCGTGCAATTCCGCGCGGAGTGCTTCAACCTGCTCAACCATCCGAATTTCGGGCTTCCCGAAAATGACCTGGAGTCCCCGGCCTTCGGTCAGATTCTGCAGGCAGGTTCACCGCGCCTGCTGCAATTGGCGGTTAAGTTCGTGTTCTGACTAGGTCTCTGACCGCCGGCGTGTCCGTCGTGTGATCCCGCGCCGGCTTCCCATTCGGGATTAATGTGGGTTGTAGCGCAAGCGGACCTGCACGGCCAGGGCAGCGCCGGGCCTCACGGCGACTCGATATACGGTCTGCGGGGGTGGATCGTCCTGGGTCAGCAGACGGGTTCCGTCGGCGGCGGCGTTCTGCTCGGCCTGCGTCCAGGCCCTGCCCGCGCCGCCGGACAGTTCGAACACCTCGGGCTGGCTGGCGCCCCACTGCTTCTCCCAGGCTGAGACCCGATCCTCCGGGAGGGCAAGCGCGTTGGGTCCGATGGCGATTCCGTCGAGAGGCTGCGGCGTCAGCAGCACCGTCAGTTCCTCCTCCGCCTGGTCCGGCCGGCTGCGGTGGAGGGTGAAGAAGTTTGGCTGGTCGCTCTGGGCGGGGATGTCGATGAGCTTGCCGCCCATCACCTGGTTGTCGCCGTTGCGCGTGCGTGCCGTCGGAAATATGAGGTATGGCTTGCCGCGCTCGCCGGAGGCGTAGCGCTCGCGGTCGATCACGTACAGATAGCCGCGCGCAGGGGATTCCAGAGTCAGCCGGACCCGGTCGCCGGCGTGGAGCCGGGTTGAGGACGACACGCGCACGGGGGTCCACTCAGCGGTCTCGCTGGCCTCCTGGATGAGGATTCGGGCGCCGGTGTCGGCAGCGGCAGCCGGCCGAAGGCGCCAGATGGTGACGCCGATCTCGCTGGCCGCTGCCCGGCGCCGCAGGGACGCGACCATTTGTGGATCGAGCGGTTCGTACCGCGGCTTGGCCTTCACGGGCGCCGCGGCGCTCGCCGCCGGCCGCGCCTGGACGACATCCTCGGGCACGATGCCGCGCTCGCCGGTTTGCGCCGCGGCCAGCGAGATGCTCGCGAGCATCATTCCCATTGCCGTGCTGCGATGTTTCGTCACGGTCATCTCCAGTCTCCCTGCTGCACGAAGGCAGCCCAGTAATAGGGCGATTGCCATTCCTTGTGTTTCCGCAGTTCGATCTGCGCGTCGCGCAGCGCCTCGGACGGCCGCTTGCCGTCGCGCAGCATGCTGCCATAGAGATTGGCCATCAGGTCGGCGGTGGCGCGGTCGTTGACGCTCCACAGGCTGACGATGACGCGCGGAACGCCGGCGTACATGAAGGCGCGGGTGAGCCCCATCAGTCCTTCGCCGCGCACCTCTTTGCCAAGCCCGGTCTGGCAGGCGCTGAGCACCACCAGGTCAGCCGACAGCCGGCTGTTGTAAATATCGTTGACGCGGAGAAAACCGTCCACCGGTCGGCCATCTGCGTCGATCTGCGAGAGCACCAGGGCGGAAAGCTCGGGGCGCTCGGTGTCCAGGTAGCCGTGAGTGGCGAAGTGAAGATAGCGGTACTGGCCGAGCATCCCGCTGAGGGCTTCCATGCGGCTGGCCGCGAAGCCGGTGGCTTGGCGGTCGGATGAGTCGTTCGCGACGCGGAGGATCCGCTCGGCCTCCTGCGCGGTGAAGGGCAGGCGCGGGATGTGCAAGCGGGCGCCGGTGGTTCCGCTTTCGGTCGCGGCGAGGTGCTCGAGCAGACGCGAACCGCCGGCCTCCTGCGATGGGGCGGAGGCTGCCGGAGCGCCGTGCGCGCGCGGATCGGAAGCGTCGAATACCGGGTCGGCGAAGACGGCCAGCAGCTTCGGCGCGGGGGCGCGGCCCGCCAGTTGCGTGCGCAGCGCGGCGATGGCGGAGGCCGAGGGGAGCATGGCCACTTCGCGAATCCCGTCCGCTGGTGGCAGGATGGCGAACGGGATGCGCTGCAGCGCACCGTCGGCCACGATGGCCAGTCGCTTGTTGCCGAGCAGGGATGCGGCCGGCGCAAGCACCATGCCGCTGAGCTTTCGAGCGGCCGGGGCGAGATCGGCATCCCGGCGGGTGGTGAGAAGCTCGTAAACGCGGGCCGCCTGCGCCTCGATGGCGGATCGGGGCGGTAGCTCGAAGGCGCGCAACTGATCCGTGCCGACGGCCCAGAGCCAGCTTCGCTTCTCGCCGAGCCAGTACTCCAGCAGAAGCGTATCGGGATCGAGCACCTGCTGCCGAATCTGCGCCACCGTAAGGGGCGCGGGCTGGGTGAGGGCGGCGTAGCGCGGGCTGGCGGCGCGGATGGCCGCTTCCACGTCCTGGTATTCCGACTGCAATTCGCGGATCTCGGCGGTGAGGGCGCTCGAGCGCGGATCGTCGCGGCCCAGCAACGGGAGCAGTCGGGCCCCTTTGGCGTTCAGACGGTCGGAGATGTCGCGCTCACGGGCCAGCAGTTTCGGGTCTACTCCCTGGCGAACATCCGCACCGGACGCGGCCAGCATGTCGAGAAGGCTGCGGGCGCGCGAGCGTTCATTAGCCTGGAGCGCGGCCTCGGTGTCGTCCATGCGCATCAGTAGGTCGATGTAAAACCCGTACGAATCCTGCCGGGTGGCGAAGAACGAGGCGCGTAGCTGCTCGCTGTTCGTCGCGCCGCGGTTCTCTTCGGTGAGGCGCAGGGCTTCTTCCATGCGCTGGCGGGCGGCGGCCAGATTGCCGCGGTCGCTTTCGGCACGAGCGACGATCTCGAGCGAGAGAGCCTCCTGGGTGCTATCGCCGATGGCGCGAAACTCGGCCAGCGCCTGCTCGCTTGCCTCGACTGCCTTCTCGGGGTGGGCCGAAAGCAGATCCGTGCGGCCAAGTTCAGCCAGAGTGATGCCGGTGCCGCGGCGATCGTGGACGGCGCGCGCGAGTTCGAGCGATTCGGCGAGCGAGGCCTGGGCGGCATCGAACCGGCCGAGTTCCGCGTCCGCGCGTGCAGTGGGGGCGAGAGCCTCGGCGAGGCCGCGCTTGTCGCCGGATGCGCGCCATGCCGACAGCGCGCTCTCCAGAACCGGCAGCGCCTTGGCAGGCTGATTCTCGGCGAGGTAAAGGTTGGCTAGCGCGCCCAGCGTGGTTGCCTCCCCGCGCCGATCTCCGACGCGCTTCCACAAGGGGAGGGACTGATCGAAAAACGCCTCCGCCTCGTCCGCCTCCCCGAGCTGGCGGTATGCGACACCCATGTTCGCCAGCACCCGCGCCTGAGCCCGGTCATTCCGTGTTTGGCGAAGCAGCTCGAGCGACTGGCGATAATTGTCCAGCGACGCTTGCCAGTCGGCCATTGTGCTGTGGGTCCAGCCGATGTTGCTCAACAGGAGCGCTTGACTGCCGCGATCGCCGGTGGTGCGAAACAGATCGAGCGCCTGCCCATAGAGCCGCAGGGCTGGCTGCGGTTCGCCCAGAACGTCGAACGCGCCCGCCTCGCTGTTGATCGCATCCGCTTCTTCGTGCGTCGCTGCCAGAGCGTGAAACAGCTCCGCTGCGTCCCGGAACAGAGGCGAGGCGTTGCGATAATCGCCCGATTCGGCCAGCGCCGTTCCCAGGCTGAACAGCGCCAAACCCTGCATGTAGCGGTCCCCCGACTGGCGGAAGAAAGCCAGTGAGCTTTCGAGCTTTTCGATGGCGGCGCGCCGCGCCTCGGTCGTGTGCCGAACCCGAAGCTGCTCGGCCTCCGCATAGCTGCGGTGCGCCGCGACGATGTCCCGATCGCCCGGCCTGGTATCGCGCAGCTCCACCAGGCGCGCTTCGTAGCGCGTGGGGAGCTCCGCTGGATCGCCGGCCTTCACTTCGAGCGTGTAATCCCCGGCGGACTCCGTGACGGCCACAACGGTCTCCGGCCCATACCGGCCGTTGATCGAATCGGCATCGATGAGCGCTTGCCCCTGCGGATCGCGCAGCGTAACGGCGAGGTCGGCGCCGTTCTGGATTACCTCGATGCGCACGAACTGGTGCGCAGGCAGGGCGAGGCGGACCGTATCGGGCGCCGTAACCTCGATCCGCCTCTCGACGCGCGCGCCGGGGCGCCAGCCGGCATCGCCCGGCGCCTGCGAGCACACGATTCCCGGGAGCATCGCCATCGCAGCGTAAACAGCCGGGAATCGGGCAGCGTGCAACATCGGTCGCGCGAGCTCAGGCGTGGCCGTGCCCGGCCCCGTGGTGTCGATGGATCGAATCGCCGGTTACTCCGCCCGCGGACCACTGCCCATCGGTGAGTATAGGACTATCGTTGCTGGTGATGGCGCCGCTGCCGGTGCCGGCGCTTTCGTCAAACGAGCCGGACATGCTTGACCAACCGTGACCGCCGAATTTGTCATCGAAACGAGACTGCGTGATTTTGCCAGTGTCGTCCAGCGTGAGGGCGCCGACGGGGTGTGATAGAGATACGCCCGAGCAATTGCTGTTGCGATCACCAGCGTACATGATGAACTCGCCAGAGCCGACCGGCCCGGTGCTGGTGAGCTGCAGGCAGAGCTGGATAGGTTTGCTACCCAGGGTAATGTCAAACATAATGGGTCCCAACGAACTAAACATACATTCTCCTTTTCTTGTTCATTGATGCCGAAGCTCTAATCGGACGCCCAGCACGTCTCCGGCGGCACGCATCTGGACGCCGTCCCGAGTCGAAGTCGATGAGGCCGGGGGCAGTCGGTTCAGGTAATCGAGTATACGAAGCGCGGCGGAGGGATCGCGGACCTCGCCGGTGGGGGAATCGCGAATAACGTTCAGCAGCAGATCGAGCGGGTGTTCCGACCACAGCATCCAGAGGCGCTCGGTTCCGGGGTTTTGGTCGAAGACGGACCAGCCGGTCACAAGCTGTGGCGCGGCGGCCACTGCCGGGTCGCGGGGATACAGGAGCCAAATCTGCTCGGCGCCGGCGCCCGGGCCGTGGTCGATGAGATAGAAGAAGCCGGACTGCGGGGACTGGACGCGAAAACGAAAGCGCCATCCCGCGTGGAAGGTGCCGGCCGGCGATGCGACATACTCTTCGCCGAGCGGATGGGCATCGCGCATCTGCTGCGCCAGGATGGTCCAGGTGACCGTGTGCTGGGGATGCCATCGCGGGAGCCAGATGCCGGCCGCGATGGCGGCGGCGGCGACTGCTCCGGCGGCAATCATGGTTCGGCGCGGGAGCTGCCTGCGTTTCGCGGCGCCGGACCCGAAGTCGTCGAGGACGGCGGTCAGCTCGCGGCGCACGCCTTCCATCGACTGCGGCCGCTCCTCTTTGTTCTTCCGCAGGCAGCGTTCGATCAGCGACGCAAGCGACTTCGGAATGGTGGGATTCAGCTTGTCGGGCGGCGGCGGAACTTCATGAACTACGGCGTAGAGCGTGGACGGGAGGTCGGTCCCGTGAAAAGGCCGGCGGCCGCAGGCGATCTCATAGAGAATCACGCCGAACGAGAAGATATCGGAGCGGGCGTCGGCCGGCTCGCCTCTGGCCTGCTCCGGCGACATATACGCTGGGGTGCCAAGCGTCGCACCCGCCTGCGTGACGTCGGCATCGCCGCCTCCGGTCTGTTTGGCCAAGCCGAAGTCCAGAACCTTGACCGTGCCCGCCTCCGTGACCATGATGTTGTTCGTCTTGAGGTCGCGGTGGACGATGCCCGCGGCGTGCGCGGCCGCCACCGCGCCGGCGGCCTGAACCGCGTATTCCAGAAGGGTCTGGATGGACGGACGATGCCCGGCCAGCAGGGCGTGCAGAGTGGCGCCCCGGATGTACTCCATGGCGATGAAGTCAACCGCACCGTCCGAGTCGTACTCGTAGATGGTGACGATATTCGGATGATTGAGAGCGGAGGCAGCCTTGGCCTCACGGACGAAGCGGCGTTTCTCCTCGCCGGCGCCGCTGAGGTGGGAGATGATCTTGAGCGCAACGGTGCGGCCGAGGCGCGGGTCCACGGCTCGAAATACCGTACCCATGCCGCCTTCGCCGATGCGATCGACGACCCTGTAATTGCCGATGGTCCGGCCCGCGACGGCGGACATGGTCATGGTGGGCGCGAGCGATGCCAGTGGAGCGCGATCGGGGAAGGCGGCCTGTTCCGAGGCGGCGATCAGCGATTCGACCTCGATCCGCAGAGCGGCGTCGCTGGCGCAGGCTTCGGCGAGGTAGGCGGCGCGAAGATCCGGCGTGAGTTCGAGTGCGGACTCGAGGATCTCGCGTATCCGGTCCTGCTGCCCAGCGTCCAGCCCCTCTGAGGGGCACACGTCCCCCATGTGGCTCAAGACTATCACAAATTCCCTCGTCAAGGACGCGCGCGACGCTTGACCACTCCCTGACGGCGAGTGGCTCAGAAGAACCGCTGATTTTGCGGCGCTGCGGAGCCGCGCGTCGGCAAGCGGTTGTTACTTCTTAAGATAAGAACTCACTCATACCGGAGGGCGATGGCGGGCTCGACGCGGCTCGCCCGGCGCGCGGGAATCGCCGCCGCCAATAGCGCTACGGCGACCATCGCCGACACGGCCAGAACAAATGAGAGCGGATCGCGCGGCGCTACGCCGAACAGCAAGCTCGAGATCACGCGAGTCGCCGCCAGCGCACCGGCGATGCCAATCGCAACGCCGAGGAGAACGGGCGCCAGCGCTTCGCGCACGATCATCCCGATCACATCGAATCGCCGCGCCCCCAGCGCCATACGCACGCCGACCTCCCTGGTTCGCTGCGCCACCGCATAGGCCATCACTCCGTACAAACCCACCGCGGCCAGCGTCAGCGCCAGCGCCCCAAAGCAGCCGCACAGGTACGCGATCATGCGCTCATGTTTGAGACCCGCATTCACGTTGTCTTCCAGGCTGTCGCTCCACAGCAAAGGCACGTTCGGGTCCATCTCGCGCAGCACGCGCCGGATCGACGCAATCACCGGAGCCGCCCCTCCCGCAACGCGCACGGCGAGATAGCGCGCTTCCGCGCCGTGACTCCAGCTCGGTATATAAATGGCGCCGAGGTCATCGGCGCTCCTGACGCTGCCATGGCGGACATCCTTGACCACGCCGACGATCTCGATCGCCGCCTCGGCCGTATAAGGGTCGTCAAAGCTGAGATGACGCCCCACCGGATTGGCGCCGCCGAATAGCCGGCGGGCCAGCGATTCGTTAATGATGCAGATGGGAGATGCGTTCGCCTCCGCAAAATTGCCGCCGCCGCCCATCCGTCCCAGCGCCGCAAACACGTTGTCCTTAGGGGTAACCGCCGGTTCGTCCTCCGGCCGGAAATCGCGGCCTAGCATCAGTGGAATTCCCAGCGCCGTGAAGTATCCCTCGGTGACCGGGTTCGAATAGGCAATCACTCTCTCACCCGGGTGGGGTTGATAGCCTTCCGCCGAGAAGGAACGCGACATCGCATACATTCCCATCGGCGTCATCCCGGCTAAACCGGCGGATTTTACACCCGTAAGATGGCGCGTGCGCGCCAGGAGTTCATCGTAGAAGGTGCGCAGCCGTTGCCCGTGGTATCCCGCTTGGGCGGCATCCGCGTCAATCAGCACCACGTTCTCACGGCCGAAACCGAGATCGACGTTCTCCAGGTTGTGCAGCGTGCGGATAAAGAGCCCGGCGCCCACCAGCAGCGCCAGCGACAAAGCGGCCTGCCCCGCAATGAGAGCCTTGCCGAGCCGGACGCGGGATCGGCCCGGCGAGGCGGACCCGCTGTCCCTGCTGGCTTGGGCCAGGTCCACGCGGGTGATCCGTAGCGCCGGCACCAGCCCGAATAGAACGCTCGTCAGCAGAGTCAGCCCGGCGGAAAACGCAGCCAGCGTGAGGCTGGGCTGAAGGCGCAGGTCGGAATTGACGAGCTGCGCCGCGGCGATGGCCGCCACGCTCCAGCGCGCCAGGGCGAATCCGGCCGCTCCGCCAATGGCCGCCAGGACCAGGCTCTCGGTGAGAAGTTGCCGGACCAGCCGCGCCCGCCTGGCTCCCATCGCCAACCGCACCGCGATCTCTTTCCGGCGTCCCGCCGCGCGCGCCAGCAGCAGATTGGCGATGTTGGCGCACGCAATCAGCAGTACCAGGCCGGCGGCCGCCATCAGCACCGCCAGCGGATCCGTCGCTCCCGTTCCCCCGGACGATGCGCCGCGCGCGCCGGGCGTCACCCTAGGCTGATCTTCTCCGCCGAATTCCCTGGGCTTGCGGCCAGCCTTCACCGATGCGTCGTTGACTGCGTCGGCGGCCTGTGGCCAAAGCACCCGTATGTTCGCCTGCGCCTTCTCCATCGAGACTCCCGGCTTCAGGCGCGCCACCGTGCTGAGCAATCGCATGCCCGGTGTGTTCCAGATGGACGCTGCCGCGGGCGTGGTCAACGGAAACATCGTCAACGGAACGAAAGCGTCCGTGCGCTGCCCGTTGAAAACCCCGCCGAAACCTTTTTCCGAGATGCCTGCGATTTCGAGCGGGTACCCATTCACCGCCAGCTTCCGTCCGATCACGTTGCGGCTGCCCGCGAAGCGGCGTTGCCAATAATCGTAGGCCAGGATGACGACTGGCGATCCGCCCGGCTTCACGTCGTCGGAGTCCACCAGCACCCGCCCCGCGGCGGCGCCAACCCCGAGGGTTTGAAAGTAGCTGCCGCTGACATAGGAGACGTGCCCGACTTCCACCGCCGGTGCTCCCTCCGGCCGCACGCCGGCCGTCAACGGATGGCTGCTGGCGAGCATACCGGAGAAAACCCGGTTGCGGTCGCGGTACTCGCGGTAGAAGGGGTATGTGTCGCTCCGGCCGCCTTCGATATTCACCAACTGGCCGGGCTCGCGCGCCGGTACGGACCACAGGAGCAGTTGATCCACCAGGCTGAAGATGGCGGTATTCACGCCGATACCAAGTGCCAGCGAAGCGACCGCGACGGCGGTGAACCCGGGATTCCTGCGCATCGAGCGCAGCGTGTACCGTATGTCGTCTCGTGTGGTAGACATGCTTTAGAGGTAGCGCAAAATGCCGCGCCAAACAAGGCTCATCCGCTGCACCTGCTAGCAGCAGGCGGGCAGGAGGACCTCCCGGGGCAACCGCACGCCAACTTCCCTGGCGAGATGCGATCAACGCCAATAAGTTATGTGTTCGCCCGGCGTGGGTACCGAATGCCATAAGGCTGCGACCATAGCTTGTATGGACACCAGCCGCAATCTCCAAGAATCGCGTTATCCGGGACTCTGGCTTCGCGGTTCAAAGGCGATGACATCCGAAAGAATACCTCTTTAGTCAGTTAGTCACTCGCCTTCCCTACCTGAGTCATTTCGTCAGTTGCATTTAGTTAGAAGGCGAGCGTCAGCGTTGGCTATGGTCGCGACGCAATGCGCCAATACCGGTGATGAGCATGCCGACAATCCCGCCGATAAGCATTGCTTTGCCGAAAGTATCATGCCAGTCGCCCATCGGAGTCATCAACAGCATCGAGCCGCCGATCACGAGAGCGGCGAAAGCGATGGCACCCGCGAGCCGCCCGAGATTGCGGCTTAAGCGACCTCCCAGGGCTTCCAGACTCGGAAGTCGGCCCAGATTGCCTTCGGCGATACGCCGGAGGATGCGTCGCGTGTCGCCGGGCGCATCATTTATCAAGCGCTCCAGTTCGCGCGCAACATTGGTTGTCTTTTCCTTTATCCGCGTCAGCGAGAAGTGCTTCGCGGTCAGGCGTGAGATCTCTTCGCGAAACGATTCCATGTAGTTATGCCGCGGGGCGAGTTCGCTAATCAGAGATTCCAGGATGACGAAAGCACGCGTCAGTAGGAAAAACTCGCTTGGATTGTGTACCCCGTTCCGGCTTCCGGCATGCAGCAGCGACTCGAACGCATCCCCAATTGAAACATCCTCCAGGCCGCTCTTGTGGATTTCATAGAGCGTGGCCTTGATGTCCACTAACAACGCCGCACGGTTGACTTCTTCGCTTGCCGGTGCCATTTCGAGATAAGCCTCGGTGGCGGCCCGCGCATCGCCTTTGACGACCGCTTCGAGCAGGAGTATCAGCGATTCGCGCATCGGCTCGTCAAGGTTGCCCGTCATCCCGAAATCGAGAAGGGAGAGTCGCCCGTCGGGCAGAACGAAGACATTGCCGGGATGCGGGTCGGCGTGAAATAACCCTTCTTCGAAGATCGATTGCAGCATCAGCTTTACCAGGGTGTTGATCGCCCAAGGCATCGCTTCCGGGTGCAGGCCGGCGTAGAGATCCACCCGTTCGCCGGCCGAGTACTCCATCGTGAGCACGGTCTTGCTCGAATACTCCGCAACGACATCCGGAATCCAGAGGTCGGGGACGTCCGCCAGTGCGGCGCGAAAGAGCACTATGGAGCGCGCTTCACGACTGAAATCGATTTCCCGGTTCAGAGTGTTGGCGAATTCATGCACCACAACAGGGAGGTCAAGTGCGCGTAGATGCGGAAAGAGCTTATCTCCCAGCCCTACCAGGTAAATCAGTGCCGCGATATCCTTCGAAATTATTGCTCTAAGGCCGGGCCGCTGCACCTTCACGGCCACGTGACGCCCTCCGTGCATTGTCGCCTCATGCACCTGGGCGATGGTGGCGGCGGCTAGCGGCGTTTCGCTGAACGACGAGAACAACTCCGTCAACGGGGCACCCAGTTCCACTTCGACCATCGCGCGCACCGCGTCAATGCCCATCGCCGGCAAATGGTCGTGCAGCAACCTCAACTCATCGATGTAGGCGGCCGGCAGCAGATCGCTCCGCATCCCGAGCACTTGGCCGAATTTGAGAAAGGTTAGGCCCAGTTCCTCGAGGGTTTCCCGTACCACTTTCGGCGGCGGCCAATGTTTCTTGCCGAGCAGGGCTCTCAGGAACTTGTGTCGGGCGAGCACGCGCAGGATTTGCATTAGTCGTGGTGCCGCTCGGAGCACGCTGCTTTTCTCCGGGTGGATCATTACATCCATGCGCTCCTCCCAACAGTCATAGGTAGGATAATTCCAGAAACACTCTTACCTATTTGACTCTTTAAGTTAATTGGGATTTCCACCTTGGAGTCCCAACTCCCATTCACTATACACCCATCATGTGATCCTGCGGCCCCGATCCACAGAAGATCGATACGCGGAATGCACACCGGTCCGGAATCCCCGGACTGCTCGACGACTTGCGCCTGCTCGGCCAGGCGCCCCGCGGCGGTGTCGGCGAACCCTCGCGGACCCGGTGCCCGTGCTGCGCCGTGTTTCGGCTTGCGATGGGAGTCTGCCGCGCACCGGCGCCGCCGCGTTGTGCGCCGCCCCGTTGCCATTTTCCGCCGCGTTGCTGATAAGCTGATAGCACATGCGACTCCTGGTGGTCGAGGACGAAAAACGCATCGCCGACTTCCTGTGCCGGGGCCTCGAAGGCGCCGGCTATGCCGTTGACGCGGCGGCCAACGGGGCCGGCGCGCTCGACCTTACCCATTCGACCGATTACGACCTGGTGATTCTGGACCTGATGCTGCCCGACATGGACGGCATCGAGGTGCTCGAGAGAATTCGCCGCGCCAAGGCGGTCCCGCCCGTGCTCATCCTGAGCGCTCGCAGTTCGCTCGACGATCGCGTCAAGGGCCTGGAACAGGGCGCCGACGACTACCTGGTCAAGCCGTTCGCTTTCGTCGAGCTGCTGGCCAGAGTGCGCGCGCTGCTGCGCCGCGGCCAGCCCACGCTGGAAAAGTTGCAGGTGGCCGACCTGTCGCTCGATTGCATCCGCCGCAAGGTAGCCCGCGCCGGCGAGACCATCGATCTGGCGCCCAAGGAGTTCGGCATCCTCGAATACATGATGCGCAACCGCGGCCGGCCGCTCAGCCGCACCATGATCGTCGAGCACGTCTGGGACATGGATTACGACGGGCTGACCAACATCGTCGACGTCTACATCCGCCACCTGCGCAGCAAGATCGACGACCGTTTTCCGCAGAAGCTCATTCAGACCGTGCGCGGCATCGGCTACATGATTGAGGCTCCCGATAAGCCCGCGGACCGGGTGCCCGAAGCCGTCCCCGAACGGCAGGGGTAACATGCGATTCCTCCGCCGCCGCGACCTGCTCCGCATTGGCCGCGACTTGCGCCGCGCCTCGCGCGGCCTGCGCTTCCGCCTCACCGCTACCTATGCTTCGCTGTTTGTCGTCCTGGTGGTAGGCACCGTGTGGCTGGCTCGCGCTCAATTGTCAGCCAGCCTGCAGACGCTGGCCACCGATTCGCTCGACGAGGACTGGACTGCGCTCAAGGGCAGCATTCTGCGCATCGAACACGCCCCGGACTCGGGCGCCAACGAGGCCTATTGGTATTACGACAAAGACGATCCAGACGAAACCACCGTGGTGCTGGATATCAAGAAGGTTCTGCTGATCACCGACAGCAGCGGCCAGGTGATTCAGGACCACGAGACTCAGGCGCCCGCCGAATCCACCATCTACCAGGATCTGCCGCAGGACCGCCCCACCGACATTCAGGCGCGCGTGCGGCAGTGGGTGAGCTCTTCCAAGCCCGGGCAAGCCGGCAAACCGTTCTGGATGGAGAAACGCGACTCGAAGGGAGAGCTGTTTCTGATTCGCGCCGCGGTGATGTGGGATGAAAAGCGGCACGACCCGTTTTACGTGGCGCTGGGAACTTCGCTCGCCAAGAACGAGGAGATCCTCCGCCGGTATTCTTTTATGATTTTTGTCGGCGTCATCCCCGGCGCAACCCTCCTCGGCTGGCTGGTCGGCTGGCTGGTGGCCGGCCGCGCGCTCACTCCCGTGCGCGACGTGGCGCAGGCCGCGCAGCGCATCACCGGCTCCAATCTCGGCCTGCGCATTCCCTCGCGCAATGCCGGCGATGAGCTCGATTATCTGATCCTCACTTTCAATCGCATGATCGAGCGCCTGGAGTCCTCCTTCCGGCAGATGAAGCAATTCTCGGCCGACGTTTCGCACGAGCTGCGCACGCCCATCACCGCCATCCGCGGCCAACTGGAAGTCGCTTTGATGACCGCCGCCGGCACCGACCAATATCGCGAAGCCATGTTTAACGCCCTCCAGGATATCGACCGCCTGTCGCAAATCGTGCGCGCGCTGCTGCTGCTCTCGCAAGCCGAATCCGGCCAACTGGCGCTGCAGAGAACGCGCATCGACCTCGGCCCGGTGCTCGAGGACCTGGCCGAGCAGTTCCAGATTCCCGCCGAGGGCGCCGGCCTGCGCCTCGCCGCCCATTGCGAGACGGGCTGTTTCGTCGATGCCGACCGCGTGCAAGTCGAACGCATGGTCACCAACCTGCTCTCCAACGCCCTTAAGTTCACTCCCGAAGGCGGCGAGGTGCGGCTCAGCGCGCGGCCGCTCGAAGGCAGCGTCGAGGTGGTGGTCGAAGACACCGGCCGCGGCATTCCCGCCGAGCACCTGCCGCACATCTTCGACCGCTTCTACCGCGTTCCCGGTTCGGGCACCGCACCGGCTCCCGATCAAGGATTGGGACTGGGCTTGAGTTTTGTCGCCTGGATCGCCAAGGCGCATCACGGCGTCATCGATGTCCAGAGCACTCCCGGCAAAGGGACGCGATTCACCATCGCCTTCCCCGCCGCCGGCGCCGCCGCGCTCCCGGAAATCACCCAACCGGCCGGCCTGGCGTAGTGATAAGATCAACTCTCCATGTTGATACTCGCTGCGATTCTCGGGATTCTGATCTACGGCATCGTCGCCGCCACCTGGGGAACGTTCAACCCCACACTCGGATTCACCAACGCGCAGATCGGCACCATCGCCACCGCGCAGGGCATCGGGCTGGTCGTCGCATCCATCTCGGTCGGGCCCCTGATTGACCTCAAAGGCAAAAAGATCGCGCTCGTCGGCGGCCTCGCCCTGATCTCGATTTCATTCTGGCTGCTGCCCTTCGCCGGCGGCAATTTCACCCTGGTGCTGCTCGCGCTGACGCTGCTCGGCCTGGGCGGAGGCGTGGTGGTCACCGGCGCCAACGCGCTGGTCTCCGATGTCAGCGAATCGCGCCGCGGCAGCATGTTGAACATTCTCAATCTCTTCTTCGGACTCGGCGGGCTCATCACTCCGTTCGTCACCGCCAACATCCTCGGCGGCAGCGCCGTGCGCATGTGTTATGTCGCCGCAGTGCTGGCTACCGCCGCGCTGATCGTCAACATCGTCACGCCGATGCCGAAACCCACCGGCGAGCGCGGTTTCAAGGCTTCCGAGATCGGCGCCGTGGTCGGCCGCCCGGCCCTATATATGCTGGCGCTGTTCCTGTTCCTCTACATTGCCTGCGAGGTGGGAGTCTGGAACTGGCTGGCCAAATACCTGATCGATGTGCGCAGGCTGGACAAATCCACCGCGCTCAATGTGCTTGCCCTGGGCTTCGCGCTGGGGCTGCTGGTGGGACGTCTGGCGATCTCGCGCATACTCATCAGGGTATCCTCCTTGTCGGTCACCCTCGGCGCTTCGGTCGCCATGGCCATCACCACTTTCGCCATGTTGCAGGTCACCAGCCCGTCGGCCGCATGGGTGGTGGTGTTTTGCGCCGGCCTCGCCATGGCGCCCATCTTTCCCACCACGCTCGCCCTGGTGGGCGACGCCTTCCCCCGCATGACCGCCACCGCCATGGGCACCGTCATCACCTGCGGCTGGCTCGGCCTCGTCGTCAGCAGCCCGATCATCGGCGACGTGGCCAACTCGCACGGCCTGGGGACCGCTCTGCTCCTGCTGCCCGCCTTCTCCGTGCTTATGATTCTGGTGAACCTGGCCCTGCGCCCCCTGCTGCGGAAGCCCGCGTAGGGGCCGGGCATGCCCGCCAGGTGGGGCATGCTTTAGCTGGCCAACGCCCGCACGCGGGCGCGTCTTTTCGCAGTAAGCCGTTCTTAGCATCCTGTTACTCTGTCGACCTAAGTCAGACCTAAGTCAAGTCTCAACCACCAAATTGTCGATCAGCCGCGCCCGGCCGATGCGGACGGCTACGGCCAGCAGCGCGGCGCCGTCAATCCGGCCGAGCGGCGCGAGCGATGTCGCATCCACCACCTCGGCGTAATCGACGCTCGCCAGCGGCTCCGTTTCGATCGCCTCCCGCAGTTGCAGGGCAATCGCGGCGCCATTGCGCTCCCCCTGCTCGATCCGCTTCCCGGCCGCCACCAGCGACCGCCGCAGAATCGTGGCGGCGCGCCGTTCGTCCGCGGAAAGGTAGCTGTTGCGGGAGCTCATCGCCACGCCATCCGGCTCGCGCACGATCGGGCATCGCACCAGCTCGACCGGGAAGTTCAGATCGCGAATCATGGTTTCGATCACGCGCACTTGCTGATAGTCCTTCAACCCGAAGTACGCCCGCTGCGGCCGGCAGGCATTGAACAGTTTGGCCACCACCGTCGCCACGCCCCGGAAATGTCCCGGCCGGGAAGCGCCGCACAGATTCCCGGTGAGGCGCTCCACGTTGACGAAGGTGGCGTGATCGCCCGCGTACATTTCGCCGGCCTCCGGCGCGAACATCAGATCCACGCCCTCCGCCCGAGCCAGCGCGCAGTCCCGCGCGAAGTCTCTCGGGTAGGCCGCGAGATCCTCGCCGGGGCCGAACTGGGTCGGGTTCACGAACAGAGACACCACCACCATCCCGCCCTCCGCCCGCGCCCGGCGCATTAGCGACAGGTGGCCTTCATGAAAGAAACCCATCGTCGGCACCAGTCCTACCATCTTGCCCGCGCACCGCCGGGCCTCCGCTTCCACCCGCATCTCTCCGACTGTCTTTACGATTCGCATCTTATCTGCGTCTATCTGTGTTTATCCGTGGCTCTGGTTCTTGGATGGCTCTCTCGCCTGACTTACCGCTGCCCGCAATCGCTTAACGCCGTCTCCGCACAGTACAGCCGCGTGTTTGGATTCCGGCTGCAAGCCGCCCAACGCGCTTTCGATCGCCGCCGCCTCGAATCCCGCCAGTTCGTCGCGCCGCTTTCCCAGCAGCCACTCCGTCAGGGCCGACCCGGCGGCAATGGATGCCGTGCAGCCACGCACTTTGTAACGCACTTCCACCACCCGCTCTTCCGCGAAGCGCGCCGACAACCGCAGGATGTCGCCGCATGCCGGATTGGAAACCTCCACCGCGATCGCCGGCGCCTCCAGTTCTCCCACATTGCGCGGATTCTGAAAGTGATCGAGCAACAGCGCCGAGTACATAGATGCCGATGATCTTATTATGCCCGCTATCGTGCGCCATGGAACCTGGGCGCGCCGCGCGCCGTTACAATGTCTATCGATGCCTGAATTCGACGTGGTGGGCGTGGGTCTCAATGCCACCGACACGCTGCTGATGGTGCCGCACTTTCCGGCCTATGCCGGCAAGGTGCCGTTTGACGCGGAAGTGATGAGCCCTGGCGGGCAGGTGGCCAGCGCCATGGTGACGTGCGCGCGGCTGGGACTGCGGGCCAAGTACATCGGCACGGTGGGCGACGATGAGCGCGGCCGCATCCAACTGGAAAGCCTGCGCTCCACCGGCGTCAACCTGGACCACGTCCAACTCCGGAAAGGCTGCGCCAATCAATCCGCTTACATCATCGTCGATCGCTCCACCGGCGAGCGCACCGTATTGTGGCGGCGCGACGACTGTCTGCGCATCGACCCCGGCGAGATCGCCGACGATCAGATCACCGGCGCGCGCCTGTTGCACATCGACGGCCATGACACCCCCGCCGTGGCCCACGCCGCCGCCATCGCCCGCCGCCACGGCATTCCGGTCACGGTGGACGTGGACACCATCTACCATGGCTTTGACCGCGTGCTGCCAAACGTCGATTACCTGGTGGCCAGCTCCGAATTCCCCGGTAACTGGACCGGCAACCGCGACCCGTTCGAGGCGTTGGCGAGCCTGCAAACCGAATATGGCATGAAAGTGGCGGCGATGACGCTGGGCGCCCACGGAGCCCTGGCGCGCTCGGGCGGCCGGTTCATTTACGCGCCGGCCTATGTGGTGAATTGTATCGATACCACCGGCGCGGGAGACGTGTTTCACGGGGCGTCCTGCTATGCTGTTTTGCAAGGGATGACGATGCCTGCCGCTTTGGATTTCTCGAACGCCATGGCCGCCCTCAACTGTACCGCGCTGGGCGCCCGCGGCGGAATTGGCGGCCTCGAGGAAATCCGCCGCTTGATGGCGCGCGGCGAACGGCGCTCCAACCCCGACTTTGCCGCGCGCGCCCAGGCTTCCGGCACCCACACGACGGACTAAATGTTCCCGCTACGCGATACACAGCCGAGCTATTCCAAGCCCGTGATCACGGTCCTGCTGATCGTGGTCAACATTCTGATTTTTCTATTCGAATATTCGCTCGACCCTTACACCCGCAATGCGTTCATGTCCGCCTACGGCCTGGTCCCGGACCACTTCGCAATCACCAGTGTTTTCACTTCCATGTTTCTGCACGCCGGCTGGCTGCACGTGCTCGGCAACATGTGGTTCCTGTGGATTTTCGGCGACAACATCGAGGATATTCTCGGGCACGGCAAGTTTCTGCTGTTTTATCTGCTGTGCGGCGTGGCGGCGGCGCTGACGCAGTTCTTCGCCGACCCGTTCTCGCGCGTCCCCATGGTGGGCGCTTCCGGCGCCATCGCCGGCGTGATGGGCGCCTACATGGTCAAGTTTCCGCGCGCCCGCATCGAGACCTTCGTTTTCGTCTTATTCTTCTTCTTCACCTTCGATGTTCCCGCCTGGGCGATGCTGATCTACTGGTTCGTGCTGCAATTGTTCGGCGGTTTCGGCAGCATCGCGGCTTCGCAGTATTCGCGCGCCGGCGGCACCGCGTTTCTGGCTCACGTGGGCGGGTTCGTCGCAGGCATGGTTCTCGTCTTTCTGCTTGGCACGCGGCAACCCTATCACCGCCGCCGCGACCTGTCCTGGTAAATGAAATTGCTTACTAAAGCACCGCGCAGAAATAGCTTCACATTGGGCGACGGGCAAATGTGGCGCACGCACTCCTGCGTGCCGCGTCGGCACTCCTGCCGACGCCCCCTTCCCCAGGGCGAAGAGGCGTCGAGAATAAACTCTGACATGGAGGTGTTGCCATTCCCGAAGAAACCAGCGGCGCGCGCGTGAGCTTGGACGTGCTGGCCATCGCGGCCCATCCCGACGATGTGGAACAAACCTGCGGCGGCACGCTCATCCGCATGGCCGAGATGGGCTATCGCGCCGGTGTGCTCGATCTCACCGCCGGCGACATGGGCTCGCGCGGCACGCCCGAGGATCGCATCGCCGAATCGCAGGCGGCGGCCCGGCACCTGATGCTGGCATGGCGCGGCAACCAGCACATGCCCGACGCGCGCCTGGAGAACACGCTCACCGCGCGCATGACGCTGGCGTTGCGAATCCGCGAGCTGAAGCCGCGCGTGGTGATTCTGCCGTACTGGGAAGCGCGCCACCCCGACCACTACCGCTCGAGCGAAATCGGCTTCGAAGCCTGCTTCCTGGCCGGCTTGAAGAAGCTCGAAGAGTATTCCGAGCCGCACCGCCCGCACAAGATTCTCTATTCCAGCCTGTACGCCGACGTGAAGCCGTCGTTCATCGTGGATATCAGCGGCCAGTTCGAGCGCCGCATGGAGGCGCTGCTGAGTTACCGCTCGCAATATGGCCCTACCGACAATGCCGGCGGCCTGTTTCCCGATGAACCGGAGATCCGCGAGCGCCTGGGCGCCATCGCGCGCTTCTACGGCAACCTGATCGGCGTCCGCTACGGTGAGCCCTTCGTGGTCAAGGAAGCCATGCGGATCGACGATATCGTGGCCATGCCCGTGCGGTCGATCTGAGCGGAACCCAGGGGAATAACTGTGCACTCGCGCCATATATTCAAGTTATGTTATAGAAGATGCCTGACCGATAGCGTTCAGCCGGGAGCGTTTCGCCATGAGTCGGTTTGTCGGATGTGGATTGCTTTGCGTACTCGCGTGCGCGGCGGCGCAAGTGTCAACTACGCCGACTGAAGGAAGACTCGGTACGTTTTCTATCGATGGGCGCGTAATGGACGCCGCCACGTCTATTCCTTTGGGCCAAGCGGTGGTTTTGCTGGTGTCGGGAGACAACAAGACAATCGTGGCGAACACGACAAGTTCAGCCGATGGGCGCTTCACCTTCTCATCGATTTCGGGAGGGTCATATCGCATTGCCGCCGCACTGCCGGGATATACGAGAGCGGAATATGGCGCATCGGATGTGGGTCGGCCAGGCAGGACGATCACCGTCGATAAGGGCTTCGTCTCCGCCGAGTTCTTGATCGCATTGCATCGCAACGTGAGAATAGGTGGAAAAGTAGTTGATGAGGGCGGCGCCGGCATAAGTGGAGTCCCTGTGACGCTATTGACTCGTCGACGTCACTGAGGAGCCTGGCGCCTGTTAACCTGGTCCGAGCAAGTTACGGATTCGGCCGGCCTTTATCCCTTTGACGGCCTGGACCCGATCAACTTCTATTTGTTCGTCCACAGCGCGCCTGAAATTGTGCCATCGCACGGCCATGTGGATTGCAAGTGTGAGGAGCATGACACTGACTCGCGCATTTCGAATTCATACTATTCAGGGTCCCCCGACGTCGAGACCGCGCAGCCGCTCAGCGCGTCGTCCGGCACGGACCTGGTAGTGCCGCCATTCAAGCTCGGCCGCAGTCACTTGGGGTGCGTGCGGGTTTCCCGGCGATCCGATATTCCCGCAAAAGTAGTACTGAATGTCTTGCCCGTGGGTCACATAACGACTCAGCCGGACGCAGTACCAATCGAATTCGGCGGCGCGAGTGATTCTGAAGTTGACCTCCGGCTTACGAACGGCGACTATATCGTCGCTGCGCGTTCCGCGGATGGGAATACGGTCTATGATGCAGCGGCGGTTACGGTGGGCAGTTCCTCGGCGTCCCGGCTGACTATCGAGGACAGACGTTCGATGGTGTCAGGCAGGATAGTCGTCGACGGCGAGGACGACCCTGGCAAAGCGATTGTCTATTCGGGCCTGCGAGTTCGCTTCTCACCCGTCAACATCCGAGGTTCCTACCGCGAAGCGCAGCCGGATGATAGTGGCGTCTTTCGAATCGACCAGCTTCCACCCGACTCGTACTTCGTCCAGGTTCTGGCCTCGCTGCAAACTCGTATGTAGCGGCTTTGTCTATCGTTGGTTTGGGAGATCTGGCGATACCCCTCTATCCGGCTACTTCCATCGGAAGTGGGAACGTCACAATCCATGTCGGAACCGACGCCGGCACGATTACTGGCACAGCCTCATCACCGACCCAAGGGATGGCCAGTCCGATGGCAGTGCTGGTTTCCGAAGATCCTTCGCTGGCATGGAGCTATAGATTGACTTCCGTGACCGGAGAGGGTGCTTTTGCCTTCACTGGCGTACCCCCCGGAAAATACAGAATAGCCTCACTCGATAACCTTGTTCGTCGGTCCGACACCGACGAGGAGGCGGTCGAGTTGGCCAGATCGTATGGTGAGCGACTTTCTGTTACGCCTCATGCCCAGATGTTCGTATCCTTGAAGACAGTGTGGGCCAAGGCGGATCCGAACAAGTGAGCCTTGCTCTCTTGCCGATGGTTGGCAGTAGACAGAAGTCAGTTATGGCTCTTTGATATGCACCACGCGGTCGGCTTTGACGTTCTTTAACTCCTGAAGCGCACCGGACGGCCAGCGAATCTCGATCGAATCCACCGAGGCATCGGGGCCCAGCCCGAAATGCATCGGGCCGGCGCTCGAGGACGCGTAGCCGCAAGTGGTGGTGACGTGGTTGAACTGCGTAATGGACTTGCTCACCAGCTTGACCCTGGCGCCGATGGCGTCGCGATTGCTCTTCGTGCCCTCCAGTCGCAGCTCGATCCAATGATTCGCGCCGGGGCTCCGGTTCATCCAGATCTCGGCGGGCGCGCCGATGGCGCTCACCACCACGTCCAGCCGCCCGTCGCCATTGAGGTCGCCCACCGCGGAGCCGCGGTGCCGCCGCGGCGGCTGCGCGGTCAGTCCCGCGTCGCCGGTAAGCGCCGCGAACTTCATGCCGCCGAGGTTTCGGAACACGGTGTTGGGTTGCGCCACCGTGACGCGCGGAGCCGAATCCACCGACTCGACGTGCCCCCGGGAGACGAATATGTCCTTCCAGCCATCGTTGTCGAAATCGAAAATCGTGGGCGAGTATCCGGCCATGCTCATGCTCAGGCCGGCCACCCGGCTGGACTGCGTGACGTCGGCGAAGTCTCCTTTGCCGGTGTTGCGAAAAATCGGAAACGTCTCGTCGTCGAGCGCCACCATGGCGATATCCGGATAGCCGTCGTTGTCCAGATCGCGAAAGTCCACGCCCATCCCGGAGATCAGCTCGGCGTTTTCGCGCAGCGCCACGTTGGCCTCAAAGGCAACCTCCTCGAACTTCCCGCCGCCCAGGTTGTGGAATAGCGAGTTGTACATCTTGTCATTGGCGATGAAGAAATCCATGCGCCCGTCGAGATCGTAATCCGCCACGCCGATGCCCATCCCTTTTCCCGGATGCGCGCGCACGCCGGACTCGGCCGACACGTCGCGAAAGGTCCCGTCCCCGTTGTTCAGGAACACCTGGTTGGGCGTCGGCTTGTACATCTTGGGATGGCAATAATCGCGGTGCCCGCCTTCCATGCAGGCAGGTTCGGTGCCGATGTCCCAGTTCAAATAGTTGACCACGATCAGGTCCAGCAGGCCGTCGTTGTTGATGTCCACCCAGGCGCCACCGACGCTCCATAGCGGGCCGTACTCGGGGTCGGGCTGGTTGAGCGCAGCGCTCAGCCCCGCTTTGGCGGTGACGTCGGTGAAGGTTCCATCGCCGTTGTTGTGGTAGAGCGTGCTGTGGTGCACGCCGCCGACGAAGATGTCCTCATAGCCGTCGTTATCGTAATCCCCGATGGCGACGCCAGTATCGTAACCAACGCCCGCCAGCCCGGCTGCCGCGGTCACATCCGTGAAATGGCCGTTGCCATCGTTCCGGAAGAGGCGGTTGAAATACTTGCGCGCGGTCTTCTTCAGGCTGCGAATGTCTGCGCCGTTGGTGAAGAAAATGTCCAGCTTGCCATCGTTGTTGTAATCGAACACCGCGACGCCACCGGCCATGGTCTCAGGCGCGTGCCGCTCCGGCGTCTCGCAACTGTCCAGCGTGAACGGGATCGGCTGGTACGCGAAACGGATTGCACCGGGTGTGGCGACGGGAAGCGCGGCGAGCCATCCGCCGCAGATGGCAATGGCGCCGCCGACGATCAGAATCGGTATTCGCAAGGGGTGGGGCATGCTTTAGCTTGCCATTCTTCTTCCCGATGCGCCGTCACTCGGAAAAGGTTCCATCGCATTCATAGCTGTTCCTGGATATTCAACACGCGGTCGGCGGCGACATCCGCGAGGACGGTTTTTTGACCCGAAGGCCAGCGCACCGTGATGGAATCGGCGCGCGTGGCGCTGCCCAGGCCAAAGTGCAGCCGCAGGTCGTTCTGCGAAAGGTAGCTGCCGCCGCTGCGGACTTCGTCGATTTGCGTGCGGCCGCCGGCCGTGACCGCAACCCGCGCGCCGATTGCGCTGCGGTTCGACCGCGAGCCAGTGAGCTTCAGCAACAGCCAGTGGCCCGCCGCGCGATGGCTCTGCTTCCACAGCGACGGCGGCTCATTCTGGTTGTTGGCCAGGATCTCGAGCGTCCCATCGTTGTCGATGTCGCCGATGGCGAGGCCGCGTGCCGAGTGCGGGACCAGGAACGCCGGCCCGGCCCGCTCGGATATGTCCTCGAAGGTGCCCTTGCCGGTGTTGCGGTAGAGGAGTGCGCGGTCGCGCGAGTGTATGTCGATGTGCTGGCGATCGATTTCCGGGAACACGTGGCCGTTCACCACCACCAGCCCCTTCCAGCCGCTGTTCTCAAAGTCCAGAAAGGCGCAGCCCCAGTTTACGAAACGCGTGTTTTGAGCCAGCCCCGCCGCCATAGTGACATCGTCGAACTGGCCATCGCCAGTGTTGCGATAGAGGAGCGAACGCTCGTCGGAAAAATCCGAGCGGAAAATATCGAGCCGGCCGTCGCCGTCATAGTCCGCCGAGGCCAGCCCCATCCCGGACAACTCGCGGCCGTTCTCGTCGAAAGCCACGCCCCGCATCACGGCCTCTTCCGAGAAGGTGCCGTCGCCCTGGTTCATGAACAGCATCGCCGGCGTCTGATCCCCCACCACATAGATGTCCGGCCGTCCGTCGTCGTTGACGTCCTGCGCGAGCACCGCGAGCGAGTAGTGGCCGGTCGCCTTGGCGATCCCGGAGCGCTCCGACACGTCCTCGAAGGTTCCATCGCCCTGGTTGTGGTACAGCAGGTTGGTTTCGAACGGCAGCCCGCGCGGGCCGCAATTCACGGCCATCCCGCGGTAGTAGCAATAGGGATTCGAGCCCGCCTTCGGCGTGGTGGCGAAATCGAACTTCAGGTAATTGGCGACGAACAGGTCCAGGTGCCCGTCGCCATCGTAATCGAGAAATGCACACCCCGTGTTGTAGCGGGTGCGGTCCTGCGTAAGATGAGCCTTCGCCGTGACGTCCTCGAACCGTTTGCCGTTCACGTTGCGGTAGAGACGGTTTTGCCCCCAGTAAGTGACGAATAAGTCGGTGTAGCCATCGTTATCGTAATCGCCCGCGCAGACACCCTCCGCCCAGCCGGATGAAGTCAGGCCAAGCTCGGCTGTGACATCGGTGAAGTGGCCGTTGTGGTCGTTGTGGTACATGCGGTTGGTTCCACCGTCGCCGGAAAGGACGAAGATGTCCAGGTAGCCGTCGTTGTCGTAATCGATGAAAGCGACCCCGCTGCCAGTGGTCTCGATAATGTACTGCTTGCTCTCTACGCCGCCATTCGGGAAGGACGCGGTGAGGCCGGCCTCCTTCCCGACGTCGCGGAAGTCGGGTCCCGGCTGGGTGGCCGCGAAAAGAGCCACCGCAAACGCCGCCACCAGAATCCTCACTTGTCGGGTGTCCTCTCACCGAGGCGCTTCAGGAAATCGGTGAACTCGCCCTCCGGCGGATGCTGCAACTTCTCCAGTGCCTGCTGCTCGCTCTTGGCCCTGTCCATCTGACCCGAGTTGCGATAGGCGAGCATCAGGTTGTAATGCGCCGCCTCGTTGGCGGGCTCGAGCGCCACCACGTGCTCGAGCAGCGGAATGGCTTCGGCAAACTGCTTCGCAATAACGCGCATTTTGCCGACGGCCAGCGCCGCCTCGACAAAATCGGGACTCAGATCGAGCGCCCTTTGAAAATGCGGCAGCGCTTCGGCGGGCTTGGCGGAGGCGTTGAGAATTTGCCCGATCTGAAATTCGGCGGCGGCGTCATCCGGGCTCAGCGCCAGCTCGGCCTCGAATTCCTTGCGCGCGGTGGTCAGCGCCTCCGGTTCGTGCGATTCGAGCAGAATGGCGCGGCCCAGCCGGAAGTGCAGATCGACCGCCTTGGGATTTTTCTGGATGGCCTTGCGGTACTCGGCCGCCGCCTCGGCGAAGCGGTTCTGGGTTTCGAAGATTTCGGCGGAGAGCTGGTTAACGCGGTACGATGCCGGAGTCCGTTCGAACATGCGGCGGGTCACATCGTTGAACGCCTTCATGTGCAGGCGGGCGGCCTGGAAGAGCACGTCGGCATCGTCGGGATATTTCGCTGCAAGCTGCGCCTCCATGGGCAAGGCTTTGTCCGTCTCGCCTCGCGCCACCAGGCATTGGACCAACGCCAGGCCGGTCAGGCGGGCCAGCTCGGGGTAGGCGGAAGCGCCAGACAGCGCCGTCAACTCCGGAATTGCTTCGGCGCAATGGCCTGCTCCGGCGCGCGCCAGAGCCAGAAACGCGCGTGTATGTTCGTCGTGCGGATCGCTGCTGTAGGCCTTTTGCAGCAGCCGCACAGCCTCCACGAATCGCCCCTGTTGAAAGGCGCTAATACCCAGTTCGGTGAGCGAGTCGCCCGCGAACAGCGGCATCGCCAGCACGAAAATCAAGACCGCCAGCAAAGTGGGGCAGGCGCTTTCGCCTGCCAACCCGGTACGGTTCTTATGGAACGATTCCTTAGTGTCCGGCATCATCGAGCATCAGCTCCGTATTCGAAAATCGGTGCCGCTGTTGCGCTTCGTAATAGCGGAACGAGAGCAGCGGCGGCGCGCCGGGCGCGATCTGGGCCGGCGGCGCGACCCGCTCCGACGGCGTCACGGCAAGTTCGAGCACCTGCCCCGAGGCGGCGATCTCCCTGGTCAGGCGGTCAAGGTCGCCGGCGCTTCCCGCCAGCAGAAAACAGGCCAGCAGCATCATTGCGTTTCCAACTCCTTCAAGGCGCGCTCGGCTAGCGCAAGGCCGGGTTTGCGCGCCAGCAACTGGCGCATTACCTCCCGCGCCTTTTCGCGTTCGCCCATGCGCAGCCACGTTCGCGATAGGTTCAGGTACAGTATATCTTCGTCCGGCGCCACGCGAATGCCGTACTCGAAAGCCGCGATGGCGTCGTTGTTGTTTCCCGTGTTCATGTAGAGCACGGCCAGGTTATTGATGGCCGAAGCATCGTCGCGCCGGATCGAGATGGCCTGCTCCAGCAGGCGGCGCGCTTCGTCCGTGCGGCCGGCCTTGGCCAGCAGCAGGCCAAGCTTGTTGGCGGCATCGCCATAGCGCGGATCGGCGTCGAGCGCGCGCCGGTAGAGGCGCTCGGCCTCGGCGGCGTTGTCGAGCGTCTCCTGCGCGTTGCCCGCGTTCACCAGCACGTACGGCAGATCGGGCCCCAGTTCGAGCGCGCGCTGGTAAAGCCGCAACGCTTCCCGCGGGTTGCCGGCCGCGGACTCGACGCCGCCCAGTTCGTTCCACGCCTCAGCCAGCGTTGGATCGAGCGCGGTGGCGCGTTCGAGCGCCTCCCGCGCGGCCGCGAGCCGGTTGGCCTCCAGGTGGATGCGGCCAATCGCCACCAGAGTTTTCGCGTTCGATGGAGACCGGCGCGAGGCCTCTTCGAGGTACGGCAGCGCATATTCGCCATAGCCCGCCATCAACATGGCGCCGCCGATCTTGAAATAGTCGCGCCCCGGCGCGCCGTGGTACACGCCCTCGAACGGCAGCGCGCGCGGATCGGGCACCGGTCCCTCCACCGCGCGCAGGTCGGCCTGCGCTTCGCCCGCGTCCGGCGCTTCGGCATAAACTTTGCGCACGCGGCCGGCCGAGTCGATCAGCATCCACAACGGCGTTTCGAGATCCGTGCGGTAGTCGAACCAATAGCGGCGAAAGATGGCGTACGCTGCAACCAGATCGGCCGCCGCCGTGCGCAGGTCGAGCGCTTGCGTGGGAATCGCAAAGCGCGGCAGCGGCTCGCCGGCATGCAGCACCAGCAACGCCGGGCCTGGCCGCTTTTCCGGCAGCGGCAGCGGCTCGCGCAGCCACGTGGTGAACAGCCGCGACCGGTTGTCCGCCGCCACCGGTTCCCCGGCCGGCAGCTCCGCCCGCGGGCGCAACGGCGTGGTCTGGAATTCCGCCAATCCTTCCGTCACCTCATACAGGTATCCGGCCTCGAGCGCCGGCAATTGCTGGACCGCGCCGGACGGCCACGTGATGCGCACGCTTTCCGCCCGTCCGCGCGCCCCCAAACCGAAGTGAACCCGCTTGCCGTGTTGCGACAGGTAAGCCGATCCTGCGATCACCCATTTCACCTGCCCGTCCACTTCCACCCACGCGCCCACCGCATCGCGATTGCTGGTGCTTCCGCGCAACGAAAACACCAGCCGCTGCTTCTCCGCCCCGCACGCGTTCTGAAACACGCGAATCTGGGGCCCCAGCCGGCTCCTTACCACCAGGTCCAGGTTGCCGTCGCCATCGATATCCACCAGCGAAAATGCGCGGCTGTCCTGCTCCAAATCAAGGCCGCTGACGCCGGAGAAATCATAATACCGGCCCGCCCGGCGCGCGTAAAAAATGTTCGGTTCCGGGCCCGCCCAACTGTAATCTTCTCTCACCAACTGGTTGATCGCGTTCCACCCGTTCTCATACGCGGGCGCGCGTCCGTACTCCGTCGGAGATTTCGCCACCACCTGCCGGTAAAAATAACTCATCAGGTCGGTGCGGCTGTTGTTGGTGAGCATCCCGCAAGCGATGTAGATCTCCGGCGTGCCGTCGTTGTCGAAATCGCAACCGTCGCAGGACCACGACCAGTGCCCCATCTCGATGCCCTGCGAATCGCCGGTGTAGGTGAACGTGCCGTCACCCGAATTGTGAAACAGCGAATTGCCCTTCACGTGCCGCCGGTAGAGGTCGAGCATCGCCGGCGATTGTTTGCCCGGGCCGAACGCGGGATCGTTGACGATGCGCTGGCCGCAGGCGCTCCACATGTTCGATATCAGCAGGTCCGGGCGCCCGTCGCCATCGTAATCCAGCCAGCTCGCGCTCATCCCCGGCCCCACGTCCTCCACCCCGGCCTCCGCCGCCACGTCGCGGAAATGCCCGCCACTGTTGCGGTACAGGTTCTTGCGTCCGAAATCGTTGGCCACGTAAAGATCCGGCCAGCCATCGTTGTTGTAATCGCACCACGCGCCCGCGAAGCTGAAGCGGTTGTTGTTGTGGTTGATCCCCGTGCCCGCGGTCACATCCTCGAAACAGGACGGCTGCCGGTCCAGGCAATTGCGGAAAAGAAAATTCGGCGGCCCGTTCTGCGCGTCCTGATACGGGGTTGGATAGCGGTATTGGGCTTCGCTCTGGTAGTACACGTAGGTGCAGAAATACAGGTCGAGCCGCCCGTCGCGATCGTAATCGGCGGCGGAGACGCTGGTGAACGTTCCTTGCGGCGCGGTGCGGAAGCGGAATGCGTCCGGCGCCAAATTGAACCGGCCCTTGCCATCGTTCAGGAAGAGCATCGGCTGCATGGGGCGCACCAGCACCAGGTCCTGGTGGCCCGAATTGCGCAAATCGGCGAACAGCGCGCAGGCGGTATCGTCCAGGATGTCCAGGCCGCATTCCTTCGAGATGTCGCGGAAGTGGCCGTTCCCATCGTTCTTGTATAGGCGGTTGGGCAGACCGCCCGCCTGGCAGACGTAGATCTCATCCAAACCGTCATTATCGATATCCGCGGCGGCGATTCCATTCTCTCCGTACACATCCAGCCCGCAAGCCGGGTCCAGCCGCGCGCGCCAGTAGCCGACGCCCCTGGTGAGCTGCTCTTGAAACGACCCCACGCCGGCGAACGCGGCGCCTGTGATGTCGCGGAACCACGGCGCGACGGCGCTGGTGATGGTTTCTTCGATAGGCGCGAGATGCGCGACCGCACCGCCCTCCCAGGCCACCTTCCAAATGCCGACGCGGTGCTCCAGCCGCCCCGCGTTGCGGCTGCGAATGTCGTATCGAACCACGCCGTCCGGCAGCGAATAGAAGACCGCCCGGCGGACTTGGCCGAGCGACCCGCGCCATTTCTTCCAGCCCACGGCAGGATCCCCGGTGCCGTCGAAAACGGCGGTGGCCACGTCGGGCGCCACCTGCCGGTATTGGCTCGGTGCGGGCGATGCGCCGCCGCAGCCCGCGGCCACCGGCAAATCGCCGGTTCGCAAGGCGGCGGCCAGGCGCGCCTCAATCTCCATGGCGATCTTTTCGCCGGGGAATTCGTCGAGGCCGGGTTCGGCCAATGCCATCACCGCCGCGAACGGTGGCCGCTGTTTGAATTTGACGGGGAACGGTGAAGCCGCGTGCCCCCGCCCGACCAGCCACGGCGCCGCGGCGCAGGCGGCGAAGAAGTCGCGACGCCTCATCGGACGGGCTCGTTCCCGGCGCCGGGCAGTGCCCGCTCCACATTGGTCTCCGCCGCCGTCAGCCGCTGGTGCTCGGCCCGCTCCGCTTGCGCCAGCTCCGGCTTGCCCAGTTTCTCGTACACTCGCGCGAGCTGGAAATGCGCCGCCGCGTGTTTCGGGTTGAGTTCGATGCCGCGCGCAAGCTCCGCCGCCGCGTCTTCCCATCGCCGGTTCTTGGCCAGCAGCACGCCGAGTTCGAAGTGCGATTCCCAATAAGCGCCGTTCAGTTGAATCGACCGCCGCAGCTCCGCTTCGATCTCGGCCGGGTCGCCGCCGGCCGCGCTGAGCGCCTTGGCGTGCAGGCAGACCGGCAGACAGTTGCCCGGCGCGGCTTTCTCCCAAGCTCCATACGCGGCGGTGATCTGCCCCAGCCTGTCGCCGGCTTGGTCGAGCAGCCGCGCCAGAAAAACATACGGTTGCTCGACCGATGGATCGATCCGAATCACGCGCAGGAATGCGTCGATCGAATCGGTGAAACGGCGCTGCCCATAAGCGGCCACACCATACGCCAGCTCGATCTGCGCGCTTTTCGGGAAGCGCCCGCGCGCCGCCTCGAAGAAGCCGAGTGCGCCCGAAAAATCGCCCCGGCCGAGCAGCCCCTGACCCAGGTGAAAGGTGAACCCTTCGTCGTGGCGCGCCATCTCGGTCGCCTTGGTGAAGTCTCCGGTCTCGGAATAATAAATCGCCAGCGCGTGCTGGATCACGGGCGAGTCCGCGGCCAGCGCCTCCGCCCGTTTGGCGGCCGCGTTGGCCGGGCCCGTCTGCTTGCTCCGCAAGTACGTCTGGGCCAGCGCCATCCAAACTCTTGGGTTTGCAGGCTGCAATCGGGAAGCTTGTTCCAGACTCAGTTTCGCCTCGGTGAGTTTGTTGTTCTCGAGCGCCACCAGACCGCGGCGCAGTTCGTCGTCGAAGGAAGCCGGTTGGGCCGCCACCACCACCCAAGCCCCCAGAAGAATCGCAGCCAGCCAGCGCACTACTCGTATTCTATGGCTTCCCGGCATGAAAAAAAGCCCCCGCCACAAGGACGGGGGCCTGTTTCAAATCGCTACTCTGGCAGTCGAAGTTAGAACTGGAAACGCAACGCGAACTGGATGTGCCGTTCGGTGCCCGACTGCGTGCCCGTGATCTTGCCGAAGTTCCCTTCACCCGGAGTCGGGACCCCGGCGCTGTTCAGCACAGCGTCCCCCAGGCTGAGGTCGGGAGCATTGAACTCCGGTGTGTTAAAGAGGTTGAAAGCCTCGGCGCGGAACTGCACCTTAAATCGTTCGGTCAACACGAAGTCCTTGAATATCGAGAAGTCTAGGTTTCTTGTCCCGGGACTGGTGTTGCTCTGTAGGCCGAGGTTGCCGCCGGCGAGCAGCGGGTCCGAAGCTACAGCGGAAAGCGGCGGCGCCTCGCTTACGGCTTGAATGTTAAACCACTCGCTTGGCGTGCGGCCACCCGACGGTGCCGACTGGGGATTCATGCCCGACAGCAGTAACGGACGGCAGAGGCCAAACTGTCCCTGACAGTTGGTGCCGTCGATCGTAATCGGTTGGCCGGTGTGGAGGGTTAGAACGCCATTCACCTGCCAGTTGCCCACGATGGCATTGGTCACGTTGTTCAGGCTGCTGCCGTACTTCTTGCCTTTGCCAAATGGCACCAGATAGGAGAGGCTGGTGGTGAAGTCCTGGCGGATATCCCACGAAGCGCTGGAGTAACTGCTTCCGTAATTCATCGGATCGATGGTGCCCAATCCGCTGGAACCACTCAGCGTAGTGGCGCTGTCGGCCAGAGCGTGCCCATAAGTATACCCGGTCAGGAACGTCAGCCCGCTGGAGAACCGTTTTTCCAGCTTGGCGGTCATGCCGGCATAGTTCCCAAAGCCAAAGGACGCCGTGCCAAACAAGCTGCCGATGTCCGGATAGGGTGTCAGGTTCGTGCAATTGACAGAAAGCGCCGGCGTGTTCGGACAGGAATTCGGGTTCGGCTGGAGAAGCCCATGCGCCTGGTGATTACCAACATAGGCAACTTCCAGGGCCATTTGCTGGGGCAACTCGTGCTGAATCGCCAGATTCCACTTGTGTACCAGCGAGTTCCGGAAGTCCTGTGCCAGGTCGCGGAAGCTGACGGGAGCCGGGAGCGTGAAAACATTCGAGGGGTAGCCCGCCTGCAGGCCGCCCGTGAAGAACTGATTGACAGCCCAGGGGCTCTGTGAGGTTCCGCGGTCCAGGATCGGCGACTCGTTGAACGGTGCGGACTCTCCGCGGTTCGGATTGCCGCCCTGATTTTCCTCGCCGCCGTAGAAAATGCCGTAGCCCAGGCGGATCACAGTCTTCGAGCGCAGGTTATAAGCGATGCCGATGCGCGGAGCGAAGTCCGTCTTGTCCCACGGGATCAGGTAACTCGACACCTGGCCGCGGGAAACCGTGACGTTCGGGAAAGCCTGCGCAAAATTCGGCGGAAGAGGCGTGTTCTGGTCCGGCCCCTTCGGAATGTCCAAAGTCAGCGTATCGAAATTGAAGTTCGACTGACGGCCGAAGCCCTCGTTGATCGGCGAAAAGAGCTCGTACCGCAGGCCCACGCTCACCGTGAGTTTGGGTGTGACCTTCCAGTCGTCCTGTCCATAGAACGAGTAACCCCACTTCTGCGACGAAATGAAATTGTCGGTCGAAATCTCACCCCAATTGATGTCTCCGAGCAGGAACGACGCCATCTGGTCGCCGCTGGTGGTGTTGTTCAGTCCCAGTGTCGGGTTGGCGGTTTCGGTCTGTGTGAAGTACATCTCACCGTGCGGATAAGGCACCTGGAAGAATGGGAACCGGATCTGCCGGATTTCCGCTCCGAACTTGAACGCGTGGTTTCCTCTGCTGACAGCGATGTTTTGGATGAAGTCCCAGACGTTGCTGTATTCTTTCGACGGCAGCCAGTCGTTGGCTCCAATCTGGCTGTAGGTCTGACCCGGATACTGGGTCTGACTCTGCGTGCCGAACGTGATCTGGGGAAGTCCCCCGTTCAGGGTAGTGGTGGGATCGAAGCCGCCAATCCCATACGCCTTGAACTCGTCCGTATTGGCGTTTGCGCTTTGCACGCGGGAAGTCACCAGCCGGGTGAATCCGAGACGCGTCTCGGAGATGATGGTGGGTTTCCAGACGCGCGTGAAACTGATCATCGCGTTGCGGCTCAGGTCCGTCTCCGGAACGCCGTTGAAGGTCGCTCCATCGAGCGCTCCCGGTAGCGGCTGCCCGGCGGTCTTATACGTGTCATCCCAACTCAAGCTGCCGAAGAGGCTGTCCTTGTCGCTCAGCCGGTGGTCGACGCGAACGTCGCCCTGATCGGTGTTCTGCGCGCCCGGCGTGTCGACGAACAGGTCATTGCTCGGATATTTTCCGGTCACTATGGGCTGATTGGTCGATGGATAGAGCGCGATGATCTTCTGGGCCGACGGATCCATCATGCTGGTCGGAATCTTATTGCCCGGGAGCGGCGTGCGGGTGGTTACGCCGGCGGCATTGGTGGTGGTTGAGGTCGGATCGTACAGTTGTTCCGGCAGCAGCGACGAAAAATCGCCGGTCTTCATCGCCGCCGTGGGGATGGTGTAGAAGCCCGCATTGCCGAGCGTTCCGATGATGCCGCCGGACGAGGAGATGCGGGTGCCCTGGTAATCGCCGAAGATGAAGGTGCGGTTCTTGATGATCGGTCCGCCCACGGCCACGCCAAACTGGTTCTGGCGGTAAGGCCCACGCTCCTGGCCGGCCAGGTTGTTTTCCCACCGGTTCGCATCCAGGTCTCTATTCTGCAGGTCCTCGAAGATAACCCCGTGTAGCTGGTTGGTGCCCGACTTGAGATTGACGTTCACCACGCCACCGGCGCCGCGGCCGTACTCGGCGTTATATCCGTTCGTCAGCACGTTCATCTCGCCGATGGCCTCCACCGAAGGTCCCATCACGAAAGAGGTCTGGTTCAGGAAGTCAATCACATTGACGTTGTTGTCAACGCCATTCAACAGGAAGTTGTTCTGCCCGTTGGAGCGGACGCCGTTGGCGGAGAAGCCGCCGCCGGTGGCGTCGCGGGCGCCGTTTTCGGCGGTCAGGACGCCGGGTGAAAGACGGGCCAGAAAGCTAAACGTTCGCTGCCCGCCCAGGGGCAGGTCCGACATCCCTTGCGCGTTCAGGTCCGCGCCCAGCGTCGTGCTCTCGGTTTGCAGCAGAGGCGCTTCCGCCGACACCTCAACCGATTGCGTTATATCACCGACGGTCAGGACCAGGTTGACGCCGACCCGGTCTCCACCGGTGACCACCACGTTCTCTTGCGCAGCCCGGCGGAACCCTTTGGCTTCCGCGGCTACCGTGTAAACGCCCGCCTTCAGGGCCGGCCGCGTATACTCACCACCCGTGCCCGTTTCCACTTCGTACTTCAGGCCGGTGGCGACCTCGGTGATGGTTATTTTGACGTTGGGCACGACGGCGGACTGGGCGTCCGTGATCGTGCCGGTAATGGTGCCCAAATCGCGTTGGGCAAACGCAATCGTGCTGAAAATCAGGGCTAGTGCCGTCAGCCACAACAGCAGCCGGTAGTGCCCGAAGTTAATCGTACGAACAGTTGGTACCGATTCCTTCATTTAACCCTCCCCTGCAATGTGCAAAACTCCTACCGAATCTATGCGAACGCCCGTACGGAAACGCTTCCATACGGATCAGGAGTAGTCTATAACTATTACAAAACCGAGTCAAGAGTCAATTTAACGTTAACTCTCAATGCTTTGGCGGGACTGCCGTGATAACAGTTGTTGCCGGCGAGCCAAGCCGTCTGATTTGCACGCCGGCGCCGTGGGGCAGGCGCTTTCGACTGCCAACCCGCGGCGTCAGCCGTAGGGGCCGGGCACGCCCGCCTTTCGCTAGTCCACCCGGGCAGGGCCGGTCGAGGCCCGGACGACCAGCGAAGTGCTCATGCAAAACTCCACGCCCGTCCCACGAGTCTTGATCGTGTGCAGCAGCGCCTCGCAGGCCAGCCGGGCAACCTCGGTGCGAACCAGTTTCACCGTTGTCAGCGGCGGTTCGGTGAACTGCGCCATCTGGATGTCGTCGAATCCCACCACCGAAATGTCCTCGGGAACCCGCAGTCCGTGTTGGCGGATGGCGCGCAGGGCCCCGATCGCCGTCAGATCGTTGGAGGCAATCACGGCCGTGGTGCCGGGCGCGCGTTCGAGCACGCGCTCCATCGCCTGGAATCCGCCGTCCGCTTTGTGGTTTCCCTCTTCCACGAGGGGCTCAGGCCGCGGGCTGCCATCCGCCCCATCGAGTCGGTTGAGGAACGCGTCGCGCCGCTCGCGCACCGACTCCAGGTGCAGCGGCCCGGAGATGAACGCGATCCGGCCGTGCCCCAGAGCGCGCAGGTGGTCGACCGCCTCTACGATGCCGTGGGCGTAATCGATCTTGACGTTGCTCACGCCGGAAGCCACCTGGCCCACGTCCAGAAATACCAGCGGCACCTTCCGTTTCGCGAACGTGTCGCGTAACGTGGGATCGATTTCCGAAGTCATGATCGCCACTCCATCGGTCTTGCGCTCGATCATGCGTTTCACGCACAGCGCCGTGCGCGCCGGATCGTAGTTGGTGGACGCCACAAACACGTCGTAGCCGTGATCGAGAGCCACTCCCTCAAAGCCCTTGATCAGCTCCGGGAAAAACGGGTTGGTGATATCGGAAACCACCAGGCCCAGCAGGTGGCTGCGGCCCGACGCCAACGATTGTGCGTTCGTGTTCGGGCGGTAACCGAGTTCCTCGATCACCTTCCGTATGCGCGCCGCGGTCTCCGGGCTCACCTGCGCGCTGCCGTGCAGCGCGCGGGAAACGGTGGCAATGCCAACCCCAGCCCGCTTTGCGACGTCTTTGATCGTCATCGCATCGCCCCTGTGATGAGTCTACAATGATTGGCCGTCCCCCGCACTAAACTTGTGCATAGGCGTGTTCCAATGGTTCTTCGTTTCCGCCCACGATTGTCACGGTCACCCGAAAGCTGTAAGCTGTGGATGTCCGGGGACCACGAGGGGTTATGACCCGCAGAACGCTATTGGGGATTCTGGCCGCCGCCGTTTCCGAGCGGCTCGCGCCCGTCGCCCGGGCCGCGCAGAGGCCGGCCAGAAGAGTGGTGCTGATCACGCTTGGCGGCATTCGCCGGCAGGAGAGCTGGTCGCAGCCGGGCCTCCGCTACATTCCGCATCTTTACAACGATCTGCTACCGCAATCCCTGTTCTATCCTTACACCGCCAATGAAGGCGTCACCTCGCACTTCAACACCATCTCCAGCATCCTCACCGGCGTCTGGCAACGCGTGGACGATTGGGGAAGCGAGAAGCCGGTCGGCCCCACCCTGTTCCACCATTTCCAGACCCAGACCCATGCCGGCCCGGACCAGACCTGGGTGGTGACCAGCAATAAGCAGCTCACCGCCAACATCAGTCCCGGCGTCAACGTGATTCTCTCCAAACAACTGATGGTGGAGGCTGTCGAGCGCATCATCAACGGGCAGAGCTCGCGCAGCCGCCTCGAGCGCGAGCAGCTTCTCGATGAGATGACCTCAGTCCTCGAAACCGACTACGAGCGGATCGGCTTCGGCGTGCCTTCCGCATCCAGCTTCCGCGACCCGGCCGTGAAGCAGACCCTGCTGGCGGCGCTGACCGGTTTCATTCACTCTCCCAGCGCGCCGGCCAGCGGCGACGAACTCACTTTCCTGATCGCGCGCGAGGTCCTCCAGCGCATCGCGCCGGCCATGCTGATGATCAATTTCTCCGATATGGAAGTGGCCCATTCCGGCAGCTACTCCCTGCACCTGGGTGGGATCACGCGCGCCGACGCCATCTGTCACCGGATGTGGCAATTCATCCAGGCCACTCCCGCTCTGGCCGGTAACACCACGCTCATCATCATGAACGAATTCGGCCGCGACCCGGACGGCTCCTCAACCAACGGATTCTTCAATCACCGCACCGACACCGACTCTTGCCGCATGGCCTGGACCATGGTGCTGGGGCCGGCGGCCGGCAAACCCGCCGTGGTCGAGCGCGAGATCCGGCAGCTTGACGTGACCCCCTCCATCGCTTCCTGGATGGGATTCGAGCCCGGCAGCGGGCCAGGCGCAAGACTCCCGGAATTCCATGCCTGAAGAACCACGCTTGCCGGCCGAGTTGGCGCGGCGTTTGCCGGCCACCTTCAGCGCGGCGGTCCACGATCAGCTCCGCCAATGGGACTTCCTCTTTCCCGCCGAGCAGCGCCAACTGCGCGCGCAACTGGATTGGCTCTCCGGCCTCGAGCAAGCCGAGCTCGACCGTCTTTTCGCGCCGCTTGTGGAACTCGAGGGGCGCATGGCGCTCGGCCTCGGCGATCGAACCGCCGGATTGGGCGTGCGCGAGGTGGGCATCCTGGCCCGTTCGCCGCTATATACGCAGTGGCGCGTTGCAGTCGAAAAGGTCTTCAGCCGGATTGACGCCGCGGCGCCGTCCGTCCCGCTGCAAAATTCGCCGCGCCTGCTGGTGGCCATCCTCCCGCCCGCGGCTTCGCTCAAGGACCAGCCGGTGTGGCCCGGCCTCGCCAAACTGGGCGCCTGGTTTTCGCTCGATCGCCCTTTCGGCCAGATCCTGCCGGCCTTGGTCTCCGGCATAGCTGGGCGTGCGTGCGCGCCGTCTTTCGAAGAGATCGAGCGCACCTGGGTGCTCGAATGCGGCGCCCTCTTCTCCGGTCTCGCCAATTCCACCGTCTTGTCGTGGGATGCGCTGGACGCGCTGCGGCGCGAATTCCTGCGGCGCCTCAACGCCATATCGAGGGACCTCCGCAGCGTGGATCAGACCAGCGACGATTTGAAGCGCGCCGATATCGGCCGCCTGGTCCGCCCCGACCTCGCCGCCAACCCGCGCGTCCGCGAGTTCGTGCGCGCCCTGCTGCTCAGCGGCAACGGATCGCTGGTGTTCAGCAACTCCTTTATCGAATGGGGCGCCTCCGAGGCGCTGCGGCGCGTCCAGCCGCAGGCGCTGATCGCGTCATTCGGTATGCGCCAGAAGTTGAAGCCGTTCAGCAGCCTGGTTTTGTTTGAAGACCAGACCCGCTCCAACCCGGTGCCCGATCAGGATGACCCCGCCGGTTCGCTGGCCGACGCCGTGCTGCTCGCCGAGTACGTTTACCTGGCTGCGCAGCGCGGGGCCTGTTATCCGGACCACACCGTCACCCTCCTGTCGGCCGTCGATTGGAACCGCGTTCTGATCCTCGGCCCGCGCCCCCCCGCGTTTGCCGCCACACCCGCCACGCCCGGCCGGCTCGCCGCCTTCGTCCTCGGCTGGCTCGCCGGCGCACCGGTTCGCTAGCTATCCGCCGAGGTAGGACAGACGATCGGTCTTTGCCGCCGGTTCTTTGGGAACAATCCTGTGGGCATTTCGCAAGCGCGCCATCCTATACACCGTAGGGGCCGGGCGTGCCCGGCCCCTACGGCGGACATAAGAGTTGGTTAGCATCGCTACGGAACCAGCGTAAAGTCCGTCCACTGGCCGGCGGCTTTCGCCCCTTTCTGCTCCATCGCGATCACTTGCAGATAGTAGTTGCCCGGCGTCATATTGGCCGCCAGTTTCAGCGCGCCGAACACGGCCTTCCCGCTGCCTGGCACGTCGATCAGCCGCGCCGGCCCCGAGTACACTTCCCTGCCGTCGCGCACCACCAGCACGCGCGTCGCCAGGTCCGCCTCCGGCCCTTTCTTGCCGCCGTTCTCGACCGCGCAAAGAAACTCGAGCGAGCTACCCGGCTTGAATTGCCGCAGCGCCGGCGTGATGCCCGGCTCGGAATCGTCCGCCGGCCGTTGGCCATCCTGCAGCACCACACTGGTCAGCGCGAATCCCGTCTTTTTCAAATCCGGGATCTCGACAAACTGGGTGGCCGACCCCACCTTGGCCGTCGCCTCGTCCCGCACCGCTACGCGGATCTGGTACGCCCCACGCACCGGCACCGGCACGTCCAGCGTGTACAGCGCGCCATCGCGCATCACTTCGGCCATCTTTTCCGGCTCTACCTTCAGATCGAAGAGGCGGTCCACTGCCGCCAGCCGCTGGTCGGCCGTGCCGGTGGCCACCATCACCAGATGCAGCCGCGCCCACTTGCCGCCGTTTCGGTCGGGCCACCAGCTCAGGTTGGCCGCGTTGATCCGGAGCAGATTGCGCACCACTGGACCTTGTTTGGGAACCTCCGCGTACAGCGCCGTCAGCCGTACGCCCACCCCGGAAGACTGGAACGGCGACAACATGGCGGCTTGCAATTGTTCTACCGGTGTCGGGTACTGGGGCAGCGCCTGGTCGTCGGTCTCTCCGAAGAATCCGCACCGTGAGCGCGCGTGCAGACCCGCCCGCGTCACTTTCACCTGGATGTGATGGAAGTCGTTCCTGCTGTTCTTGCCGTTTAACGTGGTTTCCGGCGGATGATATCCCAGCAGGTAGTAACCCGCCTGGTCGTCGAGCACCCGCTCGAGGCCCCAGTTCAGGTCGTTGCCGTTGTCGTACGCGAGGCCGCCGGTCCTGTCTGCGAGGTACGCCAGGTTCTGCTGCTCGATGTTGTTAAAAACGTCCCTTCCGCCGATCACGCCCGCATGGGGGAGGCTGTTCGTCGCCGGCACCTGCGTCAGCCCTCCCTGTTGCGATGTCGAACCCACTGCCGCGCCGGGCTGCACTCCCACCAGCCCAGGCCCCAGGTCCGGGTTGTCCTGCGCGTCCAGTTGCAGAGTTTGCAGTCCGGAGGTGTGCATGGTGTAGATCACCGTGCCCGAGCGGTTGGCCCGGTCGATCAGGCGGCGCAGGGTCTCGGTGACCTGCGCGTAACTATCCACGGCCGGGTCCACGAGCGAGCCTGGAGCGTGCATCTGCACAGCGCCGGGAGCCTCGAACAATTGCAATCCGTCGGAGAACAGCACGATCGACTTGCGCCCCGGCAACTCGTGGAGCGCGCCAATAATATAGTTGACTGCTCCGAGCGTACCCACCGTGGCGAGCGCGTTGCTCTTCTCGTCGTACAGCACGTCGAGCGACCCGGGAGCGCCGCTGGGGACGTTGGCAAGCTGCTCGGCCCGCCCGAACTTTCCGTACGGGTTGAAGTAACTCAGGCCAAAGCGGCCGTTGGGGTTCCAATGCAAGCCGTCGATCACCGACAGCAGCACCCGTTTGTCGCCGCTGAACTGCTGCAGCGAGCCCGATCCTTCGCCGGTCCGGCAGATCGCCACCAGGTCGCCCGGTTGCATCTGTTCATTGACAAACTTGCGCAGCGACGCGCGCACGAATGCCATGCTTTCGAAGGAAAGGCCGAGATCGTCCACCATCAGCACGATCGTGCGCCGCACGTCTTCCCGGCGAAGTTGCGCCGCGGGTGGAGGCGGCAGCGCCGCAACGGACTTGAGTAATGGTTTCTCGTGTGTGGCCTGGAGCTGCGGCGTCGCTGAATGCTCCGGGGTCACCGCGACATACGAGAAGTGAGTCAACTTTTGCAGCTTGCCATCCTCGAAGATCTGGAAGTCTTCCGGTGCGAGATCGGTAACGTGGTGCCCTTTGGAATCGGTCACCACGGCATCCACTTGCACCAGCGTCGAGGTGACAGTGAAAACCGCTTCGGGCCGCGGGGAGTCCGGCGCCGGTGCAGCAGGCTGCTGCCCGGAAGCGAACAGCGCGCCGATGAACATGCAGGCTGTTGTCTTCATGCTCCCTCTGACGGGTGGCTCGATAATCGCGTTCATGTCTCTTTCGAGCTATCCCGGCGTCCATCCTGGCTCTTTTGAGCTACCACTTTTCTGACCGGCCGCCGGGTCGGGAACGTTATAATTCGAATCAGTGGGCCGGCCGCAGCGCAGCTCACGCTCAATTGAATCCGCGCAGCCAGGTCGGCCGCGGAAGGAGAGTACAATGCGCTCTTGGCCTTTTTTTCTGCTCACCGCCGCGCTGGCCGCGCAGACCCAGACCGGCGAAGTAACTACTCGCGAAGAGATACCCACGTTTCAATCGAGTGTCAACCTGGTGCGCGTTCCGGTGGTGATCCACGATAAGAAGGGACACACCGTCGGCACCTTCCACAAAGAGGACTTTCAGCTCACCGACCGCGGCAAGACACAATACATTTCGCAGTTCGCCATCGAAGGCAGCGCCGTCCCCAAACCGGCTGCGCCCGCTGCCGTCGAAACGGAGATCCCCGGCGAGCCGGCCGCCGCTGCCTCCAAGCTGGTGGTCCCCACCCGCTTCACCGCCTTTGTCTTCGACGACGTCCATCTCAAGATCGGCGACATGATGAACGCTCGTGTGGCCGCGCTGAAGCGCATCGAACAGGGAATACGGCCCGAGGAACGCGTGGCTTTGCTCACACTGTCCGGCAAAGTGTCGCTCGAATTCACCAACGACGTTGCGAAATTCCGCGAGACGCTGATGAAGATCATGCCCATGCCGCCGGCCCACCAGACCTTCCCTCCCGCCACATTTTTCGTGGCGGACCAATGGATGAACCGCGACGACAACCAGGCGCTTGGGATGCAGATCGGCATTACCATCGACTGCCTGCACCTGCAAGGCGCAGCCGCGGCCGCGGCCCCCAAGATCGCCGAGTCCACTCTCCGCGAGGTCGCCAGTGAAGGCAGGGGCGAAGCCATCAATTCCTTTCGCATCCTCAACAACATCGTGCGCTTGCTCGCGGCCATGCCTGGCGATCGGATCATGATTCTCGTATCGCCCGGCTTTTATCTCCCCGACGAGTTGCAGAGGGACCTCAGCGAATCCATCGACCGTGCCACTCGCGCAGGCGTCGTTATCAACACGCTCGACGCGCGCGGCGTTTACACCATAGACCCGTCCGGCGATGTGCCCGGCTGCCAACTGACGAACACTCAAACCCAATTACTCGTCGTCAGGTACGATAATTTCGCCAACCTTGCCCAAGGGATGGTTCTGCGCGATCTGGCCGATTCGACCGGCGGCACCGCCGTCAGTCAGAACGATTTCCTGGACGAATTCAATCGCCTCGCCACACCGCCCGAGTATGTCTATTATCTGGGCTTCTATCCCAAGGATCTCAAACCAGACGGCAGATACCATGAGATCAAGGTCAAGCTGGCAGACACCAAGGGACTGACGGTGCAGGCTCGCAAGGGTTACTGGGCGCCCTCCCATGAGGAAGACGCCGCAGCCACCGCTACGCGCGAAATCGGCGAGGCCGTCTTCTCCCGCGATGAGCTGCGCGACTTGCCCATCGAGATTCACACCGAGTTCTTCAAGACCACCGAAGCGGACGCTAAGCTGAAAGTCGCCACCCACCTGGATATCCGGCGGCTTCCCTTGCGCAAGCAGGACGACCGGAACCGCGATGACTTGACGCTGGTGTGCGCCCTGTTCGATGGTAACGGCAATTACATCAAGGGAACTCAGAAGGTGGTAGAGCTTCGCTTGAAGGACGAGAATCTCGATCACCGGCGTACCCAGGGCGTAAACGTGATCAGCAATTTCGATGTCAAGATCGGCCCCTATATGATACGCGTCGTCGTCCGCGACGCCGAAGGCCAACAAATGGCCGCCGCCAACGGCGTAGTGGAGATCCCGTGAAAACAACGTGGTGCGGCATGCTAGCTTTTTCCCTGCTCACCTCCGCGTTACCCGCGCTGGCCCAAACCGGCGAAGTAACCACCCGCGAAGAGATACCCACCTTTCAATCGAGTGTCAACCTGGTGCGCGTTCCCGTAGTGGTCCGCGACAAGCAGGGCCACTCAGTCGGCAACTTCCACAAAGAGGACTTTCAGCTCACCGACCGCGGCAAGCCGCAATACGTTTCGCAGTTCGCTATCGAGGGCAGTGCCGCCTCCGTCCCCGTCGGCGCCGGGCATGCCCGGCTCGCCACACCTCAATCGGAAATCCCCGCCGAACCCGCCGCCGCTGCCCCCAAGCTGGTCCTCCCCACCCGCTTCGTCGCTTTCGTCTTCGACGACGCGCATCTCAAACTCGAAGACCTCATGAACGCCCGCGTCGCCGCGCTGAAATACATTGAGCACGGAATACCGCCGCAGGAACGCATCGCCCTGCTCACGCTCTCCGGCAAACTGTCGCTCGAATTCACCGATGACCCAGCGAAATTTCGCGAGACCCTGATGAAGGTCATGCCCGTGCCGCCCCGCGTGCACTTCCCTCCCGCCAGCTTCTACGTGGCCGACCAGTGGGTGAACCGCGACGACGGAGAGGCGCTGAAGATGCAGATCGGCATTACCGAGGATTGCCTGAACCTGCACGGTCCCTCGGAGGCTGCCGCCCCAAAAATTGCCGAGGACACTCTCCGCGAGGTCGCCAATGAAGGCAGCGGCGATGCCATCAACGCATTCCGCACGCTCAACAACATCGTGCGGCTGCTCGGTTCCATGCCCGGCGATCGGGTTCTGCTTTTCGCATCGCCCGGCATGTACCTCCCCGACGAGTTGCAGAAGGACCTCAGCGAATCCATCGACCGCGCCACCCGCTTCGGCGTCATCGTCAACACCCTCGACGCGCGCGGTGTCTACACCGTCGACCCGACCGGCGATGTTCCCGGCTGCCGCCTGTCGAGCTCCTACACGCAGAGGCTCGTCGTCAAGTACGACAATTCCGCCAACTTTGCCCAAGGTCTGATTCTGCGCGACCTGGCCGATTCGACCGGCGGCACCGCCCTCGCTCAGAACGATTTCCTGGAGGAATTCAATCGCCTGGTTGACCCGCCCGAATTCGTCTACTATCTCGGCTTCTATCCCAAGGATCTCAAACCAGACGGGAGATTCCATGAGATCAAGGTCAAGCTGGCAGATACCAAGGGCCTGTCCGTGCAGGCTCGCAAGGGTTACTGGGCGCCGTCCCATGAGGAAGACGCGGCGGCGGCCGCCAAGCGGGAAATCAGCGAGGCGGTCTTCTCCCACGATGAGCTGCGCGACCTGCCCATCGACATTCACACCGAGTTTTTCAAAACCAGCCCCGAGGCCGCCAGTCTGACCATCACCGCTCACCTCGATATACGGCAGCTTCACTTGCGCAAACAGGATGAACGCAACCGCGGCGACCTGACGCTTGTGTGCGCCGTGTTCGATGGCAACGGCAACTACATCAAAGGAAATCAGAAGGCCGTTGAGCTTCGCTTGAAGGACGAGAATCTCGAGCAGCGGCTTGTCCGCGGTCTCAACGTGATGAGCGATCTCGACGTCGCGAGCGGCCCCTATATGATTAGAATCGTGGTGCGCGACGGCGAAGGCCAACAAATGGGCGCCGCCAACGCCGTAGTGGAGATCCCATGATTACTATGTGGCGCACGCACTCGTGCGTGCCGCGTCGGCACTCTTGCCGACGCCCGCTGGGACAGTGCGAAGACGCGTCGAGAAAAGTCTCGACGCGGCACGCACGAGTGCCTGCGCCACGTTCCCGATCGCGAAGCTGCTTTTGCGCGGCGCCCCTGCTGCTCCTCCTCAGCGCCCCGCTCCTCGCCCAAACCGTTGGATCCGCCCCTCCCTCCGCGCCCCTCAGGATCAAGTCCGAATCGCGCCTGGTGCTGGTGGATGCCGTCGTCACCGGCAAGAAAGACGCGCCCGTTCACGGCTTGGCCGTAGCCGATTTCCACGTCTTCGAAGATGGCAAGGAACAGACCGTCACCGCATTCCAATCTCACTCCGGACCCAGCACGCCGGGAATGCCGCAGCAGCACTTCCTTCTGTTATTCGATGGAGATTCTGGCAACGATCTGCAATCGGTCCAGGAACCCGCCGCCAGGTTCATCGCGGACAATGCCGGACCTAACCGGCTGATGTCGATCGCGTATTACAGTTCCGGATGCATGACTATTGCCACCCAATTCACTGCCGACGTCGTCCAGCTCCAGCACGCGGTGCGCACGCTGACGAGCGCCCGTCGCTGCGGCTTCGTCCCCGATCCTGGCGGCGATCTGCAAGCGCGCTACTACGCCCAACTGGCGAAGGATCTCGCCCACGTGCCCGGCCACAAAGTGTTGGCCCTGTTTGTAGCCAAAGCCGCGCCGGAAGCGATCGGCCCCGAACGTTGGGTGAATTCGGGAAGTGAAGGGATAGGCCGCAGCGTCGATCCGGTTATGGCGTCAGGCGATCCCGGCTCGCGGGCGTCTCAGCTATCCGGGCTGACGCCGGATATTGCCGCGCTGCAGAGAATCGCCGGCCGAGATCCGTATGGGATGGAAGCCGAGTTTCGCAAGGCGGATGTCTCGGTCTATCCGGTCCAAGCGCAGTCCGGCGGGCGAACTCCGGGATGGGCGCTCCATTTGGCCGACTCAACCGGCGGCCGCGAACTCAACCGCGGCAACGACGTAGTCGCCGCTTTCAAGCTGCTCTCCCGCGAGCAGGACGAAGACTACACGCTCGGCTACGTGCCGCAAGAGTTACCGGAAGGAAGCTGCCATACTCTCAAGGTCACCGTCGACCGGCGCGATGCGAAAGTGCGCGCGCGCAATCTCTATTGCAATGTCCATGAAGTCAGCCTGGCCGCCGCCAACCCGCTCGAGACGGAGTTGGAGAATCTGGCGGCTTCGAATCGGACCGGCAATGCCGCGGCGTCGGTCAGCGTCCCCTACTTCTATGAAGCCAACGGCGTGGCGCGAGTCAACCTGGCGATCGAGATTCCCTCTCCGTCTCTCAATCTCACAGAAGCGAAGGGCAAACTGCATGCCGAGATGGACGTGCTCGGCCTGGCTTATAACCTGGGAGACGAAGTGGCCGCGCGGTTCAGCGATACGGTGAGCTTCGATTTCGATAACCGCGCGCAGTTCGACGATTTTCTGCGGCGCCCGCTCCACTTCGAACGCCAGTTTAAAATCGCTCCGGGCAATTACCGGTTCAAGCTGATCTACCGCTCGGCCAAGGATCGTTTCGGCGCCAGCGAAACGCCGCTGGCCATCGGTCCCTTCGATGCACGCAAGCTGACTCTGAGCGCCATCGCCCTCGGCCGCGACGTGCAACCGATATCGCCGGAGGCCGCCCAGGAGGCGGCCCAGGAAGGGAAAAAACCGCTGATCTTCCGCGGCAGCCGGATCACCGTTTCCGGCTCCGATTTGTTTTTGAAGACCGGCCTCGCCGAAGCCTACTTCGAAATCTACCTGCCGCCCGCGCCAGGCGCACCGCCGGTCCACTTGAGCATGCGCCTGCGCCTGCTCGACGCGCAGAGCAACCAGCAGAAGTGGGCTTCCGGCGATATCGACTTGACCGACCTGGCCAAATCCGGCAACTCCGTGATTCCGGTTGCGCTCAAATTGCCCATCTCGACCCTGCCGCCCGGAACCTATCGCGCCGAGTTAATCGTCAAGGATTCCACCGGCAGCCAAGCCGCCCGCAGCGTCCAATTCCAGACCGAGTAAACGCCCCCGTGGCAACGCATGTTCTTTCCGTAGCGCCGGCGGTCTCTTGCCGCCGGTGTTTTTTCTCTGTCTTTATTCCTTACATACTGGCAGCATTTATTCGACGCCGGTCGACCACTGCGTCACCAGGTTGTAGGCGTTGACGGAGCCGATGCCGGTGGCGAAGTCCCAGCCCGTTCCGGTTCCGTAGGCGGGCTCGTACGATGTGTTCGAAGTCGAGAGCACGCCGTAAGTGCCGGACGGCAAGTAGCAGTTGTGGGTTCCCTGGCAGGGAATGTCCATATCGCCCTGCGTCACGTCGTAAAAGATGCAGCCGGTTCCGACGGCATTGCCATTGCTCGAATTGCAAGTCGTGCTGCCGCTGGCGCCATACTCGTTCTTGGCGAGCTGATAGAGCACCGTATTGGGATTGCCCCAGCGCGAGTTCGTGTACTGATTCACGATCGCCTGAATCCCGGCCATGATGGGCGTTGAAACGGAAGTGCCGCCGAAGCCCGCCCACCCGCTGGGGGCGCCGATGCACGCCTTGCCATGGTTGCTGGTATCCGAAAAGCACACGACATAGTAATGTCCCCAGATGCCGTTGGAGGCGAACAGCGATACGTCCGGCAGGTCGCGAACTCCGTCGGCGGGGTTGCCCACCAGGCCCGTTTGCCAGCTCGGCTTGGCGTAGCCCGCGCAGGTGCCGCTGACCACGCCCCGCGTGCTGGCAGCCCCGGTTGCGCAACCGCTGGGTCCACCGCTCCCGGAGGCGGTCGTGAGAAAGTCGGTATCCCCGGTGCTGCTGTTGCAGAATCCCGTGCTGCCATACGTGACAGTGGATCCGGTTTCGATGAAGGCGAGCAATTGGCTGGCGCACGAATCATTCCAGGGGATCTCGGGAATATAGGACAAAGCCGAGCCGTAATTGGACGAGTTGGTGGAATTCCAATAGGTCGCGTTCGTGCCCGAGTAGGAATCGCTGAAATCGGTGCCGCCCACGGCTACGTTGTAGGGGGTCGAACTCCAGCCACTCACGCCGATGCCGTGGGTCGCGTGCGAGACGTTGGCGTCCGCGCTGGCGGCGCCCTCGTCGCCCGTGGACACGAAAATCGAGACTCCTTCGGCGACGGCCAGAGAGTATGCATTGGCAAACGCCGCGTTGGCCGTGGCGCCATCCGACGCCTCGGCCTCGCCATAGCTGATGCTGACCACCGAAGGCAGGCTCGTCTGGGTCAGCAGATTCTCGAGTGCGATCAATCCACCGAAGGTCGCGGTGTCGGCGCAGGCGGCGAGAATGATGGTGGCGTTCGGAGCCGCCGCCGACGCATACTCGACATCGATCGCCGCCTCTCCGTCAGCCGTGTTGACGGTCGGCACCGTGCAGTTGTTCGTGCCGGTCGCCGGCGCCGGCGCCTCTTCGGTCAGCGTGGCGTAAGGATACGCGCGCGCCAGGCCGAACGTCTTGCGGAATGTGGTCCAGTCGCCCAGCGAATAAAGATACGTGTCCTCGATCAGAACAATCGTTTGGCCCCGCCCCGAGTATCCGGCCGCGAACAGCGGAGTCAGATTGTAGATCGTCGCCACGTCCTGCGGCACCAGCGCTAACTCGGTGCCGTTGCTGCCGGCGAAGGTGTACGCGGGCACCGCCGGCTTGGCGTAGAAGTGCGGGCGGAAATCGTGCAGAGCTACGACGCCCTTTACCGCCGGCGCCAGGGCCGCGGGAATGCTCGGGTCGGTCATGTTGGCGATGTGCGCCACCCCACCCACGCTCAGGTTGTGAACGTGTGTGCCAAACGCGGAGCGCACCTGTGCGGCCGTACCGGTGAAATCGATCGCCCCGTGCGGATAAATCACGTTGACGGTGAAACCCTCCGCTTGGAGCCATCCGGTGATCTTGTTCAAGTCCGGAGCGGAAGGCCCGAATCGCTGCCCGAACTGGGTGGCCGTGATCCACTGGTGGTAATTCGGCGACTTCGCATTCTCCAGACTTGCGAGAAACGCGTCCAGCGCCGCCTGTTGCGCGGGGCTGCGCCCAAGCAGAAGCTGCAGATGGTCGAGCACCAGACTGTCCGCGACGGCGCCCCGGTCGTTGGCCTCGGTGGCCTCCGGACGGATGTTGCCCGGCAGCGTCACGCGAACCGCGCTGTCGATGGGCTGCGTAATCAGGTTCTGGCCCTGAAGGGCGAGCACGCCGCTTGCCAATGCCGCCAACGAAAACCTGCGCCACCGGTTGTTCATCGTCATTCCCGTACTCTCCTGACCTGTATCAAATGTCACTTTTCCCGGCCGGGCGCCGCGCCGTTTCACGGCAGCCATGTTTCAAGGCCGCCAGCAGGAGCAGTCCGATTGCCTCGCCGCCAAGCGGCATTCCTTCAGGTTCGGGCGCAATCACCGGCCCCGTCACCTCCACATCGTCCAGGAAGAAATAATCCGGTGGATTCTCAAACGAGAACTGCAATAGCGGGTTCACCACGCTCACATCGTTGTAGGTGAACGTCTCGAATTTGAACCCATTCGTCGGAGCCATGTTGGTGACGCTGGTGAGGGTGGCGCCGGCGAAGGTGACGCTGAAGGTATTGGTCGAAGTCAGCGCGTCCTGATCGATGTAAAAGGCGATCGTGTAGAGGACGCCGATCGGGCCGGTCACCTGCTGGCTCAGCGTAATGGGAGCGAGCGTCCCGGTGTCGTCGGTCCCGAAGTAGGCCGCCCAACTGCCGCTGTTCACCGGCCCGAGGACGGTTGCACCCTCAGGCGGGTCGTTCAGATCGCCTTGAACGCCCCAATAGTTCCCGTCAAAGTTTCCGGAGGTTGCGCCGCCGACGGTCCAGCCCGTGAAGTCCCCAGTTTCGAAGCCGCAGTTTGACACGATGTTGCCGCTGACTGCGGCGCAGACCACCCCCTCTGCCCGCGCTCCCCCAGCGCTGAACAGCAAGACAGCCAGCGCCACACTCGCCGGACCAAACACGGCGGCAGCCCGGCGCCGCAATCCCCCCCATTCCTGCATCTCTTTCCTCCAAGCTGTTATACATCTTACATCCGCCGGGGCATCCACGCCAGCAGCCCGAGCCATTGAGTTGTGCCAATGCCGTGGAGCAGGCGCTTCCGCCGGCGCTTCCGCTTGCCAACCGGGCGCGGGTCTTCGCGAAGTAGGGCAGACCATCGCCTTTCGTGGTCTGTCATCGCTCACTAAAGCACAATGCCCGGACAGACGACAAAAACCGATCGTCTGTCCCACCTTAGTCACAGCCTATTTTCCCCACTAATCCAATCACTTAGCACTCAAAACCCTTGACGTACCCTCCATACTGAAGTCAGGACTGTGGCGCCAGGCTCCGCTGCTAGTCTGTTCTTGTTGGCCAACAAGCGTTGCACTCAAGTGATACTGAACTTCCGGCGCCCGTTAACGGCATGCGGGGTCCCCTACGGGCAGG